>Ga0164293_10003508_pt1 | contig 13357 bp, 12 predicted proteins | sample GEODES118metaG_FD_111487 | JGI IMG/M metagenome (GOLD analysis project Ga0164293, IMG submission 111487) | Eutrophic lake water microbial communities from Lake Mendota, Wisconsin, USA - GEODES118 metaG | ecosystem: Environmental > Aquatic > Freshwater > Lake | place: USA: Lake Mendota... | reverse complement strand
GGCAATACTCTTGAGTGCTCAGTCAGGCTCCCGCTCTCATTCGCCGACGCGCCGTGCCACACGCAACTTGGCGCTGCGGCTCCGCGAATTATTGGCGATCTCATCGTCCGTAGCGATGATCGGCTTTTTGGTGAGCACTTCCAACAGCGGATGTTCACGAAACCGGTGCTTGACCAAACGGTCCTCCAGCGAGTGAAAACTGATGATCGCCAGTTTTCCGCCCGGGCGGAGCAAGCGAGGGAACTGAGCCAGCGCCTGTTCCAACCATTTCAGCTCTTCATTGACCGCGATCCGCAATGCCTGAAAAGTCCGAGTTGCGGGATCGATTGGGTTCTTTCTTGAACGCGGGACACAACTTCGCACTAATTCAGCCAAGTCTTGCGCCGACCGCAGGGGGCGCGTGCGGCGGCTTTCGCAAACTCGCCGAGCGATCACCCGGCTCTTTCGTTCTTCTCCATATTCATAAATCAGATTCGCCAAGTCCTGCTCCCGAATTCGCTCCAACAGTGCCCAAGCAGGCTGGCCGCGAGTGGGATCGAAGCGGAGATCGAGCTCGCCCTCGGCCCGAAAACTGAACCCTCTCTGTTCGTCAGCCAGCTGGTCGCTGGAGAGCCCCAAGTCGAGCAGAATCGCGTCGACAACCGGCAACTGCAACTCGGACAGTACTTCCGGCAGCTCGGCATAATTGGCGTGGATCGCTGAAACGTTGGCAGGGAGCGTTGGTATGGTGGCGGCGACAGCCTGCGGGTCGCGGTCGAGCCCAATCACCCGCCCAGCCATTCCCACAGCTTCGGCAAACATCCGCGTGTGCCCGCCGCCCCCAAGAGTCCCATCAACCGCGATTTGCCCAGGTTGCAATTCCAACGCCTGCATAATCTCGGCTGCGAGCACTGGAACATGAACCGTCATGGATTTTCCGCAATCAGTGTGAAGTGAAATCTCAATCCGCTCGACGACCCGTCAAGTAAACCAGAACACAGGTCGGGAACCAGCTGGCGGCCCCTCGACCACATCCAACCACCCGTCAGTTTACCAAGAATACAACAAAGTTCGACAAGGATTGCTCGATCGAGCTGAATCTCAACCATGCACAACTTGTCCGGCTCGAGCGCCGATCATGTCGCAATCGTCATCCCAGTCAAGCTGAATCAGGCCGTCAGTCGGACTTGTCGAATCCTGCTGGCCAAGCGGCAAGTTTCTGTTTGGTAACGGGGACCAGCACTGCCTAAACGCCCAACTTAACGCCAGCAGCCGCAGCGATAGTCCGCGCAAGACACTGCCAAGTCTGGGCGACGATGATTGCTTCCTCGTGACGTGCTCCCGGCAGTTGAAAGTCCATCAACGCCCAAACTGAGAGACCATCGAAGAGGCGACCACTGCATTGGTCGAACCGCGGGGGGCGGTTAGAATGAATGGCCCGCACCGCACCGATTAAACTCTCGTCATTTTTTATCCTGTTGTGATTCGCCCCGCATGACACCTGCGCTTCGTTCCAATAAGCGAACCAACCAATTGCAGAGCCTCCTCCTGGTCGCCGGCATGGGGCTGTTGATGATTGCGATCGGCTGGTTGCTGTTTGGACAACTGGGCATCTGGCTCGCCGCTGGCCTGGCCATTTACAACTTCCTGTTCGGAGCCACCGCCTCTCCCCAGGCTGTGCTGAAGGCTTACCATGCCCAACCGCTGACAGCCTACGAGGCCCCGGAGTTGCTCAGCCTGTTTTCGCAGTTGGTCGAGCGCTCCGATTTGCCTCATCCCGTTCAACTGTGGTACATCCCCTCGCAAGTTCCGAACGCGTTTGCCGTGGGAACCGGAAAAGACTCCTCGGTGGCGGTGACCGACGGCTTGATTCGACTGCTGAGTCAACGCGAATTGGCCGGAGTACTGGCTCACGAACTCGCCCATGTCCGTCATCGCGACACTACGGTGATGGGGATAGCCGACAGGATGGGACGCATCGTCACGGGAATTGCGCGGTTCGGCGTCCTGCTCATTCTGCTCGGCCTTCCGACATTGTTGTTTGGCCAAGGACTCGGTCCCTGGTTTCTTGCCGGACTGTTGATGTTGGGCGCGCCGCTCGCCGCCTTTCTGTTGCAGATGGCTCTCTCGCGGTCGCGCGAGTTTCAAGCGGACCTCGGTGCAACCGAAATCACCGGCGACCCCCTGGGCCTCGCGGCAGCCTTGCTCAAGCTGGAAAGTCAATTGCAGCGCGGATGGAAGGGGAGCATTCTGAAGTCTGGTCAGTATCAGCTCGAACCGTCCTGGATTCGCTCGCATCCACCCACCAAAGAACGGGTCAAGGAATTAGAGGAAGTCGCCAACTCCATGGGATCACGCCTGCCCATCGCTGAATATCGCAAGGCGGAAAACCTAGCTGTTCCCTTGGAATTTCACGAACCCGTTCAAACCGCGCCTCACTATCACATGCAGGATGGCGTCTGGTACTGACGGGGCGATCACAGTCCGCCGCAATTTTTTCTGATTTCGGCACACCACATTCCGCACACCGAATTCCACCAGCAAACTTGGAATTCAATTTGCTCCGCCCCCGGTGCCGCTGACCAATCGTCTTCGGTAAACTAGCCGGAGATGGATCGACCGCCGCTGCCGGTCGGTTTTCGTACACGCTTTACTTCCGGAATGAAGACATGAAATCTCGATTTTTCTTGCTGCTGAACTTGCTGGCGGGCTTGCTGTTGGCAAGCCTGCCGCTGGCCTCGGGCTTGGCTGCTGCCGACGAAGGCATGTGGCTATTCAATGACCTGCCCAAGAAACAACTCAAGGAGAAGTACGGAATCGATGTCACCGACGAATGGGCTGAACATCTGATGAAGTCCTGCGTCCGCTTCAACGTCGGAGGCTCGGCATCGTTTATTTCTTCGAACGGTTTGGTGTTGACCAACCACCATGTAGGTTCTGACACGCTCTTCAAGCTGTCGACTGCCGAACGGGACATTCTGAAGGACGGCTTTCTTGCCCGGACCCTGGGCGAAGAACTGAAGGCACCGGACTTGGAGCTGAACCAGCTGGTCGAAATCCGCGATGTGACTGCTGAAGTCAACTCGGCAGTTTCATCAGAACTGACCCCTGAACAAGCGGTCGCCGCACGGCGGGCCGTGATTTCGAAAATCGAGCAGGAGGCAAGCGACAAAACGGGGCTCCGCTGTAATGTGATTACGTTGTACGGCGGTGGACGATACCACTTGTACCACTTCAAGAAGTACACCGATGTCCGTTTAGTCTGGGCTCCGGAGTCGTCGATTGCCTTCTTCGGTGGCGATGCCGACAACTTTGAGTATCCGCGTTACAACCTCGACGCCTGCATTTTTCGGGTCTATGAAAACGACCAGCCTGCGAAAATTGAGCATTTCCTCAAATGGTCGCCAAACGGGCCCGGTGAGGATGAGATCACGTTCGTAGCGGGCAACCCCGGTCGCACAAGTCGGATTCTCACAGTCTCCGCCTTGAAGTATCAACGCGACCAGCGCATTCCCTTTGTGCTCAATTCGCTCTGCCGCCGCGAGATTGCCCTGCAGCAATTCGGGCTTGGCGGACCAGAAGCCGCCCGGCGGGCCAAAGACGAACTGTTCGGCGTTCAGAATTCGCGAAAAGTTTATTTCGGCCGCATCAACGGTCTGCAGGACCCGAACATTTTCGCCGCCAAGACCAAGGCTGAAGCGGCCTTGCTTGCCAAAGTCAAGGGCGACCCCAAACTGGCTTCTTCAGCCGCTGCCTGGGAACGCGTCGCAGAGATTCAGCAACGCCGGGGAGAACTGCTCGGCAAGGGAGTGACCATTACCTCGCGACTGTTTGAAATCGCTGAAACAATTGTCCAGATGGTGGAGGAAGATCAAAAGCCAACCGGTGAGCGTTTGCCGGAGTATTCCGAAACAGGTCGGGCATCGCTCGAACAACAGCTATATTCGACCGCACCTATCTACCCCGATCTCGACCAAATGCTGCTGGCTGACTCGTTGACTCGCATGGTTGAACTGCGGGGGGCTGACGACCCGGTCTGCGTTGCCATGCTGAATGGCAAATCGCCAACTGATCGCGCTGCGGAGCTGATCAACGGCACCTCATTGGCCGATGTCTCAGCCCGCAAAGCTTTGGCTCAAAGCGGCTTGACTGGTGTCCGGAGCAGCACTGACCCTCTGGTTGCGTTGGTTCGTGAACTCGACCCGGAAATTCGACGGTTTCGCAAGTTGACCGATGAGCTTGATGAGCTCGAACGGCAAGCCTACGCTCAAATCGCAAATGGCATTTTTGCGACCCAGGGCACCTCCACTTACCCCGACGCAACCTTTTCGCTGCGGCTCTCATTCGGCCCAGTCAAGGGTTACATGGAAGATGGAAAACAGGTCCCCGCCTGGACCGATTTCGGCGGCGCGTTCACTCACGAACTCGCACACAAAGGCCAAGAGAATTATGACCTTCCGCCGAGCTGGCATGCCGCCAAGGACAAGCTGAACTTGTCGACACCGTTCAATTTCGTGTCCACAGCCGACATTATTGGTGGCAACTCGGGAAGTCCCGTCGTCAACAAGAATCTGGAGCTGGTGGGCCTGATTTTCGACGGCAACATCCAGTCACTCACTGGCGACTTTGTCTACAGTGAAACCCAAAGCCGCGCCGTGAGCGTGCACTCCAGCGCGATTCGCGACTCCTTGCGTTACGTCTACGGCGCCGAGGAATTGGCCGAACAACTCGGCAAGTAATTGTTTCTCACCGGCCAGCGTGGCAATCACCTTGGCTGGCTGAACACTCAACTTACGACAGCCCCCGGTCGAAACCATTTTTCGACCGGGGGCTGTTTCGTTTTCTTCCTGTTTTGCCGGTCGGGGCATACGCTGAGAAACTCGCTTGGCCCTCAGCCTTTCAGTTCCGCTCGTCGCCGTGACTCCCACTTGTCGTAGAGCAGGCTTAAGCCCTGCCGAAAGTCGCCTTGAGCTGATTGAAATGCTTGATCGACCGCTTCCGATTCGAGGCAACCCGAAACGCCTGCCTGCAGCTGGGCAACCAGGCGGCGAAAGGTCAGCAAATCTGGCTGCAATTCCACCAGTACCGAAAGCGAGAGATTCACGCGGCGATGAGTGGTAAACACCACGGCTCTGCCTGAGCTAGCCTGCAGCAACTGCCGTTGCCGCCATTTCGGAAGGAGCTCAATCCCATCCACAAAACAGAGCTCTTCGGGCTTGAGTCCCTGCAGTCGCGGCAGTAACAAACCTCCAGGCTCATCCAGTTGAAACGCGACAAAATCCAAACCAACGCCTTTTTCTGTAGACACCTGCCGCGCGACCAATTGAGGCCGACTGCGGACACGACTCCCGAACCAAGCGAGTGGCCTGACAACCAACCAGCTGAAGTACTCAAACCGCGTGCCCAACGAACGAGCGAGGGCAATCGTCAGAGTGGTCTTGCCGCTGCCATGCGGGCCGACAATCTGGCCGCGCCAACCTGATTGCTCCAACCGTTGGGCCGTGGAGGCTACCACGCCTGGCTGCGGTTCCAGATAGGATTGCGCCCCCAGGCCAACTTGCGAAACAGCGAAGGGATTGTCACTCTTGGAGGCAACAGGGGAGGGGAGTGACGCATCCGAACGCTGCTGAGCTGACATCGATGCTTCCCGGGGAATTCCGCCGCGCACTACAGAACCGAATCCGGACCCAGCACCCAAGGACCGGCGAACTGGTGGAGAACCCCTGCAGCCCACCGGAGTCGCCAGTTCATTCTGCGTTTGCCAAGGGCTTGACCAACTTCGCTTCACCCAGCGCCGAATGCAGCTTGAAGGGAAAGTTGTAGGTCTGGTGATAACCGCTGGTCAGAAAAATCCGAATCCGGATGAACCAATTCAACTTGACCAGCCAACCATCATAGGACAGGGGACTCGGCGGGAGCACTGTTTCCAGCCGAAACTCCGGTGCCAGCCGCAACTCTGTTGAAAGCGAATCACGATCAGCGGCGAGTCTGCGCTTCTCAAAAAAATGCACGCCTAAATCAGTGTCGCCCTTGCCATCCGTCTCCCACATGACCGACGTTTCGACGGATTGGATTGATTGCCCAGCTTCGCAGTCAATTCGATAGGAGCAATCGAGCGTCTCCCCGGCACGATAAACCGCCTTCAATTGGGTGATCAGCGCCCGGACAGGCGGGCGGCTCAGGCTGTTTGCTTTTCCAGAGAGGTACTCGTTTCCGGAGCCGCGGCCGCTGCTACGGTCGGGTGAACGACGATCGGGAAAGTCTGTTGAAAGTCGGGCCATCCGCGGGCTGACCCTTGTACGATGATCTTCCATAGCACTCGATTGTTGGCCGAAGAAAAACTGTGCATTGCATTGTCGGGCAAGTGCAGCTCCAGTTCACACTCAAACGGCCGGTTAGCCCCTACCTCCACGCCTCGCTGTCTCAACAGCCGTTGTTCGAAGACTGTTTTGCGTTCAGTCTGAATACTGGTTCCTTGACTGAAGGTTGCTTCTTCCTGACAGAGTAGCACAACCTCCAGCAACTTCAAACGCAACCGGCCCGGCTGGAACAGAATCAAGCGATACTTTCCGCCCGGCCGTACCGGCCAACCGGAAATCTCCAACCTTGCCGGTCCGAAACCTGCCAGTCGAAACAATTGCCGTGATAACCCAAACGCTGCCCAAACCGCTGCAGGCAGGAACAGTCCTGCCGTGACAATCGCAAACCAGTCCGGCCGCCCGCTGCGGATCGACTCCCAAGCCTGGACCACCATGCCCGAGAGCAAGCCGAAAGAAACGAACGTTGCCAAACCGGCCAGAATCAACCACACCAAACTGCGCTCGGCACCCGCGACCTCGTAACGCAATCTCTGGCCGCGGACCGGCTGCCGTGACGACAACGGAATTGCCGGCAAATCCGGTTCCCTGCCCGCTAACTCGTTGGCCAATTCAATCCGGTTGGTTGCACCTGACTCGGCCTCGGTTGGACCGCGCGAAGACCGCTGTTCAACGGACACAGTGACTTTGTTCAAGGTCGATCGCATCCGGTAAAAACCGACCATAACCATGATTAAACCGGCAAGCAGCCGCAAACCGAAGTCCGTAAACAACTCTCGCCCCGAGAAGGTCCGGGGATTGGATGCAGCCACCGTCAGGCTCGCGACCAGGAGCACGAAGCCGACCAGTGCCAAGCCGACCGAAAAACCGACTTCACCAATTCCAGTCCACCAATTACGCCCGGAACGGCTGAAGGTTCGCTGACCTGCATATAAAAACCAAGACCAGAGCTTCATCGAGTGACTTCAATCCACTGGTAACTCAAAACAATGTTTCGCTGCACGGTAAGGGAGTTGCGTCCTCGGCAAGCAATGCCAACCCTCGACAGCCCGGACTGGTGTAACGGGGAAACGGCTAATTTACCGCAATCGCCGCAATTCCTGCCGAAATTTCAACTCCGCTTCCCAGTCTACCCTCGCCAACTCGAGGTAATGTCACGCCACCCCAAAAAAAAGGGCAACTCACCTGCGGAAAGTTGCCCAGACAAAATGCTCAATTTATTTTTGCGGGACTTGGTCCCCCAGTTGCCAGCTCCAAAAGCCGGCTTCGGTTACCAGCCTGCTTCTTTCGGCTAAAAGCCGGTTACCGCGGTTTAACATCGCCACCAGGACGGTGTCCTGGGCGGTAAAAGCCGACTCGTTCCAACGCTCGATAGACTTCGTCCAAAGTCTTCTCGCCAAAATTCGTGATGCTGAGCAATTCAGCGCGCGTCGTGTTCAAAAGATCACGGACCGTGAAAATACCGCGCTCTTCCAGGCAATTGGTGGTCCGCACCGTGAGGCCAATCTCTGCCGTGCTCAACTCCAACTTCGCCTGCTGGTCACGCAATGCTTCATCCGCCGCGCTTAGTGGAATACGTGTCCTGGCCATCTTGGGTCCCTCCAAAAAAACTTGCCGTTCTTATCCTGATCCCGGCATCTACGCCGGGCACCAAATCTCAATCCGCTTCGCTTCCGTCGGGCTTAGTTGGCTGCTCAATCAACCGCCGCCCGCCCAACTGGAAGTTGCTGGGCAACAGGCCAATCCGGGTAGCAATCCAACCAATGCGTCTGACAATCCGCGCCAGTTCAGCAACTCGCGCCAAGCCAGCAATTCTCAGCAGTGCTGCAAATTGCTCCGCCATACGCTTCCGGTACCGTCGTTCAAGGGCCCCGGATTCCTTGCCCTCAATCGCTGAGACTATAACATATGCGAACCATTCTTCGAGTAGTGAACCCGTAAATTTACCGCCACCTGCTAGCACTTTACCATGCCGTTTGAATCGAACTCCGAGCCGTTTGAATTGAGCTCCGGCTCGCGATTGAATTTGGCTGTTCTCAACCCGGCCCAGCGAGAAGCAGTCGAGACGATTGAAGGCCCACTGTTGATTCTGGCTGGGCCAGGTAGCGGCAAGACGCGAGTGATCACGCATCGCGTCGCCCATATGCTGGAGCAGGGGATTCCTGCTCACAACATTGCGGCCCTGACGTTCACCAACAAGGCGGCTGGAGAGATGCGCGACCGACTCGCCTTGCTGGCTCCGGGACAACAAGTCTGGTCAGGGACGTTTCACCGCTTCTGCTCTCGCCTGCTCCGGGCCTATGCCGGGCTGGTCGGGCTGACCGAGAACTTCACGATTTATGACACGAGCGACTCCAAAAAGCTGCTCAAACAGGCAATCGAAGCGGCTGAGGTCGACCTCCGTCATTACTCGCCCGATTCGCTCGGACAAGCGATCAGCAACCTCAAGAGCCAAGGGATCGGTCACGACCAATTCACGCCGCCAGTCGGAAACCCGTTGCTCCATCTCGCCGCGCGCGTCTACCCGCACTATCAGCGTCTCTTGCAGTCAGCCAACGGAGTCGACTTTGATGACTTGTTGCTCTACGCGGTCCAACTGCTCCGGGAAAACCCGGAACTGCGCGAGCAACTCGATCGCCGCTATGCCTACATGCTGGTGGACGAGTATCAAGATACGAACCGCGTCCAGTATCAGCTGATTCGTTTGTTGAATCACACCCTGCAAAATCTCGCGGTCACCGGCGACCCGGACCAGTCAATTTATGGCTGGCGGGGAGCCAACATCAACAACATTCTTGACTTCGAGAAGGATTATCGCGGAGTCAAGGTCGTGCGTTTGGAGCAGAACTACCGCAGTACCAAGTCCATTCTGGCCGTCGCCGATCAGTTGATCAGCAACAACACTCGCCGCAAGGCGAAGCAATTGTTGACCGACAACGCAGAGGGCGAGCCGGTCAGTCTCGTGGCTTATCCGGACCCTCAGTTCGAAGCCCGCGACATTGCCGAGTCAATTGCCGTCGCGATCCGCTCAGGCAAGCGCCGCCCGCGGGACTTTGCCATTTTCTATCGCACCAATGCGCTTTCCCGTTCGGTTGAAACATCACTCCGCAATGCCGGGATTCCCTACCAGATCGTTCAGGGCTTGGAGTTTTATCAGCGGCGGGAAATCAAGGACTTGATTGCTTACCTCCATCTGTTGAATAACGAGCGGGACGCCGTCGCCTTTGAGCGGGTAATCAATGTCCCCGCCCGCAAGATCGGTGACAAGACAGTCGAGAAGTTGCGGACATACGCTCACTCCAAAAAACTCTCCCTGCTGGGGGCCGCCCGCGTTGCCGGCTTGGTCGAATCGATCAGCAAAAGCGTAGCGGCCAAGATCTCCCAGTTCGTGGCCCTGTTTGACCGCATTGGAGAGGCTCGCGACCGCGATGTAGGAGAGATCATCCGTCGCGTCCTGACTGAAACGAAATACCGTGAATGGCTGGTGGAAGACGGGAGCGAGGAAGGTTACGAACGGGCCGCCAACGTTGACGAGTTGGTTTCGGCTTGCGACGAGTTTGACCTGCAACATCCCAACGACGGTGGCCTGGAAGCATTTCTCGAACAGGCGGCCCTGGTCAACGACACCGATGCCTGGGAGTCCGACTCCGATTTCGTCACCCTCCTGACCATCCACTCCTCCAAAGGCCTCGAGTTTCCGGTCGTCTACATTGTGGGCCTGGAAGACGGCTTGATCCCCCACGAACGGAGCTCCACCAACGACGAGGAATTGGAGGAAGAACGCCGCCTGCTGTTCGTCGGCATTACCCGTGCCGAACAGCAGCTGCAGCTCAGCCGTTGCCTCAGCCGCTATCGTCGCAATGGCGTCTGGCCCTGCATCGCCAGCCGCTTTTTAATGGAACTCCCTCGCGAAATCATGAACTGTTTCGAGCCCGCCAAAAGCGATCCATGGGCTGATCAAGGCGATGGCTTCGAACCAGACTTGGAGTCCGTCGACCCCTGGCTCGAGGACGGCTTCAGTTCCGACGAGGTAAAAGAGCCGACACCACGTCTGAAAGCATCTGGAACGGCCTCCTTTCCCCGGGTCGTGACCGCGGCCGAACTGGAAAAGAAGCAGGAAGAAATGAACGCCATTCGCCTGCATCCCGATCGATTTCAGCTGGGGATGCCAGTGGAGCATCCCGAATACGGCATCGGCCAAATCGTGGAATTAAGTGGCAGCGGAATGAAACGGGTCGCGACCGTCGAATTTACCCCCTTGGGCAAACGCCGTTTTCGGCTCTCGCACAGCAATCTCCAACCAGCGAATCCCGACTCCCACTGACAACCGACCGCCTGCTACAAAAAATGCCCAGCGGTTTGGCTGGACCATGCCGGCGCCGCCTTCGATACTCCCTGATCATTTAAAGGGACCGGACTCCGGAACGGCCGCAACTGGAGACTGTGGAGCAGACGCAGGAAGCAGCCCTGCCAACGCGCTTTACAGTGGCGTACTTGATTGAGGCGCACTTGATTTTGGCTTCGCTCAGTCGACCAATCGCTGCTGCACCTCGGCTAGCTGCATCCCGCGAATCAAGAATGTCTTCTGATTACTGGTTGCTCCGCGAATCAACTCGAGTTGGCGACGCGCGAGTTTCATGCGATCGGCTAGCTGCCGCAAGATGGCTTCATTGGCCTGTCCCTTTTCCGGCACAGTAGTGGTGGCGATCTTCAAGCGCCCATTTTCGACACCCCGAAACTCATTTTTTCTGGCTGCTGCCAGAGCCTTCACATGGAGCAGGGTTCCTTCCGCATGATGCTCCAAGCATCCCTCACACTCCATGCTTGCCCCCACTTTCTGCCAGTCACTTTACGCCAGCTCTGCCACTTCCCTCACGATCGCTACGCTTATCTTCAGGCCTGGTCTTCAGGTCATTCCCGGGGCCTCGAGGCGTCTCAAGCAATAACTCCACTTCTCGCGAATCGCCCACCGGTACAATTACTTCCCGACGTATCCGTACTCGACCAAGAATCTCCACTCATCTTCAATCGCGTCATCCAGCGGGCCAATGCGATACCCCAACTGGCTGATCGCCTTCTCGCTGCTGTAGTAATGCTGTAACTGTCCCATCGCGGTCGCGCCCGAATTGACTTGGGGCTCTTGCCGCATGAACTTGCCTGCCAAGTCTCCCACCCGGCCCGCGCTATATGCCAACCAGTCAGGCAGTTTCGCCCGGGGACCACTCCGTTTACCAACCACCCGCGCCATTTTCTGCCACAGCTCGAGGTAGGAAAGATTCTCTCCCCCCAATATGTAGCGTTCGCCGCTCCGCCCTCGCTCGACGGCCCGCAAGATTCCTTCCGCCACATCGCGGACATCCACTGCACTACAACCACCAGCCGGTGCCAAGGGCGTTGGCCCGCCAGCAATCGCCAACAGCATGGCTCCCGACGAAGGTTTCCAATCCCATGGTCCGAGCATGAAGCCGGGATGGATGATGATCCCGTCCAATCCCTGTTCAATCTGCTCGAGCATTTTTTGCTCGGCCTCGCGTTTGCTCACCACATAGGCAATGGGAGGCTTGCCTGGTTCGCGGTCAGACTCTGTTCGCGGCCTGCCATCGAATGCGTGCGCGAGCGTATCGACGGTGCTGACATGAATCATTCGCCGCTGCTTGAGCCGGCAGAATTCGGCCAGTCGCGCGGTTGCCGCGACATTTACATTCCGCGACTCCCCGAGTCGCGACCAGCCAATCTGAATCAAGGCTGCCGAATGGATCAACACGTCGAAATCGGCAGTCTCGGCGAGTAATTGGTCCACATTGGCCAAGTCGCCCGGCACGGGGTCAAATTGCAGGCCAGCCAAAGCACGACCTCCCGCCCCCGCTCGCAACGTCACTTGAACTTCATGTCCCTCGGCCAGCAGCAGGCGCAACAGGTTATTTCCAAGGAATCCTGTCGCCCCAGTGAGCAAGACTCGCATTCTCGACCTCTAATCAAACCTTTACAATTCGTTCCCAGCAGGTCGGGAGGTACCGCCCCTGCGGCAACATCAGCGACTGCCGCCCGACCACCAATTTGGTTTGCTTGCCACTAAATTTCCCGGACTGTTCCATGCAAATTAGCGTCCAGCCTGTCACCTCGCGGGGAGACCAGCGAGAGTTTATCAAATTTGCCTGGGACCTGTATCGTGGCGATCCGAACTGGGTACCTCCGCTGCGAATGAGCATCAAGGAGATGCTGGGCTACAAGCGGCACCCGTTTTACGACAACGGGTCCATTCAAACCTTTCTGGCCCGGGCAGGTGGCAAAGTGGTGGGGAGAATCGCCGCGATTATCGATCGGGCTCACAACCAAACTCACCAGGAGCAACGGGGCTTGGTCGGATTCTTTGAATCGATCGATGACCAGGCTGTGGCTTCTGCTCTTTTTGATGCGGCCCGAAAGTGGCTTCGCGATCAGGGCATGACCGCCCTCCGTGGTCCACTGAATCCAGCGCTCAATTACGAATGCGCCTTATTGGTGGACGGGTTTGACAGTCCCCCCACGTTCCTGATGACCTACAACAAGGATTACTACCCGCGGCTGTTTGAGAATTACGGATTTCAGAAATCGCAAGACCTGTTCGCATTTTGGGGACACGTCAACATGCTGGAAACCCTCGACCCGAAACTTCTGAGCCTCGCCGCCCAAGTACAGGAACGCTTTCAAATCACAGTCCGGCCATCGACCAAAGCAACGTTTGCACAGGACATCGATGCCTTTCTGAAAATCTACAATCGCGCACTTCCCGGCACTTGGGGCTTTGTTCCGCTCAGCGATGCCGAAGTCAAGCACATCGCCAGCGGACTGAAAATGTTGATTGTTCCGGAACTGGTTCGCATCGCCGAGCACGAAGGAAAGCCGGTAGGAGCTGTTTTCGGACTGCTCGACTACAATCCCATCATCAAGCAAATCGACGGGCGGCTGTTCCCGTTGGGCTTTCTCAAAATCCTCTTTGGGCGGAAAAAGCTGAAGCGAATTCGATTGGTCAGTACCAATGTGCTGCCCGAGTATCAACGTTTCGGGCTCCCTTTGGTCTT
>Ga0164293_10003507_pt1 | contig 13358 bp, 15 predicted proteins | sample GEODES118metaG_FD_111487 | JGI IMG/M metagenome (GOLD analysis project Ga0164293, IMG submission 111487) | Eutrophic lake water microbial communities from Lake Mendota, Wisconsin, USA - GEODES118 metaG | ecosystem: Environmental > Aquatic > Freshwater > Lake | place: USA: Lake Mendota... | reverse complement strand
GCGTCGGCCGCGTCTGGTGATGCCAGGCCCCGCGCTTTCATGTCCTTTTTCGACTCCAAGAAGATCGAGCCTTTGGAGTCGGGCTTCATCATAGGCGAGATCAGGTCAGTTTTCAAGAACCTGTCGCTTGGAATGCTGGCCGACTTGAGCCAGTCGCGCATGTCGCCCCAGATTTGCGCCCTCATGTTGCCGTACATGGCCGGGTTGCGCGACTTCCAGCCAAAGTTCACGCCCTTGATCTTGTACCGCTGCTCTTTGAGCCGGTCCACGATGCCCGCGCCCAGCCCGCCCTCGTCGATGAACACCATCACCGGCTTGAACTCCTCGATAGCCTCGATGACGTGCCCGACCACCGTCATGGTGTCGTCGCCCCGGTGCCGGATGATGCGCGTGATGTCCCGCCCCTGCCGGATCGCCAGCACCGTGGCGTCGGCCCCGAACCGCGCGGGGTCCACGCCGATCACGATGGGCGCGCTTGGGTCTTTGTACAGCGGCCTCTTCATGGCGTCGTCCACCACCAGGCTGGAGATGAACTGGTCGTCGCCTGCATTCGGAAACTCGCCGTACACCTCAACGTGCGCTTGTGCGGAGTCGGCCCCGTACTCGTCAATGATCTGCTGATAGACCTGCTTGTCCGTGCCCTCGACTGTGCGGGCGTCGACCACCTTGGTGTGCCAAAACTCCCGCTTGCTGTGGAACGTCTCGTAGAAGTACCCCGAGTTGCGCCGTGGGTTGGAGAACGCCAGCCAGAAACGGTTGGGTGTGTTCTCCGTAAAGAAACCAGCCGTCACCGCCCAGATGGCGTCGTCGATACCTGATGCCTCGTCGAAGATCACCATCACACCGTCGAAGTTGTGCACGCCCGCGTAGGCGTCAGGGTTTTCGGCCGACCACAGTCTGCCCTCGACGCCCCAGTAACGCGTGCCTTTGCGCAGGTCGCGCTCGACCAGCTCGGTCAGCCACTTGGCTGGCATCAGCCTGGTGGCGCTTACCTCAAACCAGTGGCTGTTAAGCGACATCGCCAGCCACTTGGTGATCTCGGCCCATGTGATCGAGCGCAGCTGTGACTCTGAGTTAGCCGACACAATGGTCGTCGAGCCGATGCGGGTGGACAGCATCCAGATCACGATCCAGCTGACCAACGCCGACTTGCCGATACCGCGGCCCGATGAGACTGCGTGCCGTAAGGTGTTGAAGTCCACCTCGCCTTTGTTTGCTTTGATGTGGTCGCCGATCTGCTGGAGCACCTCGCGCTGCCACTTGCGTGGGCCGTTGAAGTGCTCCAGTGGCGTGCCCTTGACGCCCCACGGGAACGTGTACAGCACGAACGCCAGTGGGTTGTCCTTGTACTGCGGCGCCCAGAGGCGCGCCATGAGTTCTTGTTCGTCTTCGGCCGAGTAGATGGTGGTTTGCATTATGCGGCTGCCTGCTTGTGGGGTGCTAGTCGTGCTTGCAGTGGCTGAGTAGGCTCGCGCGCGATGATGTCCGTCACGCTGCTGTCGATCACATCTGCTGCTCTGCGCTCAGCCTCGGCCAGTGCGCCCAGGATGCTGATTTGCTGGTTAACGTCCACTGTGATGGCCTGCTTGGCTACCCAGCCGTGGACGTTTTGCAGAATGGCCAGACTGGCCTTGGCGTCGCCCTCTTCAGCTGCTTTGTGCAGCTGTTGGGACGCAAGCAGCTCCCCATCGGCGCGGCCTTTTTGTTCGGCCAGCTGCGCCACTCTATCCAACTCGCACAACTGCCGGTAGGCGGTGGGCACCATGCCTGCTGCTAACGCCAGGTTGTCGCCCTTCAACCCGAGCTTGGCTGCGTCGTAGATGCGGTTAAGCACCGCCTCGGTGGCGCGCACTTCATTGATGACAAGTGGCAGTGAATGAAAACTCATAGATGTATGGCCGCGTGGATGCGTGCGTGCATCTTATACCAAAAAATAAAAATTGTTCGTGAACGCTACGCTACCGTTAGGCCCATCCGCTCGGCCCTGCCCCCTCCCCCTTCCAACTTTGTGGACCATGCGGACTGTCCACAGCAGTCAGCAGCCGGGCACACTACTGTATGCCTATACACCACTGTATGAACTGTGGTTTGTGGACAATGTGGACAATCGTTTAGCACATGGTCCACATTGTCCACACGGTCACGCGGCCAAAATGCGCTGCGCTGTGGGCGCGATGAGTTGTGGACACTGTGGACCATTTGGACGATGAATTTAAATCGCTGTACCCTATTTGCCTATTTTTTAAGCAGTTGTTTTCTACCCTATAAATAAACAACTATCCACAATATCCACAACACCCCACAACCCTATGCGCCACGCCACTTCCAGCGTGGGTCACGCCCCATCATTTCACACATCCACACCCCACCCACAATATCCACACTGGCGTCAAAAGCCTGGAAAATAGGATCCTCCTGGTGAAGACCCCATAATTTAGTCAAGTATTGCGAATAACGCTTGCAAGCGTAAAAGAATCTTTTACAATAGACACATCAACAACCAACGGAGCACTGTATGAACCTCGAACAACTCATGACCTGCATCGAAGATTTGCACGATGCAACGCCTCACGCCTCATTCGATTGGCTCGCCAATTACATCTACACACGGCAGACGCACTACACACTGGCCGAGATCAAAACCACCATCATCGCAACGATTGGATAAACCATGACACAGCTCAAAACCATCGACTCGTCCAAGATCACTTGGACTGTTTTCCCCTCAACAACTCGCGAAGAACCCGCCGAGATTTACTGCGCAGACGGTGACGGCATCCTGCAAGTCGTGGTCTACGCCGACCGCATCGAGTTGCTCGATCAGTTGGATGTGTGCCAAACATGGCCGACCGGCGCCGACATTGCCGCTGTCTTGGAAGTCGCGCAAGCCTACCTTGAGGCCAACTACGCCGAAATCTACGAGGACGCGATGCACTGGAATGACGACAACGACGCCGACTTGTTCGCTGTCTTGAATGGGGTCAAGCCATGACACGCGACACCATCCTCGACATCCTCACCGCCGTGCTAATCGGCCTCGCCTTGTGCGCCCTCGTCCTCCACGGGCTTGACGCCCTCTTTTATTGAAAGACTCACGACCATGACAACCCGAATCACCCGCGCATTTCTTGACGCCAAAACCACCACCCTCAACAGCATGACGAAATCACCGTCCGAGCCATATCGCACCGTTGACGGCAAAGCCGTGCCCAACGTGGGCAACTATCACATAAGCGGCGCTTATGGCGGGTACTGCCTGCACCGTATGTGCAATGAGGGCGGCGGCGTGTCTGATGTGTTCAGCATCGGCCACGTTTCCGCCCGTGAGTTGGCGGGGCTGATGTCCGCCTATATGGCGGGTCTGTATGACGCAACAAGGGGCGCAACATGAGCGACTACCACATCGCAACTGTGCAAATCAGCACCATTTGGCAAGGTGGGGACTTGTTTCCCGCTGTCATCTTGACCGATGACGATAAATATATTGAATACATCCTTTTAGGCGACCGTGATGTTAAAGGCGCATGGATTGACAAGCCAAGTATCCGACACGCACCAAAAGGCAACGACCGGGGCGCATACCCGCGGCAAGACCAAGCATTCCGCAGAGCAAACCACGCCAGCCTGCAACACGCTGTAAACCTTTTGAATGGGACTGAATATCATGACTGACGTCTACACCACGCCCATCCGCACCGAGGCAGACGCCGAGGGTTTCTTCTTTCAGTTGCACCAACTGGGGCGGCTGTTCCACCCCGAGGACAATCCCGCCGAAGTGGTCAACGGCGCGTCAGGCGGCTGGCTGTTCACCAAGGAACAAGCCCAGCACCTGCGCGACCGCCTCGATGAGGTATACGAGGTCATGGACGACCCCTGCGAGTATTGCCTGACCCTGACCCACCCAGACAGCGACCGTGACGACGACCACGGGTTAAGCGCTGCTGACCGTGCCCAGTTCTACGGCCCATCAGCACGATAAAAGGAGAACACCATGCAAATCGACTTTATGCGCATCCCCTCAAGCGAGGCCGAGCGGCTCTGCCACGCCGAGGGCTTTGAAAACGCCGCCAAACTGTTTGCGCGGATTGTTGACCTTGAGGCCCTCAACTTGAAATTGACTCAAGAAAACGAAATCTTGCGCGATCAGTTGGCCGACATGGAAAGGCTGACCCCATGACGGCCGCGCTAGCGGCCCTTGCCGTCGCATTGCTGGCGGTACTGTTCAACCTATAAAAAAGGGGCCTCACGGCCCCTTATTCATTTGACCAGCCGCACGCTGGTGGGTGGCGCGGCCTCGACCATGTCCCTCAGTTCCGATTTGCCTATCTCGGCCATGTCAGGCGCGCAGAAGATGTGCTTCTTGTTGTCATGGCGGCGCGACTTGAGGCGGCCCATGTCTACCCATCCAGCCTCCTTGAGGGCGTGCAGGAGGGCAGGCTGGACAATCTTGACGCTGCCCTGAACCGACCCTTGCAGGCGATCGCACAGCGCGTGCCAAGGCGCGCCGACAACGCCTTTGGAGAACTCGCCTAGGCGGTTGCGCATCAAGTCCACCAAGAACGCTTCAGCGCCGCTCATCCCCGCCTCGACCATGATGGCCTTGGCCTCGGTCATGAAGGGCGTGGCGCCAGGATTGAACGCGGACACGTTGCGGGTGTGCAACCAGGCGGCCACGGCCGACTTGCCGCCAGACTCAAGCCAAGCCCAAATGGCCGCGCCTTCGTCGTCGGTCATGCGGGGGGCGTCTGACCAGATGACAAACCAGCGGCGATCGTCAGAGGGCAAATTGATGGCCACCCGCTCGTTAGAGAACGCGATCACTTGCAGACGGTTCACCAGGTCATATGGGGCCAAGCCCTTGCGCTGCACTGACAGGTACTCAGGGGGCGCAGCGATCAGGGGCTTGAGGGTGTTCTCAAGGGCGCGGCGGTCCTTGGCCTCGGACTGGCGCAACTCGTTGACGACCAGCACCTCAGTCTCAAGGGCGTAGCCCCACTGGGAGGTGATCTCCTCGTTACGGACAAGGGAGACGTTTTTGAGGGACGGGCCACCGATGGCCCAGAAGAACGGTGACCAGAGGGTGTCTTTGCCGCTGCCAGGGTTGCCACCATGCAGGACAGCGTGGTTGATCTTGCGGTTGGGGTATTGGACCTTGAAGGCCATCACGTCAAGGACGTGCTCACGCTCGCGCTTGTCGGGGATCATGCGCTCAAGGTGGGCCAGCCACGGCTGGACGTTACCCACCACAGCCACGGGCCGCGCATCGCGCCAGCGGTTGCCGTACACGATGCCATCACGAGCGCAGAGGATCGACTCGCCTGCCGCGTAGGTGACGCCCTTCAAGATGCGCGCGCCTTTGGCTTGGCGGTTTTCATCAAAGCAGGTCGCGGCCTCGATCTTGCTGCGCTTGCCGTGGATAGAGTTGCAGCTGATGTGCCGGAAGATAGCGTTAAACGACTGACGCGACACTTCATGACGCTCGGCCAAGTCAAAAAACGCGTCGTCGTCTTGCAGGTAGGCGAAGCGCTCGTACCAGCCCTCTTTCTCGACGCGGCCCAACTCTTTACGCTCCACCTCGGCCACGATAGCGGCGGCGGCGTCGGGGTACTCGGGCGTCGGGGCCAGCTTACTGAGGGCTGACTCCATCGCAGCGGCCAGCAGCTCCTCGCGCAGGCCGGGGGTGTGCTTGGGGCCACCGTTGTCGGCTACCCATTGCAGGAACACAGATGAGTCCAGCTCGGTGCAGTGCGAGTGCAGGCAGCAGTAGGCGCGGCTGGAGGGCAGGTAGCGGCCCTCGGGGTTGCCGTCGGTGTGCTGGGCGCTGTTAGGGCAGATGACACCGGCCCAGCCTTCTTGGTTGGGCTTGGACAGCAGCATGCCGTTATCGGACAGCCACACCATCACGTCGTCGGTGCCGTCGTCGGAGATACGAATCGGGCGGTGGGCATCCTCGGCTTCGCCAGGCACCACGTTCAGGGCGGCGCAGATCTGCTCAAGGGTGAAGTCACGCTCGGGCTTGAACTCACGCAGCTGGGCGGCGAAGTTATTGCGGCCGGGCTTCAGGTTGATCGAGCCGGGAATGCGGAAATTGCGCACCGCGTTAATCGCGCCTTTGTCGGTGTAACCCGCCTCGGCAATCGCGGCAATCGCTGCGCTGAACTCGGCCTTGGTGGGCTGCTCGCTGAACACGTAGCCCCACTGAAACGAGCCGGGGCTGGTCTCAATCTTCCACGTCGGCTCGAGCGGCGGGACGTTGGGGGCCTTCTCAGGGTCGCCCACGTCGTCCAGCACCATCACCAGCACATACTCGCACGCGGCAGCGCTGGCGCTGGGGTGGCCATCCTTGAAGCGGTCGATGATGAACGACGCAGTGTTGCCGTAGATGGCCCACTCGGGCTTGACCTTGGCCGTGGGCAGCATGGCTGGCCAAGTGGCCTTGATGGCACCGTTGGCGTGGAACTGCATCTCGCCTTCCCTCAATTGGGGCTTCTGGCGTACCAGCAAAAAAGTTTCGCCCTCGGGGGCGAGTCTGGTAAGATGATCAACGAAATCTTTCACGGGTTTCTCCTTTAGTTGGAACTTTAGCCCCGGCCTAACCCGCCGGGGCTTTCTTTTTGTTACGAATAGCGGGTGGTGGTCACACCTTCAGCGGCCAAGGGCAGGCCAGCCGCCCATGCAGGCGGGGTGCACATGATCTGGTGCATGTGGGCGGCGACTGCCTCGGCCTCGTGAGCCGGGCACTCGACAACGATCTCGTCGTGAACGTGTAGAACCACGCCATCAAGCTGGCGCAGTGAGTGGCGCAGGATGTCGTGCGCTGCTGCTTGCGTGACGTTCTCGCAAGCCAGACCACGCCACAGACGGGCGCGGGGCCACTCCTTGGCGTCGGCGGCGGGCTTCCAGGCTGCTTTGGTGTACGTCACGTTGCCTTCATCATCAAATTTGGCGTTGGGGTAGCACAGCACCCGACCGGAGGGCAAAGCATACCAGAGGGTCTGGCCGTCGAACAAGTACACAACACGCCCGGCTTTAAATTCATGTCCTTTGTTTCTCATGGCGCGCAGGTAGGCGTTCTCCAGCTGCTGGCCATGTGCCTGCGCCCACGGGTTGGCCCTGCGCCAGCCGTCCACAGCGCGCTGGACTTCGCCCGGTGACAGCCGGATGCCGTAGGCGCGGCCGAACACCTCAAACGCGCCAGCACCACCCAGAAAGCCAAGGGCCAGCTCTTGCACCTTGCCCACCTGACGCTGGTCACCAGCGACGTCCTCATAAGGCACACGAAAGGTGGCGGCTGCGTTGACCTTGTACGGGTCAAGGCCCGAGCGGAACACGTCCAGTTTTTGCTCACCGGCTGGGCAGTTGGACAGCCACGGGTGCACACGGCCCTCGATGGCTGACCAGTCGTAGGCGATCAGGACGTGGCCAGGCTTGGCGATCAGCGCGGGCCGGAGCATCCCCTTGAGCACATCTGTAATGCGCTTACCAAATCTTGGCGTGATTGCGTGGCCACGCACCATAGCGTGGCGTACTTCATCAGGCTCTTTGGCGCACTTGCGGGTAAAGTTGTGAACTTGCGCGCCGTAGCTCGACGCACGGCCGGTGGCAGCCCCTCCAGCAAAAACGAAAGCGCCTCGGACTCGGTGATCCTCGTCATCGGCGAGGTTTGAGAGGCGGTTGAACTTCGCAACCGAAGACGCCCAGAGGTCGTCCGCGCACTGGATGACGTCTGCAACATGGGGCGGTATCTCATCAGGGTCTTCCATCGCGAGCAGGTTGGCCCGCACAGTCTTGTCAATCGAATACTTCTCGCCGGTCCACATCAGCTTCTTGGCCTCTGGCCCGACGCGCTCCAGCACCCACTCGCGCATCTTGGGCGAGCGCACGCTGGTGATGACGCCCTCGGTCACCTCGGACACGATCTGCTGAATCTCGACGGTCTCGTCGGCCGAGTACTTAACAGCGGCTTGGCACAGCGGCACGTCCACCAGCACGCCACGGTCGTTGATGCGCTCGTTGGTGTGATAGTCGGCTAGTTCATCAGCCGACAGCGGCCGCAGGGCCTTGCTGATGGTGCGCATGGACCGCACGTCCTGCTCGCAGTACTCGACCATCTCTTGCATCAAGGCGGCGTCTTCACGGAACTGGCCATTGGCCTGCGGCAGCGACAGCAGCCGGATCAGTTGACTGCCGCGGTGGTCCTTGCGCATGTCAGCGCCAGCGAAGCGGCCGACGTCTTCCAACGAGCCAGGCGCACAGTTGGCGCGGGCTTGTGCTGCGGTGCAGACGAACTGCTCTAGTTTGAAGTCGACCTGCAAGACATACCAAAAAATGAGCCGCTCAAAGGCGGCGTTGTGGGCGTAAATCAGGCCCTTGTGCTCGGTCACCTCACGGGGCAGCGGCTGGCCCGGCAACCAAGTGACGACCTCACCATCGTCAAAGGCGTAGGACATGCACAGCACGTCAGTGCTAGCGTCTTGCGCGTAGTTGTAGACGCCTTTGGCCTTCAGGTCACAGCGGCTGCGGGTCTCAAAGTCAAGCCAGAGCACTGTCATAGTGAGCACACCCGGCAAGTCGGGGCGTTACCGTCACCGCGAATCTTGCGGCCTTTCTCAAACTCGACGGCCAAGTCTTTGAGCGAGGCAGGCCAGTTGTCGCGCTGCGGTGACCGAAACGTGTGGCCCAGCTTCTCTTCGACAGCCACGCCCTTGGCGTACTCTTCGGGGTAGTCACGCCAGAGGTCGCGCCACTCACCCAGACGCTGGTAAGGGCACACGGCGCAGTCTGTGCGGCGGGGGATCGTCACGCCACGCTCGCCGAGGTACTTCCACACGTCGGCTTCGTTCCATCCCCACTCACGCATCGGGAAGCGGATCTTCATGTCTTCACCGTAGATGCCGCGCCGGGCTTCTTCATCAGCGCGCAGGCCAACGTAAAGCACTGACCCTTCGGGCAGCGTTTCAAAGTATTCGATGGTGGGTTCGATCTTCAGGATGCGTGTGCACCAACGGGCGCGGAAGTTGGGCAGCATTTGCATCTGGTCGATCAGGCCATACAGATCAGTTGTGTGGCCGACTTTCTTGATGGGCAGGCCGAGCATACGCTCCAGCTTGGCCCAGTGCTCAACCATCTCGGGCAACTCGTTGCCGGTGGCGTTGCAGATCAGTTCGTATTCACGCGGCTCGACTTCCATCAAACGCAGCGCAAGCGCTGTGGAGTCTTTACCGCCGCTCAATCCAATAACGTGTTTCATACTGTACTTTACTTTATAGGTGGGGCCTACTCGCTGCGTCTGTCGGTGGCACGGCGTCCGTACATTGCAATACACCACGCTGACAGCATCCGCTTTCGGCCCCGATTTCACTTAGGCCGCGCGACGACGACGGCCAGCAGCTGGTGCAGCCTCAGCTTCTTCAGCCACTGGCGCTTCAGCTGCACCGTCCATGCTGGCCCACTCCACGATCTCAAACACCGGGGTGTAGATGCGGCCGTAGGACTTGTGGACGTAGTGGTCCTTCTTCAGGCGCACGATGGCCACAGGCTTGGTCTGGTCCTTCTCCACTTGCGTGGCGATGGCAACGCCCAATGCCTGCACGGCCTTCTTGCCGCCGACCGAGGTCGTGGTAAAGCGTGCTTCCATGTCCTTGTCCTCACCGACGAGGCACTTCAACGACATGCCGATCTGTGTCTCCCAGCCGCGCTTGGCGCCGGGAGGCGCTTGGTCAAGCTCTGGCAGGGGATGCTGCACACCGGTCATCTTCTCGCCAAGCACTTCACCGTCGCCCCAGGCGATAAAGCCGTGAACAAAAGAAAAAGGATTGACGGCCCAAGTAGAGTCGTCTTCGACTTCAGTCTGGTCAGCACCAAACACCCAGTGGCCGGTCTTGTCCATTTTCAGGATGACGACGCCCGATGTGCCTGCGCCTTGTTCAAGCGAACGCAATGCGGTGGAGAGGGTGGAGACTGCTGGCAGATTTGCCGAAGAGAAAGTTGCGAGATTTGACATGATTGTCCTTTACTGAAGTTTAGAGAGAGCCGCAGACAACTGCGACCCGATTTGCAACACTGCTGGGCGGGGATCATCCTCGCTTGCCAGTGTTGTGCCTGACGACACCGACACGACGAGATCGTCGGGCAGTGCCATCTTGCGCTTTTTCAGCACCTTCTCTGCTTGAGCAGGGCTGAGTAATTCTTCTGGCTTGAGTAGATCTGCACGGGGCACACCCAGATCGTGCAACGCCTCAAGCGCTTTTGTTTCGTTGGCCCACTGACGTGTGCCGCGCTTGGCGACGAGCTTGTAACCAGGCACCGGCAGATCCTTCTCGAGCAACTGGAGCGCCAGACCACGCAGGTCTTTGATCCAGTCTTCCAAGAGGTCTGCATTCTTCAGGTATCGGCCCAGCGTGTCAACATCTATTTCTTTCAGTTGCACTTGCAGGGCGCGGTCCACAGCGCCGGTCATCTTAGGGCAGATGGGCTTGCCTGCGCACCAGCGGCAGTGGTCGCCCACGGCCAGCTTGGCGTCAGGCTGCTGCGCGGCCTTGACGGCCTGCACCAGCGTCTGCTCAAACTGCTTGATGCGCTCTTTCGTGGTCACCCAGCGCTTGATCATGGGCGGCTGGATGATGATGCACTCAACCTCTGTTGCGCCAGCGAACGCCCACTGTGCGCTTTCAGTGCGCATGCAGGCGGCTGCGTAGAACATCAGTTGATCGTTCTCGTCAGCGTCCACAACAACGCCGTCACCAAACTTCCAATCGAGCACAACAGCGCGGCTACCGATACGACCAACCAAATCCGTGCTACCGAAGACCCCAGGTAAGAGATCGCCAAAGCCAACGCGTGTCTCAACTTCGTACTCCATGTTTTTGTCTGGATCGACTTGGTCCAGCAGCTCAAGCGCTACGCCAATCTTTTCGTCGAACAGCTCTTGCGTCAACACTTGGCCTTCGTAGACCGTACCGATGAACTGATCCCACGGCAGGTCTTTGCCAAGAATCTCGGAGATCACGTCGTGCAGCATGGTGCCACGGTCAGCGTGCTCGCTGGAGGGCTTGGGTGGCATCTTCTGCACCAGCGCCACAGAGCCAGGGCAGTTGATGACGCGCTTGGCGGTCGAGCCGCCGACGATATTACTGTGCATCATTCTTCTGCCTCCACAGTGATGGTGTCAGGCAAGCCCCATTCGTTGTCCTCATTACGCAAAAATTTAACGTAAGGCGCAATCTCGTCTTTGATGTGCGCCAAGATGATCGCCTCAATCTCGGCCCGAGTGAACTCTATTTTCATGTGTACTCCAGTTTAGTTGATGAGGCCTTGATCTTATCACACAAAAAATAGTTTGTGCAAAACTTTTTTTCATGTATTATTGCGGCTATGTTAGAAAAACAAATCGAAGCCTACCTCGTCAAGCGCGTCAAAGAGCTGGGCGGTCGGGCGTACAAGTTCACCAGCCCTGCGCATCGCGGCGTGGCCGACCGGATCGTGTGCCTGCCCAACGGCCAGACATGGTTCGTTGAGGTCAAGACCGAGGGCGGCAGGCTGTCCGAGTTGCAGAAGGTCTTCGCCGCTGACATGGCGCTGATGAACCAAAGGTATGTGTGTCTGTGGAACAAAGAACAAATAGATGGATGGTTAAATGAGAGTCTTAATAGCTTGTGAATCTAGCGGCGCTGTACGCGACGCCTTTCGTGCGCGTGGCCACTTCGCTATGTCGTGCGATCTGCTGCCCAGCGAACAGCCGGGGCCGCACCATCAAGGCGACGTGCGTGAGCTGTTGGGCCAAGAGTGGGACTTGCTGATCGCACACCCGCCTTGCACTTATCTGTCTGTCAGCGGTATGCACTGGACCACCCGTGGCCTGCGCGACCCCAAGCTGACCGAAGACGCGCTGGACTTCGTGCGCCTGTTCATGGACGCGCCTATCGAGCGCATCGCCATCGAGAATCCGGTTAGCATCATCAGCTCGCGCATCCGCAAGCCTGACCAGATTATCCAGCCGCACCAGTTTGGACATGACGCCAGCAAGAAGACCTGCCTGTGGCTCAAGGGCTTGCCGTTGCTCAAGCCGACGCAGATGGTCGAGCCGCGCATCGTTGGCGGCAAAGCGCGATGGGGCAACCAGACCGACAGCGGCCAGAACAAACTGCCGCCTAGCAAAGACCGTTGGAAGTTGCGCAGCAAGACATACGAGGGCATCGCTGACGCGATGGCAGCGCAATGGAGTTAAGACCATACCAAGGGGCGGCTGCTGACTTCTTGTACGAGCACGACCGCGCCATGATCCTGGCGCCGGTTGGTGCTGGCAAGACAGCCATCACGCTGACGGCCATGTGGGAGATGCTGCGCGACGACCACGTTAAGCGCTTCCTCGTGCTGGCCCCCAAGCGTGTGTGCACCGACGTGTGGCCGGTCGAGCAGCCCAAGTGGGCACCGATGGCCTCGCTGGCTGTGGCCGTGGGCACACCCAAAGAACGAATGACGGCGCTCAAGAGCAACGCCCGCATCGTGGTGACCAACTACGACAACATCCAGTGGCTGGCCGAGCAGAAGCTGAACTTTGACGCCATCGTGTTTGATGAGCTGACCAAGCTCAAGAACCCGTCCGGCACCCGGTTCAAGGCGCTGTTTAAGGTCATGGACCCGATCACCGTGCGCTGGGGCTTGACCGGCTCGTTCACCAGCAACGGTCTTGAGGACGTGTTCGGCCAGTGCAAGATCGTGGACCAGTCGCTGCTCGGCCGCGCCAAGGGTGCGTTCATGCAACAGTACTTCGTGCTGATCAACAAAGACTTCGGCGAGTGGGAGCCACGCAAAGGCTCGCTGGAGCTGGTCATGCAGCGCATCAAGCCTGCGACGTTCGTGCTGGAGCCTGGCGAGTACAAGGACAAGCTGCCGCCCCTGCACACCGTGGAGGTAGCCTGCAAGATGGACATGACCGGCTACAACAAGATGAAGAAAGAGTTTGTGCTGGACGACGTGGTGGCGGTCAACGCTGCTGTCGTCACGCAGAAGCTCCAGCAGATGTCGTCTGGTTTCCTGTATTCCGACAACGGCCCGATCTGGCTGTCGTCACACAAGTTTGATCGACTTGAAGAACTGCTTGATGAGAACCAACATGCCAATACCCTACTTGTTTACCAGTACCAAGAAGAGCTTGCCGAACTTAAGCGGCGCTTCAAGCACCTTACAACGCTCGACGACGAAGGCGCCATCGAACGATGGAACCGAGGCGAGGTCAGGCTGTTGGCCGTCCACCCCAAGTCGGCCGGCCACGGGCTCAACCTCCAGCACGGCGGCCACCACATCGTCTTCTTGTCCCTGCCCTGGTCGCTCGAACTGTACGAGCAGACCATTGGGCG
>Ga0164293_10003506_pt1 | contig 13359 bp, 7 predicted proteins | sample GEODES118metaG_FD_111487 | JGI IMG/M metagenome (GOLD analysis project Ga0164293, IMG submission 111487) | Eutrophic lake water microbial communities from Lake Mendota, Wisconsin, USA - GEODES118 metaG | ecosystem: Environmental > Aquatic > Freshwater > Lake | place: USA: Lake Mendota, Wisconsin... | reverse complement strand
ATTTTAATTTTAATTTTAATTTTAATTTTTAATTTTAATTTTAATTTTAATTTTTAATTTTAATTTTAATTTTAATTTTTAATTTTAATTTTTAAAATTTAAAATCTATATTTTTTAAAAATTAAAATTAAAAAATAGTTAAAAAGTTTAAAATATAATAATAATATATTAATATTAATAATAATGTCTGCTATACATACTGGATATCAAAGTAGAATGATTTCTACAAATTTTAATACGAATGGTTCAGTTACATCTGAACCTCAAGAAAAAATGAACAAAATTAAATTACCTGTTTACAAATATTTAGATATTGACAGTTCATATAGAAACAGAACTGATTATCCTGACCCTAATAGTTTTATTGTTAGAAATTCTAATAATTCTACAGTTTCTGCAAATAATTTAGTTGCTAACAATTTACCTGTATACAGTTTTCCTTTTTCACAATTATACACTGGATCAGTTTATACTCCTCTTGCTTTACAAAGTGGAAGTATTGCACCAGTATCTACTTTAACTTTAGATGCAAGAGAAACAACTAGTATTCCCAATTTTTATGCTGGTTATTATTTTGAATCTATTGCACCAAATATTGCAGTTCCTACTTTAACTCAATATTCTACTGTAGAGTATACTTCTATTGCTAATTATGATAGTACAACACAAGTTGTTAATTTTACATCACCTTTACCTACAACTGTTTTGATTGGAGGAAACTATGTTATTAGAAAAAATAAACCCTTATTTGTAGGAAATATAAATACAGTTGTTACACCAAATACAGAATTTACTTTAACTACATCTTATGGTTCTATCCAAACTGATACAAATTCAATATATTATTTACGTGTTAGAAAAGCAAATGATACAACAATTGAAAACCGTATTGTTAAAATTACTATTTCTAACACAGTACCTGGTCAAATTAGATTGGATAGTCCTTTAAATTTACAAACAATTCTTGGTCAAGGTGACAGTGTTGAAATTATTGGTCCTGGGCAAAATATTATTACATCTTTAAGATATGCAAGTGGTGGTGCTCAAAGTATTCAAGGAGGAGATTACGAACTTGAACTTTTATGGTTAAGTGTTCCTAATCAAATTCTAGATGTTGGTTATGGTGGAACTTTAGATAGATATCCTTATATTTATTGTTCTTTATATACAGGTATTACAAATACAACACAACAAATATTATATTCAAATAATCCTTATACTTCAAAAGTATTATTTAAAGTTCCTATCAATGAATACTTTGGTGATACTTCTTTTATTACTTTGAAAGATTCAAAGGCAAAACAAACTGTTTATTTTGATCCATCTCAAGATTTATTTTTTGAACTTACATTACCAGATGGTACTGTTATTTCATTTAACGAATTAGATAATATGCCACCTTATCCACCTAATCCATTTCTTCAAATAAATCTTTTAGTTTCTATGAAAAAAGTTTAAATTTATATTTTTATAATTATTTTTTATTAAAATTGTTTTAAAAGTATTATATTCATACAATATATTAGAATAAATATATTAAATTTTAATAAAATGCCAAGAAAATACAGATCTCCATCTCCTGTTAAGAGAAGAAAAAATGAAGATTCCTATAAAAGAAATGATAGAAAATCTCCTAGACGTTCCTACAGAAGTAGAAGTCCTGAATATAAAAGTGTAAGAAATCGTAAAAATAAAAAGTATTATTCTGATTCTGAATCAGAATCTGATGATTATAGTTCTAGTGAAACTGAAAGTAGCGAAAGTAGCGAAAGTAATGAAAGCGATTCAGAAGAAGAATATTCTAAACGAGGAAGACAAGTTAGTAATAAAAGAGATAGGTCATCTGGAAGTGATAAATCTAAAAAAGGAAAAAAATCAAAACATATATCAGATTCAGAAAATGAAGATTTATCACCAAGATATAATGAAAAAGAAAATAAAAACAAAAAAATACATTTAAGTAAAGATATATCCGATGATGATTCAGAATCACACAAAGACGATGAAAATTTTGAGAAAGAATCGAGTAAATACCAAAATAAAAAATCTAATATTAAGAGAGAACAATTACAATCAGATTCAAATGATAATTTAAGTTCTGGACCTCCTAAATACAGAGTTATTTCATTTAATGGTGAAGAATTAACCGTTCGTAAACTATATACTTCAAATATTGGTCCAAAGAATGCTGCTCAAAAAGCATTTAATAAGATGTGTGATAAATTAAATGAAAAAATGGAAATTACAGTCGAAAAGTTTGGTGACAATAAAGGAAAAGTTATGACTTATTTCTTTATGAAACAAGAATTAGACCCTCCTATTGAAAGAGAAATTGGTGGTAAGAAAGTTGTTTATAGACATAAAACAATTTCATGTTAAATATTTTGTATAAAATCTGTTTATATAATAATTAATTTTTATTATTTTTTTTAAATATATTATTTAAAAAAAATATATTATTATAAAATGATATTTAAGTATACACAAACTTGGTTTATTGGTTCTGAAATACATAAAAAGTTATTAAATTTTGTAGATATATCTAAAAAAAATACAATATTAGAAATTGGATGTTTTGAAGGTTTATCAAGTGTACATTTTGCAAATAATATAATGAATAATCCCAGTTCATCGTTAACATGTGTTGATCCATTTTTAAATGTAAACAATAATGATCATAAAGAATTTCTAGAAAATGGTATTTCTGAAAAAAATTTTGATTACAATATTTCAATTTGTAACAATAAAGAAAAAATTGAAGTTAAAAAAATAACTTCTGATGAGTTTTTTAAAAATAATACTAAACATTTTAATATTATATACATTGATGGTTGTCATATTGGAGAATTTATAAAAAGAGATATGGAAAATTCATTTAAATTTTTAGAAATAAATGGTATAATGTGGATGGATGATTATTCAGCAAATAACGAAACAAAAACCACTATGGATTCGTTTTTAGAAAAATATAAAGGAAAATACGAATTGATTCATAAAGGATATCAACTTGCTATAAAGAAATTAGAAAATTAATTAAAAATATCTAAAGCTGTTGATATTCCTGATACTGATGCTGCAAACTCATATTTTCTAGTTACCCATACCCAAAACCAAAATCCACCAGATATAACAGTACATATTAATATTAATCCTAAAATAGAACCCTTTTTATTTTCACTAGTTAATTTTACAATTTGTTCATCTGTTGGATTGTATGAAATATTTACTATTGAATTTATATTCATATTATTAATTGATGTTGTTAATTTTGCATTTACTAATTGATTATTTTCATCAAGATAGTTTATAGTATAATCAAACATATTTTGCATAGAACAATTCTTATCAATTATTGTTGCATCTGAAATTTTAGAATATTTATCTGTGTCTCTATTTGATTTTATACCACCTAATACTACGATAATACATATTATTGTTACAATAACAGCCATAAACATAGAAGTAAATCTACCAAACGATTCCGAACCTTTAAATATTTGTTAATACACTACTCATATTTTTTATATTTTAAAAAAATAAAAATATAAATAAAAATTTTATAATATGATTTATAATAAATGAATAAGTTGGTTACAATAATACTAGTGAGTTTAGTAATACTATTGTTTATATTATATAATTATAAAAAATACAATTGTAAAAAAAATAGAAAAATAAATAAACAGAAAATGTATATTGAACAAAATGATTATAAAATAGAAGAAATACCTAATTTTTTAACAGAAGAAGAATGTAATAAAATAATAGAGTTAACAAATGGGAAATTAAAACCTAGTAATGTCTATACAAAAGATAAAGATTTATATATAACAGAAAATAGAAAAAGTGAACAGTGTTGGTTAGATGATAATATTACATTTATTAAAAATATATCAGATAAAATAAAAAAATATAGTAATACATATGATAAATACCACGAACAGTTTCAAGTAGTAAATTATGAACCTGGTGGTTTTTTTATACCACATTATGATGCTTGTGACGGTGATGAAGATTATTGTGAAAGAATGAATCAAAATAATGGACCAAGATATTTAACATTTTTAATATATTTAAATGATGATTTCGAAGGAGGGGAAACAATATTTCCAAATATCAATAAGAAAATAAAACCAGAAAAAGGTAAAGCTATAATTTTTAAAAATGTTGATGAAAATGAAAATATAATAAAACAATCATTACATGGTGGAGAACCAGTTCATTCTGGGAAAAAATGGATAATTAATAAATGGATTCATTTATATTAAAATAAAAAATAAATCCTATAAATTTTTATCAACTCTCTCAAAATATTTTATATAAAAATATATAATTCCAAAAATATATCTTGCCAAAATTTTTTTATCAACTCTCTCACAAAATATTTTTTTTACAACAAAAAAAATAAAAATATTTTTTAAAGTTAATTTAATCTTAATTAATATCTGTTTTAAAAAAAATATATTCAACTTATTATATGATTAAAATAATATTGTTTTATAATACAAAACTATTAGTTTTTTATACATATGTATAAAAAAACAATACATTTGTATTTAAGAAAAAATAAGTTATCACAAAAAAATATATCTTTCTAAAATATTTTCATCAACTCTCTCACAAAATATTTTTATTTACAAACAAACAAATAAAAATATTTTGTAAAGTTGTATCAACGTTATTTTTTTAAAATTTTATTTTATTTTAAAATTAATCTATTTTAAGATTAAAATAATCTTAAAAAATAATACTAAAGTATTATTTTTTAATACATTTGAATACAAAATGAATAGTTTTGTATTAAATAGTTTAAAGATATCATATATGTATAATTATTAAAATGAGTTATGTATGTGATATATGTGAAACACAAATATCACATTATCAAAATATAATAAAACATAAGAAAACAGAAAAATGTCAATATATAAAAGGATTATTAGATAAAAGAGATAAATTAAATAATGAAAAAAATAATATTATTCAAAAAGAAAATAATATTATTCAAAAAGAAAATGAAAATATGAAAAGAGAAATTGAATTATTAAAAAAAGAAAATGATAACATGAAAAATGAAATAAAAATATTAGAAAGAACAAGTGATGAATATAGAAAAATAGTTGAAAAAGCAGCAACAAAATCAACAAAAACAGTAAAGAATAATTATACTCATAATAATTACTTAAATTATATATCAACAGAACCACTTAAAATAAGTGAAATACCAAATCAAGTAAAACAAATAGTTAATTGTGAAACTGTTATGTATGATAGTGATGAATTTCATAATCATATAGTAGATAATATTTTAAAAGATAAAGACGGAAAAGATAAAGTATTATGTACAGATATAAATAGAAAAAATTTTACATATAAAGATGAAAAAAGTGGAGAATTGATAAGTGATCCAGAATTAGAAAAACTAAGAGAACAATTAAGAAAAGGAACAGATATTAAACAAATAAGAAAAGATTTATTAGAAAAATTAGTAGTAGAATATGAAGAAAATGGAAGTATTGGCATAGATCCTTATAAAAAGTTTTCAGAAATAATACAAAAATTAAATTTTGGAACACCATTTATAGACCATGTAGCAAAAAAAACTTATATCAAAACAAAAAATTCAGGAAATGAAGATATATATGATGAATTAGAATCAGAATTAATTTAAAACATAACCACCTTATTAAGTTATTTATATTTTAAAAAATATAAATAATAGTTTAAAATTAAAAAATATAAAATAATTAATCATATCTATTTGTCATAGCTAATTCATCATCAATTTCCATTATTTTATCTATTTTATTTTTAGATTTTCTCACTTTTTTTTCTTTGTCTGTATATTTAATTCCTCTTATTGTTTTCAGTAATTTTATTTTATTTTCAAAAGATTTAATTTCGTTGTCAGAGTTTTTTTCTTTTAATATCTCTAATTTTTTTTCTATAATTTCATTTTCATAATACCATAATTTTTTAGAATTATTTTTAGACAAATTAATAAATTCAAATACAGGGTTTACAATTTTATTATCATTATTAGTTTCTTGAATTTCAATATCAACACGCAAAGAGTTAATATGTTGACAAACTAAAAAATGCTGATAATGATGTAAAAACAATTTATCCATAACATTTTCAACTTTTAATCCAACACTAAGAATTTCATCAATTGGAATTACCATTTGTTTTTCAAGATAATAAAGATAATCAATTCTCATATAGGAACACCATTTTTCAAAATATTCAAGAGATTCAACTTTATCACCTTGATTAAATTTAGGGTCAGTTCTACCAATAGTAGTAAATAAAAATTCAATTCTAGAACCAGTATCAGCATTTTGACCTCTTTCTCTCATTCTTTTAGCAAGTTGAACATGTGAAGGTAAAGCTTTTTTTGTATCATACTCATTTATGTCTTTTGATAGAGATTTAGTAATAACAAATGAGTTATAATTGATATTACGTTGAAACATACTGTTAATATAACTAACAATATTTTCAATAATATTATCTTTTGAAACATTTTCTAAGATATCCATAGCAGTTTTAAGATAAATATCTCGAAGAGCTTTACAATTATCTCTTCTTGTAAGAACTACACCTTTTTTAACAAAATCGACAATTTTACCTTCTTTATTAGCAACTTGAGCAATATAACGTTTTTTTGATAAAATAAGATATTTTTCATAAATTTTTTCAAATTCAAGTTTCATAGGTTTTCTAAAATGTTTTTCCATTTCTTTTGTAATTTCTTCTGCTAACTTAACAGCATCATTATTGTTTTTAATATGTTCAAAAAAAATCATAGAAGAATCAGTATCTCCGTAAACAGTTTTACCATTATAATTTTCTGGAATAAATGTTGAAATAAATTCAATAGAACTTCTACCTTTATAAGTAATAGTCATAGCTCCTTGAGGTAATGGAAGATAACCGCGTTTTACACCCATAGCACCATACATGGAATTTGCACAAATTTTATAAGAAAGTTGACGTTTATCTAGAACAGCATTATACTGAATTGTATTTTTACAATTTTCATAGATTTTTAATATAAAATCATTCAAAGTATTTGAATTGATAGTTTGAATAAAATTATCATAAAAATCTTGAGTAACAAATTGAATAAGTTCTTGAGATTGTTTATCATTATCTTTTAACTTTTCAAATTCATCAAAAATTTCAGGAATATTTTTAATAGAAGATACAAATGAATTCACATTTTCAAATGTTTTAGTGTCCAATATATCTTTATAAAAATGTAAAATATATAAGAGTTGAGAAACATTTTTTTCAATTGTGTCTTCATTTATTGCGATTTGTTTTCTTGTATTTTTTCTAGCAGAAATATGTTCATTTAAAAGAGTAGGAACCACACCTTTCCCACCAACTTCTTCTTTCATAAATCTAAATTTTCTATCAGCACAAAATACTTTTCTTTTTGCTGTACTAAAAGAACCGTCTTTTTTTCTTTTTCTATTTGGGTCATGTTCACAATTTATATGTTCTTTCCATTCAAAAACATGACAATCTTCATCAGGAACAGATTCATCAACAACAAAAGTGCTATAATCTATATTATATGCCATCATAATACTAGGATAAAGAGATGCAAAATCAAAAGATAAAACTTTATCATATTTACCAGGAGAAGGATTTAAAACAGTAGCGCCTTGATAATTTTCATCAGATGATTGTATTCCTTTATTTACAACAATATTATTTTTATGACAATAATTTAATACTTGAGAATACATTTGAATCTGAGTACCTTCAGTAAATAAATAAAAAATTGGAACTCTAGCAGTTTTAGACATTTCACAAAGACCAAACCAAAGTTGTAATTTTTGATATAAAAGAAGTGTAATATAAGAGTCTTGTACACAGTATTTACCAACAAGAGATAAACCATGTATTCCTTTTTTTTTTAATTCTAAATATTCAGGTTCAACGTTTGCTAAACCAAATTTATTATAATTATTAAAATATTCAGAATAGTGATGAAAAATATCCTGAGCAGTTAAAGGATCTTTTGTTGGTAATCCAAAATGAGTAGTTACAGTTTTTAATTTGTAATTTGATAATTTATAATCTCTTTTAATAATAGGTAAAAGATCTAAAAATAATCTTCCTTTTGTATCAACATATGTTAAATTTTGTGCACTGTAAGCTTTGCTTTTAAAACTATTACTGACAACATTACAAGTTTCATTAAAAATACCTAAATTGCAAAAATCATCTTTGATTTTATATAATTCGCATCTATCAATCATATATTTCATATCCCAAGATAAAATATTATAACCAATAATAACATTTACATTTAATTCTTTTACTAAATCTCTAAAATATAAAAGTAATTTTGCTTCATTTCTATCAAACTGTTTTATAATAACATCTTCCCCAATAATTTTTTTATTTACTTCTCCAAGTGTTAGTAAATATTTTTGTATTTCACCTTTTGAAGAAAGTATACAACAACTTATTTGAAATATTTTATCTTCAGGAATAGAAGCATTAGGCATGCTATTTTTAAAAGTAGAATTTGCTTCAATATCGTAACACATAACATTTGGTAAAACAACGTTATTATATTCAGAATGACGAATACTCATACGATCACAAGAAATTTTATGTTTAAAAGTACAATCTTCAAGCGTAGTTAACCTTGTACCTGAAAATTCAATCCAACCAGTTGGTTGAAGATCAAGACATGATAAAAAACGAACGACTTGACTTACATTTCTTTCATATTCAGTAACTTTTAATTGATAACCTTTAATTTCTTTTCTAAGAAAACTTGTAAAAATATCCATAGAGGATCTTGTTCTAAATGAAACTTTTAGAAAAGGATATAATTTATCTTTTTTTACATATTCATCTCCTGATTTTTCAAGAGTTTTATGTGTATAATACAATTTTCTTTTTCTTTCAATTTCTATATTATAAGGTTTGTTTTGTTTTACTTTTACCATTTTATCAAGTTCCATTTTAATTTCCATAATTTTACTATCATTTTTTTCAAGTTCAGATGGAAGTTCAATATAAAAGTATGGTTTAAAACCAGAAATCTTAAGATAAATATTTTCACCTTTTGTACTTAAACCATAACATTCTATATAAAAATCTGTTTTATCACCAAACCCTTCTTCAAGTTCATTCCACTGATAAACAAAAATTTTACCATTTATTTCTTTAGACATTTTAATAAATACTTTATTTATTAAAATGATTTATGTTTAAAAAATCAATTTTTTTTGTTTTATATTTTAATCTTTTTATCAAAAATTTCTCCCATATTCGATTCATTGACTGACTCTTTTGGGGACTCATCTCTTTTTCTTTTTTCTCCTCTTTTCTTTTCATTTTCTAATTCCATTTTATCTTCCAACTTTGTTTGTCTTCCAGTTAAATCAATACTACAATTTAAATCAGTTGTTTTAAGTTCTACATCTTTAGAATAACAATACTTTTCATCATTTTCATATTTTTTAATAAATAAACCACAATTTCCAAATGGTCCTATAAATTCACAATCTTCAATAAAACAAAAAGAAGCACTCATTTGATCAGTTGATATAAATATATAATTATTTTTTTTACAATAATCTATTTGTAAATAATCACCAGAACGTTTAATAGTAAAAATATTATTGTAAACAATATCACTTTCATATTTAATAGACGAAACTTTTACAAAAAAATCATATATTTTAATTAAATCTTTTACACCTGGACCACCATTTTCAAGAGAATATAATGTTTTATTTGAATAACAATAATAAAATTGTTTATTATTGAGTTGTACTACATCTGTTAATTGATTAATATAATTATTTTTATTAGTTAATTTTAATTTATTTACTTCTATTATTTTATTTTTTTTTTCAATATTATTTGAGATTGAATCTTCTATTATAATAATTGATAATTCATTTAATATTTTATTTTTTAAATTTAATTCACTTTTATAAGAATCTTTATCAATTAAAGATATAACTTTAATAGTTTGAATTGGGTAATTATTGTTATTAATTTGATAATTAATACATGAAAAATATAATTTATAATTAATTTTATCTATAAGTTTAACATGTTCATCATTATCATATGATAAATATTTCAACATTTTATCAATATTAAATATACTATCATATGATAACAATACCTTATCATTTAATATATCTATATAATTACAATTTTCTTTACTAGAATCATATTCTTTACAATATTTACCTTCCTTATCTAATCTATCAGTCACATATACTGATTTTATTTTAATTGATTTTCCAGTTGTTGCATTTGAATCTAATAATTGAGGTGGTGTAATTTTAAAATTTATATTTGAAATTCCTTCTTGTAAGTTATCTTTAATAAAATCAATAAAATAATCATTTTCTATTTTTTTTACACTATATTTATAATAATCATCAATTTCATCAAATAATTTTTTAAAATTTAATTTTGATTTTTTCTTTAAATCTTTAGTATGTAATTTTGTATCTAATTGTAATTTATTTTTTTCTTGATTGTATTTATTAATATAATAAACAATTTTATTTTTATTTTCAATAGTATTTACACGATTATATAAAACTGTAAAATAAATTACAATATTATCATAATATATATATTTTATTTTAGTAAATAGCATATCAAAAAATGGAGACAATATATTTATATTTTCAATTAATTTATTCAATTGTAATAAAATTTTATAATAACTTATTTTTATATTTTCAATAATATTTATTAAAATATTATCAATATCTGAACTATTATTTATTTTATTAATATCATCATTTGATTCATAATTTTTAACATAATTAAATATAAATTTATTTTCAACTGGATTAATTGACATTATATAATTGATAAAATTGTAAAAATTATCATTATTTATTAATTTACTTTTTATATTTTGATACATATTTTTTTCTTCATCATAAATATTTCCAAATCCTTTTTCAACTAATTCTTCTCCTGATTTAGTTTTATTTTTTTCAACATTATAAAATGTTTTAGTAAATTTTTCATAAAATTCTTTTATCATATTTTTATCTGATAAAAAATTTGATATCATCATATTTTTAAGATTATTAATCGATTCATTTGAAGCATCAATGTTAAAATAAAGTTTAGTATTATTTGATTTTATACAATTTGAAAAATTTTCTATACTTGTTGAAAATGTAATTTTTGGAAGTTTATTATTATCATTTTTTAACATATATTCATTTGAACTGTTATATTCCTGTCTCGAAGGAGACTCCTGTCTCGAAGGAGACTGTTTTTGTATTATCCAAAATAGAAAATTTTTTTCTAAACCATGTTTTAATTTTTTAATTATTTTTATTATATTTTCAATTATATTATTATTTTGTTCTTTCCAAATAATTTTACATAAATTATCTATTTTTATATCTGAACGCGAACCAATAAAATCATGAACAGTGTCAAGTTTAAATGCTAAATTTTTGTGTATTGTTTTTATATCTTTATTTTTTGTTGAATTATATTCAATTTTATATAATTCATCATATAAATTTAAAACATTATATTCATTAAATTGTATAAATTTTATATATTTTCCAATATCTGGTGAAACAGTAATTGATTTATATGGATAACAATTATTTTCATTATATTCACAAATTGAATTTTCTGAATTTTCTATAATAATTTTTTTATTAAAATTTAAAAATATTCCAGAATCAATAAAAGGTCCAATAAAATTTACTTTTTCAATAAAACAAAATGATGCACTCATTCTGTCGTTACTTGAAAAAATATAATTATTTTCTTTATTTTTACAGTAATATATTTGTGAATAATCACCAGAACGTTTTATAGTAAAAATATTATTTGCTAATATTTTTTTATATTTGTTTATAAAAATTTTTTTAGGATTAGATATTCGTTCACTAGATGTTTTAATTTCTAAAAATATAATTAATAACATACATATTTCATAAAAATCATAATTTTCAAATATTTTATTTCTAGATTCTGGTTCTGAATTTTTTGTTTCAGACATTAACAATTTAATATCATTTTCAAATGTTTTATCATTTGTTTCAATTATTTTATTTAAATTTTGTTTTAATAAATTGTAATTATCATCTATAATATTTTGTTCCTTTTTTCTATTTTTGTAAACTAACATAAATTCATTTAAATAACTAAATAAATAATCTATAAGTCCATTTAAATAATTTATTTTATTTTTATAAAAACTACATAATTCATTTACTCCTGGTCCTCTTCTATAACAATTATATGTATTATAAGATATATTTAAAATTATTTCTTTTTTAGATTTATATACAAATTTTTCAATCTTTTTGTCTACATATAATTTTCCACTTTTAAAATTTTCATCATTTCTATTTTGAATTACTTTAATTTCTCTTATAGAATATAAATTATTATATATTTTATAGTTTATATTTTTAGATGTATCAATGTTCATTCTACATTTATCATTTATAATATCAAATTCAATCTTATTTTTTCCAGAATCTTCAACCATACTTTGTATTTCAATATTTCTCCATTTTATAGAATTTCCAGATGTTGCATTTGCATCAAATAACTGAGGAAAAATTATCTTACATTGTAAATTATTATTTTGATTTTTTAAAATATTAACTACTGTTAATTGATTTTCTTCATTCGTTTTAAGATTTAAATTAGCTAAATTTTTCTTTTCTTTTTGTATTTCACAGTATTTATTTTTATCTGTATCTTTTTTTATATTCAAATATTTTTGAAATAGTAATAAATCTTTAAAGTTATTTATTCTTTTTTCTGTTGCATCTATAACAATATTTAAATTTTCATTTTGATTTGAAATTATATTTGAAAAATTTTCAATACAAGAACTTACATATAAATCAATATCATAATCTTTCATTTTATTTGTATAATCATCTTTATTAATTTTTTTTATATATTCTTTTAAATGTTTATCAATTAACCAATAAAAAAATTCATTTTCAAAACCTGAAGAGCTTGAGATTTTTTTTTCACCTTCAACGTTTTCTGATTCTTTATCTTCTACTGTTTTTTCAACTTCTACATCTTCATTTAATCTATCTTCTGATTCTAATCTATCTAAAACTTCATCTATTTCGTTTATTTCATAACCTTGATATAATTTTTTTATTTCATATATATTCCAATCAATATAATTTTTTATTTCATCAAGTTCAAATGTTTTTTCATTATTTACAACTGACCTGTTATCTGTAAAATCATGTAATGTATCTATCTTAAATGCCATATTTAAAAAAATTTTATTTTCTGAGATTTGTTGTTGTAGATTCACATTTTTTTCATTTAACTTTTTTTCAT
>Ga0164293_10003503_pt1 | contig 13367 bp, 12 predicted proteins | sample GEODES118metaG_FD_111487 | JGI IMG/M metagenome (GOLD analysis project Ga0164293, IMG submission 111487) | Eutrophic lake water microbial communities from Lake Mendota, Wisconsin, USA - GEODES118 metaG | ecosystem: Environmental > Aquatic > Freshwater > Lake | place: USA: Lake Mendota... | reverse complement strand
TAAACAGGTTGGTCCTGGTGACGAACTTGAGCTTGTTGTAGAGCTCGGGCGTATGAACGCGCGAGCAGGCAAAGGTGCGGGTCAGGCGCTATTGAATGGCGAAGTGGCGTGCGAGCTTGACCTCATGTTTGTTTTTGCCGACAAGTAATTCGGGTCTGTCTCGGTTGCGCCCTCATCTACGCTCTAGACATGGCCTGGCTGCAGTCGGTTGTCCCCACTCGAATTGAGTGCGAAGAACTAGTGATTCGCAAGTATGAACTGAAGGATGCCGCGGCACTTGTAGATGCAGTCACGGAAAGCATTAACGAACTCTTGCCATGGATGCCGTGGGCGAAGTTTGAACCACAAACTATTTCGCAACGAGAAGATCTCATCAGTACATGGGATGATGAGTGGGCTCAACGCTCGAATTTCACGATGGGCATCTTCGAGAACGACGTTTGCATTGGTGGAACCGGTCTTCATCTACGTGGAGAAGATGGAACTGTCGAGATTGGCTATTGGGTGCGAAGCAGTCATGTAGGGCGGGGGATAGCGCAACGTTCGTCGAGTGCTCTCGCTACGGTGGCGTTTTCTCTGCCTGAGGTCTCAGTTGTCTCTATCGCTCACGACATCGCCAACGAGCGTTCGCGGCGAATACCTGAGTCCTTGGGTTTTCGTGTTGTTCGAGAATCTGAACGCACTCCAGAAGCTCCAAGCGAAGTGGGGCGAGTACAACTCTGGGCGGTATCGCGCGAGGAGTGGAACCAGCGTTAGGAAGCTGGCGCAATAATGACGGAGCCGTTGTGTCCGCCAAAACCGAAGTTGTTCGAAATGGCAGGACCTGGTGTCCACTCGCGAGCAGCGCCAAGAACTAAATCGACGGGAAGTGCGGGATCTAACTCAGTTGTCCCTGCTGTTGGCGGAATGAGTTTGTGTTCGAAGGACAACAGCACCTGAGCTGCTTCCAGTGCGCCGGCGGCGCCGAGCGCATGGCCCGTGACGCCTTTACCGCTTGTAACGGGCACTGCGCGTTCACCAAACACTGCCGAAACCGCCTGAGCTTCAGCAGCGTCGTTTAGAGGAGTAGATGTTCCGTGTGCGTTCACAAGAGCAATGTCTGATGCAGAAAGACCAGCGTCGTCGAGAGCAAGTTTCATGCAGGCGATTGCCCCCGTGCCACCGGGGGCCGGAGCGGTGATGTGGTGAGCATCGGCATTACTTCCCGCACCCAAGATCTCTCCAAGAATGGTTGCACCACGAGCTACAGCGAGGTCGTAGCGCTCGAGAATGAACACTGCCGCACCCTCACCCATGACAAATCCGTCGCGCTTAGCATCGAATGGCATAGAGACGCCGGTTGAAGACAACGCGGTCATGTTTCCGAATCCCGCAAGAGCGGTATCGGTGGCAGCGCATTCAGAGCCACCGGTAGCAACTGCATCGCAGCGACCCCACGCAATAAGGCGCGCGGCGTATCCGATGGCGTGAGTGCCAGCGGCACACGCAGTACAGATGGTTTCATTGGGGCCCTGAAGTCCGTAACGCATAGAAATGGCAGCACCAGAGGCGTTCGCCATCATCATTGGCACGAGAAATGGCGAGACTCGTCGGTCGCCTTTCTCAAGGCGAATTTGCACCTGTTCTTCAAGGGTGTGTAGCCCGCCAATTCCCGTCGCGAAAATTGTTCCGAATCGCGACGGATCTACGTTTAGTTTTCCGGCTTGCTCGAATGCCTCGGCAGCGGCTGCTAGCGCGTATTGCTCTACGAGGTCGGCGCGACGGGCCTCTTTGGAGTTCTCGAAGTAAGGAAGTGGATCCCAATTCTCAATAGTGGTCGACTTGGTTCCAGTTACACCTGGGCCGAGAAGACCTTTCCAGTACGCGTCTTTACCAAGACCACACGGAGCGACGACTCCGTAGCCCGTAATGGCAACGCGATGACCTGCACCAATCATGTTGAAGAGATCTTGCTGTTTAGATCTTGCTCATGATGATGTCGAACGCTTGTCCAACTGTGGTGACATCATTGAGATCTTCTTCGGGAACTTCGATACCGAACTCTTCCTCGAGTTCCATGACCAGTTCCACAACGTCAAGTGAGTCTGCATCAAGGTCATCTGCAAACTTTGCTTCACGAGTGACCTGAGAAGCCTCTACGCCAAGTGTTGCCACTGCGCACTTCACGAAACGATCGAAATTTTCCTGGCTCATAGGGCCCTCCTTGGTTCTTGTCTATTTTCGCACAGCGCACAGGCTGTGAGTGTTCTTTTGCCTAGTGGCCCATACCCAAACCGCCGTCCACAGGGATGACTGCTCCGGTGATGTACCCGCCATCTGATCCGGCGAGAAATGCAACGACGCCTGCAATTTCTTCAGGGGATGCCATTCGGTTGAGGGGAACAGCATCGGTGAGTTCTTTCAGGCGGTCTTCTCCAAGAGCCGCGGTCATGTCTGTGGAAACCGGCCCAGGAGCAACAACATTCACTGTGATGCTTCGCGAACCAAGTTCTCGTGCCAGGCTGCGCGCAAACCCCACGAGGCCAGCCTTGGACGCTGCGTAGTTGGCTTGGCCTGCAGAGCCAAGAAGCCCAACGACGGAGGACATGAGAATGATGCGACCCGAGCGCGCTTTCAGCATCTTTGGAGTGGCGCGTTTGACAACACGAAAGGCTGCAGTGAGATTGGCGTCGACGACTGCAGAGAAATCTGCTTCGCTCATGCGAAGCAAGAGCGTGTCTTTCGTGATTCCAGCATTAGACACCAGAATCTCTACGGGCCCAAAGTGTTCCTCAACAGCGGTGAAAGCGGCATCGACTTCGTCTGTGTTGGTGACATCGCACTTGACCCCAAAAAACTCCGATGGAGGCGGAGAAGAGTTGTACGTAACGGCAACTTTGTCTCCCAGCGCAGCGAATCGTTGTGCGCACGCAAGACCGATACCGCGTGATCCGCCAGTGATAAGGACAACTCTGCTCATTGTGCACCCCATTCAAGAATTGCGCTAGCAGCTGTCATTCCGGCACCGAAACCAACCAGCAAAACAAGGTCTCCTTGCTTTGGCTTGATTTGACCCAGGTCGGCAAACAGTGCGAGCGGAATTGATGCAGAAGATGTATTGCCTGTTTCGTGAAGAACCACTGCGGCTTTGTTCATAGGAATACCAAGGCGATCACACGCTGCAGTGATAATGCGAATGTTTGCTTGGTGGGGAACAATGACGGAAATGTCCTCGGCAGTGACGCCTGCGTGAGCCATCGACTTTTGTGCGCTATCCACCATGATGCGCACGGCCCGACGAAAGACTTCTTTTCCTTCCATCTGGATGTTGCCGCCAAGTTCTGCAAACAAGATCTCTTCAGCGCTTCCATCGGCATCTAAATCCCATCCGAGAAGATGACCGCGACCAGACGTTGCTTCAAGAACGGCAGCTCCTGAGCCATCGGCGAAAAGCACAGCAGTATTTCGGTCTGTCCAATCGGTGATGCGAGCAAGGGTGTCGGTACCGATGAGAAGTACTCGTTCTGCGCCCATTGCGATAAGTCCGTGGGCATTCACCAACGCGTACACAAACCCGGAACACGCAGCGTTGATATCGAATGCTCCGCAGCTCAGACCTAGCAAATTCTGAACCGTTGCAGATGTTCCTGGAACTGTTCGATCTGGCGTTGTGGTGGCAAGGATGAGTGCGTCGATGCTGGCTGGATCAACGCCTGCCATTTTCATTGCAGCCGCTCCGCTAATTGCGCTTAGTTCAGATGTTGTGCCACCAATGTGTCGACGTTGAATACCAGTACGTTCACGGACCCATTCGTCGTTGGTGTCCATGGTTTTCGCCAGGTCGTCATTAGAGACCACCTTGTGACCCAACGCCGTACCCCAGCCTGTGAAGCGAGCACCACGCACATGTGCAGGAATCTTTGGCATGTCGGGTGTCCTAGTGAGTCCGCAGCCATGCAATTGGCTGATGAGTAGTAACGCGTTCGCCTTCGACGGCGATGTAGTTCTGAATGATGCCTGCGAACGGTGTGCGCACTTCTGTCTCGCCAACATGGCCGATAACGAGCCCCACATTGATTGTGGTTCCGACACCAATATTTGGCGCCGGTGTAAACACTCCCGCAGAAGGACTCACTACCAAACGCTCCACTGCAAAGAGGTGTTCCCCCTCAACCTGAGCCGTAGCAACTGGGGAAGACGCATCCACCCATTCGATGAGCTTGTCCAACTCCTCTGGAGTGGCAACGCTGATTGTGCGTGCGTTGTCCACGGTGCGTTTGGCCATTCCCGTCAGCACGCCGCCTGGTCCAAGTTCAACAAAACCGGTCACTCCAGCTTCAGCCAATGTGAGCAAACAATGCTTCCATCGCACAGGGCTTGAGAGTTGAGCAGAGAGCAGAGATGACCATTCTTCGCCATTTGCATGAGCCAGGGCATCAACATTTGAGACAACAGGAACTTCAATGTCGCGTGGTGATGCAAGAGCAATTGCGGATCGCAAACGTTCACGCGCTGCCGTCATGAATGGAGTGTGGAAAGCGCCAGATACCTGCAGCGGCATGATCTTTTTTGCGCCGAGTTCTTTGGCATGCAGACCTGCAGCGGCCACAGCGTTAGGCGCACCAGCAATGACTACTTGGCCCGGAGCATTGAAGTTGGCAACCCAAACATCTGCATCTGCGCGTCTGCAGGCAACTTCAACAAGATCGTCATCGAGTCCGAGCACTGCGGCCATGGTGCCCGGGCTCGCCATACCTGCTTCATGCATGGCATCGGCGCGTTCCACCACAAGGCGAACTCCGTCTTCAAATGACAATGCGCCGGTGGCAGTAAGCGCGGTGTATTCACCCAAACTGTGTCCCGCGCAAAAGCTGGGTTCAATGCCGAGGCGTTCAACAGCATCGAGCACCATGAGGCTGGAGACAAAAGTGGTGAGCTGAGCGTTGCGGGTGTCTTTCAATTCTTCGGCATCGGCATCGAGCAAAAGGGCGCTCACGTCGCGTCCAGCCACGTCGGACGCCTCATCGACCAACTCCCAACTGTCGTGGCCCACCCATGGACGACCCATGCCGGGTCGTTGGGAGCCTTGGCCGGGGAAGGTAAACGCGAGCATGGTGGAAAAACCTTAGACCCCTAGGGTCTTCGCCATCGGTTACCTCTCAGTAGCAATCTCGGCGGTACGCTCTTAGACCCTGGCCCGAGTGGCGGAATGGCAGACGCGACGGATTCAAAATCCGTTGTCCGTGAGGGCGTGTGGGTTCGAGTCCCACCTCGGGCACCCAGGTGATTCATACACTCACTCCGATGGGTCAGCGACTACTTCAACGCAAATTGACGCAAGCCTCTGGGCGCCTGCGTGAACTACGCGAGGAACTCAGAGTCGTCGAAGACCAAAAGAGCCAGCTCGTCGACGATGCCGACGAGCTCTCCTTGCGTGCGCTCGTATCGGAAACTCCTGGAGCAGATTTCGAATATCGAGAAGCAAAGAAACACGCCGACGCAATTGTGCGTCACCATGCGTCGGTTGTTGCAGAGATAGCTGAACTAGAGAATCGCATTAATGAGCTTCTCGATCGAATGAAAGAGAGCCGGTCATGACCATTCGTGTGGTGATTGCAGAAGACGAAGCGATCATTCGCCTCGATTTGAAAGAGACCCTTGAAGAAGAGGGCTACGACGTTGTTGGAGAAACTGGTCGTGGAGACAAGGCGGTAGATCTCGTTCGCGAGTTGCGTCCCGACCTTGCCATTTTGGACATCAAGATGCCCGGCATGGATGGCTTGGAAGCAGCACGGCTCATTACGAAAGATCGCATTTGTGGAGTGTTGGTTCTCACCGCATTCTCTCAACGCGAGGTCATTGAAGAAGCCCGCGATGCCGGTGCTCTGGCGTACCTTGTGAAGCCGTTCCAAAAGAGCGACCTCATTCCTGCTATCGAAGTAGCTATCGGACGCTTTCGGGAGATGCAGGCGCTCAACGGTGAAGTGGAAGTATTGGGAGAGCAGTTGGAGGCACGTAAGTCAATTGATCGAGCCAAAGGTGTACTCATCGATACTCACAAAATGTCTGAGGCCGATGCGTATGGGTTTATTCAGCGTGGCGCGATGAATCACCGCACAACCATGAAGGCTGTTGCTGACATGATTGTGTCTGGCGAACTGAAGCCCGACTAAGAAAGAGGTACGTCATGCTCCTCATGGCGCTCGACGGAAACTCACTTGCATATCGCGCTTTCTTCGCATTGCCCGAAGACATGTCAAATGCAAGCGGCCAGGTGACCAATGCTGTGTACGGCTTCACCACCATGCTTCTCACCTTGGTAAAAGATCACAAACCTGACGGACTCGTCGTGGTGTTCGATAGGCCTGAACCCACTTTTCGTCATGAAGCAATTCCCGAATACAAAGCCCAACGTGAGAAGGCGCCTGAGACTCTCATTCAGCAACTGGGAATCATTCGCGAGCTTCTCGACGCACTAGGTATTCGATGGATCGAAAAGCCAGGCTTCGAAGGCGACGATCTCATTGCCACTATGGCCAAACTTGCCGAAGATGAAGGCAACGACGTCATCATCGTGACGGGCGATAGAGACAGTTACCAGTTGGTTCATGACCCTCACGTTCGTGTGCTGTACAACAAACGTGGAGTCAGCGATTACGCGCTCTATGACGAAGCAGGAATTCTCGAGAGAACGGGTGTGACCCCAGCGTTATATGCCGATTATGCGGCATTGCGTGGAGACCCGAGCGACAACCTTGCTGGCATTCCAGGTGTGGGTGAAAAGACTGCGGCGAAGTTGATGATGCAGTACGGAGATATTGCATCTGTTGTTGCCGCAGCGAACGATCAAACCCCCAAGTTGAAGGCGGGCTTGTTGGAACACGGAGAGCGTGTTATTCGCAATGCAGAAATGATGATCCTCCGGCGTGATGTTCCACTCGACATCAATTTGTTGGAGCTTGCACCGCGGCCCGATGTCGCTGCATCGTCCAAGATATTCGATTTCTTGGAGTTCAAGACAATGGCGAAACGGCTGAAAGACACCATCGCCACACAAGGTTGGTCCGTTCGCGGCTCGGTCTCAGAGTCGGAGTTGGTGGAGGCTCACGTCAGTGTTGACATGAATCTCGTAGTGAATGAAGTTGTTCGTGTTGGCTCAGTAGATGAGGCGCTTACTCTTCTTGCTGAGGTACCTGAGTTGGTGCTTGCCCCGCATTTCGAAGGTGAACCGGGGCGATCATCCTTGAAGGGCGTGTCGTTTGTACTGAGCGCACCAACAGGACGTGTTGCGTATGTGTCAATGGACCTTCTGTCCGACAATGCTGTGGCAAAAGTGTTGTGTGAGAAGCCATTGGTGTTGCACGATGCCAAACCAGTAATGCGTGTTCTGTTGCACAGTGGAATAGATCTGCGTGGACTCACGCTCGACACTGCGATTGCCGCTTATCTCATCGATCCATCGCGTTCTGGTTACACACTTGCCGATGTTGCGTTGAACGTTCTGGGAACAGAAGTTGGCGTTGTTGCAGAATCTGATGGTCAGTTTGATTTCTCCGGTGAGGCAGATGCAGGTTCCGAGGCGCTCTGTGTGGAAGCGTCACTTGTGACAGCGGCTTTGGCCGATGTTCTGCGTGTTCAGCTAGCCGATGTGGGAAACATCTCTCTATACAACGACATAGAGAATCCGTTGGTGCGGGTCTTGGCCAAGATGGAATACATCGGCGTGGCGGTTGACCGCACTGCATTAGAAGCCATTCGCGCCAAGCTCACGGAAGAAACCGTGGAACTTACGACCACATTGCGCGCTATTGCGGGTCGAGATTTCAACATCAATTCACCCACTCAGTTGCGCGAAATTCTGTACACCGAACATGGTTTGACACCGGGGAAGAAGACCAAAACCGGCTACAGCACCGATGCGGCCACGTTGGAGAAACTGCACGATGAATGGCCCGAGTTCATTGGTCCGCTACTTCGCTTCCGTGAGGTAGAAAAGTTGCGCTCTACCTACGGAGAAGGATTGTTGTCGGAAGTTCAAGCCGACGGTCGTATTCACGCCACCTTCCATCAGACAGTGGCGCGAACCGGTCGCCTCAGTAGCGACAAACCAAACCTGCACAACATTCCTGTTCGCACAGACGAAGGGCGTGTCTTTCGCACAGCATTTGTTGCGCCGAAGGGTTCCGAGCTTCTCGTTGCCGACTACAACCAAATCGAGTTGCGTTGTATTGCTCATCTTGCGAATGACCCAGGTCTTATCTCTGCGTTTGAAGCAGGTGAAGACATTCATAAAGCAACAGCGGCGCGTGTGTTCAGCGTGAAACCTGCAGACGTCACGCATGATCAGCGTTCCAAAGCAAAAATGGTGTCGTACGGGCTTGCTTATGGAATGGAGGCTTATGGTCTCAGTCAAAGATTGGCTATCCCCGTTGACGAAGCTGCAAACATTCTGAATTCGTACTTTGCCGCTTTTCCAAATGTGAAGCAGTACATGGACGATGCGGTACATGAAGCGCGCAAACTCGGATACACCGAGACGCTGTTTGGTCGTCGTCGCCCTATCGAAGAATTGCGCAGCGACAATTTCAGAGTTCGCCAAGCGGGGGAGCGCCAAGCGATGAACGCAGCTATTCAGGGATTGGCTGCGGACATTTTCAAGATTGCTCTTGTTCGCATCGATCAATTGTTAGACGCAGGTCAGTTTGCGTCACGCGTAGTTCTGCAGGTGCACGATGAAGTCATTGTTGAAGTGCAAACGGACGAGAAGGAAACTGTTGGCCCTCTCGTTCTGCAGGCCATGCACGATGCAGCGTCTTTGCGGGTGCCTCTGGAAGTAAACGCAGCATGGGGTCCAACCTGGGCCGAAGCAAAGGCGTAACTCATCGTGTCTAGCGATGTGGGGTCGCATTGGTTTGAGCCAATGGCAGACCACATGGGTTCTGCATATTTGCGTTACTCGTTCACTAAGGGAACTGCACAAGAGATTGATCACATCGTCTCTGTCCTTGGTCTTGTGCCAGGAATGCGAGTACTTGACGTTGGTTGTGGACCCGGTCGTCACGCGTACGAATTGGCTCAACGGGGAATCACTGTCCACGGCATAGACATCAGCCAGACCTTCGTGGATCTTGCGCGGCAGTCGGCACCCAGCGGAGCAACCTTCCAGAGAATGGATGCACGTGCGCTCACCTTCGAGAACGAGTTCGACGCAGCCATCTGTCTGTGCCAAGGAGCCTTTGGCCTCATGACCGCTAACGGTCAGGACATCGATGTGCTGTCTGGTATTCGCCGCTCGCTGAAAGAGGGGGCGGGCCTTGCCTTGTCGGCGTTCAACGCTTACTTCGCGGTGAAATACTTCGAACAAGCCACCTTCGATGCCGGAACGGGTGTCAGCCATGAAGTAACTGAGATTCGCAATCAGGAGGGCGTGGGGCAGACCGTGGACCTGTGGACTGGGTGTTACACACCTCGCGAGCTACGCATCATGCTTCGGGCCTGTCATTTCGAGCCCCACAGCATCTCTAGTGTGGACCCGGGTGAGTACCGAGAAGCGCCCGCCACCACTGAGAGTTCAGAGTTTCTGGTGGTAGCGTTTGCTTCGCCCTTCCGACGGGAGGGTGACCTTTAGGTCCCCACCGATACGTATTTATCCATCTCGAAAGACCACATCCTTGTCCGACGCAACTCTTACTTCCGCTCCTATGGGAACATTCGACGCGGAAGGTAATTACACACCTCGCCAAATCACAGAACGTGATCTCTCCACCAGCTTCGCAGATGCCATCGATGGCACCATGGTGGAACTCAAAGACGGTCAGCTTGTTACTGGCACCGTCGTCAAGATCGACCGCGACGGAGTGTTGCTCGAATTCGGATACAAGACCGAGGGTGTTATCCCAACGCGCGAACTGGCCATCAAGAACGATGTCAACCCGCACGACGTTGTGGCACTCGGCGAAAAGATTGAAGCGCTTGTCCTCACTCTTGAAGACAAAGAAGGACGTCTTGTTCTTTCAAAGAAGCGTGCTCAGTACGAAAAGGCCTGGGGCGAAATTGAGCGCAAGAAGGAAAATGACGGCGTTGTACATGGAACCGTCATCGAAGTTGTCAAGGGTGGACTCATCGTCGACATCGGCCTTCGTGGATTCTTGCCTGCATCACTTGTAGAACTTCGCCGCGTGCGCGACCTGCAGCCATACATCGGCCAGGTCATCGACGCAAAGATCATCGAACTCGACCGCAACCGCAACAACGTTGTGTTGTCTCGTCGCGGATTCTTGGAAGAGAACCAGAAGGAAACTCGCGATGACTTCCTCAACAACCTCAAGTCTGGCGAGATTCGTCACGGCAAGGTCTCGTCGGTCGTTGCATTCGGCGCATTCGTAGACCTCGGTGGCATGGACGGACTCATTCACGTGTCCGAATTGTCATGGAAGCATGTTGAGCACCCATCACAAGTGGTTCAGATTGGCGACGAAGTAACTGTTCAGGTTCTCGATGTCGACTTCAGCCGCGAGCGCATCAGCCTCTCTCTGAAGGCAACACAGCAAGACCCATGGCAAGAGTTTGCAAACAGCCACGAAGTTGGTCAGCTTGTCTACGGTCGTGTTACCAAGCTCGTTCCTTTCGGCGCATTCGTTCAAGTGGGCGACGGCATCGAAGGTCTCGTGCACATTTCAGAAATGTCTGCACACCACGTGGAAGCAGCGGAGCAAGTGGTTGCTCCAGGCGAAGAGTTGTGGGTCAAGATCATCGATCTCGACCTCGCACGTCGTCGTATTTCTATCTCCATCAAGCAGGCCGCCGAAGGTGGCGAACTTGCAGCTGAATACCAAGGTCAATTCCAGGTGGACGAGCATGGCAACTGGGTGGGCGGAGACGACACCGAACGCGAAGCTGCCTGGGCTGAGTACTACAAGGAATACGGTCAGCCTGGCGAAGCCGGCGCCGAAGCACCAGCTGCTGAATAAGGCGTAATCTCGTGATCCTTCTGGGCCTTACCGGTGGGATTGGATCGGGTAAATCCACGGTGTCTTCGTTGCTTGCCGAGCACGGAGCCGTCATTATTGATGCCGACGCCATCACTCGTGAACTTCAATCCACCGGTGCACCGCTTCTCAAGGTTCTCGCTGAACGCTTTGGCGATTCCATCATTACGAGCGATGGATCGCTAGATAGGGCCGCACTTGCAGCAATTGCATTCTCAGACCCGGAGGCATTGAAGGATCTCAACAACATTGTTCATCCAGCAGTCGCGGCGGAGATGGACAGGCGAATGAAAGAGGCCGACAAGAGCCCCTGGTGGTGCCGTGTATTGCCAGCATTGAAGAAACATAAAGTTGTGGTCCTGGACATTCCGTTACTGGCAGAGAATCCACGCAAAGGTCTCTGCGGTATCATCGTGGTTGATGTTCCGGTTGAACTAGCGATTGAGCGCTTAGTCAACTTTCGCTCAATGAACGAAGGAGATGCTCGAGCACGCATTGCCAAACAGGCATCACGTGAAAAGCGTCTAGAAATTGCCGACAAGGTCATCGATAATTCAGGAGACATGCACTCACTGAAATCACAAGTGGATCTCGTGTGGCAATGGGCGTGCGCGTTGCCGCCAGCAGCCCCCGATGCCGGCAGTCGCACTAACAACGGCTGACAGAACCGCTCTGTACGATTCCCTCGTGACGTCTTTTCAGGTTGTATCCGACTTTGCTCCGGCAGGCGATCAACCCAAAGCCATCTCCGAACTCAGTATTGGAATAGAAGATGGTGAGCGTTTTCAGACATTGTTGGGTATCACCGGTTCGGGTAAGTCGGCCACCATTGCCTGGACAATTGAAAAGACACAGCGCCCAACGCTTATCTTGGCTCCCAACAAGAGTCTTGCTGCGCAGTTGGCCCAGGAAATGAAAGAGTTCTTTCCGCACAATCGTGTTGAGTTCTTCGTTAGTTACTACGACTATTACCAACCCGAGGCGTACATCCCCTCTAGTGATACGTACATCGAAAAGGACTCCTCAATCAACGAAGAAATTGATCGACTTCGTCACTCTGCAACTGCCGCCTTGCTCACGAGGCGCGACACCATTGTGGTGGCAAGTGTTTCGTGTATCTACGGCATGGGCGACCCCGACGAGTACAAGGGCCAACTACTTGAAGTTCACGTAGGTGTCGACTACGACCAACGCAGCATGTTGAGGAGATTGGTAGATCTCCAATACGACCGCAACGACATGACCCTTGGGCGCGGCAATTTCCGAGTTCGCGGCGACACCATTGAGGTGCATCCCGCCTACGAAGAGAATGTTGTTCGCATTGAAATGTTCGGCGACACCATCGACCGAATCACCATGATCGATCCTCTCACTGGTGAAACACTTTCCGAACCCTCTGAGTTGCTCATTTTTCCCGCCACTCACTATGTGGCCGGTGACGACAGACTGCGCAAAGCCATTCGCGGTATTGAAGATGAGCTGCAACAACAGTTGGCGTTATTTGAGAGCCAAGGAAAACTGCTTGAAGCCCAAAGACTTCGTATGCGAACCCAATACGACCTTGAGATGATTCAAGAGATGGGTTATTGCAATGGCATCGAGAACTACTCCATGCACATCGATGGCCGTCAGCCCGGGGAGCCTCCGTTTACATTGCTCGACTATTTCCCGAAAGATTTCTTGCTCATCATCGACGAAAGCCATGTGGCGGTTCCACAGTTGCATGCTCAATTCGCCGGAGACAGAAGTCGCAAGGACACCTTGGTGGAACATGGCTTTCGCTTGCCCAGTGCACGTGATAATCGGCCGCTTCGCTTCGAGGAGACATTTGAGCGCATCAATCAGTGCATCTTTATGTCGGCTACACCTGCGCCGTTTGAATTGAAACACAGCACGAAAGTTGTTGAACAGATTGTTCGTCCCACTGGCCTTGTAGACCCCGAAGTCATTGTTCGGCCTACCAAAGGACAAATTGACGACATCATCGAAATGGTGCGCGGCCGAGTGGAGGTAGGGGACCGAGTACTCATCACCACCCTTACAAAGAAGATGGCAGAAGATCTCACGGAGTACCTGCTGGAGCAGGGCCTCAACGTTCGGTATTTGCACTCCAACATCGACACCTTGCAACGAATTGAAATTCTTCGTGGCTTGCGTCTGGGAGAATTTGACGTCCTTGTTGGTATCAACCTCTTGCGAGAGGGTCTCGACCTACCAGAAGTGTCGCTTGTGGCCATTCTCGATGCAGACAAAGAAGGTTTCCTCCGAAGTGAAACTTCGCTTATTCAGATGATCGGCCGTGCGGCGCGAAACGTGGCTGGGCAAGTAGTCATGTACGCCGACAAAATCACGCCATCTATGGAGCGCGCAATTGGCGAAACCAAGCGTCGTCGCGAAACC
>Ga0164293_10003502_pt1 | contig 13368 bp, 2 predicted proteins | sample GEODES118metaG_FD_111487 | JGI IMG/M metagenome (GOLD analysis project Ga0164293, IMG submission 111487) | Eutrophic lake water microbial communities from Lake Mendota, Wisconsin, USA - GEODES118 metaG | ecosystem: Environmental > Aquatic > Freshwater > Lake | place: USA: Lake Mendota, Wisconsin... | reverse complement strand
TCGAGCGAGCGGAGGAGGGCTTCGTTCTGTTCGGCGGTGAGCTTGTATTCCTCATCCGGGCGAAACGTCTGCCAGAGATGACGACGGGCCTCCTTCGAGTTGTCGTAGCCTTTCGCATTCAGGTAGTCGACGAGAGATACTGCCATGGGATGGGTGTCCGGTGGGCGAAGGGCAGACGAAAGGAGATTTGGCGGCGGGCCGCTGACGCCATTCACGTTTGACCGCGTGGCGGAGTCAGGCGGGCACTGCGGGCGCTGGAGAAACGTTGGCTACGGCCGCAATCGTGCTGCCGTCACGGAAGTACTTTACGAGCGTGATCGTGCCATCTTTTGCCGCATCAATAAGGGCTATTGACGCCACGACGGTCTCCGAACCGCGGGCATCGAGGACGAGTCGGGGGGGGGCAGAGTCCTCGGCCGGTTGGATGCTCGGGCTGAACGATCGCGACGATGCGGCGGCGCCGTAGAAGAGTGTCCGGTCGAGGCTGGTGCCGAGCGCACCAGCGGGAACTGCTGCCCGAAGCACCGCCGCCACGCGTGGCGGCTCGGTGGTGTCGGCGGAAATCTGGGAGATGGGGGACGCAGCACTGAACAATTGCCAAGTAGCTGCTCCGTCTTTCGTCCACTCGATGTTCCAAGATGTGTATGGGATCTCGTCTTTCGTGAACAAGGTCGCGGGGAGCTCGTAGATGCGGACTCCGTCGGGGGCAGGCGGCTGCGGCGAATAAACCATACGCACGTTATTCTTATTCAGCGTTAACGGCGGACCAGCGTCGTCGAGAGAAAGTCTCGGTGCGGCATCGGCGCCGTCGCCAGGGGACTTCAGCAAATCCCATTTACACACGACATAAAGCGACATCGACTCGGTGTGGCCATTCGGCGATGGCTTGGGGAGCAGGAGTCGGGGAGCCTCCAGGGAAAGCGGGGTCAGGCGATCGCCGATTCGCTGAACGAGGAAGAGGCGCGGGAGACCATCTTGGCCTACTAGCACTTTATCGTTGACATCAGGGCCGCTCGCGAGCGGCCCGATCGGCACGCTGCCGCAGCCCTCGGTCCACCCAATCTCGAGAGTCCCTAGGCCGCCAGTGGCTTTCTTGGATAGTGCTATTACGACCTTGAGCGTCGCGTCGTGCGGCGGGGCGAGCACCTGAGGCGCCCGGATCGCAGCCTCGACGGGCCGGGCCTGCGAGGTGCGAGGGCCGGTGTTTGTGTCGCCAATCGTGTCTGTGTCTACGTGCCTGATGCGATGGAGGAGCACCGCTCCGGGCTTGTCGACGCCGTAGTGCCAATTGGCATCGGCGGGGAGAAACGTAACCGGGCCCGGGGTCGGCGGCGCTTCTACTGCTACTGCTGCTCCTACTGCTGCTCCTGCTGCTGCTCCTGCTGCTGCTCCTGCTGCTGGTGCTGGTGCTGGTGGTGCTGCTGGTGCTGGTGCTGGTGCTGGTGCTGGTGCCAGCACGTCATCGTCGTACGTTGTAAAGTCTTCAAACAACGTCTTCTCGACGACGCCGATCCGGGCAGCGGAAGTGCTCGATGCCTCGAGGCTGTCGGCGCGGATGTGCAGCGCGCGGGGGGCTGTGTCGTAGGTCGTGTCCGTATCGCCAGGGACCAACTGGTAGGCGGTGCCCCCGGTGACGGCAGCCTTGCAGGCCACCGACGGGAGGAGCATCTGCGGGAGCCAGCCGGATTTGCGGGTCGCTTCATTAGCCATCTTAATCCTCAAGCGTCTGTGGTTCGATTGCGTGATAGGGGGAATTGACGAAGCGCAGCGACACGCACCCGGCCGCGTCGAGCGTGCGTTTGAGGAGCAGGCCGCTCGCGCCGGCATCGACCGCCAAGGCGCGGATCGTGCCATCCGTGAAGATTGCCTCCGGGAGTTGCCCTCGCGTCGAGGCCGCCGCGGTCGCGGAGAGCAGGTTAGTCAGCCGCGGCGTGGCATCGATTCCCTGAGGAGTAACCCAGATGACCGATTCCGTCTGCATTTCCGACCGCAAGCCGCGGTCGCGAGTGGGGAGCGGGAGCGCCCCGAGCACGAGCGTCTCGTACATCAGCCGGGCTCGCGGCGGCTGTGATGCATCGCCCTTGATCTCGATCGCAGGAAGCAGCAGGAGGCGGGGAGCGGATGGCGCCTCCGGTGCGGCCGCAATCTTAATTCCTTTCATGCCCGCAGGCGAAGCGGCACGGAGCCGGCCGCCATGATCGCGCCGGTGGGTGAGCTGGAGCGCGTCGAGGCCGAGCTTTGGCATCGCCGCGACGGCCTTGATGCCGCCCAGGAAATCGAGGGGAACGGCATCGGCTCCGGCGACTTTCTGAAGTGTGAAGCAGTCATCCTTCGCCGCGATGACGCACCAAACGGCGGATGTCGCTGATTCGGCTAGATCGCCAATCTGGCCGTCGGCGAGATCGATCACCTGATCGTTGAGGGCCACGACTGCATCCAAGTCAGGCGGCTGCGGCAAGACAACGTCGTCCCTCACCGTCGGCAGCCCTCGCGGCCGACTCGCCCCAGTTACGGCGTCCAGACGTACCGCGAGGAATGGGGTCGCAACGAGGGCTACCTCCAGGGTGGCCTTGTCGAAGTTCACCGTGCATGTGATCGGCACGAATCCCTGCCAGGCGAACTTAGTGACGTCCAGTGTTGGCGTGAGAGGCCGTTGGGCGAGGAATGCCCAGCCGTGGTGGCTATTGGGATCCTGTGTTGTCGTCGCCGCCTGTTCGGCGAGGTGCAGCTGCCAGGCGGGCTCGGAGCCATCCTTTGCGCTCGCCTTGATGCTGCCGGTGACGGTGATCGAGTCGACTTCGAAGGCGGGACTTCCGGGAGATGACGATAACTTCGCGGTGACGAGGAGGCGGGCCTGCGTCGAGCCCACGTTCGTAACTGGGGTGTTGCCCACTTTCAGTGCGCCTTCATCGACGCTGACCAGCCGCTCGTACACAGCGAGAGCATCGAATAATGGGATGGCGTCCGTTTTCGCCGGCCGGACCCCGGAGAGCACAAACGCTCCCGACTCGATCTCGATGCCGCCTGAAATCGGTGGGCCTGTCAGAGCGAGCGTAAAAGTGAAACAATCCGACTGTACAAGCGACGGCCTGGCAGTGAGCGGGACGGAGATACCGGGGAGCGTGTCCTTATCAATGAGCACTTCGCACTGTCGCGCCGGCGTGACCCTTCCTGTGAGCCTTTCACCCATCCGGAATTGAAGGTCCGCCCGTAGGGGCGTGTCGCTCGCGATCCGTAGCCAAGAGGCTGGCGACAGGACGACAGGGACCCGTGTTTTCCCGTCGCAAGCCACAATACGCAACCCGAGTTCGTCGCTGATCACGAGGCAGCCAAAAGCGGCAGCGCTATATGGTTGCCACTCAGTGCCGAGAGAAACCAGACGAGAGGGTTGTGACTCGTCTGGATACAGCCGGCAGTCGGAGATAAAGACCGTGCTAGCATCACCAGACACGATGAGCAGGCTCGCGTTGTCAGACGGATCGTTTGCAGTAGCAATCGGCTCGGCAGCCCGCCCGGAAGCTTTGGCCGCCGAATCTGAGTAGTAGATTTCCTGCACTTGCTGAGCGACGGCGAGGCTGGAACGCAAATCCCCTAATTCGGGGGCACGAGACAGTATTACACGTCGTGAATCCAGCTCCAGCGAGGCGCTACCCCACCCAGACGCGAGGTTCCTCTTATCTCGCTGTTTCGACATGGGCATGAGAAAAGACTGCTTGCTAGGGGTGTTGTCAGGCGGCTCACCAAAATCCGGAACCCCGGAGGCGGCGCATGCGGCCTTCAACCATTTGTCGCCCGCCTTCAGCGTCATCGCGACCCCGCTCAAATTAGGCTCGCCGTCGACGCCGGAATCCCAAGAGAGTCGAGCGAAAGTAACATTAGCTTCTGAGGAGATTGAACGCACACGTCCGATGGCCCAGTCGATCGATCGAATGCCCGTCGCACTCGCAAGCCAGACTTGGGGCCGGGCGGCGGAGCCAATGGCCAGAATGCCACCGGCAGGAAGCGGACTGCTCGCTTCGACAACAAAGCGGTGCCGCTGAATCCCTGAATGCCTGTCCCAGACGCGGACGAGCGCGTGGCCGCCTTGGTCCGTGACGCCCACGACAGAGGGCCAATTCACGGCGTCGAGGCGGAATGGCGCCTCGGGCAGCGTGCGGCTTCGCGGCCCGCAGACGTCCGACGTCCGGCTGAATAGGTTTGAACACCATCCTTTACGGCTGATTGCCACTAGGTTAAAGGGCTCTCCGTTGATTGGGGAGTCCTTGCCTCCGAGAGATCGCCACCCAAGCGACAATGCGCATTGGGTGTCAAGTCTCACGCCGTCGGCCAGTGATGGAACCTGGGGCGGACCGAAGCTAATCCATGGAAGAATAGGGTCGTCGGTCGTTCCGCCGATCGCCAAGCAGGTCCCGGTCTCATCTTCTTGGTGCGAGGCCAGCGGCATCGCACCAACGGCCGCCCGCGTGCTTGGAGTTGATTGGCACTTAAACGATGGACTTGCTATTTCGCCCCGGTATAAGGTGCCATCATCATCTGTCACGGTGACATACGTGGAATCGACAACAACTGTGACGACCCTCTTCGTCGTGGCAATAGTAAACGCAAATGTGGACAACGGCTGCTCTTTCCAAAGCCTGCCATTCGCGGTGGGGCCGTCTAGACTGATCGCCGCAACTCCAAAGTGCTCGTCCTGCCTGTAGAACCGTAGCCAGCCGAGCGACGTGCCCGTCAGCAGAGGACTGAGGAGAACAGACGGCTTGCCATCGAGTGTATGGATGTTTATCGTCAGCGTGCCATTGTTCTGTTGACCGCCAACCAGAATGCGTGGAGTCCCATCATCGTAGAGGGCGACGTCAAGGTGAGTGATTTCGGCAGCATCGGTGCCGAGGCGGTGTTCGATCCGGCCCGTGGCAAGGTTCCAGAACTCAACCTCATTGTGACGGCCGATTGCGAGGATTGGCCGTTGGCGGATGAATGCAAACCGCACCCTATCGATGTCGTCGGGTTGAAACAGGCCGCACGCCTCCGGGGACTTCCACCGCAGGCAGTCGAGTCCGACGTCCCACACTTCCACGCGGCCCGTCGGCGTGAGCCGTGTGACCACGTCGACGATCGTGTCGGTGAAGGCGGCGAGCGGTGTTGTCGCCTCGCCTTCGGGGGGAGCGAAAGGGGCGTGGGCGTGGCGCTTCCACACGTTCAGTGCGCCACTTTCATTGATCGCATGAAGATGGACGAACCCTCGCCCGTCGACGGCAAGAACAAGAAGCGTACTGTCGCCTCCGACGACAGCGTTGAGCGAGAGGCAGTCATTGTAGGTAACGCCCGTTACAGAATTCGCTACCGGTTTGGCCGCAAGGCTCTCCGGAATCTCATAGACATCCGGCTGGGCCGTGCCTTCTCGCGCTACCGTGATCAGGTAGGCCTTGGACAACTCCCCCCGCGCGAAGGTCCAGGCGAACGAGGGGCCCGCATCGATCGTGGCTTGCGTCGGGGTTGGCTCATCATTGACGTCACGCCTGGTCCATGCCGTCAGTCTGCCTTTATCATTTACGGCCAGCAGGCACCCGAAGCAAGTTCCGTCTTGCTGGGAGTCGCCAAAACCATAGGTGGTGCTGACTTTAATCCCAGTCACGTTGGAGGCAGCAGGCAGGTAATCGTCGGGGCGGGTACGATGGCCGAGGACGTCCTTGATCAAGGGCGACTCGTCCCCTCGACTGCACGCCATCACGACGAGTGCTTCCTTCGGGCTTTCCGTACCGTAGTAACGGTCGGCATACAGAGCGAGCGACGTGATCACACCCGTCTGGTCGAACCACTGCCGGAAAGCAGGGATCTTCTCGCCTGCCTTGCCCGTGTTTGGGTGGGCGATGTCGTGCGGAATCTCGTAGACGCGCACGGAGCCATCAGCGGCGCCCAGAGCGATAAACGTCAGTGGATAAGACGACGGGGGATCCGTTACGGAGAGCGGTTTTGGAGTCGCAGCTGACCGGATCTGTGACGTCTCGACATTCGGACCGAAGGCCATCGCTGTCACGGTCGTGCCTGGAAGATCAAATCGTTGCAGTTCCCCCGATTGATCATCGAGGAGCCGGGCCGACCCGTCGGCGCAGCGGCAGAGGTAGAGGCGGTGTGGGAGTTTCGTTCCCGAATTGCCATACGTTCCGTCGAAAGCGATGGCGGATTCGATCGGGCTATCGAGTTCGAAGCGGCGTGAACCGGATGGGCGATTCGCATCGGGCTCTGTGAATGTCCACTTATTGCTATTGTTCTTCGTCGAGTCCATCGCCGGCACGACATGCAGGCTACCGTCGACATGGACGAGGACTGCTTCGTACCGCTGGATGTTATCGGGCTTTGACGCACGGCCGTTGCGAATCAGCATGCCGTCGCGGTATCGATCGCGGCAGCGGACTTGGAGTTCGCCTGAGTCAACTTCCGACACGAAGATGTCGTCAGCGTTAGCCCCCGTCGCCACGACCGCTTCGTCGTCCTTGCCGCGTCCGATGGCCAACGGCAGCGATTGCTTGCCAGGGACGTGCGGGAGGACGCGACGGCACTTGAGGGTGCCGGCACTCGCTGCCTCCGCCAACTCGCGCAGAGCGAGGCGTTTGTTTGCGTCCTCCGGAACGAGCGTGACCTCCGTCGTCAGTGGCCAAGAGGCGCCGAGGGCGTGGGCACGGCTTGACTCCGGGGTGATCTTGAGTCGGAGTTGCCCTGTGACGAGTTGCGTTGTTCCGACGAGTTGCTCGATACGGCCGGGGATCGAGCGAGGAGCCTCAATCGGCGAGATCTGGTCGGTGAGAGGGAACGACCAGTAGAAGCCTCCGGTAACATCCTGATCTGTCAGGGTCCAATTCCCGCCGTTGTCGACGGTAGACAGCTTGATCTTAATCTGCTCGGGAGCTCCCCGTGACAGTACTCGTCTCGCAAACTCGGGGACGGTTGTGTCGTCGAGGTCTTGGAGATCGACGGGATTGAGGAGGAGGCCGGTGATCTCCATCTTATTCACGGAGAGCGGGGCATCGTTAAAGTCGAAGGAAACTCCGGTGGCGAGGAATGGCCATCCGGCTACTCGCGGCCAATTGCTGATCTTGTGCATCGGGGACAACTCATTCGCCGTCAAAGGCGTCGCCGCGAAGACGCCGAAGGTTCCGAGGGGTAGTGGGGGGATTTTAGAGGTGTCGTTGACGAGGGGCGCCCAGGTGTTGAATTCCTTTTTCTCGAGAAGTATTTCGTTAGCCATGAGGGCTATCGAGTGACCTGTCTCAGCGTTGTCGCACAAGACGAATCGCTTTCCTTGAGCAGCGCTCGCGGGAATCGGGACAACCGTCGACACAATTCGGTAGTCGATTGTCGCCCAGGTGATTCTTCCGATGTCGAGATGCTTGCTGTCTCCCTCCGGGCCCCTCGAGGGACGGTTGACGGCGAGCGTATCGAGAAAGAAATCCTTGCCGGTGCTGAACACCGGGGGGACGTGGCCTGCCGCAGAATTGGGGGTCGCTGAGGGAGGTGCGATCGCAGGATCGGGACTACCGTTCCACGTGACACTGGCTGAGAGGAACAACGGATCAGGCGGTTTCGCGACGCCGGTCTCGCTATCGGCCATCGGGACGGATAGCTCTTGGTGACGCTCGGACAGCGTCCACGTCAGCGTTGGCATCGCTTGCAGCTTTGTCGCAGGCGAAGTCTTCAGCGTTCCTCTTGCATTGTTGGCGATCGTCGGGAGCCAATTCAGAAGCGATGATGGGTCGCCCAGCTTCCCGCCCTCGGCGGCCCTCGCGTATCGATCGCGGACGCGCCGCGAGCGGCCCGCTGTTCCAGGCGGCGGGAAGCTTGCCGGAGCGTCGGACGCCGGTGCGAAAGTACGCGGGAGTGTCGACTCCCGGTCCTCGAAGTGTTCGAGGATGAGGTTGCGATGGTAGGGGGTGAACGTGATCGCCGGAGGGGCGCCGGGCTTGGCCGAATCCTGCATCGTCACCCATGGGAGGAGGGCGGCAACGACTTCACGCCGGCCGCGATCGTCTGCGGATTGGATCGCGGGGCCGGACAGTTTCACCACGACGAGAGCGTCGGGGCCGATCTCGTCGAGCGTGAACTTGCCACATTCCACCGGGAGAAGCCCCTGATTGCGGTCGCGGGCGATGGTGTCGGCCCGGCCGGCAGGTGCGGCGGAGGTGGTCGGAAGATTTGGGCCGGTGAGGTCGCCGTCGTCGATGCCGGCCCACGGCGTCGGGAGCCAGGCTCGGACATGATCACCCGCCGCGATCTTGAATTCGTTGTCCAGCGTCACGCTTGCCTCGTCTGCGGGCGCGACAAACGACGCAAACTCCACGCGGGCCTTGATGAGCGCGGCATCGAGTGCCGGTGCATGCGGGAGCGACTCGGGGTCGGTGGTGGGCAGGCCGAGGAAACGCAGCTCGGGCGTCGAGGCGAAAACCTGGGGATCGTCGATCCTTAGCCAGGACGACCACGAATCACCAGTCTTTGTCAGTCGAAGCCTGATCCGAACTCCATCGGAATCATCGGAGGACTCGGTCGGTCTTGGCCGAAGGCCGACTTCGCACTGCCATCCGTCGCCGGTAGCGGGCTCGAAGCGAAAGAGGCCTTGGATTCCGGAGGAGAGCGAGGCGGCCTCGACGGCGACCCGCGCGGGCGCCTCATGACGCGGGATGCGCCACTGGACCCACACGCCCGGATCGCATTTGACCCCACTTGTCTTGACGTCGGTGTACTGCCACGCAACGGGAAGATCGTTGATACCGTCGGTCACGCGGCCTGTGGCGACGAGGTACAGCTTGCTGATGGTGGACTTTGTGACATTGCCAGCCGGCAACGTGATCGTCACGGTGTGTGTGCCCGACGCGGCGCTCTCGTCCCAAGGAAATCGGTCCGTCCGCGGGGAGAATGGGAGATCGGTGAACTCGATGTGCTCGTTATCTCCCTCCTCCCAGACCCAGCAGGTGGAAGGGCACCATTCGGCACCGAGGAGCGACAGGGCAAACGGCGGTGAGAACGCTGCAGCAGATGTCTCACCGTCTTTGACGAGTATTGCGTGGACGGGGGCAGAGGACCGGGCCTCATTGCTGACCTTGGCCACAACGGAGTGCAATTCGATTGCTCGGACCGCACGGTCATTGATAACGTGTGACACATGCTCGCTTATCTTGACGCCATGGATCGCCGTTAGCTCGGTCCAAATCGATGTGTTCTTTTGGATCTCGCTTTTGTCGTTGACTGCTGGGGCCCATCGCAGGCGTGCCAATGTCTTGTCGGTGATCTGCAGGCCGTCGTTGCCAACATGCAGGGAGATATCCTTGGTCGCAACATCGGCCACCGGCGCCGGCACGATTGAGTTGAGGGCATCGTTGACACTCGAAAACGTCACGCCGCCGGAAATGATGTCAAACGTGTCGGGGGGGCTCGGCAGTTTAACGGGGGCGAGATAGCAGGATCCCGTTCCACCCCCGCTCACCGTCATCGGCTCGCCGATCGGAAGTGTGAGCGTGCAACTCGCTGCCTTAATAGTGGACGGGCCTTCGCCATTGATGACAGGGTCGGGAGTAAGCGAGATCGCGACTCGAGCATCAACCGCGGCGACAATTCCCGATCGAAGTGTGATGTCAGCCATGGAATTGCTTTCAGGGGACAGGTTCTTGCATTGGGCGGGGAGAAGACGCGGGCAGGCAATCTTCGAGTCGGGTCAGAGGCAGAAACGTCACGCAGGGGGCGGCTGCCGTTGAGGCGGCGTTTTAGCCAAGGGTGTTCTTCGTACTGAATGACTGACCACCACGGGTGGCGGTCAGTCGATAGCTTTTCGCGGTCTTCAGTTGGAGTGTCAGTTCTGGTGGTGCCTTCGAGATATCAATCGCGATCGTGCAAGCGAAGAAGGTTTCGGTGTTCGTAGTCGTGCACGACCACGGGCTGGGTTTGCCCTCCACGTCTTTCACCAAGCCCGTGCAGCGGCCGCCTTCCGGCAGAATGGAGGCCAGCGTGACGATTCCCGTCTCAATGGGATTGCCACTCGATGAAGTGTCCACCGTGCTGATCGTGTACGTGATCTGAGGGTCCGGAAGATGGCGGAGTGGGACCTTGCTCGAGTCGGCTAGCTCAGGCCAGGTAGATTCGAGGGCCTTGTCAAGTCGCTGCGCCTCTATCTTCTCTTCTGATGTCATGAGGTCGACATACCGGGAGAGGATCAGCGTCACGGTTGTCTTGCCGACATCGATCTCTACCGTCGGCTGTCGGACGGCGATCTGTCTTGGCAGGCGACTCGCCTTGCTGGGGCTGCTCTCGGAGGAGATGTCAACCTTGCCATCGGCGGCGTAGCGCGGGCGGGCGGACATCGAGTACGTGAGGTGGTAGGGAAGCGTGGGGAGCGCCACCATTCGCTCCATGCGATGCAGATCGGCTTCCGGATTATCGGCCTGGAGACTCATCGGGATGTTCTCGCACTGCTCTACGAATTGCGGCGCGGGAGCCGCCGAAATTGTGCTGATAGCCGGCAGAGGTGTTGGCGCTTTCGCTTCGAACCCCACCTCGATTTCCGCGAATCCGGTGCGACGGGCCGCTTCGGCGGAGAGGAGTGACTGGCTCGCGGAGGAGGGGAGTGTGTAGGCGAACTGGATCCGCGTGGGGTGCGGGATCGAGCGGACGTCGAGGGTTGACGGTTCCTCGTTTTCCACGAGCGTGCGGCGGAGAGGGATCTCGTGGATTGTGGGGTCGCTCTCCGCTGGCATCGGCGTGTGCGTGGGGTCTGTTCGCTCGAGCCAACGCACGTGGCGGTCGTAGCGAGAGAGGCGGCGAACGGCCATTCGCACAACGCGGCCCAATCGGTCGGGGGCGTCCCACGACACCCGCGACCATCCGCCCACCGCCGGCACCTGCTGCCAACGCCGCGCCCAGCGTTCGACGACGAGGAGTTTGGGCCCCTTATGGGCCGGCCCTCCGTCCAGCGGCTGCGCTGCAGCGTCGAGGCCAAGGACAAGTTCGGAGAGAACAACGAGCGGGTCGGCCGACTTGCCGTCATTTTTGGAAACGGTCAAGCGGCGGGGGTCGAGCCAGCTGTCCTTCAGGATTTTGTATGGCTCTGTCAGGGAATCCGTAATGCTGATGAACACCGAGGCATCGGCCGTGAACCATCGCGGAGCGGCGTTCGAAGCAAAAGTCAGAATGTTGGCGTTGACCTTCGGCTTCCCGTACCAGAAGTCGCCCGTGGGCTCGTTGTCTGTGCCCATCAATGAGATGCGAATGTATGAGTCGGCGGGAGTCACGTCTGTGTAGTCGATTGAATAGGAGGCGTCGTCGCCTGCGCGAACGATCGTCTTCGAGAGATGCGGCCGCAGCGATTGCAACGCCTGCAAGAACGCGTCCGGCACGACGACGAGCTTGACAAATCCGTAGCCCAGGGCATCGTCATCGTCGGCGAGAGGCTGATTCGAGTCGTTGGCTACGCGCTTCGGCAGCTTCGTGTCTGGTTCGCGGCCGACCACGAGATAGACGCGATGCCCCCCGGCCGTCGAGAGGAGCGAGGGCCAGTCGTAGGCACGGAGCCGGGCGAGGAGATCCCGCTGGGAGAACGGCCGGTTGAGGTCATCTACGAGGGCGATGTCGAGGGCGAAGCCCATCCACTCGAGCACATTGAGCGCGTGCACCGCGCCGTCGGCCGGCGTGGGGAGCGGGCTATCGGCCGGCGCCGCGGGAAGGAGATCGGCAAGTTCGATCGGCGCGGAATCACGAGATTGCTGATGGTGGGCCCGGCGGACGAGTCGCCATCCTCGGGGGATAACGTCTCGCTTGAGCGCGTCGAGGGCTGCCGCCAAGCCCGCCGCCTCAACGACCTGGGTGGCGATGGCCGCGCCAATGGCTGTCTGTGTCGCTGAGAGTTTCGCCTTTTCTTCATCAGTTGCGTTCTGTGAGAGAACGCAGTTCAGGGTTTCGAGGTTAGTGGATGGAGAAAAGGCTTGTTTTGTATCTGGCACATACGCTGTAAGTGCGTTCAGAAGAAGGGCGTCAGTCTTGAGAGCATCGAACGACGGGGGATCGGCCGACGTGGCTGCTGGTTGAATCGCTTCACCGCTCTTCTTGCACCATCCCAGCAGCATGACCCGCTCGGTGAGCGTGCGAGGGGTTTTTCCCTTGGTGGGAGGATCAACGTTCGCCTGGTAGTCTGCGGTCCATCGGCGGACGCATTCATCCCACTCGGCTTGGCACGGCCAGGGCTCGGCGTGGCGGGCTTCGGGGAGGCCGAGCGTGCCCCCCGGCGGAGGCGCGAGGATTGCGTCGGCGATGCGGAGGCGCGTGCGAATCACCGCGGCCAGCCGCGAGGCGAGCTCGTGATCAAGGAGCCGTTGTTTGAATTCTTCGGCGTTGGTGAAACCGTCGCGATACGACTCATTGCGAGGATCAGCGGCGTCGATCGCCTGAAGCACTTCTTTGATTGCGGCGAACTTCTTCTGGGCGCCGGCGATTTCCTGGGCCGCAGCCGCCGCAGCCGCCGCAGCCGCCGCAGCCGCAGCAGCCGCAGCAGCCGCAGCAGGGTCAGCAGGAGGAGCAGGAGGAGTAGGAGGAGTAGGAGGAGTAGGAGGCATCGCGAGGAAGAGGAGCCGAACGCGGGCCAGAAAGAGGTCGCGATTAGCTTCCTCTTGCTTACGGTCGAGGACGGTCAAGTCGCTCAGCGCGCCCTCAATGACCAGCGGCGAACGTAGATAGGCCGTCACTGCCGTTGCCCGGTTCGTGAGTGACTGATGGAGCGGTAGCCAATCGAGGGCAGAATTCTTCGGTTCTTGAGCGTCGGCGGAAGAAGTTGCTGCTCTTACAGCTGGTTGCGCTGACGCTTCTCCTGGTAGTTGTGCTTCTGCAGCTGGCTCTGCTGCTGCTGCTGGTGTTTCTTTTTCCGATTCGATGGCCTTGCGTGTTTCGTCGAGCTCCTTCGCAACCTGATTCGCTGCCCGCTCAAGAGTGCTTCGCAGGGGATTGTTCGGCGCCAGCCAGACGAATGACTTCCAAATGTCGGCGGTGTTTGCGGGGTCTGCCGTCGTGGCCGTCCAATTTCGCCCCGACGCATGGCTGCGGTGGAGACGCCAGGAGTCGGCGTGGCGGAAGTTGGTCTCGGTGCGGGGGAAGAGATCCTCGGAAAACACTTCAGCCGTGATCCGCTCGATGCGGCCGGGGCGAAAGTGGTCTTCGAGGAGGATCTCGACGCCGCCGTCGAGGCCGGTAGCCGGAGTGAGCCAGTGGATGGCGAGTCCCTTCGGGAGACGCTTCTGCTCGGCCTCGGGGAGGTCGGCCCGACGGGGGATCGTTTGGCGGATTTCGTACGAGACATTCGAGAGAGGAAGGTATTCCGCCGACCTAACGCGTTCGAGCTCC
>Ga0164293_10003500_pt1 | contig 13372 bp, 9 predicted proteins | sample GEODES118metaG_FD_111487 | JGI IMG/M metagenome (GOLD analysis project Ga0164293, IMG submission 111487) | Eutrophic lake water microbial communities from Lake Mendota, Wisconsin, USA - GEODES118 metaG | ecosystem: Environmental > Aquatic > Freshwater > Lake | place: USA: Lake Mendota, Wisconsin... | reverse complement strand
CTTCTAGAAGCCTACGGAGTCAGCGCGGACGTGTGGAGCGTGACCAGTTTCAAGCGACTCCGCTCCGAAGCACAGGAGGCCAAGCGGTGGAACATGCTCCACCCGACCGAAACACCCCGAAAGAGCTACCTCGAACAAACGGTCGAAGGTCCGTCGGGCCCTTGGGTTGCCGTCAGCGACAACCTCAAACTGGTCGCCGACCAGATCGCCCCGTGGATTCCGGGTGGCCTCATGACGCTCGGCTGCGACGGCTTCGGCCGCAGCGAAGTCCGACCGGTTCTCCGACGCTTCTTCGAGATCGACGGCGAATGCACCACCATCGCCTGCCTCTACAAATTGGCCTCGGACGGAACCTTGCCCAAGAGTGTGGTGGCGGAAGCCATCCAGAAACTCGGAGTGGATCCAGAAAAGCGCTACGGCGTCTGCGTCTGATACACCGGCGGCCACCGCCGCCGGTGGCCGAACGGTCTCGTGTTTCGGTCAACGACTTCTCTCAAGCCACTGCATCGCCATCGGTGCGGTAGCTTTGTGAACACGGTTCGGGTCCGGGCAGGTCATGCCAACTGGGACCTGCCTGACCGTCCGTTTGGCTGCAGATTCGAAGCCAACAAAAAACCCCGCCAATGGCGGGGTTTTTGTTGGAGGCAACGCTGAGGATCGGTCAGCGGAGACCACCGGCTGGGGGCGGGGTGAGCAAGATGAATTCGCCCCGGCGATTCTTGCCCCAAGCCGCCTCGTCGTGACCGAGCTCAGCGGGCTTGTCTTCGCCAAAGCTGCGGGTGACGACGCGATCAGCACCAATGCCGAGGCCAATCAATGAATCTCGGGCCGACAAGGCGCGACGCTCGCCCAGAGAGCGGTTGTACTCCTCGGTGCCGCGCTCGTCGCAATGACCCTCGATCGCCACCTTGTTGTCGGAATGGGCCTTGAGGTAGGCGGCCACAGACTGGAGGTTGGCCTTGCCCTCGGCCTTCACGACGGACTTGTCGTAGTCGAAATAAACCGTGTTGGCCTTGAACTGCTCGCGATCGGCCAGCATGCCCTCGATTTCTTCACGCGAGGGCTGACCGCCCGGACCATCCGGGTTGTTGACTCCGGCCACATCCGCACCGTTGGCACCCGAGCCATCGGGAGTCAGCGGGCGCGCCGCAGGCAGAATGGGCTGTCCCTTGCCAAGGCCCGAAGAGGCTCCTGGGGTTCCCGAATATCCCGGCAACGGCGTGTAGTTCTTCTGTCCCTTTTTGCATCCGGCAGCGAGGGAGAGGATCAGCACGAGGGCGAGAGAACCCAATTTGGAGAACGGCTTCATTGGTGTGTTGAAAAAGGCTGGAATCTGGAGGTCTGAACGTGGGTTGGCGGGCCGGGCTCAACGACTCCAGCTAGGCTGGGAGCTACTGCCTGCTACTTGCGCGATATCCTTGACGTGGCCCGTCGGCCAGTCAAGCAGCGACAGTTTACGCGGACCAAACTTGCTGGTCCGACGTGCGAAAACCAGGGTTCTGGAATTGGCAGCCCAAGAAGGATCCTCGCCTTCGGTGATCACCTTGGCATCGCCACCGGCGGCCGGAACGATACAAATGTCGAAATAATCACCCCGCGAACGGGTGAATGCGATCCACTTGCCATCCGGGGACCAATCGGGCTCGGTGGTATTGCGGACACCGGCCGTGGTGAGACGCCGCATGGCTCCACCCGAAGCGGCAACCGTGTACAATTGGGGGAAACCGCTTTCGCGGGACACCACACACAAGGTGGATCCATCGGGAGACCAACAGGGAGAGGATTCGTCGGCGGCCGTGGTCGTCAATCGACGAGGATTCCCGCCCTCGGCGTCGCTCACCCACAAGTCCGGACTCCCGGCCTTGCTGAGGATCATGGCCAATTTGGATCCGTCGGGCGAGGGAGCCGGGCTGATGTTCGAGCCGGAGAACCGCACAAGGGCCTTGCGACTACCGGTGGTCAGATCCTGCGAATAGATGTCGGCATTCCCGGCACGGTAGCTGGTGTAGACCAGGGACTTGCGACCGGGCCGCCACGCCGGAGCCGCGACAATGTTGGCGTCGGCGGTCAATTGAACCGGATTGGCCCCATCGAAGTCGCTCGCGTAAACCTCGCTGATGCGGTCTTTCTGAACCTTGAAGACCAACTTGGTGCGGGAAACCCCCTTGCGACCGGTGATGGCCTGGACCACATCGTCGGCCAGCGCATGGGCCTGGGCCCTCGGAGAGCCACCCGGATAGGATCGATTGAACAGGGTGGCCTTGTTGTTGACGTCGGCCAGCACTCCCTCCAGCGCTGCGCCCGACTTGCCATTCACCGTGTACTGGGCCTGGGCTGGGGCCACCAGGTCGAATCCGGCGACGTACAGGTCGAACTCGAGGACGGTCTTGGCGTCGCCGGAGAAACCGGCCAGGTGGATGGGTACAGCACGGCTCGTGACGTCACTGACGACCACTTCGGCCGCGGAGGCATTCAGGGTGATTCCCAGTGTCAGGAGGAGGGCGATGAATGGATGACGGGGCATATCGAAAATTGGACCTGCGGTTTGGATCTGAGTTCGATGTCTAGGTGGGAGATGCAGCGGAAAGATCGAAGCGGATGGTGATTCGGCGCTCCGAGTCAGTCGTTCCATCCGGCAGCGGGCGAAGGTCGCGGTTGCGATCCAGCACCTCGCGGACCGAGTCGTCCAAGGCGCGGATTCCCGAGGGTTTCACCAACTTGAAGGCCGACACCCGGCCATTGCGTTGGACGGTGATCTCCACCTCCACCTCGCCGTGATCCACGTTGAGAGTCGTCGGCTTCTTCCACCGCAGCTTGTAGAAGGCCATCAGGTAGGATCCGTAAGGGGCATAGGCGGCCCCTCCCGGCCCGGGCATCTCGAACGAGGTGGATCCGGACAAATTCTTTCCCAGATTCGAAGCCACCCCCCGAACAGCATCGGCCCGGGCCTGCTGGGCCCGATTCCAAGCGTCTCGAGCGGCCGCCACGCGCGCCTGACGCTCCCGGGCCTCGCGTGCCTCTTGGGCGGCGACCGCGGCAGCGGAGTCGTTGCGGTCGGCCTCGACATCCTTCTTGGAACGCTTCTTGGTGGCCTCGGCCAGCTGAAAGTCCGTCTTGGAGGACTTCAGCTTCTTGGTGGATAGGCTGGGATCCACGTCCTGGGCCTTGGGGGCATTGGGTGCACTGTGCTGAAGCTCGGTGGCCAGGTTCTTCTTGGGTGGCTCCACCTTGGAGGGCTCCGGAGGCGGAGTCTGGGGCTGTGCCTTCGGAGGTTCGGGCTGTGCCGGCTCCGGCGGGGCTTGGGCCGGCGGTGCGGGCGGCTGTGGACTGGACTTGGGCGGCTGGGCATCCGGATTGCCGCCTCCCATGGTGTTGCCATCGGTGAGGCGCAAATTGTCCGGAATGATCTCCAGAATCGGACTGGGAGCGTCTTGGACCGTGCGCGAAGACAAGGTCGGGGCGAACAACAAAACTCCCACGGCCGCGGCATGGATGCCCGCGGAAGTGAGGAGGTATCGGGTGTTCGAAGGGATCATCGCCGCTTGGGGAGCTGGGTTCCGATACGGTAGCGGGTCAGCCCATTGCGACCCGCAATGTCGAGCAGGCTGACCAACACCTGTGAAGGGGCCGATCCCTCGACCCGCAGTACGAGCACCAGACTCGGATTCTGACGGTAGGCCTTCAACAGTTCGCTCTCCAACTCGCGCTCGCTGAGCACCCGGGTACCGGTGCGTGAAAACGTATAGCGACCCTCGGCCAACCCGCTCACCGTGGCCTCGTTGTTGGTATCGGGCCGGGTGCGGGCATCGCCCCCCACCGGCAGTTTCATGCTGATACCCGGTTCCAAAGCCGGCGTGGTGATGATGAAGATGATCAGCAGCACGAACGCCAGGTCCAGCAATGGGGTGACATTGATCTCGTTGAGCGTCACCAGCGAATTGCGTTGGGAAAAACGGCGCATGGTTATTCGAGGATCCGGAAGCCTGAGAATTGGACCAGGATGAAACCGGCCAGTGCCAGCAGGAGGATCGCTGCCATGGCATAGATCCATTTCATCGAGATGTTTTTTGCGCCCAACGGATCCAGTCGCTCATTGATGGAGCGGTGGAGCCTCCGGTTGCACTTCGAACACCGGGGCTCGGAACGCGCGTTGGTGGTCCCGCAGTCGCGGCAGACCACAAAGAGGTGACCCCGGCATTGCTCGCAACGCTGCAAACCCGCCGCATTCGGATGAGTGCATTTTGCACAGACCACAGGCTCGGTGGAGACTGGAGAATGACCGTGGGAATGCTCCGAAGAGCCTGAGGATCGGCCCTCAGAACGAGAGGTCTCGTGGTGCCCCCGCTCATGATGGGTTTTGTGGTACAATCGGCCTCGACAGGAGGTGCAGTGCATCAGCACCCGAGCATTGCGCTTCCGGCACTTCGGGCAGTCGACATGAAGCTCCTCGCCACACCGCTCGCAACGCTCGAGGTCGATCGGGTTCAACCGCTCGCACTTGCAACACAAAGTCCCCTTGCCGATGGGGCCCGCGGGAGCTCCATCCCATTGCGAAGCAGGGAACACCTCGTCCGGCTCGGAACCCAGCAACCCGGACAGCACCCCTCTTTGGAGCGAGTGACCGCATTTCCGGCATTGCGAGAGAACCCGTTCATTGGTCGACGAACAGGCCGAACAGGCGACAAAGAGCGGCCGTGAACAATACTTGCACGATGGCCGGTCGGCCGGATTCAGACGGTCACAGTCCGGGCACAAGACTCCCCGACTCGACCGCGGAATTTCCGGCGTCGAGTGGTGAGAGGGCTGGGGAACCGGGTTACTCATCGTCGGGCAAGAACTCGGTCTCCATCTTGGAAGCCAGAGTCTGGGCGAAATTGTCCAATTCCACGGTCAACACGCGCAGTGTGTGCACCAGGTAGTTATAACCGAACATCGAGGGAATGGCCACGAGCAACCCAGCGACGGTGGTCACCAACGCGGCCGCCACGCCAGGAGCCATGGCCGTCAGGTCCGCCCGACCCGCCTTGGCGATGCCTCCGAAGGTATCCATGACGCCCCAGACCGTGCCCAACAGCCCCATGAAAGGCCCCCCGCTGACCGCGATGGCCAAGAGGATCAGGCCCGATTCCAGGCGGAGCGACTCACGGGCCACCGCACCCTCCACCTGTCGTTTGACATGCTCGATGCTCTTGATCGACAGGCGGGTCCGCCTCGATCCATCGGGAAGGCGCAGACGGGCCTCGAGGTCGTTGCATCCGTCCGTATACACGGAAAACATGGGACACCCCTCGACGGGCAATCGGCGGTCGAAAATCCCCAAAACACCCTCTTGTTGGCGGAATTCAGTCTCGAAAAACCCGTTGTATTTGGCGGCTCGCCGCATCTGGAAAAACTTCTGGATCATCATCGACCAAGCGCCGATGGAGAGAATGCCCAGAATCACGATGATCACCTTGGCCTCGGGTGTGGCCTTGTTCCAGATGAAGCCGAGGTCGGTGCCCCCCTGAGCGGCGGCGAGAATCCCGAGTGAGATGATCATGAGTTCGGTTCGGTCGATCGTTTTGTCGTCGGCCCGCCAGAAATGACGAACCAGAGCGGAAAACCAAGGCAATGAGTTTCCACTTTTTTCTTCCATACCGCAATCCCGAGGCACAGAAAACCGGCCTCGATCCATCCATTTTCGGGACGATTCCGTCGACCAGAAAGGGACGACGCAGCGAGCACGACGAACCCCATTGAAGGGTTCCTACTTATTCCTCCAGCAGAAATTGGAAGTCGGACAAGGTCAGGGCCTGCGCGAAACCTTCCTCTCCCAGGATGTCCTTTGCGATGGCTCCTTTGCGCCGCTGGAGTTCACGAATCTTTTCCTCGATGGTCCCCTTGACGATCAAGCGGTAGGCAAAAACCGTCTGCTTTTGGCCAATCCGATGGGTCCGGTCGATGGCCTGAGCCTCGACGGCCGGATTCCACCAGGGATCAAAGAGGACCACATAACTGGCCGCCGTGAGGTTCAAGCCGAAGCCGCCAGCCTTCAGGCTGATGAGAAAAACCCCCGGACCGACCTGGGATTGGAAGGAGGACACCAGGTCTCCACGGTCTTCGGTCTTCCCTGTCAGCTTGAAAACCGGCCAATCCAGTGCCGTGAAGCATTCCTCCAGGATTTCCAACACGCCGGTGAACTGTGAGAATACCAACACCTTTTGCCCCTCCTGCATGAGCGGTTCCAGCAATTCGACCAAAGCGGCCACTTTGGAGCTCTCCATGCCGGGAGTCTCAACCCGAGACTCCGATGTCGAGGAGTCGCCCAAGAAACCCACCAGCCTGGGATGGCAGCAGATTTGCCGTAGACGCAGCAGGCTGGTCAAAAGGTGAAAGCGCAACGAGTCGAGCTGCTCCTGAGTGTTGGCCTTGAGCAATGCGGCACGGGCCCTCTTCAATTCGGCCCGGTAAAGCAGGGCCTGATCCCCTTCCAACTCGACGAGCAAGTCCTCTTCAACTCGGTCCGGCAATTCCCGGGCCACCTCTTTCTTGGTCCTCCTGAGCACGAAGGGCCGAGTGCGAGCCGCCAATCGACGACGGGCAAGAGCGTCTTCCTTGGCATCAAACTGACGGACGAACTGGGATCGAGTCCCCAGAATCCCGGGCATTGCGAAAGCGAAAATCGACCAGAGGTCCAACAACCGATTCTCGATCGGTGTGCCGCTGAGGGCCAACCGATGACGGGTTTGGAGGGCACATGCCGCTCGGGCAGTTTGCGACGAGGGATTCTTGATGGCCTGGGCCTCGTCAAGAATCACGGCACCCCAATTGATCCGTTTGAGAGACTCCTCATGGGATCGAAGCTGGGCATAACCGATGACATGGAGGTCCACGGCCTCATGCACCGATAGGGCCGCGAAATCTGGCCCGCGCCAAACCTTGACCCGGAGTCCGGGCAGGAATCGAGAAACCTCGGCGCTCCAGTTTTCTTGCACTGATTTCGGGCAGACCACGAGCACCTTCTCGGTCATGCCTTGAGACGAACGAAGCCACGCGATCCAACTCAACGTCTGGAGAGTCTTCCCGAGCCCCATGTCATCGGCAAGAATCCCTCCAAATCCGTTCACACTCAAATAGGACAAGAACTGAAAGCCCTCCACCTGATAGGGCCTGAGAGTGGCTTGGATCTCCCGGGGAACCCCGGGTTGGACCACGGTCTGGATGCGGTCGAGACGATCGCGGATTCGATCGACCTGATCGCCTCGGACCATCGATTGATCCGAACCGACCAACTGGGCCAACTGGAGTGCATGGAACCGCTGCTTTCCGGCGGCGATTTGCGACCGACCGATGCCAAGATCGGCCAAGGCCTGCTCCTCGGACTGGCTCAGACTGAATTCCAATCGTCGCCAACCCTTCCCCTCCAAACGCACCCATTTGCCGGAGGTCTTCATGAGCAGGGACAGCTCCTCCGGTGACAGGGTTTGATCCGTCACGCTCAACGCGGTCGTCAGATCGAACCAATCCATTCCGGAATCGGATTCTTCCAAGCGGACCTCCAGACGCCCGACCACCGTCCCCTCCCTCAGCGAAGCCAACTCGGCGTCGAGGTGCCACTGGATTCCCGCCGGCGCGCCGTTCATCCATTCCACGATGCTGTCCGGCCAGAGTCGTGAGGGCACCTTGCGGGTGACCCAGTGATCGAAGCGGGTGCGCGCCGCTTCGGGCAACACCACCCTGAGCCGCCTGAGCCAACCCGCCAACCGCCGGACAGGTGCCCGGTCGACCTGCACCAACGAACCCTCCAACGGTGTCGCCACCTTCTTGTCCGCCGGCAGCGGCATCCAATTGAATCCATCCCAAAACACCGATTCCGCCGCACCATCGAAGCTCACCGTGGCCTTGAGCTTCAGCGTCATCGATGATCCGGTCTTTTCTTGGAGCATGCTCGCTTCGACCCTCAATTGCGGTCGCACCCGACGAACCCGAGGCCGGACCCGCTCGGGTACGGGAAGCTCCAGCAACCCCAGCGCATCCAGTCCGCGGTTGGATTCGACCACCGGTGCCGGTATCCGGACGGGCCATTCGTGATTCACGGTACGAAAAGGCCAACAGGGGATCCGGTAGAGCGAATGGGGCGTCAAATAGCGCAGATCGCCATTGTCCAGGATCGCAACAGCCTTCGGGACCAACTCACCCCCGGGTGTCCGCAGGCTGAGCAGGTAGTCCCCGTCTCCCGATCCAGGCTCTTCGAGCTTCCAGACCAGCGTCTCGTCCTGTTCGACGATGGGCTCACCCTCGGGCGAGACGACATGGGCACGCGCCAATTCCGGAGAACGGAACAATCGGACGAGGGCTACGGTCAACGACTCGCTCATGCAGGGGATCGTCGAATCCAAAATCCCGGAGAATTGAGGACTCAGGACGCCACCGACGATTTCCGAACCGAGACTCATGCGGAGGCCATCGGTGGCTCCACCGGCTGCTTGGCGCTCCAGCGACTTGAGCACCTTCTGGGTGGGGCGGGTGAACTCCGATTCGGGAGAGCTGCGGATCTGCAGGGACGCCCCGTGCTCCCCAAGCATCAGACGCAGTTCCGGGGCAGCCTCGGTCGCGGGTTCAGGGGGGATCTCCCAATCGGTGATTCTCAGTTCCCAATGCTCGATGTGATGCGCTCGCTCCCATCGCCGCCGCATCTCCTCCATTCGGGATGGTTCCAACAACGGTGCAAACACCTTGGCCAGCGCAATCGAGTCGCGGCTGAATTTGAACAGCAGGCAATCCAGGTATTCCCCGACATCGGCGGGTGGAAACCTCTTGGGAAAAACTGGGATCGAGCTGTAGTCGTAGCCTGGGATCCCCAAGGCGTAGGAGTTCGCACCGCTTGTTTTTGGAACCAGCCGCATCAGGTTCATCAGAGGCACGTTCTGCAGCCTGGCCTGCCACCAACCCTCCAAAATGGGAAGCATCCCCTGAATCACCGGAGGGACCACTCCGCCCAGTCGGAGACTCACTGAACCGGCCATGGTCGAGGGATCGGGGGCGATCGGTGTTCCCTCGGGAACCGGTGTCTGGACCGGCGTGCCCGGAGGACACTCCAACTGTACGAGCAACGCCAGCAGGAATGCCGCGCCATGCTGGCAGCCCAACGGAAAACACGGACCCGAGCAGACAACCTCCAATTCCTGGCCGCTGACCAGGGGCATCAATCGCACATGGCAGGGCTTGGAGCGCTTGCCCGAAATCACCTCGGCCTCGATCTCGCCGTTTCCTGGGTTGATCTGAATCCCGCGCACGGCGCCCGCCTCGAACAACTCGATGCCCAGAGCGTGAGATTCTGGAGCGAACAGCTCCAACTCATCGAGATACTCCTCGATGGATTGGCGGAACAACGACACGGCTTTGGAATCGGATAGCCTCACTCCCGTGAAACGCTGCCGACCGGCTGAACTGACAGCAAAGCAAAACCACTCATCGCCATCCCCTGCGGGTTTGGAAACGCCGCCGGATTACCCCCGGATTCAGACCGGCCATTGCCGGGAATGCCATTCGCCGCTTTAGTCGTCCCGGACCCGGGACGGTTTGATACCCATGAAATTGACACCTGCACTCCTCCGCTGGCGAAGCCTGGTCTTCCACGCGCGGCATCACCTGAGTGTCGTGCTGGCGGCGGCGGTGGCGGCAGCCGTGCTGATCGGTGCCCTGACCGTTGGGGATTCGGTGCGGGAAACCCTCCGCCGTCGGGCACTGGACCGCATCGGAAACGCGGGGTTCCTGCTCGATGGTGGCGATCGGTTCTTCAAAGCCCGCCCCGGCGGGCCGGCCGGAGCCGCGCTGACCAATGCCATGACTACCTTCGCCCTCCGACTGCCCGGAGTGGTCTCGCGGCAGGATGGCACCGCCCGGGCCAATCAAGTCCGTGTCTACGGCGTCCCGCGGGAATTCTGGTCTCTCTCTCCTCGCGGTTCCTTGTTCCCGTTGGACGGCAACGATGACGGCGTGGCCGTGAATGCGGCCTTGGCTCGACAACTCTCTGTTCGGGTCGGTGACGGGTTGGTGCTGCGGATCCACAAACCATCCGCACTGTCGCAGGACGCCGTCATCTCACCCCGAGAGGGATCCAGCATTGCCCTACGGGTCCGGGTGACGCGCATTTTGACGGCCGAAGAATGGGGAGACTTTTCACCGCAGGCGGGCTCCCTGCCCCCGTTCAACCTCTTCCTCCCTCACGCAACCCTCGCCAAGGCGGCCGGTCTGGACGACCGAGCCAACCTGGCCCTGCTGGGAAACTCGACGGACATCCTCACCTCGGAGTCCCTGTCATCGATGGTCGAAAAGGGGTTCAGCCTCGCCGATGCCGAACTCGAAGTCCGACCGATTCCGCGACCGGCTCAAACCGCCCATGGAGCGCCAGCACAGGTGGAACTGGTCAGTCGCCGCATCTTCCTTGATCCGGTGGTCACCCGAACTTTGGACCGTCAGCCTCCGGAGCTCCCCAAGCCGGTTCCGATCCTCACCTACTTGGCCAATGCCATCGAAGCCGGAGCCGCATCGGCCCCCTACTCGATGGTCACGGCCGCCGGTCCCCCATTCACCCCGGAGGGAATGGCCGATGACGAGATCCTGATCAATTCCTGGCTGGCCGAAGACCTGGCAGTCCAACCCGGAGATTGGGTCTCGCTGCTGTCCTATCGGGTGGACACGGGGTCTCGTCTGTTGGAAGAAACCAATCGATTTCGCGTGCGGGCCATCATTCCCATGCAGGGGCTCCACGCCGACCGGTCGCTGATGCCGGAGTTTCCCGGACTGGCCAAAGCGGAGAGCACTCAGGATTGGGATGCAGGCTTCGAATTGACGCGGCAGATTCGGGACAAGGACGAAGCCTACTGGAAGCAGTGGCGAGGAACACCCAAAGCCTTCATCACCCTGTCGGCCGGACGAAAGATGTGGGCCAACCGCTTCGGGAACGCCACCGGAGTCCGATGGTTTGCGGGGGATTTCTGGGACACCCAAACCCTGGCCCGTGGGATTTCCCAGGAATTGGAACGCAGAATCCCGCCGGCGGATCTGGGATTGCGCTTCCAACCCCTCACCGGACCCGCCTTGGCGGCCGCCCGAGGGGGGCAGGATTTCGGCGGTCTGTTCATCGGATTCAGCTTCTTCCTGATCGTTTCCGCGCTCCTGCTGCTGAACCTCGTCTTCCGCTTCACCATCGAACGCCGTGTCCAAGAGGTAGGCACCCTGTTGGCGCTGGGCTGGACGCCGAAGGCGACCTCACGACTGTTCTTCCGCGAGGGCCTCCTGTTGGCGGCCCTCGGCGCCACGCTGGGAACGGGCGGCGGGCTGCTTTACGGACGGGCCGTGCTCATGGGCCTCAACACGCTGTGGCGGGATGCCGTGGCCGGGGCTTCGCTGGACTTCCATCCTGCGCCGAGCTCCCTGGTGGGAGGTTGGTTGGGGGCGTTGCTCATGGTCGGCTGGACGCAGCGCCGGGCCCTGAGTCAAATCCTCCGACGCAGCCCCCGAGAACTGCTCAACGAGGGGGCCTCGGTGGGCTCGGGGGTGGGAGAGTCGGTGTCCCTTTTCTGGCCCGGGCTGACCCTGCTCGGAGCCCTTCTCCTGGGGGTGCTCGGAGCCAAGGCCGACCCCGCGCTGCGACCCGGCTACTTCTTTGGATCGGGGGCCTTGTTGCTCGGATTTGCCCTGCTTTTCCACCGTCGGCAGCTTCGGAAGGCCCGAACCGATTCGGTGGCCACCACCCGGCATCAACTCCACTCCCGCGCGCCGGCCCGTCAACCCAATCGCTCGGCGGCGGTGGTCAGTCTGCTGGCAGTGGCCGTGTTCCTCATCGTGGCCGTGGCGGCAAACCGCCTCGATGCCTCCCGAGATGCCCGTGAACGCGGTTCCGGCACCGGTGGGTTCAGCCTCTGGGCGGTGTCCTCGCTGCCTGTCGGTGAAGACCTGAATTCCACCCGGGGTCAGGAGCGACTCGGGCTGGATCCCCAACGCCTGAAGGGAATGGCGGTCGTTCCGATGCGGGTCCGGGAGGGAGACGATGCCAGTTGCCTCAATCTCAATCGGGCCCAACGCCCCCGCCTCTTGGGAGTGCGGCCGGAATCATTGGCCGAACGGAAGGCTTTCACCTTCCAGTCGCTCGCCGGCGGCATGCCTGCCGATCGCCCCTGGATGAGTTTGGAGCACACCGGTTTGGCCGACGAACCCGTGCCTGCCATCGGCGATGCCAACTCGATCCAGTGGGCCCTGGGCAAAAAGATCGGAGACACCTTGGATTACGTCGATGAACGGGGGCGGCCGTTCCAAGTCCGCCTGGTGGGTTCTGTGGCCAACTCCATTCTTCAGGGTCAATTGTTGATCTCGGAGGCCGAGTTCCTGCGCCGTTTCCCGGGCGAAAACGGCTACCGCTCCTTCCTCATCGACACGGACGGAACCGAGAAACCCGTCGCCGAAGAATTGACCCGGGGCCTCAGCGACCTAGGGCTCGAGACCACCCGCACCGTGGACCGACTGGATCGCTTCAATGCCGTCCAGAACACCTACCTCAACACCTTCCAGTGGCTGGGAGGTCTGGGCCTGCTGCTGGGCAGCGTGGGGTTGGGATTGGTCGTCCAGCGCAATGTTCTGGAACGCCGGGGCGAGCTGGCACTGCTCGCTGCCGTGGGATTCCCAAACTCACGGATCCAATCCATGATTCTTTCAGAACACCTCCGGTTGCTGGCGCGCGGCATGTTCCTGGGCATCGCGGCGTCTTTGCTGGCAACGGCTCCGATCTGGAGCTCGAATCTCCGGGGGCTGCCGTGGATTTCGCTGGGCTGGATCCTCGGAGCGGTGTTCCTGAATGGCGTCTTCTGGACGTGGTTGGCGACCCGTCAGGCCTGCCACGGTGGCCTTCTGACAGCCCTGCGCGGCGAATGAACGCCTCCCCTCGGACTCAATCCCCGCCCAAGAGGCGTTTTAAATCGGCGCGTGCCTGATCCTCCCGAGAATTGCCCGAACCCGCCGCCGCACGCCACTCCCGCGACTGGAAGTCGAAGTATTCGCAGAAATTGGCGGAATCCTTCTCGGCCACCGGCTCTGCCCGACGCTCACGACACTGATAGGCAGCCTGTCGGTCGTGAAACTTGCAGTTGAGGCAGACCCTCAAGTCAGCCCGGCACTGCGGACAACTTTCGCTGCGACCCGGGACATCCCGAAGGGTCCAAAGCCAACCGCACCGATGACAGTGTCGCGTCATGGCTCAGAGAGTAGGCCTCGAAATTCCCAACGGAAGACCCAAACGCCGCGGATGCTGGCACCGGAGATGAAACTCCGGTTTAAGTCCTGAGAGGATCCTGCCGATGAGGGGTTAATGGTCCCCCAACTTGTCTCTGAACGT
>Ga0164293_10003498_pt1 | contig 13379 bp, 11 predicted proteins | sample GEODES118metaG_FD_111487 | JGI IMG/M metagenome (GOLD analysis project Ga0164293, IMG submission 111487) | Eutrophic lake water microbial communities from Lake Mendota, Wisconsin, USA - GEODES118 metaG | ecosystem: Environmental > Aquatic > Freshwater > Lake | place: USA: Lake Mendota... | reverse complement strand
GAAGGCTACGATCACAAGTACACCTACAGCCATTTGGGTTACAACTTGAAAATCACCGACATGCAAGCTGCGTGTGGGTTAGCGCAACTTGATAAAGCACAGCAATTCATCGAGCAGCGCAGGAAAAATTTTGCTTATATACGAGAGCGTTTAGCAGACTGCAAGGAGTTCCTGATCCTTCCCCAGGTTACAGAGCATTCTTCGCCGTCTTGGTTCGGTTTTCCCATCACTCTGCGAGAGAGTGCTCCTGTTTCGCGAGTTGATCTATTAACTTATCTGGACCAGAGTGCCGTCGGTACCCGCTTACTCTTTGCCGGCAACCTGACGCGCCAACCTTATATGATTGGCAGAAACTTTCGTGTGAGCGGTGAATTGCGAAATACAGATGTCGTCATGAACAACACTTTCTGGATCGGGGTACAACCTGCTTTGACCCAGCAGATGATGGATTTCTCGATTGCAAAAATTAAGTCTTATCTCGGCATAGCCTTTGAATAACAGATCTGGAGAAGTAATGAGCAACGTAAGCCAACGTGACAAGGACCTTTTTGAGAATTTATTCGTTCTGGAGCTAGCCAATAATCATTGGGGTAAGTTAGAACGTGGTTTGAAAATTATTAGAGACCATGGCGCTGTTGTGCGTTATAACAATGTTAAGGCAGCTATCAAGCTACAGTTCCGCGATGTGGATGAGTTCATACACCCAGATTTCAAGGGGAATACTGAACTGCGCTACATCAAGAAAACAGAGGATACCAAGCTTACCAAAGCAGACTTCACGCGTATGGTCGACGAGATAAAAAGTATCGGCTGTATTCCTATGTCCACGCCATTCGATGAGGCCTCTGTTGACTTGTGCGTGGAATTTGACATGCCCATCATCAAGATTGCTAGTTCCGATATGAACGACTGGGCATTGATAGAGAAAATTGCCTCTACCCGCCGCCCGACCATAGTCTCCACAGGCGGCGCATCAGAAAAAGATTTGGATGATTTAGTGCATTTTTTCGAGAAGCGCGACATTCCACTTGCAATTAACCATTGCGTATCACTGTATCCGAGTGAAGATAGCGAACTTTGCTTGGATCAAATTGATTACCTACGTAATCGTTACCCTGGCCATGTCATCGGCCTATCTACCCACGAATACCACGATTGGCACTCGTCCATGCTGATTTCGTATGGCAAGGGAGCCCGTAGTTGGGAGCGTCACGTCGACATTGACTATGAAGGTGTTCCAGTTTCTAGCTATTGTTCTCGGCCCGAAAACTGTGATGCTTGGTTTAAGGCTTTTCATAAAGCGAAAGAGATGTGTGGTGGTGTCGCGGACAGCCGACGAGTCATATCTGTCAAGGAGATTGAGTACCTCGATGCACTGGTGCGAGGGGCTTACGCTCGCCGCGATCTGGAATCAGGTTATGTTTTCACTAAAGAAGGTTTCGAGAGGGATTTTTATCTGGCCATCCCGCTTCATAAAGGACAGCTATCGTGTCGAGAGGTCATGAACGGAGAAAAGCTTCTTCAGCCCATCAAGGCGAACGAGCGGCTCACCATTGATCACATTGATGGGCCTTACAGCGAAAATCCATCACTCAAGAGTCTCATCTTGAATCGTGGACTCTAAATGAAGCGCGTTTCAGATCAAATTGCTGAGTGGTTGGTTGATCGGGGCATAGAACAGGTGTTCGCTGTCACAGGCGGCGGTGCTATGTTCCTCAATCAGGCATTAGGCGGGCATCCCAAACTAAGGTGTACTTTCATGCACCACGAGCAAGCCTGCGCTATGGCCGCCGAAGGCTACGCCCGTATTGCAGGTAAGCCAGCGGTGCTGATGTTGACTAGCGGTCCAGGGGCTATTAATGCCCTCAATGGCGTGTTCGGTGCATTCACCGATTCGATTCCAATGATCGTAATCTCAGGGCAGATCAAGAGGGAGACGTGTTTGTCTTTCCAAGACTTGCCTGGACTACGTCAGCTTGGTGACCAGGAGGGTCCGACAATCGCCATGGCGAGTCCGGTTTGTAAATATGCCCAGACCGTTCGTTCAGAGAAAGACCTTGAAACAATGCTACCCCAAGCATATTCAGAGGCTACGAGCGGCCGTCCCGGTCCGGTATGGTTAGATATCCCATTAGATATCCAGCAATCTACTGTTGCAATCAATATCGCACCTCCTGCTGAACATAAAAAAAAGCTTAAAACTGATCACTTGCGCGCTGCTTGTCGCTTTATCGTTCAAAAGCTCCAAACGTCTCATCGTCCATTGATATTAGGTGGCACAGGGGTTCGACTCTCAGGCACACAAGAAAGGCTTCTCGAATTGATTGAGCGTTACGGCATTCCATTAGCGACTGCCTGGACCCATGATTTGATTTCTTCTGACCACCCCCTGTTTGCCGGCAGGCCAGGCACCATTGGAACCCGTGCCGGTAATTTTTGTATCCAAGCAGCCGACTTTGTATTGGTGCTGGGGTCAAGGCTCAATATCCGTCAGACTAGCTACAACTGGAATTCGTTCGCAAAAAATGCTTGGCTCGCCCAAGTGGATGTTGATATTGCGGAACTCAACAAGCCAACATTCCAACCTGATTTGGGAGTGGAAGCTGATTTGGGAGATTTTTTAAATGTGCTCGAAGAAGAACTAGCACATGTAAAACTCCCAAGTTTTCAACCATGGATTCAATGGTGCCAAAAAATCGGATCGGCCTACAATGTCGCATCAGAGCACACGCAAATCGCCGGTGCACCGCTAAACCCTTATGTAATGGTGGATCGTATCTTTAAACAGATGCGTCCGGACGATATCGTCGTCTCGGGTAATGCGTCTGCCTGCATATTGCCATTTCAGATTGGCGCGCTCAAGAAGAATCAAAGACTGTTCAGTAACTCAGGCTCTGCATCAATGGGCTACGACCTGCCCGCAGCAATTGGCGCGGTGGTTGCGGCTCAGGAAGTGGGTGCTCAGCGGGTGATCTGCTTCGCAGGTGATGGTAGCTTACAAATGAATATTCAGGAGCTGCAAACTTTAAAGACTTTGCAGTCGAATGTCGTCATTGTAGTACTTAATAATCGTGGCTATTTGTCTATTTGGCAAACGCACGAGAATTTTTTCGGACGGGTAATAGGCGCCACACCTGAGTCGGGCGTAGAGTTTCCGGATTTTGTAGCTGTGGCACGAGCCTACGGCCTGCGTGCAGAGTCAATTGTTACTGAGTCAGATTTATCTAACCTCGATCAGCTGCTGCAAATTGACGGTCCGCTGCTAATCGATCTGCATGTCGACACCCGTCAAGAATTTGTTCCCCGAATCAAATCTCGTGTCGATGAGAACGGTGCGTTTGTAACGCCCGAGATAGATGACATGCATCCTTTTTTAGATCAGGCTTTAATCAACCAGATCCGTGACGAGGCTCGAACTATTTGCGCCATTAAACTCAACTAGGAGTAATCGCCCTTGATAGAAAATAAATTACAAGGCGCAGAGTATTTTGAAAATTTGGCAGCGGAGGCAGCTGCTAAGCCATTAGATCAAATTGATTCGAGCCGTCCTGTATGGATTTTTGGTGCAGGAAATTTCGGACAAAGTGTGGCGCGCGTGATGCTAGAGCATCGTCTTGATGTGGCTGGGTTTGTTGAGACCGCGCCGAAAACAAATGAAATACAAGGTCTTCCTGTGCTTGATTGGGCAGCACTTGCCAAGAAAAACCAAGATGCTCAGCTTGTCTTAGGGATATTCAATCGCGGTGTGCCATTTGATCAGTTGGCGGCGATTGCCCAAAAAAATGGATTTTCCGCGCCTGTTATGCCTTGGGCTAGTTACGACCAATTCGGTAAGGCACTAGGCTGGCGATACTGGTTGAGCAAGCGAAAATTTTTGCTGGAGAATTTGCATAGAATTTCCAAGGTCGCAGAAAATCTTGCTGATGATGAGAGTCGTCGCATCTTAGAGAAACTTTGTGCATTTCGTCTTGGGCTTGACCTTGAATTTTCCAGCTTTCAATCACAAGAAAACCAATACTTTAACTCTCTAACCTTACCTTCTCTTCACGGAAAAGCAATCACTTACGTAGACTGCGGTGCTTACAATGGGGACACTTACATTGAATTGGTAAATAGTCCTGAGATTAGTTGTCAACAGGCTTACCTAATGGAGCCGGACCCTAATAATTTTGACAAGCTAGTTCGCAGTCTTGACAAAAATGATGTGCGCGCGATTTGCTTGCCAATTGCTGCTTCAGAGAAGTACGAAATATTGACCTTCAGTTCTGGTCAAGGCGAGGGTGGCGCTATCGGTTTGGGTGGCGACATACACGTTGCTGCCGTAGCTCTAGATCAAATGTTACCAGCGACTCGGATTGATTTGCTTAAAATTGACGTGGAAGGAGCTGAGGCACCTCTCCTTAGAGGTGCGAAAAAAATGATTCAGCGGAGCCGGCCTGTTATAGCAATGTCTCTTTATCACAATCCGCAGGACTTGTGGGAATTACCAGAACTGATTTCCAGCATTTGCTCTGACTATGAAATCTACGTGAGACAACATTTCTATAATTCCTTTGATTGCGTCATTTATGCGGTTCCGAAGTAACCATTAGAAAAAATTATGTTTTTGTTTCTCACGGGTGGAACAGGTTTCTTTGGCAAGGCTCTTATTAGGCACTGGTCCACTTTACACAATTCAGGCTTGTCGGTTCCGGAAGTTACGGCGCTGAGTCGTTCGCCTGAAAAATTCCTTTCGGAGAATCCCGAATTTAGACTGGAGCCCTGGCTGAGATTTCACCAGGGGGACATCTTGCAGCCGGAGACTTTTCCCAGCGGCGCCTCATTTACGCATCTACTGCATGCCGCAGCTGATTCTACCCTTGGACCGCAACTCGATCCGCTTGAGCGTTACACCCAGATAGTCGATGGAACCCGTTACGTTCTGGACTACGCAGTCTCCAATCGTATTTCTCGTTTCCTGTTGACCAGCTCCGGCGGTGTATACGGCCCTCTGCCACCTGGAACGAGCCAGATACAAGAGACCTATAACGGCATGCCTGACCCATTAAATCCGCAGCATGCCTACAGCATTGCAAAGCGTTGCGCAGAACATCTTTGTGCTCTGTATCAAGAAAAGTATGGTCTTAGCACGGTTATTGCACGCTGCTTCGCTTTCGTGGGCCGTGATCTGCCGCTAGATGTTCACTTTGCAATCGGAAATTTCGTTCGCGACGCGCTCACAAAAGAGGAAATTCGTGTCTCCGGAGACGGTTCACCAATTCGATCCTATATGGACCAGCGCGACCTAGCGTATTGGCTGGTCAGACTTCTCGAGAGCGGAAGTGCTGGTCAAGCTTATAACGTGGGTTCTGATCAAGCCATTAGCATTCGCGAACTTGCGTATTTAGTGAGAGCTACGTTGGCACGGAACAAACCAGTTCTTATTCAGAATGCTATGCCCGAGTCCAGTACCCGGAGTCGGTATGTGCCCTCCATCGCTAAGGCCCAACACGACTTAGGTCTGAGTCTCAATTACACCCTAGAGGCATCTGTCCGTGAGATGGCCGTTCCCTGGCAATCGTAAATTCCGCATGACACAAAGAAGCGTGATATTTGATCTCGATGGTACCTTGATTGATTCTGCGCCATCGATCTTGCGTTCGATCGAGGCCACGTTCTGCGAGGCCGGTATTGAGCCGTTAGTGCCTTTAAGCGTTGAGATGATCGGCCCGCCTTTAGAGAAAGTCCTAACCTCATTACTGGGGCCCGAGAGGATAGAACGTTTACCACAGCTAATTGAATGTTTTAAAACGCATTACGATGAAGTGGGTTTCCTAGAAACGAAGATCTTTGACGGGGTTCAGCAGATGTTGGAGCAGCTGAATTACAGTGCATTAAAACTATATGTCGCGACGAACAAACGTTTAGTTCCAACACGTCTCATTATTCAGCATCTCGGGTGGGACTCATTCTTCGAAAAGCTGTTCACATTGGACTCTTATTGTCGACCCGCAAATGGCAAAGCGGACATGCTTAAGCGTTTAAGTTTGGATCTACGAGAGCCTACGGAATCAATGGTATACGTGGGTGATCGTTTAGAGGATGCCGAAGCTGCGCGCTCGAGTCAACTTCCTTTCGTTTTAGTTAGTTGGGGCTATGAAAAAATTATTCCCCCTGCATTCCCAAATAAAATCGTGAATTCACCTGACGAACTACTTCAGCAAGTTATTCGAGAAGGAGCTGCAGTTTCCAAAAACAGTGTGTACGATTGACTACAGCCCCGCTAATCGCACAAAAGTGACTGCCTGAAGATGCACCCATTTACGGCGCAGCCTTTCCCGAGAGGCACCTATTTCAATATAAACCATTGGTACCGGTGCATTCCTCGTTCGGCGTCGCTTGATAACATCCCATGCATTTGTTGCGATCTTAAGATCATGGGGTTTTTTGGTGTTTGTTTCGAAATGCTGTCAATGGCAAAGCCGGAAAAGAACTTTGCTGGTCATATTCGCTCATGAATAAGTCACTTACTCTTCGCGCATTCGTACTTTTAACGATACTTGCAGTCGTTCTAGTTGGTGTGGCTTCGTTCGCGTCTGACTTTTATTTAAATGGATATTTACCGAGCCCTTTTGTTCATGACAAATGGGATACATTCATGGATTTTTTTCATCCTCTTTTTTGGGCTATCCATGAAGGTCGCTACTCTGAGTGGTCATCCGTATACCCTCCCTTGAATTTCTTATTGCTTAAGGCGCTAGCATTGATAGCCATTAGCAACGACGAATATGCTAACGCATTTTTACTTCGTGAAAATGCTACCGCGCTGCCAATGCTGATTGTGTTGTTCTACGCATTGGTTCCGGCGTTCGTTGTTACTAGGGATTATTGGAAGCCATTTTCTAAGGTAGAGAAACTTCTGATCTACTTGATTTACATTGGGTCTACGCCGCTGCTCTTTTCTCTGGAGAGGGGCAATCTGATTATTTTTTCCTTGCTAGTATTGCCTTTTGTAATGAGCGGCTCTGTAAATTTGAGGGCCATTGCAATTGGTATTCTGGTGAACTTAAAGCCATATTTTGCGCTTCTTTATATTTTTTACCTGCTGAAGGGGCAATGGCGATCCCTCAACATCTCGATGCTGGCAGGTGCTCTATTTTTTCTATTGGCAGGACTAATTTTGGATAGAGAGTATTACCGATTATTTGAAAACCTTTTGGGTTTTTCGCAGAGCCAAAATTTATTCTCTCCACGTGAAGTTCTCGCAATGCCCTCAAGTGTGTCTGCATTTTCGTATGTGCTCGCACTACCAGCGTTTGCGGGAAGTTCGTTTTCAGAGTTGATTCCACAACCGACACTTGTTGCAACACTCATTAACGCTTTTAAGTGGGCGGTGCTGATGTTTGCTGTGGTTTCTTTGATTTTAGCGCGACGCGTACTACCTGACCGGTGGATTTGTAGTGTACTTTTAGCGATGGTTACCAATTTGGGGGTCTCCGTCGGAGGGTATACGTTGATTTTGTATTTAGTCTTTGTTCCAATTTTTTTCGAAATGCGGTTCAGATATTTTTACTATATGGTGCTCACTCTGTTGGTAATTCCCTTGGATATGATTTCACTGAAACATGATCTTCTTGGGCTACAAGATGTGTATCTCACGCAGCAAACGACCAACGTTGAATGGTCACTTGGATTGGGAAGTTTCCTACGACCAATCCTAAATCTCTTTCTTCTTGCCGCGTTATCATGTGAATGCATTCTGGCATTTAAGAACAATCTTTTTAAAGTTGCAGTAGCGCCAATTCCCAAATGATTGGCAGGACAATCTAGGATAGGATCATGTTATGGCAAAAAAGTTCATTGTAATAATGCAAGTTTTCGACTGGTGGAAGCAATTATTTTTTGCGGCAGGGGTCGCGGCTTTAGTGGGGTACTTTGGATATAAACTGACTGCTCAACAATGGGAAGCAGTCGTCGCGATTCAGGTAGGTCAGGTAGGTCAGGTAGGTCAGGTCGCACAACAATCTATAATGATGAGCGGGCAGTCGATTGAGGCACTTCCTATCGTAATTGAACGGCTGGGTTCTCCTTATTTTGCCACATCAGTCGCCGAGAGAATCAAACGGCCTCAAATAGCTCAAAGCCTCATGTCAAAGAAATACGATGGTGGCGGCAAGATTGAGGCGCGTCAGACCTCGGGGACGGACCTAATAGTTATTAGAGTTCAGGAACACTCGCCCGAGTTAGCTAAGGTCTTAGCTGAGGCGATTGCTGATCAATTAATTGAGGATCACGCGAAATTAAATGCTCAACTTTGGGCGGCTTCGCAAGACGTGGCTGTCGGAACGATTAAGCAAATCTCAAAAAATAATGCCACTTTAGAACTGGTGGGGCTTTTACAAACTGTGACAGAACCAAACCTGCGAAGCACGAAGAAGATTTGGCCTGTAAGCACATCGCCGTCTCCTGTCTGGCCGAAGCCACTGTATTTTGTTGGACTTACGGCGGTGGTTTTTCTACTAATTGGTTCAGCTCTGATTTATCTGAAAGAGCGCAAAAGTATGTTAAAAACTATTGTAAGTTAGGTGCTAGTGATTCTGTTATGCGCGGTATTTCAGAACAGAAGAAATGAGTATAGTTGTTCTACTTTGCCGCTGCGAGTGCAATACCCAAAAAACGTTGGGCAGCTATGAATCTTCCAAGATATGCTCACCGCAAATTTTTGTACAGACCGGTTGTAGATTTATCTCCATAGAGACCAAATTAAAAACCCGTCATAACACCCGATTGTAGGCAATCGGTTCTAAAAATGGGGCACGCACGAGCAGTAGCCAAACATGAAGATGGTTACTTGATACTACCTTGTTGGGGTAGTCGTCTGTTACAGCTAGTTAATTCGCATTTCAATTACAGATGAAATCCGTCAAACCCCCCTTTCCATTTGATTAACGAACAAATTTTGCTTCATGGGAAGAGCTAAAATGAGAAAGCCGAAAATCAGTATTGTCAGCGGAACCTACAATGAAGTTGAAAATATTGATGAGTGGTATAGGCGCGTGCAGAAAGCAATTTCTCGATTTCGGGACAAATATGATTTTGAGCTGGTTGTTATCGACAACGCTAGCATTGATGACACCGCCGAAAGACTTAAGGAGCTTGCTGCGGTAGACAGACAGTTAAAAGTGATTATCAATAATCGAAATTTTGGTCATATTCGCTCGCCCTACTGGGGTATCCTACAAGCCACCGGAGATGCAGTACTTTACCTAGCATCAGATCTGCAAGATCCGCCTGAACTAATCCCAAATTTTATTAATGAGTGGGAGCGCGGGTGGAGGGTGGTCTATGCGGTCAAGCCTACATCCACGACAGGCCCCGTTTTTCATTTCGTGCGCAAAGTGTATTACCGCATGCTGGAAGCGATTTCGGAAGTGCCGTTAATTAGTGACGCCACGGGCTTTGGAATATATGATCGAACGGTCATTACACACCTTCGCTCGATAAACGATCCATATCCATACTTGCGCGGACTAGTTTGCGAGTTGGGATACCCAATAAAAACCGTACCATTCGAGCAGCCACGTCGCAAGCGTGGATTTTCGAAAAGCAATTTTTATACTTTGTACGATATTGCAATGCTTGGGATAGTCAGCCACTCAATGCTTCCGCTGCGATTGGCTGGAATCGTTGGAACGTTAATTTCACTGGGTAGTTTTATTGCGGCAATCTATTATTTGATAATGAAACTAATTAACTGGTCTAACATGGCTGTGGGAATCGCTCCGCTAGTCATCGGTTCTTTTTTTGCATTTGGACTAGTCTTACTGTTCCTAAGCATTCTTGGAGAATATGTTGGTTCTATTCATAACTATGTAAAAAATAGACCGATTGTAACGGAGCGAGAGCGAATAAATTTTGAATGACGAAACCCAAACATTCGCTAAAAATTTTATTGTTAGGATTAAGTTCTCAAACCTAGAATTTTACCAAGGCTTTTTTTAAGATAGTTGTACTTTTTTTGAGCAACACATCGATCCAAGTCCCACCAGGGTGGTAGCGAAATTTCAATGCCCGTAAAGATCGGTAACCGATAAGTCCTTAGCAGACCTGGAAATCGCTGAAAAACTCTGCGGCGCGTAATCAAACCACACCAAGATTCCGTTTAGGATTACTGTGATAACCGACCGCCAGCGCATCAATAAACCGCGGTATGCAATTCACACCAGAATTGCTAAATTCTGGCACCAAACAAGCGGACGAGCATCGATGTAGCATGTTCCCTGCAACGCATATAAATCAATTGATATGCTTGAACTTCATATTCAAGTAGGTTGAGAGTGGCCTTACAGTGAATAGATAACCCGAAAAAACAAACGAAGGTTGTGAACATATAAACATGGAAAAATGAACACAAGCCGACTTCTGTCGGCTGCCCTCGTATTCATTGTTGTGTTGAGTGCGGCAAATGCGATGTACTTTTTAATCGGTTTTGGTTTCGAGTCTAATACTGGCACTTACATCTACCGAGGAGATATATTCGGTGATTTTTTTAAAGTCATGTTTTCATATCCAATCGGACAAGAATTGGGCAAAAACAGCTACGCGATATTGCCGAATGTACTGAAATCCTATGTGGACAGCAATCCCTACGGTGGAGTTGCCGCACTGATAGACGGAAATTTGACCCATTTCCACGTTACTCCCCTATCCACCACTCTTCTCTTCGGATTTGTTCAGGCATCAAATGTGGTCGGAATCCGAATTTCATTTTTTATTTTAGTTGTTTTATGCGTGAGTTTTTTGGTTGGTGTAATAAAGTGGACAACAAACAGCACCAAACTGACATTCCTTCTATTAATTTTAATTCTGGTCTCATATCCTTTCTTGTTTGCTCTGCAGCGCGGCAACCTCTTTTCATTCTTGAGTTGTATGGCCTTAGTGGTGGCTGTCGTCGCACTTCAAAAGAACCGGTTGATTGCCGCAGTAGGATTATTCGCAATTGCCGTGAATATTAGGCCGCACTTGTTCGTATTTCTGCCTATTTTTTATTTTTGGCCATCAAGGGCATGGTTTCGTCCGATTGTGCCAACCATGGCGTCGATCATTTTATTTCTTGTTGCTATTTTGTACGTGAACGACCTGTATGCTGACTATACGGTTGAAAATTTTATACAGGGATTGAGAATATATAATCAAAAATACGTAATCGAGGATGGAGGCTTTGCGTACAGTATGTCTCTCTACTCCTTAGTAAAATACATATATAAACTTATACACTTAGAGCCACCTTCAAGAATAGTCAATTTAGTAATTTCGATTTTTGTATTTTTCCTAATTGCCTGGGCAAGTGTGCTCCACTACAAAAATCGCGTTTCTGAAATTGATTACTTATTTGTGCTTACAGCATCGAGCGCCCTCGGAACACCGGTGTTTGCTGATTACCATCTTCTTATATTTTTTGTCCCGATTTTTTATTTGGTATCCAACCAATATGCTATTGACCAAATTCAAGCGAAAAATTTTGAAAAGAGCGTACTGATTTTAGTTGCTTGCTTGTTTATGATGTCCCCAATGAATTACGCCCTTTCAAAGGGGGTGTACATTGTCTCGTTTTTTAAAACAATGCTTGCCCTAGGTACAGTCCTCGTTGTTTTGCACGATGAAAAAGGGCAGAAAAAGCTTAGTGAAACATCATATATGGCGGGTATAGAGAGAAAGCTAACCTTGTTAAGGCATTGGCTAGATTCGCCACCCGAAACACGTAAAACTGTAAAAAATGATTTAAAAAAATCTGCGCCACGTCGAAGTTGAGTTATCTGCAACTCGGCCTGTGAATTGAAATCCTTTTGTCAAAACTTATATTGCGATTTGGATGCATGAGGCTAATGTTGAGCAGCATTTTTATGAAGAAAGTACAAGAGTGGCCAGCCTAAAAATAAAATACCTTACCGTTGGAGCTGTCAACACACTCATTGGTTTATCAGCATTTCCATTGCTCTTTTGGATACTGGACTCGATAGGTATCCATTATCTTTGTATTCTTATAATCAGTCAGATTGTTTGCGTGACCACTGCGTTTGTCTTGTACAAGTTATTGGTATTTAAGACGGTCGGAGATTATTTAAAAGAATTTGTGAAATTCGCTAGTTTCTATTTGGTCTATTTTTTAATTGGTATTGCGCTGCTGCCATTTCTGGTTGAAGCTGCTGGAATGCATCCTATACTCTCGCAGTTTCTAATCAGTATCGGCATAATCATTAGTAGTTTTTTTTGGCATAGTAAGATTACCTTCGCCAATGTCAAAAATGAAGGCGATAACAATCCATGAACGCTATGAATAATTTTGATAAGTCATCTTTTCTTTTGCGTGGTTGCCCAGTATGCGACACAAAAAACGGATCGCCGATTGTGTCTTCCAATATCAAGGCGGAAGGCCTTTCCTTCGAGAGCCTAAAAAAACACTGGACAGGATTTTTTAAAGAAAAGGTATTTTTCAGTTACTGTCGGTGCCGGAATTGCGGAACACTGTATTGCCCAACTTTTTTTAAGTCAGAGCAGCTCGAAAATTTGTACTCAAACATGGAGGACAACACGGCCGGCGTGTCATTGGATTTAATGAAGAAGACGCAGTACGGTTACTACAAGGTTTTGAAAGAATTCTCAGAGGTAAAGGGCGGGTATTTAGAGATTGGTCCTGACATAGGTTTGTTCACGGAGCATTGCATCGAAGGAGGCCAGTTAAATAAGTATTGGCTATTTGAGCCAAATCTGTCCGTCTGGCCTCAGCTAAAGCGCCTAGCTCGAAATGAATCATCTTTTGTCGTGGCTCCTGATATGTTCGAGCTGTCGATTGTTCCAGATCGCAGCGTCGATGTCGCAATTATGATTCACGTACTAGATCATTTGCTAGACCCAGTATCAATTTTAAAAGAAGTTCGGGGGAAACTGGCGAGCGGTGCAATTTTAGTCTGTGTGACTCATGATGAGTCATCGCTGCTCGCGAAAATTATGAAATGGAGATGGCCGCCGTACTGTTTGCAACACCCTCAACTGTATAGTCCTTGCACAATGCGCAATATCATGAAGGAAGCGGGCTTCGAAGTTTTAGCTGTCAGAAAAACAGTGAATTATTTTCCCTTGAAATATTTGATAAAGCATATTTTCTGGGCATTTGGGATAAGAGTGAACATGTCCGGTTCAACGGGTATTTCGGTTCCATTGAAATTAGGAAACATTCTCACTGTCGCAAAGGCATAAAAAAAGAGTAGATACATGAAAAAATATACGAAAAGTCAAATTATTTCTCGGCTCGAGCGCGAGGGCTTGAAATTTTCGTCATTCGCCCTCACTCATGAAGGTCGCTACGACGTAGATGATGCCGACTGGAACTACAAAGATGT
>Ga0164293_10003496_pt1 | contig 13381 bp, 12 predicted proteins | sample GEODES118metaG_FD_111487 | JGI IMG/M metagenome (GOLD analysis project Ga0164293, IMG submission 111487) | Eutrophic lake water microbial communities from Lake Mendota, Wisconsin, USA - GEODES118 metaG | ecosystem: Environmental > Aquatic > Freshwater > Lake | place: USA: Lake Mendota... | reverse complement strand
GATTTGATCCGAAATCCACATCGCTTCTGCGACAGAACGAACCGGGTGAGGCAACCAGGGTTCCGAGTTGTCTGGAATGGGGGTGCGTTTCACATTGGGATCACGCGCTGCGTCTCGTCGTGCTTGCACCTTCCGCCGTGCCATGTCGGCGGCGTAGCGTTTTTTGAGTTGCTCAATGGTGGGACGGTACTGCCGCATGGCAGTTCGAACGTAACACCAAGGGGGCGGTGTTCAAGTTTTCCGTTTTGAGGAGCGGCTGGCTTGGGATGGGACCCCTTTAGACCTACCTGCGGCAAGCGTTGGTGTAGAAGGCGTTGCCTTCTCCGAGGGGGAGACCGAGGTCGCCGGTGAGTTTGTAGAGGGCGCCGGTGTCGACGTATTCGGGGAGGCCATCGGGGGTTTCGACGAATTTGTTGCAGCCGAAGCACATTTCGAAGACGGCGACGACTTCGCCGGACTTGCCGTAGAAAACGTAGGCGTGGTGGGGTTTGTAGCAGGGGGTGCGGGCTTGTTTGTCCTGCGAGGTGGTGAGGGCGTTGGTGAGGGTGGTGACTTGGGCGGGGGTGAGTTTGACACCTTTGGGGTCCATGACGCCTTTATGCATGCGACCGTTGATGAAGAAGGAGCCTTCTTTTTCGGCGGTGTAGTCGTAGCAGTAGGCGCGGACTTCGGTGAAGGGTTTGCCGGGCCAATTGACGGTGGTACCGACGGCAGGTGATGGGGCGGCTCCGACACCGAAGTAGGGGACGGTGGAACAGGAGGCGAGGAGGGTGGAGACGGTGAGCGCGGCGAGGAGGCGGAAGGTGTTCATGGGTGTGTGATGACACTCATGGACTAGGATTGGCTGAGGGCAAGTGAAAGGGCAGAGGGCTTCCCGCTTGGTTGGGTTGGCGGAAAACGGGCAACCAAGATGGTTGCCCTACCTTAGGCGATGCTGGCGAGTTTGGACTCGATGCGTTGCTCGATGAGGTGGCGGAGGGGTTCGTGGTCGAGGCGTGAGAGGGTGTCTTCGAGGAAGCCTTGGACGATGAGCTTGCGGGAGTCGTGGTCGTTGATGCCGCGGGCTTTGAGATAGAAGAGTTCTTCGTCGCTGACGGGGCTGCTGGTGCTGCCGTGGCTGCATTTGACCTGATCGGCATTGATTTCGAGGCCGGGCATGGAGTTGGCCTCGGCTTCCTCGCTGTTGATGAGGTTGCGGCAGGTTTGGTAGGCGTCGGTGAAGTGGGCGCCTTCATCGACGGTGATGAGGCCTGCGAAGATGGTGCGGGAGGTGTCGTAGAGGGCGTTTTTGTAAAGCAGGTCGCTGCCGGTGTGGGGGGCGGCGTGGTGCTGGAGGGTGCGTTGGTCGACGACTTGGGAAGCGGTGGGCAGGGAGATGGAAATCATGTCGCTGCGACTGCCCTGGCCGAGGAGGTCGCTGATGCTCTCACTGCGGGAGAAGGCGGCGCCGAGTTGGACTTGGAAGGATTTGATTTGGGCGTCGCGATGCGCGGAGGTGGAGGAGACGTGGAGGGCGGTGGCGGCGTTGCCGAGTTCCTGGCAATGAGCGTAGGTGATGCGGCCGCCGGGCTGGGCGACGAAATCGGCCACAGCGCAACTGAAGGCGGGGATGTCGCCGAGGGTGCGGTAGTGGTCGACGACGGTGACGGCGGCGTTGTCGCCAGCGACGATGAGGGTATGGGGGAAGATGGCGGCGTTCTCGGTAGCGACCCAGTGGAAGACTTCGATGGGGTTTTCGACGACGACGTTTTTGGGAACGATGACGACGATCCCGGCCTGGACGTGGGCGAGGTGAAGGGCGGCGAATTTGGCGGAGCCGAGGGCGGCCTCGCGCTGCATCAAATGCTGCTGGACGACGTCGGGGTGTTTGATGAGGGCGTCGGTGAGGGTTTCGCAGATGACACCTTCGGGAAGGGCGTGGGTGTCGGACTGGACGAGTTGGTCGTTGACGAAAATGAAGCGGGCGGCGGTGTCGGAGAGGCCGATGGAGGAGGCGACGGCTTCAGCTTCGGCGGATTCGGGCGCGGGCGTGGCGCGGTGGAAAGCGGCGGGGTCGAGGCGCTTGGCGTTGGAGTAGCGCCAGTGCTCGTCTTTGATTCCGGGGGTGGGTAGGGACTCGAAGGTGGTCCAGGCGGTGGCGGCGCGTTCGGCGAACCATTGCGGGAGGTCGGCGGAGGGCGTGGGCGCGGTGGTGGCTAGGGAGGCGGGAGCGGTGAGGGTGTCGGGCATGTTTGAGGGAGGAAGAGGCGTGCTCGGCGAAAGGTATTTAGAAGTCGATGAGGTGGAGCAAGCCAATGGCTTGCTCCACCTTTGGGTCAACCGACGCTGCCTTCCATTTCGAGGTCGATGAGGCGCTTGAGTTCGACGCTGTATTCCATGGGGAACTCTTTCACCAGGTCGTTGATGAAACCATTGACGGAGAGGGACATGGCTTCGGCTTCGGTGAGGCCGCGCTGCATGAGGTAGAAGATTTGGTCTTCGCTGACTTGGGAGACGGAGGCTTCGTGCTGGGTGGCGTGTTTGTTGCCTTTGACGGAGATGGCGGGGTAGGTGTCGGTGCGGGAACTGCTGTTGATGAGCAGGGCGTCGCACTCGGTGTTGTTTTTGCAGCCTTTGAGGTGCTTCGGGATGTGGACCTGACCGCGGTAGGTGGAGCGGCCTTCGCCGATGGAGATGGACTTCGAGACGACGTTGGAGGTGGTGTCGTCGGCGAGGTGGATCATCTTGGCACCGGTGTCCTGGTGCTGGCCGGAGTTGGCGAGGGCGATGGAGATGACTTCACCGCGGGCGCGTTTGCCTTTCATGATGACGCCGGGGTACTTCATGGTCAGGCGGGAGCCGATGTTGCAGTCGATCCAGCGGACTTCGGCGTCTTCGTGGGCGATGCCGCGTTTGGTGACGAGGTTGAAGACGTTGGAGCTCCAGTTTTGCACAGTGACGTACTGGATTTTGGCGCCTTTCATGGCGACGAGTTCGACGACGGCGGAGTGGAGGGTGGAGGTTTCGAATTTGGGTGCGGTGCAACCTTCCATGTACATGATTTCGGAGCCTTCATCGGCGATGATGAGGGTGCGCTCGAACTGGCCGAACTGCTCGGAGTTGATGCGGAAGTAGGCTTGCAGCGGGTGGCTGACTTTGACGCCTTTGGGGACGTAGATGAAGGAGCCGCCGGAGAAGACGGCGCTGTTGAGGGCGCTGAATTTGTTGTCGGAGGTGGGGATGACTTTGCCGAACCAGGGGCGGAAGATCTCGGGGTATTTGTGGAGGCCTTCGGTAGAGTTGACGAAGATGACGCCTTGGTCTTCGAGGACTTTTTTGACGTTGGAGTAGGCGGCTTCGGAGTCGTATTGGGCTTCGACACCGGCGAGGAATTTGCGTTCCTGCTCAGGGATGCCGAGGCGTTCGAAGGTGCGCTTGACGTCTTCGGGGACTTCGTCCCAGGAGCGCTTGGGTTTTTGGCCGTCGGAGAGGTAGTAGCGGAATTCTTCGAAGTGGATGTTCTCCAGGTCCTTGGTGGCCCAGTGAGTGGGCATGGGTTTGGAGTTGAAGATGTCGAGGGCCTTGTGGCGGAACTCGCGGATCCAGTCGGGGTCGTTTTTGACATCGCTGATATAGTCCACGGTGCGGGGGCTGACGCCGAAGCCTGCGTCGAATTTGTTCCGCTCGGGGAAGGTGAAGTCGCCGATGTTGTCGGCTTTGATGTCGGTGATGTCGTTGTCTAGGGCGGTGACCATAATAGGGGGCTTTCTTGGGACAGGATTGACGGGATTTGGGAAGATTACTAGGAATTGAGGGGACGTTTGAAACTTGCTAGCAGTGCTGCGGTGCCATGGTTGGAGCTTTGTTTGATGGGAGTGATGGAAACCTGTTCCCAACCTTCATTACCGAGATCATTCAGCCGGGACTTCATTTGTTCTTCATCAAGTTGGAAACCGCTGAAAAGACCATTCTGCACCTCAAACAAGGCGGTGTGATATTCCCAGGCATGATTCATGATCGTTAGGCGGTGGCGAGGACTTCGTCTTTGACCCAGTCGTAGCCTTTTTCTTCGAGTTTGAGGGCAAGGTCTTTGCCGCCGGTGAGGACGATTTGGCCGTCCATGAGGACGTGGACGATGTCGGGCTGGATGTAGTCGAGGAGGCGCTGGTAGTGGGTGATGAGGAGGAAGCCACGGGACTCGCTGCGCATGGCATTGACGCCGCGGGCGACGACTTTGAGGGCGTCGATGTCGAGGCCGGAGTCGGTTTCGTCGAGGATAGCGTATTTGGGTTCCAGCATCATGAGCTGGAGGATCTCGTTGCGTTTTTTCTCGCCACCGGAGAAGCCTTCGTTGACGGAGCGGCCGGTGAATGAGCGATCCATTTCGAGCTGGTCCATGCGGGTGTAGAGTTGCTTGTAGAAGGCGACGGCGTCGATGTCTTCGCCTTCGGGAAGGCGGGCTTTGAGGGCGGCGCGGAGAAAGTTTGCGTTGGAGACGCCGGGGATTTCGTGGGGGTATTGGAAGGCGAGGAAAAGGCCGGCGCGGGCGCGGGCGTCAACTTCAAGGTCGAGGATGTTTTGGCCGTCGAGGGTGACGGTGCCTGCGGTGACTTCGTAGTCGCTGTGGCCGGAGAGGACTTTCGACAAGGTGCTTTTGCCGGAGCCGTTGGGTCCCATGATGGCGTGCACTTCACCGGGGTTGATGGTGAGGTTGAGGCCGTTGAGGATTTGACGGTCGGGGATTTGGGCGGTGAGGTTTTCGATGACGAGGGACATGAGGGCGGTTTTTTGAGACAGGATTGACAGGATTTCGGGATTAACGGGATTTTTTTTGGGCGCAGGCGGGGCAGAGGCCGTGGATGGCGACTTCGGTGTTGGAGACGGTGGAGCCTGCGGGGAGGTTCCAGAAATGGGTGGGGTCGAGAGGTTTGATGGGGTGGGCGTCGGAGACGCTGCCGCAGGATTCGCAGTGGAAGTGGACGTGCTCCTGGATGTTGGCGCAGTAGCGGGACTGGGCGCGTTCGACTTGGACGAGTTTGATGAGGCCGTGGCCGGTGAGGTGCTCGAGGCAGTTGTAGACGGTGGCGAGGGAGATTCCGGGGGAGCGGCCTTTGACGCGGTCAAAGACGTCGTAGGCGGTGGGGTGGTCGGTGGATTCGGCTAGGACTTGGAAGACTTCGCGCCGATGGGGGGTGAGGCGGGCGTCGGTGCCGAGCACGGCCAGACGGCAATCCAAGCCGGAGGGCTTGGGGGCGGTGGAGGCTGGGGATTTGCGCATTGGGATGGAAAACTCGGATTTAGAATTAGAACAAGAATGATTCTAATTCAAATGGGAAACGGTGGGATTTGGGGTTGGGATGCTTTTTTCCCCTCACATTGTTTTTTTCTGTCAGGTTTGGCTTGGGTCGGACAAAGAGAGTGTGGAGAAGGTGTTCGCCTTCTTTGTTGGCCATGAATTCTGACCCTGAACAATTCCTCCCGCTGTTTCTGGCTGCCCAGTCGGATTTGCGGGCGTTCATCGGGGCGACGGTGCGGGATCGGGCGCTGAGGGAGGATGTGTTTCAGGAGGTGGCGATGGTTTTGTGGCGGACGTTTGAGCGATTTGATGCGAGTCGGTCGTTTGGGGCTTGGGCGCGGGGGGTGGCGGCGCGGAAGATCATGGAGGATCGGCGGGTGCGGGCGAAGCTGCCGGATTATTGCACTTTGGAGACGCTGGAGGTGTTGTCGGAAAGTTTTGAGGCGCAGGAGGCGCAATCGGGATGGGCGGAGCGGGAGCAGGCGCTGGCGTATTGTCTGGAGCTACTGCCGGAGCGGTCGGCGAAGGTGATGTCGGCGAAGTATGGGCGGGGCGAGGCGGCGGAGCAGATCGCGGGGGAGATGGGTTTGACACTGGAGGCGGTGTATCAGGCGTTGAGCCGGGTGCGGAAACAATTGCGGGAGTGTGTGCAGCGGCGGTTGGGACTGCCGATTCACGAATGAAGCGATGAAGACACCTCTCGACATGCGTGAGTTTGCCCGGCTGAACCAGCTTTGGTTGGATGGGCGTGCGACCGCTGAGGAAGCGGCTCAGCATTGGCAGATGGTGGCTGAGCATGCGGAGTGTGCGCGGGAACTGGCGGCGGCGGCGCGGTTTGAGGCGCTTTTGGAGAGGAAGTTGAGTGAGGCGAGTGAGGAGACGAAGGCGGCGGGGGTGCTGGCGACAGCGTCGGTGCGGCGTGAGGAGGGGAGGCGGGTGACGAATTGGAGAGGTGTGGTGAAACCGATGCTGAAGGTTGCGGCTTTGATTGCGGTGGGCGGGTTGTTGTGGTGGGTTTTGGGTCGGGAGGGCTGGGACAGTGGGCCGAAGCAGGAGGTGGTGAGCAGGCGAGTGCGTGGGCCGGAGGTGAGGCCGAAAGGGGTGTTGCCAGTGGAAAGGGAGGCTAAGCCGGAGGTGGTTCCTGGAGTGGTGGCTGCGGGAGCGAATGAGTGGACGGTGGAATCGTTGCGGACCTGGCTGAATGGGTATTTTTTGAGAGGGGTGGATTTGAAGCAGGTGCCGCTGAAGGAGGCGCTGGGGCGGTTGCAGGCGGACATGATGGCGGTGAATTTCATGGGGGCTGAGGTGGTGGGTCGGCTGCGGGTGACGGTGTCTGCGGATGCGGCGGGGCGGCGGGTTTCGCTCAAGACGGGGTCGATATCGTTTTTGAAGGCGATTGAGGCGCTGGCGATGCAGGCGGGGTGTGAGGTGGAGGTGGGGGATTTGCTGCTGGCGTTGGAGTCGAAGGCTCAGCCGTTTCCGCAGCCGACGGCGAGGCATGATTTGAGGGAGGTGTTGGCGGGGCGATTTGATTCGAATGGGGTGGCGGAGGCGGATCGGCCGGACTTGATGGCAAAGGTGTGGGAGGATGCGGTGGCGCAGGGTTTTGTGACGGCGGATGCGGTGGGTGGCGGGCCGGTGCGATTGACGCAGGGGCAGGTGGACACGTTGAGGGGGTTGGCGGAGGCGCGGGGCCAAGTGGAGCAACTGCCGGCGCAGCAGTATCAGATGCGATTGGTGGCGGGGGGGGCTTTTGCACCTGGGCAGGTGCTGAATGTGGGCGAGGTGAAGCAGATTTTGGCGCAGCCGGCGAGTGAGGGTTCGGTGAAGGTGGTGGTGGTGAAGCCGGGGCAGCGGGTGGCGATTGATGAGGGAAATGCGGTAGCGGGGTCGGGGATGGAGTTCGAGGTGATGCCGGTGGGTCAGGGGTGGCAGTTGGGATTTTTTGATGGGCGGGGACCGTCGAGCGTGGTGCCGTCGGGAGGGATCCGGATCGCTGGAGGGAGTGTGACTGCGGGTGATGCGGCGAGTCAGTTGAATTCGAATGCGGTGGTGGCTACGGCAGGTGTTTTGGTGTTGAGCGGGCAGGGAGCGGTGATGGCGATGGGTGACGCGGTGTCGAAGGGGGCGGATGGAGCGGGGAGACTCAGTTTTTCGAGTACGACAGCGAGCAATCTGCAATTTGGCGTCAGTGTGACTTCGGTGACCAATTCGGTCAGTTCTTCCCAGGTGTTATTGCTGCCGGTGAACCCGCCTGAGGGGACTGCTCCTTGATTTTTCATTCGCTTTTGAACCCATCTTAATCTTACCATGAACTTTATTTATTCGATGTATTCCCTGATGTTGAAGAGACGTTTTCTTTTGGCTGGCGTTTGCGCTTTGTCGGTTTGTTTGCTGCCGGGTTGGGCTTGGGCAGGTTTGCCGGGGGTGGTGCGTGGGTCTTCGACGGTGGCGCGCCCGTCGGGGATCAGGTCTGGGGTGGTGGGTCAATCGTCGATGCCATTGCCGAGTGTGCTTGGACCTGTGCGGGTGACTGGTGCGACGAATGCGGCGACGGTGGCGAGGGTCAGAGAGTCGGTGGGTTTGGTTTTGAATGCGGTGGAAGAAGAGGGGAAACTGAAGGCGACGGCGACGATGGAGCGGCCGCATTTGGTTTTGCAGGTGAGAAATGAAGAGGGGTGGAGTCCGGTGGCGAGTCGGCATTTGACGGGTGAGGGATCGGCCGAGGTGGTGTTTGAGATGCCGGAGTGGACGAAGGGGAAGACGCATCGGGTGATGGCATATGAGGATGCGGGGTTTCCGAAGGGGTTCACTGGGGGAGAGCGGAGTTTCGCCTCGCGCGATGGGTGGTATGATCTTTATCCGGTTTGTGGGTTGCCGGTGATGCCGCTGATGCCGGTGATGCGGGCGATGCAGGTGCAGGAGACGATGTTTACGAACACTGGGGTGATTACCGGGGGTAACATGTTGTTTACGGGGGCGGCGGTTACCAACAATGTGGTGGGTGCATCGGCATCTGTGGCGAGGGTGGATGCGGTGGCTGCGCCAGTTGCGGCGCCAGCGGTTTCTTTGGAGGCGCCGGTGGAGGCGGACATCTGGAAGATTGTGGGGACACGGTTGTATTTCTTCAATCAGTATCGGGGTTTGCAGGTGTTTGATTTGAGCAATCCGGCGGCACCGGTGAAGACGGGGGCGCTGCGGATGTCGGCGGTGGGGGAGCAGCTTTATGTTTTGAATGATCGGGGAACTTTGCTGGCTTTGGTGACGGATGTGCCGGGGGTGAATGGGCTGCGTGCGACGGAGATTGTGATGGTGGAGGTGACTCGAAACGGGGTGCCGAAGGAGCTTTCGCGCTTTCGGATGAGTGGTCATCATGAGGATAGCCGATTGATGGGGAGCCAACTGCATTTGGTGCTGACGCAGTCGACGCAGAGTTCGGATCAGGTGGCGTTGGTGTCGGTGGATTTTTCGAAGCCGAAGGCGCTGGTGATTCGGTCGAATCAGACGGTGCCGGGGTGGACGCCGAAGGTGCAAGCGGTGGGTGGGCATTTGCTGGTGGCGACGACGGGGTCGGCGAATTATGGGTGGGTGAGCGGAGGGGAGGCCTCGACGGTGTATGTGTATCGGGCACTGAGAGCGGGGGGCACGGAACTGGTGAAGTCGCTGCCGCTAAAGGGGGTGGTGTTGGACAAGTTTAAGATGAACCTGGCGGGCAACGCGCTGGTGGCGGTGACGCAGACGCGCAATGCCTCCAACTGGATGTTGCAGACGTGGGTGGAGACGTATGCGCTGGCAGGGGCGGAAGTGGCGCCGATGGCGCAGGTGTCGATTCCGGCGGCGGACTGGGAGACGCTTTATGCGACGCGGTTTGACGGGACGAAGGTGTATGTGGTGACGTTCCGGCAGATTGATCCGTTGTTTGTGGTGGAGCTGGATGATCCGGCGAATCCGGTGATCACGGGGGAATTGAAGGTGCCGGGCTGGTCAACGTATTTGCTGCCGCGCGGGGATCAGCTGCTGGCGGTGGGGATCGAGGAAGGGCGGGCGACGGTCTCGATCTTTGGGGTGGCTGATCCGGCGGTGCCGACGCTGGTGTCGCGGGTGTTTTTGGGAGAGAAGGGTGGCTGGAGTTCGACCGAGGCGAACTATGATGAGAAGGCGGTGGAGTATTTGCCTGAGGCGGGGCTGTTGCTGCTGCCGTTTCAGAAGTCGGGTTATACGGCGGCGGGGCGATACTGGAATGAAAAGGGGATTCAGGTGGTGCGAGTGGGGCGTGATGAATTGACGCTGGGGGAGGTGATTCCGCATGAATTCGAGGCGAGGCGGGGATCGTTGATCAAGGGGCACTTTGTGTCGATATCAGGGCGGGAATTGATTGTGGTGAAGCGTGGATCGGGTAAGGCGCCGCCGGTTGCGCAGGTGTCTTTGGCGTGGCAGGTGGATGAGGTGGTGCCGTTTGGTGATTATCTTTTGCAGATCGAGTATGGGAGTCCGAATGCGATGCTGCGAGTGACGACGACGGGGAATCCGGATGGGCTGGTGGAAGAGATCGACCCGGGGCCGGGGGCGATTGTGGGAGTGGAGCGGCGTGGAGAAGAGTTGTTTGTGGCGCAGAAGTTGGTGAAGACCGAGGTGTTAGAGGGTGTGGGCACTCGGGAGTTGTATGGGTTGCGGACGTGGCGGTTTGGGCTTGGGAATGCGCCGACGGTGAAGGAGTTGGGCCGAGTGGAGAGTTGGGCGTTTGGCGATGGTGCGGTGTTGGGTGGGCTTTATGGAAGGCCGAAGGTGCGGGCGGTTTGGCCGAAGGGGGATCTGCTGGTTTGGGAAGTGAAGGAAGGGGGATGGATTATTTGGGGCGGGCCGACTCTTTTTGGTCCGGTGAATACGATTGGGGTGATGCCGACTTTGACGATCGGTATTCAGCCTGAGGCGACTTTGTTTCGGGCGGCAGTGCTTTGGACGAATGATACGGTTTTGAAGTCGATACCCATCGATCCTCCGAAACCGGTGAGGCCATTGGTGCGGGAGCGTTCGCTGGCGATGCTGTGGCCGGTGAATTTGGCGGGGGGTGAGATGACGTCGATGGAGACGGTGGCGGTGAAGGGTGGGCCAAGTGATCGGTTGAGTGGTGATTTGATGGCGCAGAACGGGTTCGTGTTCTTGGGGATGGAAGTGCGGAACGCGCCATGGGAGGCGGATGCGCAGGGGGTGGAGGCGGTGCCGGTGGTGGTTGAGCCGAAACTGGAGGAAGTGAAGGGAGAACTGCTGCTGGAGAGTGGTCGGTTGTCGATGGGGTATTGGTATTACCAGCCGCCGAAGATTTGGTCGGCGATGGTGGTGGTGGATTTCACGCAGAAGACGCCGGTGGTGCGTGAGCCAGTGGGGGTGCCTGGGGGATTGGTGGCGGTGGCGAATGTGGGGCAGGCGGGAGGTGTTGTGGTGGCGGTGGATGCTGTGAAGAGGGATGTGAGGACACTGGTTTATGATGGGGTGGCGTGTTGGAGTTACGTGGATGCGGCGTTGGCGGGGAAAGCGGGTTTGATGGTGGGAGATGGGGGATTGGTGTGCCGGGCTGTGGGTCGAGAGTTGGGAGAGAACGCTGAGGTGGTTAAGCCAGCGTGCCTGGAGGCTTTCGGGTTTGCGGTGATGCAGCGGGGGTTTGTGAAGGGTGATGAATGGAAGTATGAAGGGGCAGATGCCCAGTATTTGAGGGCGCGAGGGGGGAAGGTGTTTGCGGATGCAGTCGATGAAGGTCGATGGGTGATTCGGGTGGCGAATCTTGGCAGCGGGGCTGGGTTTGAAAATCGGCGGATCTTCATGACACCCGCAGGTGACAACACGTTGAACTGGGAGCAGGCGGTGATGGACCGCTTGGGGATGGGCCTTTGGGTTCCGCGTGGGTTGTATGGGGTGGGCTATGTTGGGTCGGAGGTGGTGGTGACACCTCCGGTGATCAATGAGGCGCCCGCTTCGATTTTTCTGAGGCCATTGCTGAGTTCTCCCAACGTGGGGAATCTGGGAACGCGGACGATTGGGCCGCTGAGGTAGACCTTTTCTGTTGGTGTTGAGCCGCCATCGTCATGCTGCAAAAGGCTGCAGGGTGGCGATGGCGTTTTCGTTGGCTGGGAGGATGCCGTGTTCGGTGATGAGGCCGGTGATGAGGCGGGAGGGGGTGACGTCGAAGGCGTGGTTAGCAGTGGGAGATGTTTCAGGGATGAGGCGGATGCGGTGCAGGGTGCCGGAGGCGTCGGGGCCATCCATCCAGATGAGTTCGTCGGAGGAGCGGGCTTCGATGGGGATTTGAGCGAGGCCGTCCGTGAGGGTCCAGTCGAAGGTGGAGGTGGGGAGGGCGACGTAGAAGGGGAGGTGGTTGTCGCGAGCGGCGAGGGCTTTGAGGTAGGTGCCGATTTTGTTGGCGACATCGCCGGAGCGGGTGACGCGGTCGGCGCCGGTGATGACGAGGTCGACGAGGCCGTGCTGCATGAGGTGGCCGCCGGTGTTGTCGGCGATGACGATGTGGGGGATGTTTTGATGAGCGAGTTCCCAGGCGGTGAGTCGAGCGCCTTGATTGCGTGGGCGGGTTTCATCGACCCAGACATGGACGGGGATGCCTGCGGCGTGGGCGGCGTAGATGGGGGCCGTTGCGGAGCCGTGGTCGACGAAGGCGAGCCAGCCGGCGTTGCAGTGGGTGAGGATGTTGACGGGCTGTCCGGAGGGTTTGCGGGAGGCGATGTCTTGGATGAGGGAGAGGCCATGTTGACCGATGGCGGCGCAGGCGGCGGCGTCTTCGTCGGCGATGCGGTTGGCTTCGGTGAGGGCGTTTTCGGGCCAGGTGGAGGGTGGGAGGGGGAGGAGGTGGTCGAGCTGGCGTTTGAGGGCCCAGGCGAGGTTGACGGCGGTGGGGCGGCAGTTGAGTTCGTCGGCTTTGGCGATGAGGGCAGCGGTGGGGTCCGGGGAGGAGGCGGCTTCGCGGGCGGCGAGGGCCATGCCATAGGCAGCGGTGGCGCCGATGCAGCCGGCGCCGCGGACGGCCATGTCGAGGATGGCGTGGGCGACATGGGTGGTGGTGGGGAGGTCGAGGATTTGGAAGTGCCAGGGGAGAAGGCGTTGGTCGATGATGCGGACGAGGTCGTCGGCGAACCAGACGGTGCGGTAGGGGGTGCCGTGGATGTTCATGGATTTGCTTTGGAGAGTTTTGGGGAAATTTGGGGAAATGAAACCCTTTTGATTTTGTGTCCGAAAGGAGAGAGTGAATGCCTCTTTATGATATGACGATGATTCCACACTACGAGACCTTGACGAATCGACGCGATGTGTTGCGCCGTGGAGGGGCGGGATTTGGGGCTTTGGCGCTGTCAGCATTGCTGGGGGATTCGGATTTGCAGGGTGCGTTGGGGGATGCGGCGGGGGTGGCAGGGGTGCCAGCGAGCGAGAAGTTGGCGCATCGGGCGGGGCAGGCGAAGAGTGTGATTTTTGTGTTTATCGAAGGGGGGCCGAGTCATGTGGATTTGTTTGATCCAAAGCCGCTGATGCGGGAATTGGCTGGGCAGTCTTTACCGGATAGTTTTGGGTCGGTGATTACGGCGATGGGGGAATCGAGAGCGCCGCTGCTGGCGGACAAGCGGGTGTGGGCGCAGCATGGGGAGAGTGGGTTATGGGTCTCGGACTGGCTGCCGCATACGGCAAAGATGGCGGATGAGTTGTGCGTGATTCGGTCGTGTGTGTCGGACGGGATCAATCACTCGGGCGGGGTGTGTCAGATGAATACGGGATCGATTTTTGGGGGGCGACCGTCGTTGGGGGCCTGGGTGAACTATGGGTTGGGGACGGTGAATGGGAATTTGCCGGCGTATGTGGTGATCAAGGACACGGAGACGCAGGTGGTGAACGGGGTGAGGAACTGGGGGAGCGGGTTCATGCCGGCGGTGTATCAGGGAGTGGAGTTTGAAGGGGGGGCGCAGCCGATTGCGAACTTGGCACCGCCGAGTGGGATGAGTGCGGCGAGGCAGCAGGGGAAGTTGGCGTTTTTGAATCAATTGAATCGGAGCTACAATGCGCCGCGGGTGGATAACTCGGATTTGGATGCGCGGATTCGGGCTTATGAAT
>Ga0164293_10003495_pt1 | contig 13383 bp, 11 predicted proteins | sample GEODES118metaG_FD_111487 | JGI IMG/M metagenome (GOLD analysis project Ga0164293, IMG submission 111487) | Eutrophic lake water microbial communities from Lake Mendota, Wisconsin, USA - GEODES118 metaG | ecosystem: Environmental > Aquatic > Freshwater > Lake | place: USA: Lake Mendota... | reverse complement strand
CCCAAAAGAAAACCGCAATATTGAGTGCGATGAGAATCTTGGTTACCAAAATCGGCTGCGCTGCATTCCAAAACGTCACGCGTTCGCGTGCGCTCGGGGCAGCTGCGCGTCGGCAGTCGACGCACAGTGAGCCAACCGATGCTTGCTCAAGGCAGTTGGCGCAGTACGGGTTGGCACAACGCGTACATAGTCGACCCGTTTCGCGCTCTGGGTGCCTAGTGCAGCGAGGGAGTAGAGGGGGAGGGAGATCCATCACTTACCAGGGTCGCGCTCGGCCTCTTCGCGATGGGCCAGATACCACTCGATTGTGTTGCGTAGTCCTTCTTCGAACGACATCTTGGCTTTCCAACCGAGAGTGCTTGCCGCAAAAGACGCATCAACACGTCGGCGTGGTTGGCCATCGGGTTTCGTTGAATCCCAGACAAGATCGCCGGTAAAGCCAACGAGTCGTGCCACGGTCTCGACTGTTTCCTTGATGGTGATCTCATGATCGTTGCCGAGGTTGATCGGCTCGTAACCCTCGTGTATTTCGGCCGCACGCACGATCGCGTCGGCGGCGTCGTGCACATACAAATATTCACGACTTGCGCTTCCTGTGCCCCAAACATCAATTGTGCGGGCCCCGGACTCTTTGGCTTCAACACATTTCTTGATCAACGCAGGAATCACGTGTGATACCGATGGATGGAACTTGTCGCCCGGCCCATAAAGGTTTGTTGGGATTAGATAAGCAAAGCGCTGACCATATTGCTGTGCATTAACTTGAGCGTGAATGAGGTGCGCTTTCTTGGCGATTCCGTATGGAGCATTCGTCTCTTCGGGGTAGCCATCCCACAACGACTTTTCGTTGAAAGGCACTGGCGTGAACTTTGGATATGAACACACCGTTCCCAAGAGAACAGTTTTTTCTACGCCGGTGGCACGTGCGGCCTCAATCACGTAAGTGCCCATTAAGAGATTGTCGAGATACAACGGAGCGGGTGCGACTTGGTTGTAACCGATACCTCCCACGCGCGCCGCAAGGTGAATCACATGACTCGGTGATATTTGTGCGAAGTATTTCTCAGCCGAGCCAACTCTGGTGAGGTCAACTTCAGCACTCCTGGGTGAGTGAACCAACGCACCTTCGGCGGTCAATTTCTCAACCACCACGCGACCCAAGAAGCCTGCACCGCCGGTAACAATTACCTTGCGCGCCTTCCAGAATCCTGGCGTTGTCTGGATGGGTGCCGAGACGCCGCCGTTACTCATGCCCCTAATCGTAGAACCGTAACGACCAAAATGTAGGGGTGTCTGGTCCGAAGCCATATATGAACTCCGCCAGTGGGCGAGTAGAAGTGGCTGTGAACCTCTTGTGGTGTGTCCCTGGCCAGGTTGGCGGCAGCGAGGAGTACTTGGTTCGTCAGTTGCTCGGGATGAATGAGACCGATCACGGTTTTGATATCACGCTCTTTGCGGGCAACGGATTTAGTCACGCGCATCCCGAGCTTGCGGCGATCTACAAGATTGTGGAGACCCCCGAGACCATGGAAAGCCGTCCAACTCGGGTGGCGATGGAGAACACGTGGCTTTATGCGAAAACTCGCACCCATGCACTTGTTCATCATGGTGGAGGAACACTTCCGGCACTTGCAAATGCTCACTCGGTGTTAACCGTGCATGACCTTCAGTTCCTCAGTTATCCCCAATATCAATCGAAGTTAAAACTGCGATATCTAAAAGCCACGGTTCCAAACTCAATCAAGCGTGCATCGGTAGTGGCTGTGCCAAGTGAATACGTTCGCCAAACCGTCATCAGTGCCACTGGTGTTGATGCGGGAAAAGTGATGGTTGTACCTCATGGGATGGAGCCATCAATCGGGGTCGACGCCACACCCGAAGATGTGTTGCGTCGCAAGTATGGACTCGGGGATGGTCCGGTGCTCGTATACCCGGGCATCACGCATCCGCATAAGAATCACATTTTTTTGTTGGAACTCATGGCCACCAAATGGAACCATCCAGACCTGAAGATCGTGTTCGCTGGCGGCAAGGGACTCGCTGACGAAGAAGTCACCGCTGCAATCGCACGCTTGAATCTCAGCGACCGCGTGATACGCCCTGGCCGGGTTAACGCCACCGACCGAGATGGTCTCATCAAGATGGCTCTTGGCGTGGTTTTCCCGAGTGAATACGAAGGCTTTGGTGCACCCGTGATCGAGGCAATGGCCCTTGGTGCGCCCGTGGCGTGTAGTGACCGTGCGAGCCTTCCCGAAGTGGCTGGTGATGCCGGGATTGTTCGCCCACTCAATCTCGACGCTTGGTCCGATATTCCGTTGCTGATGGAAGCGCGCCGCGAGGCATTGGTGGCCAAAGGCTATGAGCGCGCTCAACAGTTCACGAGCCGAGTCTCAGGTGATGCGATTTTGGCTGTGTATGAAAAGTGCTTGAGTCGATGAAGCGCAGACGCATCCTCGTGTTGTGCCCGCACTTTGCTCCGGACACTGCGCCAACAGGATTGATATACACGCGACTCGTTACTGAACTTGTTGAAGCAGGTTTTGAAGTTCGAATAGTCACGGCGTTGCCTTGGTATCGAAACCATCGGATCGAAGAAGGCTGGCGCGGTCGCCTATGGCGCACCGAGCAGACCCCTTGGGGCTGCATCACCCGCGTGACTCCGTTTCCAGGAAAGAGCAAGAGAAACATCTTCCGCCGAGCTGCAGGCTTTATTGGTTTCACAGTACTTGTCGGTTTTCGGGGACTATTCAGCGGTGGTGTGGGGAAACTCCACGCAGTAATTGCAATGTCACCACCACTCACACTTGGGCTCACGGGTCGCGTCATTGCATCGGTGCGTCGCGCACCACTGATTTTCAATATTCAAGACGTCTTCCCGGATGCCGCCATTGCAACAGGCAAGATCAGCGGGCAACGCCTGATTGGCTTCACGAAGTGGCTAGAAAAACTGAGTTATCGAATGAGTCACGCCGTTGTCTTGTTATCGCAGGACATGCAAGCAAATGTCGCGGACAAAGTTGCGGCGGGCACACGGGCAAGACTCCATGTGATTCCAAACTTTGTTGATACGAAAGTGGTCACCCCTCAAAACAGAATGACTCCGTATCGGTACGAGCTTGGGCTCGGCGATGGACCCGTCGTTATGTATGCGGGGAATCTCGGTTTTTCACAATCAACTCACTTACTCATCGAGGCCGCCAAGAGAATGCCTGGTGTTTCGTTTTTGATCAATGGTGAGGGTTCAACGCGTGAAGAACTCGTTACTTCGGCGGTTGGATTACGAAACGTATTTTTTGGAGCATTCCAACCCCAGGAACGTTTGGCCGAAGTGCTCGCTACTGGCGACATTCATGTGGTTCCACTGCGTGGTGGTCTCGGCAATGTGAGCGTGCCTTCCAAGACGTATTCGATCCTCGCGGCTGGTCGCCCTCTGGTGGCATCCATAGATGCGGCAACCGAGGTGGCAAAGATCGTTGCCGAATCAGGGGCTGGTTTGTGTGTGGAGCCCGACAATGTTGAGGCTTTGGTGGATGCAATCGATCAGATACTGAAAATGGGGGACTCTGGCGCAGGGCTAGGCGCCAAGGGCAGGTCATGGGTGGAAATCCACGCATCGCCTGAAAGTGTGGGCAAGGCATACGCCGATCTGATTAACGACCTTGCAAACGAGTAGCCTCAAAAACCGTGGCAAAAGGTAATTCCGCAAAGAAAGTTGCTCGTCTCGCACAGAAGGGCAAGTCCAAGAAAGTGCGCTTCCAAGGCGGCACTGTTTTCCCGGCTGTGCTCCTCGTTGTTTGCGTGCTCGGCCTCGGCCTCATCTTCTACTCGCGCAGTGAGACTGACACCACTCAGGTGAGCCCGACTGTGAACGATCACTGGCACATGTCGTATGCCTTCAACATCTGTGGAGAGTTCCAGCCAAATCTTGCCGGCAACAAAGAATCACCGCTGGATCCCAACTACGAGAAGTACCGCATCCACAGCCACGATGACGGCGTGATCCACTGGCATCCCTCCTCCGTGTCCACTGGACGCAAGGCAAAGCTGGGAATCTTCTTCAAGGTTTACGGAATTGAAATGACCGATGAAAAGATCGTGATCCCGCAAGACGCCTTCGGCCCTGGCAATCCAGAGGTTGAGACTGTTTACGAAGAAGGCGAGTACAAGTGCGAGGTCGATGGCAAGAAGGTTGACGGTGTTGTCAAAGTCATCGAATGGAAGTCTTACGACGACCCCGTAAGTGCTGGCAAGACCTTCATTTCGGCTTTTGACGACATTCGAATTACCAATGACCAAATGGCGTTCTCAATCGCTTTTGTACCTGATGATCTTGATGTGGAACTCCCACCTTCAGCTAGCGCACTGCCTGAACTCGGTGGAATCGATGCCACCACCACAACTCTTGCTGGTGAAACCACCACAACTCTTGCTGGTGACACAACTACAACGACCCTCGAGTCGACAACTACAACGGCAGGCTGATGCACGCGGTTGTCCTCGTCGGTGGATTCGGCACGAGGCTGCGACCGCTTACCTATTCGATCCCTAAACCGCTTTTGCCGGTTGGACATGTGCCCCTAGTTGAGCGCGCAATCGAGACCCTCGTGGCAGGTGGGGTTACAGAAGTAACTCTTGCGCTTGGGTTCAAACCCGAGCCGTTCATGGAACGCTTTCCTGATTCAACTTGTGCTGGCGCACAACTCCATTACGCAGTTGAGCCAGAGCCACTGGACACTGCAGGCGCAATTGCATTCGCTGCGCGACACTCCGGTATCAACGAGACCTTTGTAGTTGCTAACGGTGATGTGCTCACCGACCTAAATGTCGCTGACCTTGTCACTTTTCACCGCGAGCGAGGGGCACAAGCGACCATTCACCTGATCCCAGTTGACGACCCGTCGCAATATGGCGTGGTGGAAACCGATGGTGAAGGTCGAGTGACCCGATTTGTCGAAAAACCCCAGCCGGGTGACACCGCAAGCCGAATGATTAATGCGGGCACGTATGTTCTTGAGCCAAGTGTGATTGATCTTGTGCCTGTTGGGGCGCGCATGTCGGTTGAGCGCGAGGTTTTCCCAGCAATTGCCGCCACGGGACGCATGTATGCAATGCCAGCAGATGTCTATTGGATTGACGCGGGCCGCGCTGACACTTACTTGCAAGCCAATTTGGACACAATCAACGGCAACCGTCGGTTTAAAGTCCACCCGGTCGCTGAGTCTGCAACGGTGGCACCAGATGCCTTGATCGAGAACTCCATCATCTGTGCAGGTGCCACAGTTGAGTTCGGAGCCAAGATCACCAATTCGGTGCTACTCCCTGGTTCTTACGTGGCTACCCAGTCGGTGGTCAATCAGAGCACTGTGATGGGACGCATAGATCCGTGTTGCAAAGTTGCCCATTCAATGATCGGGGCCGATGGTGTCGTCCAGGCTGGTAGCCAGATTGCGGATGCACTAATTCCGGATCCCTCAAAGGTTTCATGATGCGTGTCCTCGTGTGTGGGGGTGCGGGATTCATTGGCTCACATCTCACCGACCGATTGCTAGCTGAAGGGCACGCTGTTGATGTTGTTGACAATCTCTCGACCGGATCTCTCGCGAATGTTGCTTCGGCGCGATCGTCAGGCGGCGACTTTCGGTTTCATCACATGGACATCGAACATCCGTCGTTTGGAGATCTTGTGGCGGCGCGACAGCCCGAAGTCGTGTTCCAACTCGCTGCTCTAATTCCTGACGCAATACAGCCAATTGCGTCACTGAAAAGCATGGCGTCAACTCTCGCGGTGCTCGAAGCTGCAAAACGCTTAGACGAGCCCCGAGTGATCATGTCCTTGCCCGCGGGCCTCATTTACGGCGAAGTGCCCGCCAAGGAATTGCCCGCCAAAGAATCGCGTGCGAAAAAGCCTTTCGGTGTGGCTGGCGTAATCGCGGCCGCATTGCTCAACTTGCTTGACACATACCGTGAGAGTTCCACGATCACCTACACCGCGCTTGCAATGACCCATGTTTACGGCACGCGTCAGCGGCCCGAGGATGGAGTCGTAGCCAACTTTTTCGACTGTGTACTTAACAAACGTGACCCGATCATCTTTGGGTCAGGCAAGCAGTCCCGTGACTTTTTGTTCATTGATGATGCAGTTGATGCATTATCACGTGCAATGAGTCGCGGTCCGAGTTCGCTTGTCAACATTGGAACCGGGAAGCTCACGTCAATTGAAAAACTGTGGTCGCTGGTAGGTAGTGAATCAACACAGAACCTGAAGAAAGCATCGATAAGGTCCTCAGACCTGACCCGATGCTCCGTTTCCCCGGTGCGCGCCAAGATTGCACTCGGCTGGGAACCCTGGACAGATCTTGCTGCTGGAATCGCTGAGCTTAAGTCGGTGGATCTCTAGCGAAATAGGTCTTCAGCTGGCGGGCGAATCAGCTCTTTAACGGAAGATTCGCGCAACCAGTTCGGCTCAATGCCGCGCACAACTGCCACTGGAATTCCACTGGATTTGCCCATAACGAGTTCGGCGGCCGATGCAATTTCATCAGCGATTGCAACTTCGGTTACCTGCATTATGCGACCCCGATCATCGGGCGTGCCACGAAGGTCAATGACGCCTGCTACTCCCGCCACACCGATTGCCACATCCGTTAGGCCCATTCGCCATGGTCGACCGAACGTGTCACTCACAATCACTCCAACTGAAACGCCGAGCTTGGCTTTCACGATGTCGCGTATACGGCGTGCACTGCGGTCGGAATCAAGTGGCAAAAGTGCTGCCCATCCTGCATCCACATTGGAAAGATCAATGCCACTGTTGGCGCAAACAAAACCATGCTTGGTTTCCGTAATGATCAGATCGCCACGACGGCGCACAACTCGCACCGACTCTTCCTCAACTAAGGCTTTGTGAGAGAGCGGATCGTTAGGGTCGATCTGCACCATTCGGCCCTCTGCTTTAGAGACAACTTTTTGCGTTACGACAAGAATGTCGCCATCTTTAAGCGGGCCATTCGGCTCGTTGGCACAGGCTTCAGCAATGACCTTGCCGAGTTGTATTCCGGGTGAGATCTCACCGATTCCCGTCACGCCCCAAGCTTCAATGCGACTCATGACACGACTCCCAATACGGCTTGAATCAATGCGTGATCTGATTCAGGTTTGCCCATGATCGTGCTCGTGACGATGCATCTCATCCCTGTTGCTTCCACTGCACTTGCCAAGTCTGCATCGGCTGAATCGATAATCAAAGTTCCACAAATTGGCGCATAAAGCTCAGCAACGCCCACTACAGATGACTTGAGCCCAAGTTCACTCAGCATTCGATCGGCGGGGCCCTTTAATGCGGCACCCGCGATGATGGGCGAAATCGCCACTACTGATTCGCGTCGTGCTGCAAGGCGCTGGTCCACGCCACGTAAGGCACGAATCGGGCCAATTGAGACAATCGGATTACTCGGCGCAATCACAACGAGGTCCGAGTTTCCTATTTCCACATCGCCCATAAATGTGGCTGATTCGGCACCTTCAAAAGTGACTTCACTAACAGCAAGTGAATGACGATGTTTAACAAAGTACTCCTGGAAGTCAATCACCGAATCAGAGTCACGGAGCCGCACCCGTGTGCGCACACGATCATTGGCCATTGGGACAACCTTGATAGGCAGCGACCATGCACGTGCAATCTCAGCCGTGACCTCACAAAGACTCGCACCCTCGCCAAGGCGCGCAGTGCGGTAGAAGTGAGTTGCCAAATCTTGGTCACCGAGATTGAACCAAGTTGGAGCAGCAGAGGAGTCGCTGGGCCGAACTTGCGAATATCTCTCAAGTGAACGCATTGCGGTCCATGATTCGTCACGAAGACCCCAGCCGCGTTCAGGATCTATTGCTCCAGCGACTGTGTAGATAACAGTGTCGATATCGGGGCTGATGTGGAGTCCGTGCAGTTCTGTGTCGTCGCCAGTGTTCACCACGGCGCTCACGGTGACTCCTGGTTTGACCGCGAGCAACGCTTTTACGAACCGTGCAGCCCCAACACCACCGCAAAGAACGGTGATATTCATGGAAGTGGGCTGATCAGACACAGAATTTGATGGTAGAGCCCTACGAGCCTCAGTCAGCACACGGCGTAGGAATAGACTCGCAAAATGCCTCGCGCGTTCATTACCGGCATTACGGGCCAAGACGGTCAGCACCTAGCTGAGTTCCTTCACAACAAGGGATATGACGTATTCGGCCTTGTGAAAGGTCAAAACAACCCAAGAATGGATTTGCTTCGCGATGAATTTCCATTTGTGCAGCCCGTTCCTGGCGACCTCGCAGACCTTCCGTCATTAGTGAAGGCGCTTGAAACTTCACAACCTGATGAGGTCTACAACCTCGGTGCGATTTCATTTGTGGCGATGTCCTTCAACCAAGCGGAGTTGACCGCAAACATTACGGGTCTCGGCGTTCTGCGCCTTCTTGAGGCAATCAGGATGGTCGGTGGAACCTCAAACAACAAGATTCGTTTTTACCAAGCCTCATCTTCTGAGATGTTCGGCAAAGTTCGCGAAACGCCACAAAACGAAATGACCCCGTTCCACCCACGATCACCTTATGGTTGCGCGAAGGTCTTTGGTCATGACATCACTGTGAACTACCGCGAGAGCTACGACCTATTTGCGTGCTCTGGCATTTTGTTCAATCACGAGGGCCCACGTCGTGGTCTTGAGTTTGTGACCCGCAAGATCACAAATGCTGTGGCACGAATCAAACTCGGGCTACAGGACTCAGTAACGCTCGGCAATCTCGATGCGAAGCGCGACTGGGGATATGCAGGTGACTATGTCAAAGCGATGTGGTTGATGCTGCAGCAAGACCAGCCTGATGATTACGTCGTAGCCACTGGAGAAACCCACAGCATCGAAGAGTTGCTTGCGCTCGCATTCGCAGAAGTCGGTATCGATGATTGGCATCCATATGTCAAGCAGGATCCCAAGTATTTCCGCCCAGCCGAAGTCGATCTGCTGATCGGTGATTCAACCAAGGCCAGAAACAAACTTGGTTGGAAGCCAGAAGTTGACTTTCCTGGTCTCGTGAAATTGATGGTCGAAAACGACCTCAAGATCGAATCATCGCGTAATAGTCGCTGACTTGTGAATCAGCCCTCCAATGGCTGTTCACCAAAAGCTTCAATGATGCTTTCTTCGTCAACTGTTGCACCACTACGTAGTCGCGCCCGGAGCGCAAACCAGAAAATCGCCAGTGCTACACAAGATGCACTGACAAGCCCAAGCTCTACACGCATGTAGAGATCGTCTGATGAGTATGCGGTTACGACAACAAATGTGAGCATGCTCAACACCCAGCCGAGCGCAACCCAAGCGTGGCCGTGAAGCGCGATCACTGCCTGCGCAGTGGCTAACGCAATCATGTAAATCCCACTGCCTACTGCAAGAAGCGTCAGCGTTCGGCGATCAAGTCCACCGTCATACATGACTTCAAGAATCTTTGGGCCCACCGCGTATGAGCCAATGATGCCAATCACTGCCACACCAAGCACCACGTACATCAGTTTCTTGAAACCAGATCGAAATTCAACCATGTTGTTGACAGCGGCGAGTCGTGCGAGGCGGGGCAGGAGCGCTGCTTGCACTGCCTGGAACAAGAAGAGGGGAATTCGTGAGAGCAACACACCGTTGCCAAATTTGGTCACCGCATCTGCTTGATCAGAATCTGCAAGTATGTCGACCGCAATCGGCCCAGCGTTGACCAATGCGCCAGCAACTATCGCTCCGACCAGCAACCATCCAAGGTTTGGCGTGACTTCTTTCCAAGATGCTGAAGGACCATCGTCGGTTCGTAGGTTGCCCTGACTACCAGCGATCATCACACCGACCAACGGTGCAAGCGCCACCACAAATGCATAGGGGATAAGTGACTCAACACCGGCTTGCCATAGAACTATGCAACCGATGATGCGAGTAAGACCGTCGGCTCCCATGATCACGCCGTAGGAAGCAAAGCGTTCACTTCCAGAGCAAATACCTCGCGAAAGGTGTGCGGGCGCATAAGCCACAAAGCCGATGATTAGTGCGAGGGTGACCACTGCATTTTTCTCAAAGAATTCCGAATTCAGCCATGGTGAAGCCAATACCAACACGAGTGTGATCAGCACAGCCAGTGAAATGGTGAGAGGTATAACGCGTTTGATTACGGGTCGGCTTCCCTGACCGAGCGCGCGCCGATGTGCGAGTGCGCGTCCCACTTCCTGTTCGATGGGTCCAAAAAATCCTGGCGCGAGTGCGAATGTGGCAAACCAAAGTGCAACTATCGGCTTGAAGCCTTCTTGGCCCAATGCTTGTTGTCCCACTTTGAAGAACGCGTAGCTGGCTAGACCGTTGATTAAGAGACCGCCACCGATACTGAATGTGCCGTCGGGCAACGGCATCCGACTCAAGGTGTCGCTAAGGCGCTTAGATCGTTGATTGGAAGTGGAACTCTTCAAGCGAAAAGAGGCTAGTCACAGCGATTCATGAAGTGTTGGAGTTTGTCGCCACAAGTTTTTGCATTGTCGCGAACAAACTTTGCACCATACACAGCAACGCCGAAACCCTTGGCCGCAACAACCTGGGCATCCTTCAGAGCCTTTTCAGGTATGAATTTGCGGATATCTGCATTGGTTAGGTCCACAAACCCAAGGCTATCCCTGCCAATCGATATTGACGTCACCACGACTAGCCTTGAACGATCGTGGATGACGGCAATATTGCAGCCCCATCGGTCGTGCTGGCTATGGCTGTGCACGACCCTGGCGACCCGGCCTTGGGCTGGTTCGCCGAAGTGCTGAACTCAATTGCTGCCCAGGACTACCCGTCTTTGCAGGCCCTGTTCCTTGTCTCAGACGGAGAATGGACTGACTCGGTCACGGCCGCCATTGAGGCCACCCTGCCAACGGCGATTGTCCGCACCGTGGCTCCCGGGGCGAGTTTTGGCACCGTTGTGAATCAGGTGTTGAAGGTAGTGGAAGGAGACAATGGTTTCTTTCTCCTGATGCACGATGACGTCGCGCTTGAGCCGGGCGCTGTCCATGAGTTGGTGCTTGAGTTATACCGCTCAAACGCCGGTGTTGTTGGTCCAAAGATTGTTGACTGGGATGACCCATCGCTCTTGCAACACGTCGGCTTTGCGATGGATGCCACTGGCGAGCTTGATCCCGTAATTGAAATTGGTGAGCGGGATCAGGAGCAACACGATGCTGTAGCCGATGTCTTTGTTCTTCCATCGGCTTGCTTGCTTGTACGAGCCGATTTGTTCCGTGAACTTGGAGGCTACTCAAACGAAATTGAGTTCATTGGCGACGATGTTGATCTCTGCTGGCGTGCACACTTGACTGGCGCGCGCGTAGTCGTCGTGCCGACTGCACGGGTTCGCCACCGAGAGAAACTCGGCGAGAGAGCAGAGAACCTTCGTCGTGATCGGCTCGAAGCCCGAAATCGTGTTGACACCGTTGCATCGCTCACGGGCCGATTGCGTCTGCCCGGCATCTTGTTGCGGATGTTCTTCGCCGCGCTCGTGGGGTTGTCGATTGGTGTATTCACTGGTCAATCTCGACGACCCAGGTTGACACTTGGTGCATTATTCACTTTGCCCTTGCGTTTGCGAAGGGTCGTGCGCCGCCGTAAAGCCCTGAAAGTGCATAGGCGCGTTCCAGATCGAGAGATCAAGCATCTGCAATTGCGTGGATTCGCAAGGTGGCGAGTGTTTATTCGTCATCGTGTTGCAATGGGGCATACAGACTTTTCGATTAGTGGTTTAGGTGACCTCGCAGGTGAAGTGCAACAACGTCGTCAAGCGGAAGTACGTGCACAACCACGCTCGGTTACTGCGATGTGGATTGTTTTAGCTGCACTGCTGGTGTTGGGGTCGCGTGGCCTCATCGCAAATGGAGTGTCGGCCATCGGTCAGTTCCAACCATTCGGTGGCGGGCCAAGGTATCTGTTGCGAGAACACATCAGTGGCTGGTGGCCGTCGGGATTTGGAGCCACCGCTTTTAGCCCCACGGCAATTCTGATGATTGCTGTTTCTGGTGTTGTTGCCCTTGGGCGAATGGCTTTGTTGCACACAGCAACCGTGGTCGGTCTGTTGCTAATCGGCCCTGTCGGAATGTGGAATCTGTCGCGCTCATTTGGTGAGTACAAATCGCGTGTGGCAGCCACGATTGTTTACGCAGCAGTGCCGCTTCCATACGCTGCAATTGCTTCTGGGCAGTGGAACGTACTCACGGTGTGGGCAGCACTGCCGGTGATTGTGTACTACTCGCAGCAGGAACGTAATTCACGTAACACATTGAAAGTCGCAATTGTGATTGCCACACTTGCTGCATTCGTGCCGGTTGCTGCCGTGCTACTGGCTGTTGGATTCATTGTGTGGGCTGCGGTTGGGAGTCTCGCTGGGTCATCGTCAGGGGAGTCCGCCAACTACCTGCGCTTTGCATCCATCGCGGTGGCGGCTCCGCTTGTGCTGCTTGCACCATGGAGCCTTCGTTATTTCTCGACCGACGCCTGGCCACTCGTAAACAACGGTGTATCCGGCGGCGCCGAAATGGGTGTGGCACAACTCGCTCGTTTCGGAATCGGAAAAAGTGTTTTTGGCAGTCTTTCCTGGGGCTTTTACCTGCCGCTACTGGCGGCTGTGCTTATTCCGACGGGTCGTCGCTTCATCTGGTCAGCAAAAGCTGCTTGGTGGGTACTTGTATTTGGAGCAGTTGCAGTTGCGTCAGATGCAGGTTTGTTGAAGGGCTGGCTGCCAGATGCTGAGTTGATGTTGCCATTCGTTGCATTTGGGCTCGCAGTGGCGGCGGCTGTCGCTTTCAGTGTTGCCGCAGCTGATGTGCGACGTGCACGCCTTGGTTGGCGTCAACCAGTTGCTGCATTGGCAGTCATTGGCGTGATTGTTGGGTCAGTGCCGTTGCTGGTTAATTCCTTCAATGGTCGCTGGAATCAGCGATCGGTATCAATCAACCAATTACTCGCGCAGATTCCCGACAACTCACCGCAGGGTGACTCACGTGTTCTTTACTTGGGGGACCCACGAGTGATTCCTGCAGGAGCAACCGCTCTTGACTCGACTACTAGTGCGGGCGAAGTGGCTTACGCGGTGACCGATGATCGGGCACTCGCAGTGCGCAACTACTGGTCTGCACCTTCATCACTCGCAACTACCGCGGTAGAACTCGCGATTGAAAAATTGCTGCAAGGATCCACGCTTCGTGCTGGCCGCCTGTTAGCACCTCTTGGCATTAGGTACATCGTGGTGCCGATCATTGACGGTGGGCGCAGCACGCGCACGTCTCCAATTCCAGCTCCGGATGGGTTGCTCGAGAAGTTGTCATCGCAGCTGGATTTG
>Ga0164293_10003494_pt1 | contig 13386 bp, 6 predicted proteins | sample GEODES118metaG_FD_111487 | JGI IMG/M metagenome (GOLD analysis project Ga0164293, IMG submission 111487) | Eutrophic lake water microbial communities from Lake Mendota, Wisconsin, USA - GEODES118 metaG | ecosystem: Environmental > Aquatic > Freshwater > Lake | place: USA: Lake Mendota, Wisconsin... | reverse complement strand
TATATCCCAAGCAGAGCCGAATTTAGGTGTTCCTAATTTTTCTGCTTCGTTATTAACAAATCCTGCTATTGTAGTTTCGGATGACCAAGGTAATAGAGGATTTGTAAGAAGTTTAGATTTAGACAGGGTAACTGCAAAATTTACGGGCTCATTTACGGGCTCATTCACAGGAGATGGTTCTGAATTATTTAATCTACCTGCAGCAACATTTATAGCTAGTGGTTCATCAACTGCATCATTTGTAGAAGGAAATTTATTTGTAGATACAAATACAATTATTGATGGTAATTTATATGTTAAAGATTCAATATACGCGGAATCTCTTATAGTTACTTATATATCTTCTTCTGTAATATTCTCATCTGGTTCAAATAAATTTGGTGATGAAATTACTGATAAGCAAGAATTTACAGGCTCTATTGAAATTAGAGATAGAGTTGGTGCAAATGAAATAACAGCATCTTCTGTATCATCATCATTTACTGGTTCATTTTTTGGAGTAGCTAATTTAACAGGAACATTTACTGGTTCGGCTGAATTAACGGGTTCATTTAGTGGTTCGTTTACTGGTTCATTCTTTGGTGATGGTAGAGATTTATTTAATTTACCAAAAGCAACTAGATTATCAACTGGAAGTATTACTGCTTCTGTTAGTCCTGATTATGGATTTAAAGTAGAATCTGCTGAAAGTGGTTCTGAATTTACCGGAAGTGTAGATATTAGCGGAAGCTTATCAGCATCGCTATTTAGAGGTGATGGTAGTGGATTATTTAATCTACCAGCGTTATCAGCAACTTTAATAGCTAGTGGTAGTGTAACTGCGTCTGTAGCTCCTGATAAAGGACTAATTGTAACATCAAAAGAATTTGGCTCACAATTTACTGGTTCTATATTTGTAAGTGGTAGTAGAGGTATTGAATTAACTTCTGGTTCTTCTTTTAGTGGTAGTGGTGAAAGATTATTTAATATACCAAGAGCAGCCTTAACACCGGATGCATTAATTTCTACTGAAATTAAATCGGGCTCAGTAACCGCATCGGTTGCACCTGATTTTGGATTTAGAGTAATATCAGCAGAAAGTGGTTCTCAATTTACTGGTTCTTTATTTGTGACTGGTGGTATTGTACAATTAGGCGTTGGTTCTTATTTTAGTGGTAGTGGTGAAAAATTATTTAATATACCTCGTTCAGCCTTAACGCCTGATGCTTTAGTAGCAACATTAATAGCAACTGGTTCTGTGACAGCATCTACTGATGTTGAAAGAGGATTTATAGTAAACTCTCAAATAAGTGGCTCTGAATTTACTGGAAGTGTTAAAATAAGCGGAAGTATATTTTTAGGAAGTGGTTCATTCTTCTCTGGTAGTGGTGAGGGATTATTTAACATACCACGTTCAGCAATATCTAATTTAGATGTTAATACAATATTCTCCGGCTCTGCAACAGCATCCATTGACCCTGCTAAAGGTTTCAATGTAAACGTATTCAGCCAATTGAGTGGTAGTTTAGTTGTATCATCTTCAAATTATCCAATACCATCACAATCAATAGATACTACAATCTATGTAACCAATAATGGTAGCGGAGCTTATGTTTTTAGTGGTGGCGCCAATGGTTCAAATGTTAATTTAAAGTTACTTAGAGGGTTTACATATACATTTATAGTAAATGCAGTAGGACATCCGTTTTGGATAAAAACTGCAAAAAGTACTGGCACATCTGATGCATATTCTACTGGCGTAACTAATAATGGAACTGATAATGGTACAATAGTATTTGAAGTAAATCTATCTTCTCCTGATACAGTTTATTATAATTGCCAATTGCATTCTGCAATGGCTGGAGAAATTAATTTAGTAAATGTATTATATAGACCAGCTAAGATTGAATTCATTGGACAAACTAATGTAACTGGTGGTTTATTTGTAAGTGGAAATGCTGTAATACCTTCTGGCTCTGGATACTTTAGTGGTAGTGGTGAGGGATTATTTAATATTCCAGAATCAGCATTATCATTTTCACCAAGTAGAATTTCAAGTGGTAGTGTAACTGCATCTGTAAGTCCTGTTTTTGGATTTAGAGTTGAGGGTGGTGATTCATCTTTTATAAATAGAGTAAACATATCACAATCTTTAGCAGTATCTCAATCAGCAGCAGTTGGTACTAACTTAACTGTTGGAGATACAGTTTCGGCTAGAGTAGTTAGTGGTTCTGATTTTAGTGGTTCATTTCAAGGTGATGGTAGTAGATTAAGAAATGTGCCATCTCAAGAAAGTGCAAGAATTGCTTCTGGTTCTGTAACTGCATCGGTTGACCCGCAATATGGATTTAGAGTAATATCACCATTATATGGTTCTCAATTTACAGGCTCTTTAATTGTAAGTGGTGGTAATATAGCAGTAGTAAGTGGTTCGGCATTTAGTGGTAGTGGTAGATTATTATTCGATATTCCGGAATCTGCTTTATCATTTGCACCAAACAAAATTGCTAGTGGTAGTGTAACGGCATCAGTATCTCCCGCATTTGGATTCAAAATAGAATCATCAGCTAGTGGTTCACGATTTACAGGTTCATTATTTGTAAGTGGTGGAATATTTTTAGCTAGTGGTTCATCATATAGTGGCAGTGGTAAATTATTATTTGATATTCCATTATCCGCTTTATCAAACTTAGACCTATCTAAAATTTTCTCTGGTTCGGCAACTGCGTCGGTATCACCAAATAAAGGATTCGAAGTTAATACAGGTGCAACAATTTTTGATTTTTTAATTGTAACTGGTTCATCAACATTTAAATCAGGCGTAAGTGCTTCTGTATTTAGTGGTAGTGGTGCTGGATTAACAAATATACCATTTTCTGCGTTATCCGAAGAATTAAGTAGAATTGCTAGTGGAAGTGTAACCGCATCCGCTTCACCTAATTTTGGATTTAGAGTTCAATCTTCTTTAAGTGGTTCTCAATTTACGGGTTCTTTATTTGTAACTGGTGGAAACATAAGAGTAGCAACTGGTTCATTCTTTAGTGGTAGTGGTGCTGGTTTGAGTAATATTCCTAGAAATGCATTAACTGAAGATGCACTAACTTCATTTGAAATTAAAAGTGGTAGTGTAACTGCATCGGTTTCTCCAAATTTTGGATTTAGAGTAATTTCAGCTGAAAGTGGTTCACAATTTACTGGTAGCTTAAAAATAAGTGGTAGTGTAACATTAAATTCAGGTTCTGCGTATAGTGGTAGTGGTAGAAATTTATCTGATATTCCCGAATCTGCGTTAGCATTTAAACTTAATAGAATCTTTAGTGGTTCTGCAACTGCATCAATTTCTCCTGATAGAGGATTTGAAGTAAATACATTCTCCACAATTAGTGGAAGTTTTATAGTATCATCATCTTTAAGAGAAGTTGCATCATCATCATTAAATACAGTATTTGATGTAACAAATAATGGAAGTAGTGCATATATATTTAGTGGTTCAATTCAAGGAGTAAATCCAAATTTAACTTTGGTTAGAGGTGTAACTTATACATTTAATTTAAATGCAAGTGGCCACCCATTCCGTATTAATACTATTAATGGAATTGGTACGAATGATGAATATACAACTGGTGTAACTAATAATGGTGAAGATGTTGGTGCAATAATATTTGAAGTTCCGTTTGATGCACCTGATGTATTATACTATAATTGCCAATTCCATTCATCTATGGCTGGTACAATTAATATGGTTAATTCTATATTAGTACCTGCTGAAATAAAATTTATTGGTGAAACAAAAGTTATTGGTAACTTAACTGCATCAATGTTTAGTGGTAGTGGTAAAGGATTATTTGATATTCCTCGTTCAGCTATAACAGAAGATTCGGTTAGAATTGCTAGTGGTTCGGCAACAGCATCTATCGCTCCAAATACTGGTTTAGTTGTAACAACATTCTCTACATTTGAATTTCCTGTATCAGCATCAATGTTTAGTGGTAGTGGTAAAGGATTATTTGATATACCTAGAAATGCCATTACCGAAGAAGCTTTTAGAATTGCTAGTGGTAGTGTAACGGCATCTGTAAATCCTGATGATGGATTTAGAGTTATAACTGCATTCACATCTTCGTTTGGTGAGAGTGGGACATTTACATCATCAATTGCATCACAATTTACTGGTTCTATATCCGTAAGTGGTAGTGTTTATATTAATGATAATAGTGGTGGATTGTTTATAGAATCATCCTCATTCATATATGCAGAAGGTACTTATTTAAGAAACATTCCAAAATCGGCATTAACGGAAGATGCATTATTATCTTCATTTATAGTATCTGGTTCTGTAACGGCATCTGTAAATCCTGATGATGGATTTAGAGTTATAACTCCATTTACTGGTTCTCAAATTGGTTCTCAATTTACTGGTTCAGTTGAGGTTAGTGGTAGTATTATAGCTAAAGATTTCTTCATAGGGGATGGTAGATTTATAACAAACGTACAAGCAGCTGCATCGCCATTGATAGCAAGTGGTTCGGCAACTGCATCTGTGACTAGTGGTGAAAAGTTTATTGTAAAAACTGCAAAATTCGATGAGCAAATTGGTTCTGAATTTACTGGTTCTATTGAAGTTAGTGGTTCGATAACCGTTAAAGATTTTATATTCGGAGATGGTAGATTTATTACTAACGTTGTTGCGGCAGCAGCTCCATTTATAGCAAGTGGTTCGGCAACGGCATCGGTAGCAAGTGGTAGGCAGTTTATAGTAAAAACAAACGAAACTGGTTCATCGATTGGTTCTCAATTTACGGGTTCAGTTCAAATTAGTGGTAGTATTACTGCAACCGATTTCTTTATAGGAGATGGTAGATTTTTGACAAATGTACAAGCATCAGCAGCTCCATTGATAGCAAGTGGTTCGGCAACGGCTTCGGTAGCTAGTGGTAAAGTATTCCAAGTAATTACAAACGCTGTATCTGGTGGTTATTACGGTTCTGAATTTACTGGTTCAGTAAGTATTAGTGGTTCGCTTTCAGCATCTCGTTATGATGGGGATGGTGCAGGTTTGTTTAATATTCCAGCATCAGCATTAGAAGATTTACAATTAGATAGAATACAATCTGGTTCAGCTAGAGCAATTATTGACCCAGATAAATTTGATGTAAACACTCCAATAACTGCAGCAAGATACGATGGTGATGGTAGTGGATTATTTAACATTCCTGCAGAAGCTTTAGAAGATTTACAATTGGATAGAATTATATCTGGTTCGGTTCAAGCGGTAATATCACCAAATAGAGGATTAGAAATTGGAACTAAAACATTCGTTTCCGGTAACTTAAGTGTTACTGGTGGATTATTTGTTACTGGTGGTAATATTGTAGCAGCAACTGGTTCTGCATATTATGGTGATGGTAGTGGATTAACAAATATTAACATTGCTAACTTATCATTTGAAACATCACTATTACAATCAGGCTCTGCAATAGCTAGAATATCTCCAAATTTTGGATTTGTAGTAAATACATCATCTTTAATTGAGGGCAATTTAGTAGTATCAAATAAAATAACAGCAAGTAATTTAATATTTTCACCATTATTTACTGGGTCATTCTTAGGAACTTATAATTTCCAAGGAGTAGGACCAACCGCATCTGCTCAATATGATATTTTAAGATTTGATGAGGCAAGAGGATATTTTATACCTCAACCTGAAACATCATTAACTGAAACTGTATCATTCAATAATGTTAGTGATTTAACAATTGTACACAATTTGGGAATACAATACCCAATGGTTCAGGTTTATGCAACTGGTTCTGAAGACCAAATTATACCTGGTACAATAAAATCAATTAGTGAAGATGAAATCCAAATTAAATTTGCTGGATTAACTTCTGGACACGTTGTAATTGGTAGTGGAGGTTCATTGATTAATGGTACAATACCGGGTGATAGAGTATTTGGTACGGTGTTATCAGCTTCATACGCAATTAGAGCGGGTGTAGCTGAAAGTATTGTTGGATTTAATTCCGCATCATTAGCAGCATTAGGTGATTTAGAAAACTTCGTAAGAAATTCACAAACATCATCAATGGCTGTGTTTAGTGCAGTAAGTTCTTCTTACGCATTAACAGCATCATACGCATTAAATGCAGGAGCAGGTGGTGGTACTGAATTATTTATATACCAAACCAGTTCATTGGTAAAATCTCAAGTAGGAAAAATTCACTTTACGGGTTCTGGTGTTGATGTGACACCATCTGGTTCGGATGGAGTATTAGTAACCATATTAGGTGGCGGTGGTGGTGGTGCTGGTATTGGTGATTTACTTAGTTCACAAACCGCTTCAATGTTGGTTGGTACGGCATCATTAGCATTTACAGCATCTTACGCAATATTCGCATTAAATTCGGCAAACGTTGATACTGCATCATTCTTACAAGTAAATAAAGATAGTAAAATTGATGCTAACTTAACTATTAGTGGTAGTTTGGGTGTTAGTGGTAGTGTGTTATTAAATTCATTACCATCTGGTTCATCTGAAAATGTTGTTGTTTGGAATGATGTAACAAAAAAATTAGAAAGAAGAAATATAGCAGCAGCAGTTGGTTCATCGGGAACATCTGGTGCACAGGGTTCATCTGGTTCAAGCGGAAGTAGTGGTACATCTGGTTCAAGCGGCTCAAGTGGTAGTTCGGGTTCATCTGGAATAGATGGTACTAATGGTACAAGCGGAAGTAGTGGTTCAAGCGGAAGTAGTGGTAGTAGTGGTTCAAGCGGAAGTAGTGGAACTGCCGGAAGTAGTGGTTCATCCGGTTCATCTGGAAGTAGTGGTACATCAGGAAGTAGTGGTACAAGTGGCTCATCAGGTTCAAGCGGTTCAACAGGTTCTGCTGGTACAAGCGGTAGTAGTGGAAGTAGTGGTTCAAGTGGTAGTTCGGGTTCATCTGGTACATCAGGCTCAACGGGTTCTGCTGGTACATCTGGAAGTGGTGGTTCATCGGGCTCTGGAGGTACATCGGGTTCAAGCGGAAGTAGTGGTACATCGGGAACTTCAGGTTCATCTGGAAGTAGTGGAAGTAGTGGTTCATCGGGTTCAACTGGTTCAGCTGGTACATCAGGTTCTTCTGGTACAAGCGGAAGTAGTGGTACATCGGGTTCATCAGGTTCAACTGGAACAGCTGGGTCTTCTGGTTCATCGGGTTCATCGGGAACTTCTGGAATAAGTGGAACATCGGGTTCATCGGGAACAACTGGTTCTGGTGGCTCATCAGGAACAACAGGTACGGCTGGAACATCGGGTTCTTCTGGTTCTGCTGGTAGTGGAGGTTCTGCTGGTACAAGCGGTTCATAGGGAACTTCTGGTACATCGGGTTCTTCTGGTAAAGCTGGAACTGATGGTTCATCAGGAACTTCTGGTAAAGATGGTAGTGGTGGTACTTCTGGTACAAGTGGTTCATCAGGAACTTCTGGTAAAGATGGAACATCGGGAACTTCTGGTGAAGATGGTACATCGGGAACTTCTGGAAGTAGTGGCTCATCAGGTACAACTGGTTCATCAGGTACAACTGGTTCATCAGGTACATCGGGAAGTAGTGGTTCATCCGGTTCATCTGGAAGTAGTGGTTCATCGGGAAGTAGTGGTTCATCGGGAACTACGGGCTCATCTGGTACTAGTGGTACTAGTGGAAGTAGTGGCTCATCAGGAACTTCTGGTTCATCGGGAACTTCTGGTTCAAGTGGCTCAGCTGGCACAACAGGTTCTTCTGGAACAAGCGGAAGTAGTGGAAGTAGTGGCACATCAGGAACTTCTGGAACTGACGGAACGTCTGGTTCAAGCGGGTCTGCTGGTTCATCTGGTTCATCTGGTTCAACTGGTTCGGCTGGAACATCTGGCACAGCTGGCACAGCTGGTAGTTCAGGCTCATCAGGAACTTCTGGTACTGATGGAACATCGGGCTCAAGCGGCTTGAGTGGTACTGATGGTACAAGCGGTAGTAGTGGTAGTAGTGGAACGGCTGGTTCATCTGGCACAAGCGGTAAAAATGGTAGTAGTGGTAGTAGTGGGAGTAGTGGAACGGCTGGTTCTTCTGGAACATCTGCTGAAGGTACATCTGGAACTTCAGGTACCAATGGTACAAGCGGAAGTAGTGGTTCAAGCGGAAGTAGTGGAACGAATGGCACGTCTGGTTCAAGCGGTTTAACAGGAACTTCTGGCACAAGCGGAAGCAGTGGAAGTAGTGGAGTTGATGGTACAAACGGAACTGGTGGAACGGCCGGCTCTTCTGGTAGTAGTGGAAGTAGTGGTTCAAGCGGCACAAGCGGTTTGGATGGTACATATTTTGGTTCATCGGGTTCATCAGGAAGTAGTGGTACGACTGGCACAGCAGGTTCTTCAGGAACTTCAGGAACAAGTGGCTCAAGCGGCTCTTCTGGATTAGATGGTACATACTTTGGTAGTAGTGGTTTAAGTGGTTCAAGCGGTTCTTCTGGAAGTTCTGGAAGTACAGGTACATCTGGTAGTACGGGGACTAATGGCACATCGGGAACTTCTGGATTAGATGGTACATACTTTGGAAGTAGTGGCTCATCTGGTACAAGCGGTACAACAGGAACTTCTGGTTCATCTGGAATAGATGGTACAAGCGGAAGTAGTGGAAGTAGCGGAAGTAGTGGAGTTGATGGAACATTTTTTGGTACAAGTGGTACAACAGGAACGTCTGGTTCATCTGGAAGTAGTGGCACATCGGGAACTTCTGGTTCAAGCGGAACTACTGGACTTGACGGAACATATTTTGGTAGTAGTGGTTCAAGTGGAAGTAGTGGTTCAAGCGGAACTACTGGAGTTGATGGTAGTAGTGGAAGTAGTGGTTCATCGGGAAGTAGTGGACTAGATGGAACATTCTTTGGTAGTAGCGGTATTTCTGGAACATCAGGAAGTACTGGATTGAATGGTACATCTGGATTAGATGGAACTTCTGGCACAAGCGGAAGCAGTGGAAGTAGTGGAACTTCTGGATTAGATGGAACATATTTTGGTAGTAGTGGTACATCAGGTTCATCTGGCACATCGGGCTCATCGGGCTCAACTGGTACGGCAGGTTCTTCTGGTATATCGGGTTCAGATGGTACATCGGGTTCAAATGGTTCTTCTGGTTTAGATGGAACATTCTTTGGTAGTAGTGGTACAAGTGGTTCTGATGGTACAAGCGGAAGTAGTGGTACAAATGGTACAACGGGTACGGCTGGCTCATCTGGAAGTAGTGGTACAACAGGAACTTCTGGTGTGAATGGTACTTTCTTTGGAAGTAGTGGTACATCCGGTTCGTCTGGCACAAATGGTACAACTGGTACGGCTGGTTCAAGCGGATTTACTGGTAGTAATGGTACAAGTGGTACAACTGGAACATCTGGTGTTAATGGTACTTTCTTTGGAACAAATGGTACATCAGGTAGTGGAGGTACATCTGGTACTGGAGCAAATGGTACATCGGGATTAGATGGTACTTCAGGTACATCATTCTTTGGAGTTACATCTGGAACGGCTGGTACGTCTGGTACATCACCATTAGGATTTACAAATGGTACATCAGGAACTTCAGGTTCAACAGGAAGTTCTGGATTAGATGGTACATACTTTGGTTCTTCGGGTTCATCTGGTACTTCAGGCGCAACAGGGCCTGCAGGTACTTCGGGTACTTCATTTTTCGGAACAACATCAGGAACAGCAGGTACATCTGGAACATCCCCATTAGGATTTACATCTGGTACTTCTGGTACTGGAGCATCTTCTGGTACTTCTGGATTTATGAATGTAAGTGGTACTACTAATAATGGTGTAATTACATATGATAGTGTATTACCTGGTGGTAGTGTTGAATCTAACTTAGTATTTGATGGTACTACATTAACATTAACAGGAAACTTAGGAGCTAGTGGATATATAAGTTCAACAAATTATGTAACTTCTACTACATTTAGAGAAACATATTCTGATTTAGGAACTGGCGGTAGTACAACATTAGACCTATCAACAGCAAATAATTTCAGAAGACAATTTAATGGTACTGCAACACTTACATATTCAAATCCGCCAGCATCAAATGCATTTGGATTTACTTTAGTAGTTGTAAACGCTGGAGCATATACTATAACATGGCCAGCAACAATAGATTGGGTGGGTGGAACTGCACCAATATTAACATCGTCTGGTACTGATGTGCTGGCATTTTATACATTTAATGGTGGTACAACATATTACGGATTTGTAACAGGTAAAAATTTAAGTTAATAATTATAGTTATGGGAATATTTAGAAGATTAGTAGAATCAGATTCATCGGCAGTTTTTCCTTTTGTATTTAAAATAACAACAACGGTAGCTAATACGGTATTTACAACCCCATTAGTTGATTATGCTGGATTGACTCCAAGTTTATTTATAAATTGGGGAGATGGGAGTGCAAATTCTCCATTAATTACAGCATCATCATCTACAAATAGAATTCATACATTTGTAGCACCTGGAACTTATACAATTACTATAAGTGGGTTTATGCCAGGATTTAGAGTAAATAATAATTCTGGAATAAGAAACCTCATTACTGAATTAGTACAATGGGGAGTAGTTGGATTGAGAACAATAGATTTTTATGGTTGCCAAAATTTAACAGCAATTCCTGGTAGCGCTTCTTTAAGTGGTGTTGGTGGATATACTGGATTGGCAGAAGTTATAAATTTCTCATCTCTATTTCAAGGTACAAGAATATCATCAATACCTTCTGATTTATTTGAATATTCTCCAAATGCAACTACATTTTCAAATACATTCTCATCAATATTAACATTAACAACAGTACCAAACGGATTATTTGATAGTGTACCAAATGCAACTACATTTGCATCTTGTTTTTTTGGATGTTCGGCATTAACTTCAGTACCATCTACATTATTTGACCAAAATACAACGGCAGTAAACTTTTCTGGTACTTTCTATAATTGTAGAGCATTAACAAATGTATTACAATTTACTTATAATACAAACGTTACAATTTTTAATAACTTATATTATATGAGTTCAACATCAAATGCGTTGACAGGAACTGCACCTACATTGTGGTTACGAACTCCAACACCATCTGGTACTAGAGCATTTTTTAATTGTACTGGATTAGCAAACTACGCATCAATACCTTCAAATTTCAAATAATATGTATTTAAGAATTATAGAAGAAAATATTAATTATCCATATAGTGTTAATGATTTAAGAGAATCATATCCTAATGTAAGTTTACCTGCTGAATTAAGTGATGGGGCTTTAATAGAATGGGATATGTATGTAGTAACGCCAACTCCAGCACCATCTGATTATACAAAAAACATTACAGAAGGTACTCCAACTTTAATTGATGGAAATTATCATCAAACTTGGAATCAAGTCAATGCATCTGAAGCAGAGATTTCATATAGAATTGAAAATCAATGGGAAGAAGTTAGAGTATTGAGAAACCAATTACTAACTGAATGTGATTGGACACAATTAGCAGATATCTCATCTGAAACTAAAGAAGCTTGGACAGTATATAGACAAGCATTGCGAAATATTACAACACAAACGAATCCATTTAGTATAGAATGGCCAGCGAAACCTTAAAAGGAAATTATTTTATATTTATACCTATAACAAAAGTATATAGATATAAATGGTAATACATAGTCCCATATTTTCAGGTTCAATAATTCAAGATAGGAACAATGCATATGCGGACCTTAGTGGTTCTTTCACAGGTTCTTTAACTGGTTCTTTTAAAGGAACAATCGATGTTCAACAGGCATCATTTGCAAATTTAAATATAACTAATAAATTATCGGTAAGTGGTTCTATAATAATGACGGGTTCAATGAATCTGACAGCTGGCGGATATTTAGTTGATAATGTAAACGTATTAGATTCAGCAATAGCTTTTGCGATAGCATTAGGATAAAAATAAAACAAAATGGCAAATACATTTAAAAATAGTATAACGGGTTCGGTAGGAACAGCAGGTGTTAAAGTATATGAATCACCAGCTGCAACTTCGGCAACAATAATTGGTGTTAATGTAGCAAATGCAGCAGCACAAAATATTTCGGTAAGTGTAATGATGAGAGATACTTCTGGAAATAAATGTGTATATTTGGTAAAAGATGCTTTGATAGTACAAGGTGGTTCAAATGTAATGGTAGGTGGTGAACAAAAGATTGTATTAGAAGCTACGGATTTTCTTTCGGTGACATCTTCGTTAGCAAATTCGGCAGATGTAATTGTTTCGGTATTAGAGTTGACATAATAAAAAAGATATATTAAATGGAGTTTAACGGTAAAAGTCCTAATGGTTTAAATCAGACTAGTGTAAATAGTGTATCACTTTTTGTGAGTGGGGCATCTATATTAAATGTATCATCGGAATCTGTAAATGTTGTAGGAAACTTTACTGCTTCTAAAATACAAACGGATGAAATTGATTCATTTGGTAATAATCCGTTTCAAATAAAAGCCGATACTAAAATCTCAGGCTCACTTAATGTTTCATCATCACTATCAGCATCTTTATTTAGAGGTGATGGTAACGGACTATTTAATATATCAGCTGCATCAATTGGTGATATAGATAGATTAAAATCAGGTTCGGCAATTGCAGTAATTTCTCCAAACAAAGGACTTGAAGTTAATAGTGGAGTTACTGTTACGGATTTTTTAGTAGTAACTGGTAGTGGTATTTTTAAAGGAGATATAACTGTAGCTGGAAAAATTACAACAACTCAATTACATACAACATTTATATCATCTTCAGTAATATTCTCATCTGGTTCAAACAAATTTGGTGATAACGTAATTGATAAGCAAGAAATTACTGGTAGTTTAGCTATTAGTGGTTCTGTATTTATAGATGGATTAAGAACGGATTTAACAACCAACGAAGTATTGGTTATTAATACTACAACTGGTAAGATAGGTACAAAAACAGCAGCAGCAACATCGGGAACTTCTGGTACGTCAGGTACAACGGGTTCAAGCGGTTCATCGGGTACAACTGGTTCAAGCGGCTCATCAGGAACTTCTGGAAGTGGTGGTACATCAGGCTCTGGAGGTACATCTGGCACAAGCGGAAGTAGTGGAAGTAGCGGTAGTGGAGGAAGTAGTGGTTCAAGTGGAACTTCGGGAAGTTCTGGTTCATCCGGCTCAACAGGTTCTGCTGGTACATCTGGTTCAAGCGGAAGTAGTGGAAGTAGTGGTAGTGGAGGAACATCAGGTTCTGGTGGTACAAGTGGCTCTGGTGGTACATCAGGCTCTTCTGGAATTGATGGTACGAGTGGAAGTAGTGGTAGTGGAGGAACATCAGGTTCTTCTGGTAGTTCAGGCTCATCGGGTAC
>Ga0164293_10003492_pt1 | contig 13390 bp, 18 predicted proteins | sample GEODES118metaG_FD_111487 | JGI IMG/M metagenome (GOLD analysis project Ga0164293, IMG submission 111487) | Eutrophic lake water microbial communities from Lake Mendota, Wisconsin, USA - GEODES118 metaG | ecosystem: Environmental > Aquatic > Freshwater > Lake | place: USA: Lake Mendota... | reverse complement strand
CAACGTGTGCCTGAAGAAACAAACAGAAAAATTGTTGATCATATTTCAGATATAAATTTGACATATAGTGATATTGCAAGAGAGTATTTGTTAAGAGAGGGTTTGCCTGCCGACCGTATTATTAAAACAGGCTCTCCAATGTTTGAAGTACTAAATCATTATTTGCCTTCTATTCAGCAATCGGATGTATTATCTCGATTGAATTTAGTTGAACATGAATATTTTGTAGTATCTGCTCACAGAGAAGAAAATATTAATAACGAGAAAAATTTCATAGGTTTATTAACGTGTTTAAATTTAATTGCTGAAAAGTACAATAACCCAATTGTTGTAAGCACACACCCGCGCACGAGAAAAATGATTGATGCAATGGGTATTGGATTGCACAATAATGTTCAATTATTAAAGCCCTTAGGTTTTAATGATTATAATGCATTGCAAATGAATTCTTTTGCAGTCCTATCGGATAGTGGAACAATTTCTGAAGAATCTTCCATTTTAAATTTTCCTGCACTAAACATTAGAGATGCACACGAACGCCCTGAAGCAATGGAAGAGGCATCTGTGATGATGGTTGGACTAAACCCAGAACGTATTATGCAAGGATTAGTACAATTACAATCTCAGATAACAGGTGCTGAAAGAAATTTTAGACCTGTAGCCGATTATTCTATGCCAAATGTATCCGAAAAAATGGTTCGTATCATATTGAGTTATACAGATTACATTAAACGAACGGTTTGGAGTGAGTAAATTATGAGAGTACTCTTCCTAACTATGGTTAAAATTAGTTCCTTTGAAGAAAGAGGGATTTATACAGATTTACTTCGTAAATTTCACAATGAAGGGCACGAAGTTAATGTGGTTTGTCCAATAGAAAGAAGAGAAAAAAAGAATACGTTTATTTTAAATGAAGCTAGTGGAAAAATTCTGAATGTAAAAACATTTAATCTTCAGAAAACAAATATCATTGAAAAAGGTTTAGGGATTTTAGCAATTGAGTACCAATTTCTTACAGCAATTAAGAAATATTATTCAAATGTTAAATTTGATCTGATTTTATATTCAACTCCACCTATAACTTTTTCAAAAGTGATTAATTATATTAAAAAAAGAGATAACGCATATTCATACCTGATGTTAAAAGATATTTTTCCACAAAATGCAGTAGATATGAAAATGATAAAAAAGGATAGTCTACTACATAAAATTTTCCTAAGAAAAGAAAAAAAATTATATCAATTATCTGACGCTATAGGTTGTATGTCTCAAGCGAATGTTGATTTCGTTGTTAAACATAATCCAGAATTAAATCATTTAAAAGTAGAAATTAATCCAAATTCAATAGAACCCATTGATAGATTATATTCTATTGATGAAAAGGAAAAAATTAGAGAGAAATATAATATTCCGATAAATAAAAAAGTGCTAGTTTATGGTGGAAATTTGGGAAAACCTCAAGGATTAGATTTTTTGTTGCAAACGATAGAAAAATCATTTAATAAAGAGGTATTTTTTTTAGTTATTGGTGATGGTACAGACTTTATTAGAATAGATAGTTGGTTTAGGAAAAACAGACCGACAAATGCAAAAATATTAAAAAGACTACCTAAAGAGGATTACGATACTTTATTAGCATCTTGTGATATAGGCTTGATTTTTTTACATCCTGATTTTACTACACCTAATTTTCCATCTAGATTGTTGTCCTATATGGAAATGAAGATGCCAGTAATTGCTGCAACAGATAGGAATACTGATATTGGAGATATTATTGAAAAGGCAAATTGTGGATTTAAGGTGCTTTCAGGAGATTCAATTAAAATGAATCAAGCCATTACTCAATTGATTGATAATGATAAACTTGAAATGATGGGCAGTAATGCTTGGATTTTATTGCAATCCAATTACATGGTTGATTATTCCTTTCAATTAATCATTAATAAGATTAATTAATGTATAAAAACGATTTAAAAACTATTATAGATTTTAGTATTGCTTTTTTAGGTTTCTGTTTTATACTACCTATATTTATAACTGTTCTTATTGGTTTGTGTATAGCGAATCAAGGAAAACCCTTCTTTTTTCAATTGCGTCCAGGTAAAAATGAGCAACTATTTAAAATAATAAAGTTTAAAACAATGAATGATAAAAAAGATGTCACTGGAAATTTATTGCCAGATGCGCATAGATTGACTAAAATTGGTAGTTTTGTACGAAAAACATCTTTAGATAAATTACCACAGTTGATTAATGTGTTAAAATGAGATATGAGTTTAATAGGACCTAGGCCTTTGTTGCCAGAATATTTGCCTTTATACAATGAAACACAAAAAAGTAGGCACCTAGTAAAACCAGGAATTACTAGATGGGCACAAGTAAACGGTCGTAATGCTATTAGTTGGGAACAAAAATTTGAATATGATGTTTGGTATGTAAATCATGTTTCTTTTTTACTTGATTGTAAAATTTGTTATACTTGAAAAACGTTTAGGACAGCAATGATGCAAGATATAATAATTATTGGGGCTAGTGGTCTGGGAAAAGAGGTTGCTTATCATATTAAATCTATTAATAAGATAAACCCAAGCTTTAATGTAGTGGGTTTTATAGATGATAATTCTTCTATACTCAATAATGAATTAATTTATGGGTTAAAAGTTATTGGAAATCTTAATGATCTTATGAATAATAAATTTGATGTAAAAAATATTTGCATAGCTATAGCTGACAATAATATTCGTTTTTCAATTGTTGAAAAATTAAAGCATATTAACTTTACTTTTCCTAATATTATTGATCCTTCGGTTAATTTTGATTCTTCTAACAGTATAGGTTATGGTAATATTATTGGTCATGGTGTTTTGATGACTTGTAATATCTCTTTAGGGAATTTCAATATTTTAAACGGGTCATCAGGTTTTGGTCATGATATAACGATAAGTGATTTTAATTTATTTGGCCCTAGAACATCTATTTCAGGATGTGTGAAAATCGGAAGTTTGAATACTTTTAATTTAAACTCCTCAATTATTCAGAATTTAATAGTAGGTAATGGGAATACTATAAATTTGCATTCTTGTTTGTTCAAAAGTATAAAAGATGACGGAGTCTATTTTGGTGTTCCAGCGATGAAACAAAGATTTTAATAATAAATAAATAAATAATTATGACAGCAGAGAATTTTATTAAAGATTTACAAGAAGAAGTGTTTATGGAAACAGAGATTTCTTTAATTACACTTGGAACAAATTTTAAAGATCTGGATGAGTGGGATTCATTAACAGCATTATCTTTAATTGCTCATTTTGACATGAATTTAGGAAAAAAAATATCAGGTGATCAAATAAAAAATGCTGTGTTTATTCAGGATCTATATAATTTAGCTATTGCATAGTGTTTACAGTAAAAGGGGTAAAATTAAGTTCTATTGTTGGTGTTGCTCCGGCTTATACCGAAGATAATTTGACTAATCCAATCTTCAATGATTCTGAGGATGCTGAGAAATATGTAAAGACTGTTGGGGTACGTTATAGAAGAGTAACCGACAAAAATACTTGTACCGCTGATTTATTTGTACCCGCTTTCAATAAACAAATAGAGTTGTTAAACTGGGACAAAAGCGAGGTTGGGATTTTAATAGTGATTACCCAAACTCCAGAGTATATTTCGCCGTTACAAAGTATTATTTTACAAGATCGTTTAGGATTAGAAAAAACTTGCTTGTGTTTAGATGTGCCTTTGGGATGTAGCGGCTACATTTATGGCAGTTTTTTGATATCTTCTTTGATGCAATCACATAATATTAAAAAAGGAATTTTATTTACAGGCGATACGTTAACCAAACAAGCCTCTATAAAAGACAGAAGTACTCAGCCTTTATTTTCAGACGCGGCAACATCTACAGCGTTTGAATTAGATACAACTGCATCTGATATGTTTTTTGACTTAGGGAATGATGGTTCGGGTTTTGAAAATATTATGGTAAAAGATGGAGGTTATCGAAATCGTTTTTCTGAAGAATCATTGAAATACGTTGATAAAGGAGAAGGAGTATGTTTGCGGGGAATAGATACAATTATGATAGGTATGGATGTGTTTTCATTTGCAATATCAACAGCCCCGAAAACAGTTAATCAGTTAATTATTCAATATAATTTAGATTTTGACAGTTTAGATTATTTTGTATTTCATCAGGCAAACATGTTTTTGAATGAGATGATTCGAAAGCGATTGAAACTACCAGTAGATAAAGTTCCATATTCCTTATACGATTATGGAAATTCAGCTTCTGCTACTATTCCAATTACAATACTAGATAAAATTCAAAATGAAATCCAAGAAAAGCCATTAAAAATGATTTTCTCAGGTTTTGGAGTCGGTTTGTCCTGGGGAGCCATGTATATAGAAACCAATAATGTAGTTGTTGCGCCAATAATTCTCGTATAATATGATACAAAAACTAAAACCAATTCATTACACTAACAGAGAATATTTTGACAAAGAAATTTTAGATATTTTCGAAAATAATTGGCAATTTGCTTGTATGAAATCTGAACTTTCAGAAAGATTTAGTTATTTTGTTGTTGAATATGGTAATAAATCCTATTTCGTTACAAATACTGGAAAAGATGGTATACGTGCATTTAAAAATGTATGTTCACACCGTGCCAATAAAATATTTTTGGATGATTTTGGTAAGAGACCAATCATGTGTTTATATCACAATTGGACTTATAACAGTGAAGGAAAGCCAATAAATGCCTTTGCAAAAGATTTTTTTGAAACACCAGAAGAATCAGATTTGTTATTAGAACAATATGAAGTTCAAATTGTAGGGGAGTTTGTTTTTGTAAATGTAGGAAATTCTAAAATAACAATTGAGGAACAATTAGGCGAATTTTATAATAAATTGATTCAAATATCAAATGCCTTAGGAATGAAAATTACTTATGACTGTAATTTGCATAAAGCAAATTGGAAGTTATTAGTAGAGAATGTTTTGGAATGTTATCATTGTTTACCGGTTCATAAAAATTCCTTGGTAGAGCGTCTTGGAGTTGGGCTAAAGCCATTTATGAAGTTTGAATTTTTCAACGGAAATTCCTCTGGTCATTTACCTATTGCAAATAATCAAGTTTCAGTCAAAAGAAAAAAAATGCTAAATTACCTTGATAAGAGAGAATTTAAACATGATTCATATTATCATTTATTTATTTATCCAAATTTATTCATTTCATCAACAGAAGGAATTTCTTTTTACATTGGCCATGCATTGCCTAATAATTTCTGCGAGACAAATCTTCGGACCCGTTATTTTGAATGTAAAATAAAGAATATTGAGGAATATAGAAATTATCAGGATTTTTTAAATTCTGATATTGTTAATTTCGGAAATGAAATTCTAAATGAAGACAAAATAATCATTCAGAATGTTCAAAAAGGATTGGAAATAAGTAATAAAAGTTTATATCTAAACAAAGAAGAGTTTAGAATAAAAGAATTTCAAGAACATTATTGTTTACAAATAAATGCGTATGATTTTTAATAACAAATTAGATGTTAATAATAAAAGCATCTTAATTACAGGCGCGACATCGGGTATAGGTTTTGCAACATCACAACTGTTAATAAATTTAGGATGTTCACTTTATGTAGTTGGAAGAAATAAAGTAAAACTTGATGAACTCGAAACTTTGGGAAAAGGAAAAGTGGTTTCTTTACAAGCTGATTTAAGAAATATTAATGATATAAAAATGATTATAGATACAATTTCTAAAATTGATGGTTTTGTTCATTCTGCAGGTGTAGTAAATAGTATTCCTTTGCAATTTATTAATCATGAATCTCTTGAAATTGAGCGTTCTTTAAATTATGATTCTTTTGTGTTTTTAACTCAAAATTTAGTTAAGAAAAAAAAAATTAATTCTGACGGATCAATAGTTTCACTTGCTTCAATTGCTGCACACTTTGGTATAATTGGTAGTTCAATTTATTGTGGTAACAAAGCAGCTTTAATAGCTACATCAAAAGTTTTCGCAAAAGAGTTAGCAAATAAAAGGATTAGAGTTAATACAGTTTCACCTGGAATTGTTCGGACGGAAATGGTCAACAATGCTGAGGGACAACATTTAACAAAGGATGCTCTTATTTTGGATGAACAAAAATATCCTTTGGGATATGGTGAGCCAGATGATGTCGCTTATTGTATTACTTATTTACTTTCAGATGCAAGTAAATGGATTACGGGCCAAGATATTATATTAGATGGAGGTAGAACTTGTTATGTTTAAAAATAATTACATTGGAAACAATATTTAAAAATATTTCAATTTCTGGAATTTCTACAGTAGTCCCAAAAAATGTTTTGAATTTAGAGACATTAAGTTCTGTTTATGGTCAGGAAGATGTTCGGAAAATTATTGCAACTACTGGCATTAAAAAAGTACGTATAGCTGACGAAGAAACTACAGCTTCGGACTTATGTTATCAAGCTGCACATCATTTGATTGAGCAATTGGACATAGAAAAAGACGAAATAGATGCATTAATATTTGTTTCTCAGACTAACGATTATAGTTTACCGCAAACAAGTAATGTTTTACAAAGTCGATTAGGGCTTAATGAAAATGTTTTTTGCTTAGACATCAGATTAGGATGTAGCGGTTATATCATAGGTTTATTTCAGGCATCGTTATTAATCAATGGTGGAGCATGTAAAAATGTTTTGGTTTTAGCAGGTGATACTACATCAAAAATAATCAATCCAAAAGATAAGTCTTTACGAATGGTTTTTGGTGACGCAGGTTCGGCTACTTTTGTAAATAGGGGTTCAGATGATATAGGCTTTAAAATTCATAATAAGGGTTCAGGATTTTCCGAATTAATTATTCCTGCAGGTGGGTTTAGAAAACCAATTTCCAACCTAACTTCCAATGAAATTACTGACAAAGACGGAAATGTTAGATCAGAAAATGACTTGTACATGAATGGTGCCGAAATCTTTAATTTTGCAATTAATAATGTACCTACTTTAATTGATGATTTATTAAAAATTGCAAAATGGTCTAAAACAGAGGTCGATTTATTTTTATTCCATCAAGCCAATAACTTTATGGTTGAATATTTAAAACGTAAATTGAAAATAATTACTGAGAAAGTGCCTTTAGGAGTAGAAAATTATGGAAATACAGGACCGTGCTCAATACCGCTACTTTTAAGTTATATAACTGAGAAACAATTTTCTTCGGATAAAGTTATAATGTGTGGTTTTGGAGTAGGATTGTCATGGGCTGGCTGTTATACAAATTTAGCAAAAACAAAAATTTTTAAAACAATTGATTATATAAAAGATTAAAAATGAAAGAATTATTATTATTAAAAATAAATGAAGTTTTAGAAGGTAAAAGTATGCCATCTATAACAGAAATTAATTCAGATACAATTTTGAGAGATGGGTTAGGGTTAGATTCTTTTGATTTAGCTGAATTGACTGTTCGTATTGAAGAAGAAACAGATATTGATATATTTTCAAACGGTATTGTAACAACTGTAGGTGAAATATTAGATATTTTGGAAAATAATTAAACTAAAAAACTCATATGTTTTATATTAATGAAAACAATTCTGAATATTTTAGTTATAAGGAACTTGTAAACTACTTGAACGAGTCTAGAAGTATTATTACAAATCCGTATAAAACTTCTACTTTAGATTTGTTTAAAAATATGATTAAAGCTTTGATTCATAACAAAGATTTAATTTTATTAGATAATGATTTTACAGATGCTGAAGTAATTGCGCTTATTGGGAAAAAATATATTAAAAATGTTGTCTCAGTAGATAGTTTAGGTTTTGATAGTTTTAAATCATATTTACAGTTAATAATTGAATCTAAAAGTAAAATTACTATTTATACTTCCGGCACAACAGGCCTTCCAAAAAAAGTTGTTCATACTATTGGTTCATTGACAAGAGAAGTTAAGACTGGATCTAATTTTGAATCATCAATTTGGGGCTTAGCTTTCAACCCTACTCACATGGCTGGTCTTCAGGTGTTTTTCCAGGCTTTATTTAACAATAATAGTATAGTTGATTTATTTAACATTGATACAAAAACCATTAATGAATCGATTTTAAAACATAAAATTTCTCATATTTCAGCTACACCAACATTTTACAGGTTACTAAATAGTAAAGATAATATTTTTAATGATGTTAAGTCTGTTACTTTAGGAGGGGAAAAGTCAGAAGATAATTTGTATAGGATAGTTAAAAGAATGTTTCCTTTTGCAAAAGTTAAAAACATTTACGCTTCAACTGAGGCAGGATCATTGTTGTGTTCAGAGGGCGAATTTTTTTATATTCCAGAGCGTTTGAAGGATAAAATTGTTATTAAAGAAAATGTACTTTATATTAATGAGTCATTATTAGGTAAAATATCGGATCTTTTGATAATAAATGGCTGGTATTGCAGTGGCGATGTTATTGAATGGAAACATGATTCCTTACATTATTTTAAATTGATAGGTAAATCAAATGAAATGATAAATGTTGGGGGATATAAAGTAAACCCACATGAAGTTGAATTAGAACTGAGGAGTATCGATGGAATTGACAATGCTTTTGTATTTGGGAAGGCTAATTCTGTATTAGGAAACCTTATCTGTGCTGAGATTGTTTTAGAAAAAGGAATTGAAATTGAAGAGACAAAAATCAAAGATATTTTAATGAAGAAATTGCAACAATTCAAAATTCCGCGTAAAATATTTTTTGTTGATAAATTAAATTTAAATAGAACAGGAAAAATAAGTAGAACAAATGTTACAGAATAAGAATATTTTAATTACAGGGTGCTCCAGAGGCCTTGGTTTGGAGATAGTAAATGAACTTCTTCTTCAAGGTGCAAATGTATATGGAGTTAGTAGAACACTTTCACCTGAGTTTAATTTGTTACTTGAACAATATAGCGGAAGAGTTTTTTTTAATAAATTTGACTTATTAGCTACAAAAGAGGTCGGAGGAGAAATCTTCAAAAAATGGCTAAATAATAAAATTGTAATTCATGGTTTTGTTAATAATGCAGCTGTCGCATATGACGATATAATCACAAATATGGATGTTGACTCCCTAGAGTCTATGTTTAAAATTAATGTATTTAGTCCTTTGATTGCTGTAAAAGCTGTTTTGCGTAACATGTTATTTAATCGTACTAAAGGAAGTATTGTTCATATCTCATCTATTAGTGTTCATACGGGTTACAAAGGCTTATCAATGTATGCGGGCTCTAAAGGTGCTTTAGAAGCTTTTTCAAAAAATACAGCAAGAGAATGGGGTGAGAAGCAAATAAGAAGTAATTGTCTTGTTGCCGGATTTATGGAGACGGAAATGAGTGGCTCACTATCGGATGAACTAAAAGATAGAATATTTAAAAGAACTTCGTTGAAAGTTCCAACTACATTAAATTCGGTAGCAAAGACAGTATGTTTTTTATTGTCAGATGCTGCGGAATCAATAACGGGTCAAAATATTCATGTTGATTCAGGGACCATTTAAATAATTTCATGAGTAACTCAAAAATATGGCTTTCCTCTCCTCACATGGGTGGAGATGAGAAAAAATATGTAAACGAAGCATTCGATACAAATTGGGTAGCCCCTTTAGGCCCCAATGTAAATGGTTTTGAAGCAGATATTTCAACCTTCCTTACTAATCAAGATGAAATATATGCAGCTGCTTTAACATCTGGTACTGCTGCGCTTCACTTGGCGCTAAAGATGTTTGGAATTGGTTCTGGAGATGTGGTTATGGTGCAAAGTTTTACGTTTTGTGGTACAACCAATCCAGTAAGTTACCAAGGCGCAGAACTTGTATTTATAGATTCAGAAACAGATACTTGGAACATGTGCCCTAATGCTTTGCAAGAGGCTTTAGAAGCGTATAAACATAAATCAGTTAAAGCAATTATGCCCGTGCATTTATACGGTATGCCAGCTAAAATGGATGAAATAAAACAAATCGCTGATGAGTACAATGCGCCTGTAGTCGAGGATGCTGCTGAAGCCTTAGGTTCACAATATAAAAATCAGTGCTGTGGTACTTTTGGTGAAATGGCAGCATTGAGTTTTAATGGAAACAAAATCATCACTACCAGTGGAGGAGGTGCCTTGGTGTCCAAAAACAAATATTATATTGATCAAGCACGTTTTTTGGCTACACAGGCAAGAGACAATGCACCACATTATCAACATTCACAAATTGGCTATAACTATCGCATGAGCAATATTGTGGCCGGAATTGGTCGTGGACAAATGGAGGCGCTAGACGTGCGAGTAGCCCAACGTAGAGCAAATAATCAACGTTACCGCGAATTCTTTGCAGGTGTTGATGGCGTTACTTTTCAAACAGAACCCAATGCTGATTATTTCAGTAATTATTGGTTAACAGCAATATTAATTGAGCCATCATTAACTGGGGGTGTAAGCAGAGAAGATGTACGTTTGGCCTTAGATGCCGAGAATATAGAATCTCGTCCCCTTTGGAAACCCATGCACATGCAGCCAGTTTATGAAGGGACCAAGTTTTTTGGATCAGGAGTGTGTGAAATATTATTTGAGCAAGGATTATGTTTACCTAGTGGTTCCAACTTAACGGAGGAAGAGTTTGAGCGTATTTTTTCAGCATTGTCAATGATTTTTAAGAATTAGTATTGAATTTGTATCGCAACATATTCAAACCATTAGCCGATTTTCTATCGTCTTTTGTTTTGTTGGTCATACTCTCACCCATAATTGTCAGTTCAGGTTTGTTACTTCTTGTAGCCAACAGAGGGAAGGTATTTTTCTTTCAGCAACGACCAGGATTAAAAGCGCGACCCTTTACTATTATGAAGTTTAAGACAATGCGTGATGCTTTTGATGACAAAGGTACACCATTGCCTGATGAGGTTCGTTTAACTAAAGTCGGTGGGTTTGTTCGTTCAGCTTCATTAGATGAGTTACTTCAGCTAGTTAACGTCCTCAAAGGTGACATGAGTTTGGTCGGTCCGAGGCCTCTTTTGATGCATTACCTTCCGCGTTATTCCAAAGAGCAAGCCCGCCGGCATGAAGTCAGACCCGGTATAACCGGTTGGGCACAGGTCAATGGCCGCAATGCAATTTCTTGGGAAGAAAAGTTTCGATTAGATGTTGACTATGTTGATAAGCAATCATTTTGGTTGGATTGTAAAATCCTTTGGATGACATTTTTGAATGTTATTCAGCGAAAAGGTATTAGTGCTGATGGTCATGTCACCATGGGAGAATTTAAAGGTTAGTATTTAATTACTATTTATATGATAGATTTACAAGAACTTAGATGCCTCTTAAAATTACCAATTGATGATATTGAATTTGACGATTCAAATCCGCTTGATATAAAGTTAAAGTTCAGAAAGGAATATGTAGGAGTCATACTAAATCCTGAATTAAATTCATCCTTGAAAAATTTAGTTATTAATACTAATAGAATTAATTGGGGGCCGATTTTTAATTATTACCAGGAAGATATTCAAAATTGCTTGCCAAGAGTTGAATTCGACTTTATAATGAGTCCACTTAAATATAAATCAGTTTTAATTAGGGAGAAGAAAGGAAATCATGAAGTAATATATAATGTTGAATATGAGCATCCAACTTGGATATTAATTAAATAAAAGGTAATAATTACCCTTCCTCGTACTCGTCAATCAATTTCCCCAACTTCCCCAGTTTTTGTTGAATGATTTTCAAATCACACACCGTCGGGTCAAACTTACTGCCAACCCATCTTCTGGTGCTCTTGTACTCTGGGTGTTTAGGGTTCAATAGAATCTCTTTCAGTTCTTTATATCCATAGGTACCACCACAATCTTCAGGTGGACATGCGTTCTCACCCCCAATGATCTGAGGCAACACCTCATCGGTCGGGTGAGTGGAAATCTCCACCAATTCAAGGTGGTGCATCCATCCATCCCCAAAATCATATTCATACGTTACGGTGTTTCCCACATGGGAGAATACCTGGGTTACCATTACCCCTTTGACATCCGTTACGGGTCCCAACTCGTCATCCACCAGTCGGGTGTCGGCAATCACCTGTTCCCCCACATTGAACTGATACAAGTGTGAGTTGGTCCATCCCATCACCACCTGAATGATGTGGTGCAAGTCATACATCGTGGTTTTTGCTGATACCTTAAAAGTTCTGGTAACCAGTGGTTCGGTGCCGATAAGATGGAGGTGGCAGGTAAGGATGGTCATTTAAACTCAGTTTGAATAACCTGCCATTCGTTTCCGTCCCATACCTCAGCACTGATAAAATGTTCTTTTGGAATAGGTTTAGTAGATCCGAACCATTGATTTGGGTTTCCACCACTTGTTCTTCCTGAAACTTCCATCGACCTTGCTACATGTCGTTTTGCTGCAATGTTCTTCACAAAAGTACTCCAAGAGAAAATGAGATGTTCTGGGTGTTTACTTCTATTCTCCCAAGTCCAAAAAGTTCATGCTGTTCTTTTTTGGTCAATTCACGTATAGTACCTCCAACGGAAGTCAGTTTTGTTGCGGTGTGCTCCCAAATCGGATTGCTGGATAACCATAAAGTTGCCGATTCACTCTGCCCGGTTCTGTTTGCAGTGGATGTTCGGATTTCACCAGATTCAATAATCTCGTCTAATCGGTCCTTAGTTGTATAGTGCCAAAGTTTCATAATTATTTAAGATAGTCTTGATTTTTAACGCTGAATTTTAAAATTAAAGATAAAAATCAAAATTATAGACTTTTGTATGACATCGCCATATTTATAGATATGGGAAAACTAAACAAAAAAATCGTGATTCGGGTTACCCGCCGTCAACTCGAGCATATCGTTTTAGAAACGATAAAACAAAAAAAGAATATCAGTCAAGTGGTACGCAAGGCATTAAACGAGCAATTAACAAGTAGGGTATGAACGAGAATTTACGCAGTATGATTATCGCGAATCTGCTAGAAGGCAAAGAATTTCACCAACTGGACCACCTTGAGTTTTATAACATTGCATTTCCGGCATTAAATGAAGAATTCGACAAAGCAGAGGAAACACTGAAACATTTTGATTTGAATGAAGATGGAGAATATCAAATCGTATTAAAAGCAAAAAGGAAGCATTTAGTGGCCTTTGTGATAAACTGCAATAGAATTTTAAATCGGGGGTTTTTGTATTAAATGATTTAAAACGACTGATTACAGAATTTTTGTATGACAAAAACGAAAAGGTACCGCCTGCTGTATTTCAAGCAAGGGTACCTTTTTTTGTTGATTTTACTCCCTCGGGTTTTCGAATGGTTTCAGAAAAAAACTACGATTCTGAGTATGTGAAACCGTATTTCGTT
>Ga0164293_10003490_pt1 | contig 13395 bp, 12 predicted proteins | sample GEODES118metaG_FD_111487 | JGI IMG/M metagenome (GOLD analysis project Ga0164293, IMG submission 111487) | Eutrophic lake water microbial communities from Lake Mendota, Wisconsin, USA - GEODES118 metaG | ecosystem: Environmental > Aquatic > Freshwater > Lake | place: USA: Lake Mendota... | reverse complement strand
TGCCGCCAGGTCCAACTGCCCAGTCTTCATCAATTGCAGACATGCCTCGAAATTCCGGTTCTCCGTCCATCTGACATGTCCAATCGGATAGTCTATTCCACCCCATTCATAACTTGGATCGTATCGTCCTGGCCCGTAACTCTTCGAATACCGAACCTGAATATCCTTCATGTATGCCGTCTTCCATGAAAGTTCTGCATCATGATTCCCCACAATCACTATCAATCCGCGTTCCCGCACACTCTCGATCGCTGTATCAGCGATGCCCTTGCCTTTACCGCTAGCACAGATAACCACCGCATCGACCCCTTCGCCTGCTGTCCACTCCGAAACACAATCCGTGATCGAATTCACGCCTGGATTCACGACCCGCTCAGCACCCATTGTTTCGGCGATCCGTAATCGATCGTTGTCATAGTCCGAAGCAAGCACTCGCACGCCCGAGAGTTGCAGCAACCGGGTCACCAATAAACCTACCAGTCCTTGTCCAATCACGAGAACTCGATCTCCAATCTTGGAATCCGTCTGGCGAACACCCTGCATCGAGATGGCGGCCAAAGTCGTGTAGGCGGCCTGCCAATCTTCAACGCCCTCCGGAATAGGCGAAGCAAGCAGGTCCGGTACAGAAAGGTATTCAGCGTGAAAAGCACATTCGGCGCCGCCGCATGCCACTCTGTCCCCCACCCGAAACCGCCTGTTGAGCGGATCGACTGCTTCGACGATGCCCGCAGCAGAGTATCCCAGCGGCGTCGGTGACTCCAATCGGTTTTTCACCTTTTCGTAGGCTGACTTCCAGCCTAACGTCCGCGCTGTGTCCAAAACCTTCCTGACTTGATCAGGCCGCGCGCGGGCCTTTTGCAGCAGTGACATTCGCGCCTGCTCCAATTTCATTTTCTCTGTGCCTGGAGAAATGATCGAGCATGTGGTTCGAACCAACACACCGCCAGGAACCAACTGAGGAGCAGGAACCTCCTGCAACTCAAGTCGGCCATCTTGGTATTGCGCAACCTGCTTCATTTTTTCGCCCTCAATCTCTGACCATGTGCCAACACCCATCGTTCCTTCATGAACGAGATCACAAACCGGGCATTGTACTTCAAATACCTGCCCATCAAACGCTTCGGTTCCTGCGCCAATCGATACAGCCAAGTCATCCCAATTCGTTGCATCCAAGCTGGAGCAAAAGTCCTCAGACCAGCCAAAAGCACGAATGCGTCACCCACGGCTAGAAAGACACCTGCCTTGAATTCATCTTGATGTGCCGCTAACCACTTTTCCTGCTTCACTCCACCCAGTGCGACCCAGATCAAATCCGCCCCAGAGCGATTGATTTCTTGGATCAAACGATTCTCTGTTAATGGATCCCACTTTCCAAAAGGCGGAGATACCATTCCAACAATCTGAAGCCCGGGGCGCAATTTCACAAGTTGGTCTCGCAGCGCATCCAAGCATTGCTCAGTACCTCCGAAAAAATAGTGCTTCAATTCGATAGGAGAGTGCCGAATCACATAGTCCATCAAATACGGTCCGTAGACTCTTTCTCGAATGACGTGACCATCCAACTGTAAGGCCCACACCAAAGGCATGCCATCCGGCAATACCAAATCAAAACGCTCAAGCACCCTTCCAAACTCCGGATCTTCGTGCGCCTCGCTTACCAAGTGAGTATTCGCCGCTGCCACCAAATGCGGCACTCCATCTTGTGTCATCGACACCAGAAGTTTGGTCGCAGACTCGTAGGATTCTATGTTTAATCCGCAACCCAAGACCTGCCCCGTGAGCAACTGCTCTTTCATTCGATCACCTCCTTTCCCAATCGCGACAACAACCAGCAATGTTTGCCAGCCGCCGTCTTTTCCACCTCCTTCACCTCGACCAACCTGAGATCAAAATCCTCCCCGAGTTTCGCATTCAATCCATCATGAATACTCACCAACCGCGCCGACCTCCAATGGGCTCCTGGTTGATATCGAAACTCAACTAAACCCGGAATCGACTGGAAGAACTGGACCGCAAGCAAACCCTCAAAGATGTCGTCATGCATGTTGATCGCCGTCAACGACACTCGTCGGTTCTTACTACTCACGAGAAACTCGTATTCACGCCCCACGACTTCACCGACCTCAGTCATCGGCAACTCACCCTCAATCTCATCTGGTATCTTGACATAATCGCCCGTCCGGTAACGAATCAGGGGCATGACATCGTTGTGGAATGAAGTCCCAATGATCTCTCGGTGAGAAGTCTCGTTTGGAGGACCAAACTCGACGTAGCCGTAACCCGGCCAGAAATACAAGTGGTTGGAACGCCGCCCCTGACCCGCTAAAACAACCCTCTCGCTATGCCCATACCAATGAAAAACGGGCGCCTCGAAGTGTGCCTCTAAAAATGTCTGCGATTCGGGACTCAACTTCTCAGACCCACACAAAATCGATGTGAAACGAAATTCCAGTTTCGCATCTCGCTCCAACATTCCTCGAACAAGCGCAAGAGCAGCGCTGGGATAGGCATGCAGATGCCTGGGCTTGAATCGGTTCAGCGCACTCAAATATTCGGGAAATCGCTCCCGAGTAAGGTGATAAGATGATAGCACCAACCAATTCCGACCGGCATCGTAGTAGCAAACACTCCCATCCGAATCGCGGCTCGTCACCGCCCCCCTAATGACTGCCGTCGGATCTCCCGAATGATAACCTCTTCGCCTCCATTGAGCCTCAAGATAGGCCTGCTCCTTCGCTCGACTGACTCCCTTATGCAAATAGAACCCCACGGGAACACCAGACGATCCTCCCGTTGACATGTAAAGCCGGGATGAGGCGGCAATCCGCTGATTGAGCATCGCGTCACGATGAAGAATCAGGTCTTCTTTTGAGAGCATCGGATACTCCACCAACTCGGATAGATCTTCAAATCGCAATGGATCAACCCCATGCTCTAAGAATCGGCGTTGATAATATGGGCTCAAGGCTGCGGCACGTAGAGATCTCCTGACCGCCTCGGTCTGATACGCAATCCGAGCTTCCATTGACCAGTCTTCTGACTCAGTGGCTTCTTTTGCGAACCTGCCAAAGTTGCTTCCATGCCTCCATCCAGGAGGCAACTGACGATAGGCCAATCCAATACCCGTCTTGACTATCTGAGGAGCACCCTCATAAAGTCTCCTCAACGGATAGAGCCGATCGTCAATCGACATGTCTCATGCAACGAGTGCTCCCGGCTTTTCGCCCTCAATGTAGATACTGTTTTCTGGACGGTTATCTATCAGCTCCACATCTTCGCAACGCCCCTGTTTGTATTCCCACGCTTTGACATGATTAAATCCATTCCGACCCAGCAAGTCGCACATCGATCGTTCAGTGTACATCCATTGATGACGATTCTTCGCGCTCGATCGACTGCACTCGAATATGCCTTGTAGCATCGCCGAAGGATCTTCCGGGTCGTATAGATTAACACAATACTGAAGACTCGGAACGACGATCCGGACAACACCTCCTGGCTGCAGGACGCGATAGATCTCTCTCACCAAAGATTCTGCGTCCCAACTGAACAAATGCTCCATCATGTGTGAACTGAAGACGCTGCTGCAACTTGCTTCTGGTATCGGAAGTGGCCTGCAAACATTCATGTATTTCAGGTCTTTGAAGACCCCTCGTTGATGTTCTTCAAATCTGTCACTCGTCATCCGGCCTGCTTTGTAAAGGAGCCAGGCAAGACCCGGAACCTTTGCTACCCAGATATGGGGTGTGATATCGGTATTGATCCACCCGGCTTTTGGGTCGTTAAACGCCCCCAGATGAAGCTTGATAGGCTTTGCGGTCATTTCTTTACTCCTGATACTCCGATCAATACTAGGACGCCTTAATCTCGCCCTTTTCAATTGCACCTACCCAACCAAAATGGGGCCGGAAGTTAAATCCATCTTCGCGACTAAACGCGCTCAATGGCACGTTCCACGGCGAGTGATTCGAAACAATCTGAATTGCCTCATAAGCGAAATCAACAATGCGCAGCTTCGTTACCGCGAAACAACCCGTCAAAAGCCGAATCTTCCTCCAATCAAAGCCCATCAAGGCGCAACAGACTGAATCTACGGCAACGGGATTCGCACCTGCCACAATAACTCCACATGGCTTTCGATCTGGAGACATCGGACCATTGCCTTCCCCTGCAACAATACAGTCCACCACGGCCAAATACCTTATGGGCTTAGTTCGATACAGCCCCTGTCCGTCGTAGTGGAACAGACATTTGTTCAAATCGACCACCATGCGCCAACACGTATCATTGCCGTGCCAATTGCCACTTCGCACAACCTTCTGAGTATCGCCAAAAACCAATCGACCCACCTTTTTGATGGGAACGAAAAGCCTGCTTAACAATCTCTTGCCAAACAAGAACCGTTTAATGTGTCCCATCCATGAATGCTCAAGTCTCGACTTAAGGGTCCCGGCCGGAAACTGATCCCCCCCTTGCTCGGGGGTGCCTTCAGTATGATGAGGCAGCCAGTTTTTATTGGCATTGATACCAACGAGATTCTTCAGCGCACAAGTCATGCCCACCTTCTTATGGCACTTCAATTTGGGAATATTGATAAGCACATCCGCATCCATCGGCGTGCGGCAAAGCATGTATTCGTGAGTCGTTTTATGATGTCGTTCGTTTGTCTCCGCCATGTTATAGCTAGCCCCATACAACTGGCCTAAACCCTGAAATCCGACGAACTCACTGTCGGAGTCTAATCGAATGTGAGTGGACCCAAGTGGATCACCCGGCAACTCGGCTTTCGATACAGTAACGCCATCCACCGATTGCCATTCTTCTGGACGAAGATCAAGTATCTCAATCGTCAATGTCGGCCACCGATTGCGGCATCGTTCAAGCAAGGCATCCAGCTCGCAGTACCTTCTCAACGCTGCAAACGAAGAGTCTGTTTGTGGGGCATCACATATCGTGATGCTTCCTGCTTCCGATAACTTGGGGGCTACCCAGTGAATCACCCCTTCGATCACATCGGGATGAGTCACCACATGCTCCCACTGATTCGGTCCGGGAAAGCGTTCATCATGCTCCTTCACCCAGTTGGGTTTAATAACCACCCTGTCCCCACGTTGCACAAAGCCTGCGCCTAGTTGCAGCGCGTCGATCGCCGCCGCCACTTGGCCAACGGTTGCACCCCGATCACCATATTCCTTTGCCCCATTCCAAACCGAAACCGTTGAACTTGCAAATGTCATGTTACGGCCTGCAGAGAATTTTGATTCATCTTTTTCAGTAGTCGACTTCGCCACGCCATCAATGCGCCCTCTAATGGCGGCCCGCCCCACGCCAGAATGGGCAGAAGCACAATCATATAAAAGCCAAATCGAACCAACGGGTGTACGCTCCAGGAGCTTGGAAGTAAGGGCATTCCAAATTCATCGAGAAGGTGTAAGAGTTGAAAGTGCAGCAAATAGCATGGATAGCTAAACCGCCCGAGCCATCGGCATGTCGTACTGATCGATTTTGAGGCATTTCCAAGACCAACATGCCGGGCTCCCGCAATCGACAAGAAGATCCCTGGAAGAGCCACCCACGAACCCATGTGCACAGACCAAGCAGGGTATTGAAGGTATCGAAGTGTGAAGAGAAATGTCATGCCAATTCCAAAGGCAATCAGTCCTCCCACCCAAACACGGCGGCTCACAGTGGCAGCAAAAGCATCCCAGTTCGTCGCTAGCCAAGCTCCGCAGAGCCATAACGGAAAAAGCGCACTCAATGCCCAAAGGCCGTCCACAAACGCACGCTCGTCAATTCGATGGTGCTGAGCCCCTGCCCAAACAATTAGAATCACACCAATTAGGCCAATGCTGCACCACATTCCCACAGAGAATGCACGACTCAACCGCCTACCAGTCAAAATCAATAACAAGGGCCATGCAAAATAGAAGATCATCTCGCAACTCAGGCTCCAGGAAGGATCATACGAAGGATAGGTATTCGTGAAAATCTGCAAACTGAAAAGACTAGCCCAAAACTGTCGTGTAGGCACATGCCCATCAAATCCCCCAATTGCCGGCGCGACCTTATAAGTGATAACTGCGAGTGCTAATCCGACTAGAAAAAGGGGATAGATTCGACTCAGCCGGGCCAGCATGTAGGGCCCAATCTTGAAACGTCCCTCTCTGAGACTCCGGCCTATCGACAACTGAATACAAAAGCCGGAGATCACAAAAAAACACCAAACCCATTGCTCCCCTGTTCCAAAGATAGCCCTCAAAAACCGCCAAATCGGAGGATTCTCTGAAAAGTCCCATCCGTAGATTCGTGACACAGCCAAATCGAACGCATGTGAGCCAAACACCAACAGAGCTGCCGCGCCGCGAAGAGCATCAATGAATAGCTCTGTACCTTGATCGACTCGATTCAGTCCGGGGTGATTGGCACTCAATGCTTGTGCTGGTGACCTTGTGAATGCTCATGTACATATCGAGCAGCTGTTTCAGCCGCCACATAGACTTCACGCAGCGGAACATTGGCAACTCGTGCAAGCCGGCGGCAATCTTCAAACTCAGGGGCATACTTGTGGGCTCCACCTGGCAAATGCGCCACTTTAACAAACGTTTTGCCGAATGGCGTATCGACTTCGATACGATCCCGATTTAGCAGACTCCGCTGAAGGTCCTTCTCTCGAACTCCCAACGAGCTTGTTTCTGTCAAAATCAGACTGCGCATGGCTTCCTTGTCCTGTGGCTTTGAGATCACACTCAGGACCACGCCCGGACGATTCTTCTTCATGTGCGTGGGGGTCATCGTCACATCGAGTGCGCCTGCATCAAACATTCGCTCCATCAAGTGCTCATAGTGTTCCGGATTCTGATCATCAATGTTGGTCTCTAGAATCGAAACGATATCCGTATCGAACGTCGCTGTGTCAGCCTGGCCGATGAAAACTCGGAGCAAGTTTGGGATGACTAAATTCCAACTTCCAGCACCGTATCCCACCGACTCAAGCAGCATCGATGGTAAATTCCCGAATCGAGACGACAGGTGCTTTAACAATGCCGCCCCAGTCGGCGTGACCAGTTCCGCTTGGATCGGTGACCCCGTAATGGGCAATCCCTTCATGATACCCACCGCCGCCGGAGCAGGAAGCGGAATTTGGCCATGAGCGCCATTGATAAATCCCCTCCCAAGCGGAAACGGACTGCATTCAATCCGCTCGATTCCGAGATGCTCTACTGCAGCGATGCTGCCGCATATGTCAATGATAGCGTCCTCACCACCCACTTCGTGCAAATGCACTTCCTCAATGGGCATTCCATGAATCTTCGCTTCCTCGGCTGCAATGATACGTACTACTTCAAGGGATCGCCGCTTAACCGATTCCGTCAAAGTGCTCTCTCGAATCACTCTTTCAATTTCAGGCAATGGTCTGGCATGTGGTTGGGGCCCAACCACGACATCTACCTTGATCGCCGTAAATCCATTTTTGTCGACTCGTTGTGTTTGCAGTTCCCACTCCGATATCGGCAACTTGCCCAATTCACTACGCAGCCATCCGACATCCAGTCCACTGTCGATCAAAGCACCAAGGATCATGTCTCCACTGGCACCGGCAATGAGGTCAAAATAGGCAGTCTTCATGTATATCGATAACGAACCTTCACTACACTCAAGAGCAATTGACTTTTCTCACTTGCCAAAAAACGATACGCACTCTAAACCGCTTCATCCATCCCTCGTTCAAACACGATAAAATTCGACTATCTCTGCATTCTTTACTCTCCGCTAAGACCATTGAGAATCCTTTGGGCAGCTACCGCAGCCCCATATCCATTGTCAATATTCATCACACACACCCCAGAAGCGCAGGTGGTCAGCATAGTCAAAAGAGCTGCATAACCGTTTTGCCCAACTCCATATCCAACACTCGTCGGAACTGCAATCACTGGGCACCCGACTAGCCCGCCCACTACTCCCGGCAAAGCGCCTTCCATACCAGCAACGACAATTAAGACAGCGCAGGAACGCAGTTCTTCTAGCTTTCCCAAAATCCGATGCAGGCCTGCAACCCCTACATCTTGGATCCGATTCACAGTCCAGCCCGAAAACTCAAGAATCCGGGCGGCTTCTTCTGCCACGGGTATATCCGAAGTCCCTGCAGAAATGACTCCAATCTCTAGCTTGGTAGAACGGCTTGGAAATTGCCCAATCGAGAACACGCGTGATGTTGAGTCATAGACTCCCTCTGGAAAGCGCCCAAATAAAGTTTCACCACAACTTAAATCCACTCGAGTTGCCACCGCTGCACCTTGCGAATCAAAAAGAACTTTGAGCGCGTCTGCGACTTGTTGATGTGTCTTGCCTTCAGCAAATACAGCCTCTACAAATCCTTGTCTCAGTAAACGATGTGTGTCTGCCAGTATGCCTGCGGCTTCCCGAAATGGCAGTGTCCTCAGAGTTTCCATCGCTACAAGCGGTGTCAGCCTACCATCGCGAACGGATTCAAGTAGACTCTCTATATCCTCAGGTCTCATGGTGTATTCAAGAGCGGGGCATTCATGCTACCTTGGCGAAGTCCTTCCATATCAAGCGTAACGTAGAGCCAACCCAATTCCCTTAGTCCCCCTACCAGAGATTGCGAATGCTGGATAACAAAACTGAAATCTGAGGTGGGCACCTCAATTCGAGCCACATCCCCATGGTGTCGAACTCGTAGAGCGCCAATTCCAAGCGACTTGACGAAAGCTTCAGCATTCTCGATTCTCCGAAGCAACTCAGTAGTTACCTTTGTTCCATACGGAATACGCGAGGCTAAACAGGCTGCAGCAGGCTTGTCCCAAACGGTCAATCCTAAAATCAGGGCGGCTTCACGCACCTCAGCTTTGGTAAAACCCAATTCATTCAGTGGACTCTTCACTCCGTGCCTTATCGCCGCCGCTCGCCCCGGGCGTAGATCCTGCGTATCCTCAGCATTCATTCCATCTACCAGAATCGAACCATTATCCAGTCCTCTGGCCTTTTCCAAAAGCGCGCGGTACACATGATCTTTGCAAAAAAAACACCGGTTGGGCGCATTGGCCTGATAATCAGGATCATCCGTTTCAGAAGTCTCCATTTCCTGCAATTGCCACCCGCGCACCTTGGCCTGTTGAATGGCCTCATCTCTCTCCACACGTGGCAGACTGGGCGACACCGCCAACACGCCAATACAGTTCTTCTCAAGTACTTGGTTGGCAACACACATCACTAGGCTGCTATCCACTCCACCGGAGTACGCAACCACCACAGAAGCTTGAACCTCAAACCACGCGCGTAACCGACTCAGCTTTTTCATGCCCTATTGCCTCAGACTCCTTTCCGTTCAGCTATCATCCAGTCCTTCTGGATTTTTGGGACCAACTCTTTGATCAGTCTTACCATGACATCGGTGGTCTCCTGTGATGTTCGGATGCGTTCTCCTGTCTTATCTGGATCAATACCCTCTGTTACCTTAGCCAAGACACTCACGTAAGCCCATCGATGATTCACATTTCTAGTCACACTATCCCAGGCCGTTAACCAGATTCGTTCGACGTGACTGGAGGTCGTCACGTCGTCGCCCACGAACCAATACAGATAATGTGCTCGTAAAGGAACAGCTGGACCAGCATCCACCTGAATCAACCTCTCGATGTAAAGATCCTTCACTTTGAGAAAACGTCCCGGACTGATTTCAATCGGCACAGTCGTGCTATTCAGCAAGGTCCAACCCTGGCCAGTCAAACAGACCTCTGGTCGGTGAATACTTCTTCTTTCGGCCCCTGCCCGCACCAAAGTCACTTCAACTTGGTCGCTTGTCCCAGCACCGTATCTCGCCGTTTGATATCGCATCCTCACCATCTCTGTGTCTTCGGGCAACAATCTCTTTTCCTCTTCACTCATCGATCCCAACTCACCCAAGAAGCGGTCTACCCCACTAGGCAATCGCATGACCACCCCACTATCCATTTCGGTCTTCATCTCGGGTGCCAAGCGGCAAGCCATGACTCCGGCCAGCCCAAGTAGAAGTACCACTGCCAATCTCAACCAAATCATCACGATTAACCTAGCTCGCTCTCTTTAGAACTTTCACTGGCCAAACAATCCGCATCAAGCCCGCAATGGCTTGCAGTCCGACCAGCGCCACAACAAAAACCGCAATCCCCGACAGGAAGTGAAAAGTTGAGACCTCCTTCTCTTCACTCCCCACTGCGAAATCTTGACCGAAAATCGATGTCGCAGCCAGCAAGATCAAAAGCCTCACAAGATTCGCCAGAACAGCCAAGGGTATGCTTGTGGCGAAAAGCGCAATCCGTCGCTGGACTGATGTCTCACGGAAATAGCTAAACAAAGCAGACACCATCATCAGCGCAAAAAGTGATCTCATTCCGCTGCACGGACCGTCTACATTCAAATTAAACACATCTCCAGGCCCGCTCCCACTCTCCCGATCTGGTGCCGAAATCAAAGAGGTTCCTTCAACGAGAGTATCGACTCCAAGCACATTGAGGACCCAGGAAGCGCACTCCACCATCACAAGACGCAAGCGAAAGGCGATCGTGTCTTCTAGAAAGATGAGGGGCCAGGAAAAACAAAGAATCAGCCAGGCGAAAAACAGCTTTTGAGCATACTGCCAACCAAACACCCACAAGACCGCACCAGCCAAAAAGAGCTGAATCGAAGCAACGCCAAAATAGAAACTGTTGGCCTTAAACCCCGCATAGTAGAGGACCGCTGAAACGACCAAAAGGCTCAACCCCCAATAGCTACCGTTCAAAGGCAACTGAACCAGTTCGCTTCGCTGCCTCCACACCAGCCAAACCGCAATCAACGGCGCCAGCGCTCCGTGTTGCCAGGTCGGATCGCGCCAATAAATCAACAATGTTTGAACGATAGTTCGCCGAAAGTCCGCATAGCCTGCATCAAATGGTTGGATCGCCATCATCAAAATGAGCGCGACACTCACAACCCCAACCAACGCCCACCCTAAAACCGTCAGATTCCTTGTGGCGGGTTCATCTTCGATTTTTAGGCTCACGCGTCTAAAAACTCATTTTTGCCGAGCGCACTGCCCGCCCACGTTTGGCAATACCGATCTGTCCGGCCCACAAACACAATCTAATTAAGAATGCCGCCATCCCCAAAACCTTCCCACGATAAAGCTGATCCAACTTTTTCTGGGTGGCCAGCCTAAATTGCGAACGTCTTTCCAAAAAGGTCCGCTTGAATCGGGCCACTAAATCCAATGTATCAGGACCCCAAAAATGCTCTGCAACGGTCGGATACGGCTTGAATCCACGTAGCTTCACGACCGCATCTCCATCAAGCCACAGCTCGACTCCCATGTTTTGCGCACGGCGGGTATACTCGCTATCCCCTGCGTAATGCGGATAGCCATCGGCATCGGGCAATCCAATTTTCCTCACCACCTCCACCGAAAAAGCCACCAGGAAGCCAGCTAAAACATCAACCCTCAATCTCTCACCCGCATTTGCTGCAACTCCTACCCCCCGCAGGCTTGAAAACGCCATCGGACTTTCATCGACCCAGGGAGACGCGCCAACCATTTCATTCGTATTGGCAGTCACTCGGGAAACGAGACTCCGAAGGCTGCTCTCCGAGGTTTCCGTGTCATCATTTAGCCACACAATGGCGGTAGCTCCTAACTCAATTCCGCGCCTCATCCCAGCCAGAATGCCGCCCGTCCAATACAGGTTGCCATTGCCAAAGACCAGATCAACCTCAGGAAAATCTCTCGCAATCTCTTCTGCAGTTCCATCTACCGAACCGTCATCTACTACGACAACTTTCCACTCGGGTGAACCCAAACACCATTTCAGCCCGGCCAGGCAATGCATTGTATGTGCCTTCCGGTTGTGCACAGGAATCACGACGACGGCTAGTTTCCGCTCCCTCATCGGCGTGGATTAATCCCCTCCAGAAACTTCGCATACTCTGCCGCCACGGCCTCATGCGAATACTTGGATCGCACACGCACCCCTTGAATGCTGCGTCGGCTTTCCAAAAAGTTCTTTTCATCGACAAACCGCCTCAAAATTGCAGCTAGTTGATCCACATTCCCTGAATCAAATAAGACCTCCGAATCGTCTATCACCTCCGGTATCGCACCTGAACGCGCTCCGGCAACAACCGTTCCAACAGCCATCGCCTCAACTAAGATATGTCCAAATTGCTCCTCCCAACACATGCCACGACGACGCACAGCATGACTTCCTAAGACGAGTAAATCCATAATCGGGAGATGCTCCGCTACTTCATCGTGACTTACAGGAGGCAGAATCCTTAACCAAGAGACTTCCGTTTGCCGTCTCCTCATTACGCCCTCTAGGGGACCTCGTCCCATAAGCACCATATAGATCGGAGCCAAGCGGTCTTTGTTCACTTTGCTTAGAGCTTCGAACAAATCCTCAATCCCCTTCTCTGGAACCAATCGACCGGCGAAGCCCGCTACAAATGCACCTTCCGGAATTCCTTCACGCGTCCGTAATTCTTTCGAACGTATTTCCCGAACCCCATCAAACGGTTTGGGAATCTCAACACCCACCTGTGTACAGACCAGAACTCTTTCACTCGGCATCCCGTAGCCACACAAGATCTCTCCTGCCCTCGCATTGCCAGCAATCCAAAAATCAAGCGCCCTCGCTGAGAACCGGTAGACCCACTCGAGAATCATCCCTTTGAGTCCCTCCCGTATCATGTTCTCCCATGTGAACTCGCCATAACACTTCACCGTACCTGCCAACTTCGCCAAGATCAATGCCTGCCACTTAACTGGCTGCCAAGGCTCCGACTCAACCAAGAGATAATCCCACTGGCGCGACCGAATCAATTCATTCAGCCCACGAAACACAAATCGCTGCTTCGTCACCGATCCTAAAGCCGGCAGTTCTGTCCGAACCGAATCTAGCCTGTTATCCACCTCCCCTACTTCTTCAAATCCAGCATCTTGACGACTCACAGTTACGCAGGTGACATCAAAATACTCCTCCAGCGCCACCAACTTTAGGGCGTGGGGATTCACCGCATACGTGTGCGATACCACCAATAAACTCTTCCTGGAAACCTCCTCTGTCATGCTTCCTCCTTCCATCCGAGTGTCTCAACCCAGTCTCCAGCTCTTGGAAGAATCCCCCGCCGCTCCCTCAGTCGCATCATCGATAGCCGCAACCGATCAAGAAATTCGACCTCTCCAGCGAGGCGTCTTAAATCTGTGATCGCACGAATCCATTCACCGGCCCTCAACCCATCCACCATAGGCAAAGGATACTCACATTCCCCAAAGAGTTCAGCAATTCCCATGCTCCGATTGGCCAATACGGGGCGCCCACACGCCACCGCTTCCATCGCCGCAGTCAAACCCGCCGGCTCATC
>Ga0164293_10003489_pt1 | contig 13399 bp, 10 predicted proteins | sample GEODES118metaG_FD_111487 | JGI IMG/M metagenome (GOLD analysis project Ga0164293, IMG submission 111487) | Eutrophic lake water microbial communities from Lake Mendota, Wisconsin, USA - GEODES118 metaG | ecosystem: Environmental > Aquatic > Freshwater > Lake | place: USA: Lake Mendota... | reverse complement strand
CCTGGCATTTGCTCATTTCTTCCGCTGATCAAAATCAATTCTTTTTCCAACAGTTTTTGAATACTATAATCGCTATTTACTCCTCTTATGGCTTCTATCTCACCCTTGGTAATAGGTTGTTTGTATGCAATGATGGCAAGTGTTTCCAGCGCTGCATTCGATAAGCGTTTTAAAAACTTGTCTCCGTTTAATTGAGCAATTGTTTTATGGAAATCTTTCTTAGTTAGAAATTGCCATCCGCCTCCGCTTTCGCGAACTTCAAATGGATAAAATTCTGAATTGTATTTTTCCCTAATGCCTTCCACAGCCGATTCAACCTGATCTAAAGAAATTCTTTCTTCCAAAAATCCAAAACTATTGTTGATTAATTCAACAATATCCAAAGAAGTTAATGGCTTCTCACTTGCAAAAATGAGCACTTCTATATGCGGTATTATTTCGCTTAAATCCATCTTAGGGAATTATGAATTATGAATTATGAGATGCAAATTATGAATTATGGTATATCAATAATATTATCCTTGTAATGCAGCTGCTCCACTAACAATCTCTGTTAATTCAGTTGTAATGGCAGCCTGGCGTGCACGATTATAACTGATCTTCAGTGATTTTAATAATTCATTTGCATTTTCACTTGCTTTATCCATTGCCGTCATTCTAGCCCCATGCTCACTCGCATTTCCATCTAAAACAGCTTTGAACAATTGCGTATTCAAAATCTTTGGCATTAGTTCGGCAATCAATTGTTCTTTAGCTGGTTCAAAAATAAAATCCGATTTTTTTTGATTTACTTTTTTGCTCACTTTCGGAATAGGCAAGAATTGCTCAGCTGTAAATACTTGGGTTGCAGCATTTTTAAATTCACTATAAACAATTTCTACTGCGTCAAATTCTTTGTTTTCAAAAGCTTTCATAGCGGCTTGAGCTGCAGCTTGAACTGCTTCAAAATGCAAATTCAAATAAATATCTTTAAAAGTTGCATCTGTTTTGTATCCTGCCTTTGTTAATCCTTCATATCCTTTCTTGCCAATATTCCAAATATGTACATTGCCTTTTTTAAATTGAGCAGCGTATTTTTCATCAATGGTGCTTTTGGTGAGTTTTATCAAATTGGCATTATAACCTCCGCAAAGTCCTCTATCACTTGTTACAACAATGAACAATACTTTTTCCACATTTCTTTCTTCCGCCAATGCTAAAGTCATACCACCTTCTATGCTACTAACAATATTGCTAAGCATTTCTTGCAATTTCTTAGCATAAGGGCGCATTTGGGTAATTGAATCTTGAGCTCTACGCAATTTAGCTGCACTCACCATTTTCATGGCTTTTGTAATTTGCTGCGTGCTTTGTACACTTTTGATTCTATTTCTTACCTCTTTTAATTGACCTGCCATACGATAGTACTGTTTTGGGCTGCAAAAGTAGCCAAATCGGTCATAAATTCCAATACAAACTTGGCTTATTTAAACTGATAAGCAATCCCAATCCCATTTGATGTTGTAGCCAATTGCCAATTGCCCAATTTTTGTTCCAATATTTTGCCATTTTTTCGATGATTTCCATATTGAACAAGGTCAAAAATGAATAAAAAAGCACCCTGTAACAATAAGCTATTTCCAATGCCAGTGAGGGATTCACTGTTTATGCTGGCCCCCCTTTCCCTTAGGTAAAATCCTGTTGAAACATAGGCCAAATCCAATCCTGTATTCAATAAGAGCAATTTTTCGGTTTTTTGTTGAGCAATAAGGTTCTCATTAAAACCAATTGTTCGATTCAGCTCTTTTCTAACTCCAACTATCCCATAAACAGCAATACCCATATTTACAAGGTTCCAATATACGTTGGATTTAAAAAAATATCGATCAGCGCCGGTTGCATTGGTAGCTGAAATGCTTCCCTGAATGATGTTTAACCCTGCCCATGTAGCCAAAATGGTGCTATTTGTCTTGTTTTTGTTAATTCGGTCTGCAGTTAATGAATCATGAAATATGGCCTGGCCATGAAGATTATTGCCCATTAAAAGGGTTAAAATGAATACATAAAATAGATTCGTAATTGGTCTCATCTCGATCTCAATCAAAAGCTTACCTTTGCCGGCTCTCAATCAGGGTGCCAAATTGACTAAAAAATCTCTTTTGCACGTTGTTTGACTGTTAAATTTTTTCTTATTAGAGCAATTATTATATGTTGAAGTTTATTTCTAAGTTATTCGGTGGCAGTAAAAGTGAAAAAGATGTGCAGGTTTTAATGCCCATCGTTCAAAAAGCCAATCAGTTTTTTCAGCAGTATCAAACCCTTTCAAATGATGAGCTAAGGGCAAAAACAGGATCTTTTAAAGCAAGGATCCAGTCCCATCTTGCATCAATTGATGAAACAATCGCAGCTCAAAAAACTGCGGCCGATGCATTGCCTGAAAATGATATTCATGGCAAAGACAGTATCTATCAGCAAATAGATAAACTTAAAAAAGAAAGGGATCAAAAAATAGAAGAAGCATTGAGTGAAATTCAACCAGAAGCTTTTGCAGTAATAAAAGAAACAGCTCGTAGGTTTAAAGAGAATGCTGTTTTAAAATCAACAGCTACTCAACTTGATAGAGATCTAAGTGTTAGAAAAGATTACATAACTATAATAGGTGATCAAGTAGAATTTAAAAATACTTGGACAGCTGGTGGAGGAACTGTTTTGTGGAATATGGTTCATTACGATGTACAGCTTATTGGTGGTAGTGTTTTGCACCAAGGAAAGATTGCTGAAATGGCTACTGGAGAAGGTAAAACATTGGTGTCTACTTTGCCTGCTTATTTAAATGCATTGGCTGGAGAAGGAGTGCATATTGTTACAGTGAATGATTATTTAGCAAAAAGAGATAGTGAATGGAATGGAACCATTTTTGAATGGTTGGGTTTAACAGTAGATTGTATTGATAAGCATGAGCCCAACAGTGAGGCAAGAAGAAAAGCCTATCTAGCGGATATCACTTATGGTACCAATAATGAATTTGGTTTTGATTATTTGAGAGACAATATGGTGCATAGCCCAGCAGAAATGGTTCAAAGAAAACATCATTTTGCCATGGTGGATGAAGTGGATTCTGTTTTGATTGATGATGCTAGAACACCCTTAATTATTTCCGGTCCGATCGGGCATCAAACAGGAGAACAACAATTTTTTGAATTAAAACCAAGGATTGAAAAATTGGTGGATGCACAAAAAAGAGCAACACAACATTTCTTAACGGAAGCCAAGAAAAAAATTGGAGAGGGCAATGACGATCCTAAAGATGGAGGATTGGCTTTGTTCCGTGCGCATAGAGGTTTGCCAAAGAATAGTGCATTGATTAAATACTTGAGTGAGCCAGGGATGCGGGTGAAATTACAGAAAGCAGAAAATTATTATTTGGCTGATCAGCAAAGAGAAATGCCTATTGCCGATAAAGAATTGTATTTCTATATTGATGAAAAAAACAATTCCGTAGAACTTACAGATAAGGGTATTCAATTGATCACTGGCGCTGGAGAAGATACTGCTTTTTTTGTGTTGCCAGATATCAGTTTATCATTGGCTGCTGTAGACAAAGATGCATCTTTAGATGCTGATCAAAAATTACATACCAAGGAATTAATCATTAATGATTATTCCGTAAAAGCCGATCGAATTCATACGGTTCAACAATTATTAAAAGCCTACACTTTATTTGATAAGGATGTTGAATACGTTGTAATGGATGGAGGTGTTAAAATTGTTGATGAACAAACAGGTCGTATCTTGGATGGAAGAAGGTATTCTGATGGATTGCATCAAGCCATTGAAGCAAAAGAAAATGTAAAGATCGAAGCTGCTACTCAAACCTATGCTACCGTTACCTTACAGAATTATTTTAGGATGTATCATAAGTTGGCAGGTATGACTGGAACTGCAGAGACTGAAGCGGCAGAGTTGTGGGATATTTATAAATTAGATGTGGTAAGCATTCCAACCAATGTAACTGCCATTAGAAAAGATGAACAAGATTTGGTGTTTAAAACCAAGCGTGAAAAATTTGGCGCTGTAATTGATGAAATTGTAAAACTAACTGCAGCTGGCAGACCAGTATTGGTTGGTACAACATCGGTTGAAGTAAGTGAATTGTTGAGTAGAATGTTGCGCCAAAAACAAATTCCTCATAATGTATTGAATGCAAAACAACATGCTAGAGAAGCGCAAATTGTTGCTGAAGCTGGTTTTGCTGGAGCTGTTACTATCGCTACGAATATGGCGGGTCGTGGAACAGATATCAAACTAGGGCCAGGTGTAAAAGAAGCTGGTGGTTTGGCTATATTAGGTACTGAACGTCATGAATCTCGTAGAGTAGATCGTCAGTTAAGAGGTCGTGCAGGGCGTCAAGGAGATCCAGGATCATCATTATTTTTTGTTTCTTTAGAAGATGATTTGATGCGCATGTTTGGAAGTGAGCGTATTGCTAAAGTAATGGACTTTGCAGGGTATAAAGAAGGAGAAGTAATTCAGCATAGCATGATCACTAAATCGATAGAACGTGCACAAAGAAAAGTGGAAGAAAATAACTTCGGTATAAGAAAACGTTTGTTGGAATACGACGATGTAATGAACAAACAAAGAACAGTGATTTACTCAAAAAGAAATCATGCTTTGTTTGGAGAGCGATTGGCATTGGATTTAGACAATGCAATGTATGGTGTGGCTGAAGGGTTGGTAAGTGCCTTTAAAGAGCAAAATGATCACGAAGGATTTAGATTGGCAGTTATTGTAAACTTTGGAATTGATTCTTCTATTAGTGCAGAAGAATTGAGTAGAAGCCCTGAAAATCAATTGGCTGAAAAATTGTATTCCGAAGCAGTTGCAAATTATGAAAGAAAAAAACAGGATTTGATGGTTCAATCTGTTCCTGTATTCAAGAATATTAAATTGCAACAAGGTTCGCAAATTGATAATGTTATTGTTCCGTTTACTGATGGAAGAAGGCAAATGCAAGTATTGGCCAATATGGACAAAACATTAAGCACAAATGGTGCTGAATTGTTGAATGCATTGGAAAAATCAATAACCCTTGGTTTTATTGATGATGCATGGAAAGAGCATTTACGTTCTATGGACGATTTAAAGCAAAGTGTTCAAACTGCTACTTACGAGCAAAAAGATCCATTGGTGATTTATAAAATGGAAGCTTTTGATCTTTTCAAAAAAATGGACGCCGAAGTAAACAAGGATATTGTACAGTTCTTATGCCATGCAGGTATTCCATTAGCTGAAGGAGATGAATTAAAAGAGGGGCGCCAGCAGAAAACCGACATGAGTAGAATGAGTGCCAACAAAGAAGCAGTTGATGCAGCTGGTCAAGATTTTGGCGCAAATGAAAATGATTATTACGATCCAAGTCCGGTGAAACAAGAGCCAGTAAAAGTGGGTCCAAAAATTGGAAGAAATGATCCTTGCCCATGTGGAAGTGGTAAGAAGTTTAAAGCATGTCATGGAAGGGAATAGAGATAGGAGATAAGAGATACAAGATAAAAGATAAGAGATAGGAGATAAGAGATAAAAGATAAGAGATACAAGAGTTGATGAAACTAAATGCATACATAGATCATACATTATTAAAGCCTACGGCATTGGTAAGTGATATCGAAAAACTTTGCAAAGAAGCTATTGAATATCAATTTGCAGCCGTTTGTGTGCCGCCTAATTTTGTAAAAAAAGCCAAATCATTTTTAGGAGATAATCCTGTAAAACTGGCTACAGTCATTGGTTTTCCTTTTGGTTATTCAGCCGTTGAAGCAAAGCTTGCTGAAGTAGTATTGGCTATTGTGGATGGTGCAGATGAGTTAGATATTGTGGCAAATATTAGTGCTATTAAAAATGGCGATTGGCAATATTTAGCCAATGAATTGAATCATATAATGCCCATCATTAAAAGCAAGGGAAAAACAATTAAAGTAATCATTGAAAGTGGAGTACTTACTGAAGATGAAATTATCAAGTGTTGTGAATTATATGGCGTTGCCGGAATCGATTATTTAAAAACATCTACAGGTTATGCTGATAAAGGTGCTTCAGTGGAGGCAGTTAACTTGTTTAAAAAACATTTGCCAAATAATGTTCATATAAAAGCATCAGGAGGCATTCGGGATTATACTTTTGCAAAACAATTGATTGAGGCAGGTGCAACTCGACTGGGCTGCAGTGCTAGTATTGCGATTGTGAATGGTGCTAATACAGTGGGAGCAACTGGATATTAAGGGTTTAGTACATTTATTTACTTTTATCTACTTTGTAGTAACTTTAAAATATGTGGGTTTTAAAAACAGCTAAGTGTACATTAGTAGCCATTTTTACAATACTGGCTTCATTTGTATTTGCAAACGATACTGTCATTATTGTAAAGGATGCCAGAATGGATATGTTAACAGCTAAGCAGGCACAAATTAATAAACGCACTTCGATGATGACGAGTGGGGGGCAATACAAGGGATTTAGAATTCAGGTTAGTAGCAGCAATAGTAGAGATAATGCAACTGCTATTAAAACCGATCTGATGAATAAATTTCCTGAACATAAAACCTATATCATTTTTCAGTCACCCAATTTCAAAGTAAGAATTGGAAATTTTATTAAAAGAGAAGAAGCCGAAAAATTGCGTAAGCAATTGAGTAAATATTTTCCTCAGGGGGTATATGTGGTTGAAGATGCGATAGAATACTATCCAAAAGATGAAAACATTTTTTAATTTAATTGATGCCAATGCTCCAAGATCAAATAAAGCAACTTGCTAAAAAATATGCTCCTGAAGCAATTGATTTCCGTAGACATTTACATGCAAATCCAGAATTGAGTTATCAGGAAGTAAATACAGCAGCATTTGTAAAAGCGCAATTAACACAATTTGGAATTCCTTTTGAAACCTTAGCAACAACTGGTGTTGTTGGAATTATTTGCGGAAAAAATCCGGATAGCCGGGTTATTGCACTTAGAGCAGATATGGACGCATTGCCAATTGTAGAAGAGAATGATGTGCCTTATAAATCAAATAATACAGGTGTAATGCATGCTTGTGGTCATGATGTACACACCAGTATTTTATTGGGTGCGGCAAAAATTTTGAATGAGTTAAAAGATGAATGGGAGGGAACAGTAAAACTCATTTTTCAACCTGGTGAAGAAAAAAATCCAGGAGGCGCAAGTTATATGATTAAAGATGGTGCATTGGATAATCCAAGACCAAAGGGAATTATAGGTTTGCATGTGCATCCAGGATTGGATGTAGGAAAATTGAGTTTTAGAAAAGGAAGGGTAATGGCTAGTGCCGATGAAATTTACATCACCATTCGCGGAAAAGGCGGACATGCCGCAGCTCCTCATTTAACAGCAGATACAGTCTTAATTGCATCACATTTAATCATTGGTTTACAACACATCATATCACGCAACAAAAATCCATTATCACCATCTGTATTGTCTATTTGTTCTATACAAGGAGGCAATACCACCAACGTAATTCCATCAGCAGTTAAGTTAATGGGTACATTTCGTGCAATGGATGAAACATGGAGATACAAAGCACATGAATTGATTCGTCAACAAGCAAAAAGTATTGTAGAAGGGATGGGGGCTGAATTAGATTTGCATATTGATATTGGTTATCCTACTGTAGATAATGATCCAGTATTTACAGAAGCAGCTTGGAAATTGGCCGATGAGTTCATGGGAAAAGAGCAAGTAGAAGAAACAGAAATGCGGATGGGTGCAGAAGACTTTGGTTATTACACACATGTAATACCTGGATGTTTTTATCGTTTGGGTGTTAGAAATGAAGCTAAGGGGATTGTACATCAAGTACATACTCCTAAATTTGATATTGATGAAAATGCCATCGAAATAGGAATGGGAATGATGGCATATTTAGGCGCACATGTATAAATTATTTTCAACCAGATTTTAACGAATTGAATATATGTCTAAACAAACTGATTTAAGAAGAGAACAAGCATTGGAATACCACGCTAGTGGAAGACCAGGGAAAATAGAAGTAGTATCTACAAAAGAAGCCAAAACACAGCGAGATTTATCATTGGCGTATAGTCCTGGTGTTGCCGAACCTTGCAAGGAAATTTTCAATAATGTTGAGGATGTATATAAATATACCGCTAAAGGAAATTTAGTAGGTGTAATTACCAATGGAACAGCTGTATTGGGTTTAGGTGATATTGGGCCTACTGCAAGTAAGCCTGTTATGGAAGGAAAAGCGGTCTTGTTCAAGATATTTGCAGATATCGATGTTTTTGACATTGAGATTAATGAAAAAGATCCGGAGAAATTTGTTCAAATTGTAAAAGCATTGGAGCCCACTTTTGGAGGAATCAATTTAGAAGATATCAAAGCACCCGAATGTTTTTATATTGAGCAGCAGTTAAAAGAGCAGATGAAAATTCCGGTAATGCATGATGATCAACACGGTACTGCCATAATCAGCAGTGCAGCGATGATTAATGCATTGCATTTGCAGAAAAAGAAAATCGAAAAAGTTCGTTTTGTAATTAATGGTGCTGGTGCAGCAGCCATGGCATGCATACAATTGTATGTTGCTCTAGGAGCTAAATACGAAAACTTTATTGTATTTGATAAAGATGGTGTGCTACATGAAGGCAGAACCGATTTAGGACCAATACGCCAAAAATTTGCTGTTAAGAAATCTGATTGGACTTTAGAAAAAGCGTTAAAAGATGCTGATTGTTTTTTGGGTCTAAGTGTTGGGAATGTAGTAACACAAGCCATGGTTAAATCGATGGCTAAAAATCCAATAGTATTTGCCATGGCAAATCCTGACCCTGAAATAACATATGATGAAGCCATTGTTGTGCGTAAGGATTTAATTATGGCTACTGGAAGATCCGATTTTCCTAATCAGGTAAACAATGTTTTGGGCTTCCCATATATTTTTAGAGGAGCATTGGATGTTAGGGCCACACAAATAAATGAAGCCATGAAATTGGCTGCTGTAAGGGCTTTGGCAGAGCTGGCTCGTTCTGCAGTTCCGGATATTGTAAATATGGCCTATAACCAAACAAATATGAGTTATGGCCCTGAGTACATTATTCCTAAACCACTCGATCCTCGCTTATTGTCTACCATAGCTCCAGCTGTTGCAAAGGCTGCAATAGAAAGTGGTGTTGCGCAAAAAGAAATTACCAATTGGGATGCTTATGCATTAGAATTAAATAAAAGATTGGGTCTCGATAATCAATTAATTAGGGTAATTGGTAGCAAAGCCAGAAAAGATCCAAAGCGTTTGGTTTTTGCCGAAGCCGATAATTTAAAAATTTTAAAAGCAGCCAGCATTGTTTATGATGAAGGCATTGCTTATCCAATTTTATTAGGAGACCCTATTAAAATTAACAAAATCGCTGAACAAAATAATTTGGATCTAACAGATATTCCAATCATCGATCCAAGAAGTGAGGAGATGGAATCAAAACGCGAGTTTTACGGCCAACTTTTTTTCAATAAGCGAAACAGAAAAGGGTTTAATCAATATGAGAGTTGTAAGATCATGAAAGACCGAAATCATTTTGGTTGTATGATGGTTGAAACTGGAGATGCCGATGCAATGTTGTCGGGACTTACTAAAAATTACGCAGAAGCTATCAGGCCTGCATTGCAAATAATCGGAACAGAGGAAGGGGTTAATAAAATTGCTGGCATGTATTTATTACTCACTAAAAAAGGCCCTTTGTTTTTAGCTGATACCACAGTTAATTTTAGCCCTAGTGCAGAAGAATTAGCTGATATTACTATGATGGTTGCAAAAGAAGTAAGAAATTTTAATCTTACACCAAGAATTGCCATGTTGAGCTATAGCAATTTTGGAAGCAGTGATTCTCCAGAAGCAAAATTGGTAGCGGAAGCAACTAGAATTTTAAAGCAAAGAAACCCTTCCTTGATTGTTGATGGAGAGATGCAGGGGAGTTTGGCTTTCAATAAAGAAATATTAAAAGACAATTATCCTTTCAGTGAATTGGTAGATAAAGATGTAAATGTGTTGATGTTCCCGAATTTAACTGCAGGGAATGTGGCGTATAATTTATTAAAAGAAGTAGGAGGGGCAGATGCAATCGGACCTATTTTATTGGGGATGAAAAAGCCGGTACATGTTTTGCAACTCGGAAGTTCAGTTCGTAATATCATCAATATGGCAATGGTTGCGGTGGTAGATGCTCAATTGAAGTGCAGGATAGACACAAATGAGCAGGTGCAAAGAAGCGTTTGGTGGAAGCGAAGAAAGCGTGTAAAATAAACTGTACCTTCGTAATATGTATCTCATATCTCATAATTCATAATTCATAATTCTTCATGTCTAGTTTCCTCAATCATTTTGGCGCTTATCTTTTGATGTTAAAAGGTATGTTTACCAAACCAGAGAATGGTAAAATGTATTGGAAAGAGTTCATGCATCAATGTGTTGAAATTGGGTTTGGGGCATTGCCAATTGTAATAATCATCTCTTTGTTTCTTGGAGCTGTAACTACGGTTCAAACAGCATATCAGTTGGTAAGTCCGTTGGTTCCTCAAACAACCATTGCTCAAATTGTTAGAGATAGTATGATATTAGAGTTATCTCCAACTGTATTGAGTATTGTATTAGCTGGCGTTATTGGAAGTAAAATTGCCAGTGAACTGGGTAATATGCGAATTAGCGAACAGATAGATGCATTAGAAATAATGGGCATTAATACCAAGAGTTATTTGATCATGCCAAAAATCTTAGCCGCATTGTTGGTAATTCCTTGTTTAGTAGTTATTTCTGCAATCTTGGGTATTTGGGGTGGTAGAACAGCGGGTAATTTAGCAGGTATTTTGGCTACTGATATCTTTGATATTGGGTTAAGGCAGAGCCTCAATTTTTACAATATTAATTTTGCCTTGTATAAAGCCTACACTTTTGCATTTATCATTAGCAGCATTTCTGCTTATTTTGGGTACAATGTTAAAGGTGGTGCATTGGAAATTGGTAGAGCAAGTACCAGTGCGGTTGTAGTTAGCTGTATTTTAATCCTGGTGGCTGATTATCTGTTGGCTGCATTATTGTTGTAATTAAAATATTGTTTATCTTGAAAGGGATAAATGTTTATCAACAACAATCTTATTGTAATGAATCCCGAGTTTGAGCAATTTCAGAAAACCATTTCCAATCCATTTAAATTTGCTTTTTTTAAGTTAGTAAAATTACCTGCTTCATTTGTTGCTGGCTTGAGAGTTGGCAAATTAACTTCCAATGAAGCTGTAATTATTGTTAAGCACAATTGGCTAAATCAAAATCCATTTCGTTCCATGTATTTTGCGGTACAATCTATGGCTGCAGAAATGAGTACTGGTCTATTTGCTGTTGGTCAAACGTATAAAAGAAAACCAACAGTGAGTATGTTGGTTGTAGGAATTGAAGGCAAGTTTTTTAAAAAAGCCACTGGGGTGATTTCTTTTACTTGTAAAGATGGAGCAGCAGTTGAATCGGTAATTGAAGCATGTATTCAAACAGGCGAGGGGAGAACCTTGGCTTGTACATCTATTGGTACTAATGAAGAAGGAGAAAAAGTTTCTGAGTTTATTATACATTGGAGTTTTAAAGCAAAATCATTATGAATATTAGTTTTCATGGGGCAGCAAGAACAGTTACCGGTTCTAAGCATTTGTTGAGTTTGAAAAATGGCAAAAAAATATTGCTGGATTGTGGTTTGTTTCAGGGAATGGGAAAAGAAACAATTGAATTGAATGCCGAATTTGGTTTTGATGCGGCAACAGTTGATTATTTAATTTTATCCCATGCTCATATCGATCATTCTGGATTAGTACCTAAATTATACAAAGAAGGATTTAAAGGAGTCATTTTCTCAACTCCGGCTACTAAAGAATTAGGGGCTATTTTACTGGAAGATTCTGCCGTAATTCAAAGAGATGATACCAAGTTCATTAATAAAAGAAGGGCCAAACAAGGGTTGCCTCCATTTGAACCCTTATACGATCTAGAGCATGCAGAAGAAGTGTTGGATTTATTTAAAACAGTAGAGTACAATATTTGGACCCATGTTTGCGATGGGGTAGAGTGCTTATTTACAGATGCAGGACATATTATTGGTAGTGCAGTTGTTCATCTTAGGATAAAGGAAGATGGGAAAATTACCAATATTACTTTTAGTGGAGATGTGGGTAGGTACAATGATGCCATTCTCCGTTCTCCTCAAACTTTTGAACAAGCCGATTATATTATTTTAGAAAGTACCTATGGGAATAAATTGCACAACGAAGTTTTTGGAATGGTAGATGGTTTAGCATCTTGGATAAAACATACATGTATAGAAAAAAAAGGCAAGCTCATTATCCCAGCTTTTAGTGTAGGTAGAACACAAGAATTGCTGTATGCTTTAAATCAATTGGAAATTGAAAATAGATTGCCCAAAGTTCCATATTTTGTTGATAGTCCGCTGAGTAGAGAGGCAACAGCGGTTTTAAAAAAATTCCCTAGTTATTTCAATAAGCGAATAAGAAAAATAATGGAATCCGATGCTGATCCATTTGATTTTACAGGATTAACATTTATTAAAACAGTTGATGAAAGTAAACGTTTGAATGAGTTAAATCAACCCTGTGTAATTATTTCGGCAAGTGGTATGGCCGACGCAGGTAGGGTTAAGCACCATATCATGAACAATATTGGGGATAGTAAGAATACGATTTTGCTGGTGGGCTATTGCGAGCCAAGATCTTTGGGAGGAAAATTAATGAGCGGTGCAAAGGAGGTCAAAATATTTAGTGAAATGTTTGAGGTAGTTGCCGAAGTTGGCTCAATGCGAAATATGAGCGCACATGGTGATTATGATGACCTTTGTCAATTTCTTTCATGCCAAGATCCAGCGCAAGTAAAAATGCTTTTTTTAGTGCATGGAGAATATGAAGTGCAGCAAGATTTTGCTATTCGATTAAGAAGAAAACATTTTTCCAATGTTGAAATTCCTGAAATGCATCAGACCTACAAGCTAGAATAATTATTATGCTTAAAAAATCAACCATACAATTACTCCGATTCCCTTTTTCATTTTTTTTAATGCCTGTTTTTTGGTTTGCGTTGTGCATGTTAACAGAGATTGATTGGTATAGAGCTTTAGTCATATTCTTTATTTTGCATGTGCTGGTTTATCCTTCTAGCAATGGTTACAATTGCTTACAAGATCAAGATACAGGCAGTATTGGAGGTTTAGAGCACCCCCCACAACCAGATTTAGAACTTAATGGCTTAACTAGAACTATGGATACCTTGGCCATTGTTTACTCAATGATTTTTTTGGGTGTTAAATATGCTATCATATTAGTTTGCTATATCTTTTTTTCTCGG
>Ga0164293_10003488_pt1 | contig 13400 bp, 15 predicted proteins | sample GEODES118metaG_FD_111487 | JGI IMG/M metagenome (GOLD analysis project Ga0164293, IMG submission 111487) | Eutrophic lake water microbial communities from Lake Mendota, Wisconsin, USA - GEODES118 metaG | ecosystem: Environmental > Aquatic > Freshwater > Lake | place: USA: Lake Mendota... | reverse complement strand
TCGAAGTTCTCTTTCATTGCACGTGCAACACGTGCAGGAGTCTCCTTTAAGCCTTCACGATCTGGATCTTCGCCAAGTGCCAAGAGCAGTTCGCGGACAGCCTTTTCTGCGCGTTCCTGGTCGTAAGGACCAGATGCGCGACCATCTGTCACGGTGACCTTATTTACCGTCACTGGCGGCCTTCTTGCGTCGTGCCGGCTTCTTCTTTTCTTCAACAGGTGCTTCAACGACTAAACGCTCTGGAACATCAACAGGAGGTTGCTCCGATGGAATGCGTGTAGCTGAACCTGTCCAAGCAGGACGCTTAGTAACAAGCTTTACCTTTTTGAAGATCTCGGCGATCTCTTCCTTATTCAGAGTTTCCTTTTCAAGAAGTTGAACCACCATCTCATCAAGAATCTTGCGATTAGCAACCAAAATATCAAATGCCTCTTGGTGAGCATTTTCAATCAATGTACGAATCTCGCGATCAACAACTGCTGCAATGTTCTCGCTGTAATCACGTTGATTGCCGTAATCGCGACCAAGGAAAGGTTCGGTTGAACCTCCACCAAGTTTGATTGCACCGATAGCTTCAGTCATTCCGTACTGAGTAACCATCGCACGAGCAAGCGCTGTTGCCTTCTCAATATCATTTAATGCTCCAGTTGAAGGATCATGGAAGATTAACTCTTCTGCAGCACGGCCACCTAGTGAGTACGCCAATTGATCTAACAATTGGTTACGTGTTGTTGAGTACTTATCTTCATCTGGAAGAACCATTGTGTAACCAAGTGCACGCCCACGAGGCATGATCGTTACCTTATGTACAGGATCTGTATGTGGAAGCGCATGTGCAACTAGTGCGTGACCTGCTTCGTGGTACGCGGTAACGCGACGTTCATCATCATTCATCAAACGTGATTTGCGTTGTGGGCCTGCCATTACGCGATCGATTGCTTCATCAAGTTCTACATTGCCAATGCTCGCCTTGTTATCTCGAGCAGAAAGTAGCGCCGCTTCATTGAGAACATTTGCTAGGTCAGCACCTGTAAAACCAGGTGTGCGACGTGCGTAATCAACTAGCTTTACCTCATCGCTAATTGGCTTGCCCTTTGCATGAACCTGCAGGATCGCTTCGCGTCCCTTGAGATCTGGACGATCAACTGCGATCTGGCGATCAAAGCGACCTGGTCGAAGCAAGGCTGGATCTAAAACATCTGGGCGGTTAGTCGCTGCAATCAAAATGACCTTTGAGTTTTCCTCAAACCCATCCATCTCGACAAGAAGCTGATTAAGGGTTTGTTCACGTTCATCATGACCGCCACCCATACCAGCACCACGTTGACGACCGACTGCATCAATCTCATCGATAAAGACAATTGCAGGTGCATTCTCTTTTGCTTGAGTAAATAGATCGCGAACACGAGCCGCACCAACACCAACAAACATTTCTACAAAGTCAGAGCCTGAGATTGAATAAAAAGGAACACCAGCTTCGCCAGCAACTGCGCGGGCAAGAAGAGTCTTTCCTGTTCCTGGAGGGCCAAACAATAAAACTCCCTTAGGAATCTTTGCGCCCAATGGTGCGTACTTTTCTGGCTTTGCTAAGAAATCTTTAATCTCATCAAGTTCGGCAAGAGCTTCATCTGCTCCAGCAACATCCTTAAAGGTTGTCTTAGGAACATCATTGTCTTGAAGCTTGGCGCGAGATTTTCCAAATTGAAAGACTCTGTTACCGCCTTGTGCCTGACTCATCATCCAGAAGAAGAGGAAGCCGATCAACAAGAAGGGAAGAATTGAAAATAGGAATGAAACAAAGAGAGATTGAGAAGGAACCTTTACATTCCAACCCTTTACTGGCGGATTACCAGTTAGTGCATCAACAATTGTTGGCTCTTGGCGTGCAACATAAAAGGCTTCTACCTTTGAGGAGCCCTTAATTGTGGTGCCAGGGTTGAGTATTAGGCGAATCTTTTGGTCGCGATCAACTAGCTCTGCAGATTGCACCTGTGCCTTAGAGATCGCATCTAACGCCTGTGAAGTTTCAATTTGTGTGTAGCGATTTCCTGCTGAAGAGATCTGTCCAAATACCGTCACCGCAAAGATTGCAGCAATGATCCAGAAAAGTGGTCCACGCAATAAGCGCTGGCTTTTTGTAGGAGCTTTCTTAGATGGTTGCTTGCCTGAAAAACTCTTTTTAACCTGCTTCTTCGGCTTTTGTACTTGTGACATGTATGCAGACTCCTGAGATTATTCGTACATGTGCTTAGCAAGCACTGCGATAAATGGAAGGTTGCGGTACTTCTCGTCAAAATCTAGTCCGTAACCGATTACAAAATCCTTGGGAATATCAAAGCCGACATACTTAACATCGACCTCAACCTTTGCCGCTTCTGGCTTACGCAAAATTGAAAGAATTTCTACTGAGCCAACTCCGCGTGATTCAAGATTTGCCTTAAGCCATGAAAGCGTTAGACCTGAATCAACAATGTCTTCGATAATCAAAACATTTCTGCCGGTGATGTCGCGATCTAGATCTTTAAGGATGCGAACAACACCGCTGGACTTTGTGCCGGAACCGTATGAAGAGACCGCCATCCAATCCATGTCGATATGGCGTTGTAGTGCGCGTGAAAAATCTGCAACAGCCATAACAGCGCCCTTTAGAACTCCGACAAGAAGTAAATCCCGGCCTTCGTAATCTTTTTCAACCTGTGCAGCAAGCTCCTTAAGACGTGCTTGCAACTGCTCTTCGGTCACGATTACGCGTTCGATATCGCCCTTGACTGCTTCTAAGTCCACGGTTCTCCCTAAGGTCGGTGATGTGAGAGCGAAAGTCTGCCCGAAATCCGCTCAACCTTCACACCGCCCGGCAAATTGAGCGCACCTTGGCCGCTCCAAGCGGAGATTAGGGCCTCAACCCCGCTTACATGCTCCATAGTCACCATCCCGGCAGGTGCACCGGCGGCGTAGATCGCCGCCCTGATAATCCGAGTTCTGATCGCTCGGGGCAGGGTTTCTAGGTGGGCACAATCCAGATCTGAAAGATCTAAATGAATTTGTTCTCGTTTTGCCCAGTGATCTAAAGCGTCAGCATCATCACGCAACAGGTGCGCACTTCGGGCTAGCGCTTCTGCAATTCCTGGACCAATACTTTTTTCCAAAACCGGAAGTGCTTCGGTACGAACTCGTACACGTGAAAAATCTGGATTCTCGTTGTGTGGATCATTCCAAAACTCCAACTTCAACTCTTTGCAATACTGTTCATTTTGTACTCGAGTTATCTCTAACAATGGACGAAGATAGAGTCCATTGTGGTGAGCCATTCCGGAAAGTGAACGTGTTCCAGAACCACGCGCTAGCCCCAATAAAACTGTTTCAGCTTGATCATCTCTTGTGTGTCCAAGAAAAACTGCCACCGCATTTTGTTCAGCCGCAACTTCTTGCAAAGCTTCATAGCGGGCTTTACGTGCAGATGCTTCTAATCCATCCTTTAAATCAACATCAACTTTTTTGATCAAACAATCTAATCCAAAGTTTTTTAACTGTTCCTTAACTTTTTCTGCCTGCGAACCTGATTGATTCTGCAATTGATGATCAACAGTTACACCAACAACTGTAATGACAAACTCTTTGGATTCAACTGAAAGTGCATGAGCTAGTGCTAATGAATCGGCGCCACCAGAGACGGCAACAAGAACTTTGTCACCAGCTTCATAACTTTCAAGCCAGGTGCGTACAGCTTTTCGTACCGCCGGAACCGCTGTGGTCATGGCTTAAGAGTAGTGCTGTATTAGACGCGGCCACCAAATGGCATCAAACCCTTGATGCTGTAGATATTTGAGTAGAGCAAGCCTCTGCCCTTTGAATTCGCCTCCCACATCATTCCGTTGCCGGCGTAGATAGTGATGTGGTGAATTGTCGAGATAGTTCCCTTGTATGAGTAGAAGAGAAGGTCGCCCGGGACGAGTTCATTGAGGGAAACGTGCTTTGTATAAGTGGAATACAGCGCTGAGTTAAGTCGATCCCAGTTAGGCCACCCTAAACCAGCTGCTCTGTATGCGGCGTAAACCAAACCAGAACAGTCGAAGGAGTTTGGTCCTTCGTCTCCCCAAATATATGGCTTACGTGCAAGAACCTGTGCCTTTGCAAAGGCAACCGCCTTATCGCGCTGTGCTTGGGTTGTTCTAATTGTAGATCGACCCTTGAAGCCCTTATCCGGCCAAACATTTTTCTGTCCCGCAGTCTGCGTAGCGGTATTTGCTTGGCTCTCTTCAAGCAATGCCAACTGACGTTGCTGTTCAAGGGTTGTTCTGACTTTGCGAGCGCTCATTAATTGGCGCATCAACTCATCTTGAACCTTTTGAAGTTTTGCTACCTCTTTAGCTTGTTCAGCTTTAGCTTCGTCTGCAATCTTTTTTGCATCTTCTACTTTTTCAGTTGCAACAATTTGCACGGCTCTTGCATCATCTGCAATCTTCTTTGCTTTACGGGCTTCTTCTTCAGCAACTTTAAATCGCGCAAGTGCCACGGTGTTTTGTGCACCTAAGGTGCTTAATGTTGAAAGTTGATCAACTAAATCTTGTGGGCCATTTGCACTAAGCAAAGGTTGGATATCCGTCATGCTGCCGCCCATGATGTAAGCATTTGCTGCTAGGCGTCCGATGGTTGCATGTGCCTCTGCTACCGCTGCGGCGGTTTCTGCTGCATGTTTAGCTGCAAGGTTTGCCGCTGTAGTTGCAACTGCAAGCTCTGCTTGTGCCTTGCGGTATAAAGCTGCAGCGGCATTTGCTTTGGCTGTTAGTGTTCTTAAACTTTGATTAGCAGCGGCTAACTTCTTTGCTTGTGCATCTGCTGCTTTTTTCTTAGCTGCCTCAACCTTTTTCGCCGCTTCGATCTCGGCCAAGGTTGGTTTAGGGGCTGCAATAGCGGGAACTGACGATGCCGCCAGACCTAGAATGACCGCAAGCGAAATCGCCCTAAAACTTTTTTTCACAATTAACCTTTCGGAGGGAAGGGTTAAAGAATAAATGCCCAACCTTGGAAAAGCGGTGTTTTAGGTGTGAGTGTCCTTAATTAGCTACATCACGGCGAAGGAATAGCACTGATGCGATTAAAGCGCCCAGGGCCACATATGCACCGCCAGTTGCAAGCGCGTGGGTATAGCTGACATCAGCGTTTCCGCCTGAAGCAATTATCGTCAACTGTGAACCAGGTAACCATGATTGCAATGAGCTCTTCACCGCTACCAGCAAATTCTCAACAATTAATAACCACAGAACACCAAATGAAATTGCGCTAATTGGTGAGCGAAGCAGAAGACCCAGAACCATTCCAATGATTCCAAAACCTACAACTGAAATCGTGACATTGATGAAGGTTGTATAGATGAACTCAATTCCTTGACTTGAAAACCACAAATCTGTCGAGACATCCACAGTTGGTGCCAGAATCACAGATGTTGCAATGCTGATTACCGCTGCCAAGAGGATCATCGCTAGAGCAAAGATCTTCATAGAGATAAGTTTTCCAACCAAGATCTTCATTCTGCTTGGCTGGCGCACCAAAAGATTTCGTAGAGTTCCGTAGGTGTACTCCTGCGCAGTTTGGGCGGCAAAAACACATAGAGCGATGATTCCCAGAAAGCCGCCTACGCTGGCAAAGCCCTGAACGCCTCCGCTTGCAAGCGCCAAAACTTCGCGGCTGATTACTTGCCCACGATCTGCGTTACCTTGGGGTGAATCAATTAACAAGTAAAGAAGCGCGGAAAAAAGACCACTGAAAAAAACAACCGCACCCATGGTGCCTAGAAATAATGTGGGGCGACGTAACTTACGAAGTTCTGCTCTGACAACATTAAACATTACTTATCCCCCGTCATCTCAAAAAATGTTTCTTCCAGGTTTGGCAGTTGTGGCGCTAGTTGAGCAAGGGTTATTCCTGCATCAAAGGCTGCCTTGTTTAAAACCGGTGCCCATTCCATTGGTGCCAAGATATGAACCGAGTCATTTCGAATAACTGCGTGATGCCCGGAGGCTTCTGCAATCTTGACGATCTGTGCAAGCTCAGAGTGCTGCATTGATTTAGCAATAATTGTTGGTTGTTGCTTAGCCATCAGATCTCCAATAGGGCCAGCAAAAACAATTTCACCCTTGCGTAGCATCACGATGTGATCGCTGATGATTTCAAGCTCTGACAGCAAGTGTGAGGAGACAAAAACCGTGGTTCCATCATTTGCGAGATCGCGCAGCAATGCACGGACTTCTTGAATACCTTCAGGATCAAGACCATTTGTTGGTTCATCCAACATAAGAAGTTTTGGCTCTGGCAATAAGGCCGCCGCAATTCCTAACCGTTGTTTCATTCCTAATGAATATGTCTTGTACTTAGATTTTCCTCGATCACCAAGTCCAACCTTTTCCAAAAGAGTCTGGACTCGCTCGATAGGAAAACCACCAAGACGTGCAAGCACCATCAAATTTTCATGACCAGATAGAGCTGGATAAAAAGCAGGGCCCTCAATCATCGCGCCAACACGGCTTAAGTACTTTTCAGGATGATCAATTGGTTCACCAAGGATGTGACCTTGCCCAGTTGTTGGAGTTATTAGACCCAACAGCATGCGCATTGTGGTTGTCTTGCCTGAACCATTTGGTCCAACAAAGCCACAAACCGTACCGAGCGGTACTTCGAAGTTGATATGTGAGACCGCTAAGCGGTCATCGTACTTTTTAGATAGATCTGAAACGGAAATTGCAGTGTTAGGCATAGCCCTTACTCTGCCACAATTAGGGCATGAGTAAACGACCTTGGGGGTATCAACCTCGTCCAGAAACGCTGGGAGCTGACTGGGATTTACATCCGCAAACACAATCAGTTCGTGCAGGTCTTGCTCGCACAGGTTTTGGTGAAACCTCTGAAGCCTTGTTTCTCAATAGTGGATTTACATATACATCCGCTGAAGAGGCCTTTGATTCATTTGCTGAAGAGACTGATCACTATCTCTATAGCCGTTTTCATAATCCAACAATCGCGATGTTTGAAACTCGTTTGGCTGCAATTGAAGGTGCTGAAATGTGCGTTGCAACCGGCTCTGGAATGTCGGCGATGTTTGCATCCCTGGCATGCTTAGTTGAACAAGGTGACCATGTCGTTGCATCAGCTGCAATGTTTTCTTCTTGCCATGTTGTTATTACCGAGTTTCTGCCTAAGTGGGGCGTCACCTTTGAGTTAGTAAAGGGAAATGATCCTGAAGTTTGGGCCAAGGCTTTAAGTAAGCCAACCAAGGCGGTCTTTGTTGAAACACCAAGTAATCCTTTGCTTGAGATTGTTGATATCGCAATGGTGAGCCAGCTTGCTCACAAAGTTGGAGCAACTGTCATCGTTGATAATGTGATGGCTTCACCTGTTTTGCAGAAGCCATTAGCACTTGGTGCAGATGTAGTTATGTACTCTGCAACAAAGCACATCGATGGCCAAGGTCGAGTACTTGCCGGCGCATTGTTGGGATCTGCTTCATATATTCAAGAAAAGCTGCTGCCATTTGTGCGCCACACAGGTCCCGCACTGAGCGCTTTCAACGCATGGGTTTTAGTTAAATCTTTAGAAACAATGCATATGCGTGTCGAGAGCATGGTTTCAAATGCACAAGCGGTTGCAGAGTTTTTAGAAAAGCAGCCTGCGATCAAATCTGTGCGCTACCCAGGATTGAAATCTCACCCAGGTCATGAGTTGGCGATGAAGCAAATGAGTAATCGTGGTGGATCCACAATTGGTATTGAGTTCAATGGCAGCCAAGCAGAGGTATTTGCCTTCATGAACAAGCTTCGAGTCATTGATATTTCAAACAATTTGGGTGATAGCAAGAGCTTAATTACCCATCCTGCTTCAACAACTCATCGTCGTTTATCACCAGAGATTCAGGCTGAAATGGGAATTACTCCATCGGTACTGCGCTTATCTGTTGGACTAGAGCACTCGAGTGATCTGATTAAGGATTTACAACAAGCTTTAGCTAAGTAGTTGAGCAACAACTAGCAGTATCGATAGCAGGCTTAAGTAAGTAATTGACCACTGGAAAATCTTTCCGGCAACCTTTGCGTATTCAGATGATCCCTCTTTAAGCGCGATCAACTGAACTGCAAAAACTAGACCAAGTGCGACCGTGATTACCAAAGACCACAACGGCAGGTCGGCAGAGAGAATTAACCACACAGATGATGCGACCATCAAAATAGTGTGGAACCACATCTCTTTAAGTACGCGACCCTTTGTGGCTACAACAGGAAGCATCGGAGTTCCCGCTGCTGCGTAATCATCTTTGTACTTAATCGCTAACGCCCAGAAGTGTGGTGGCGTCCAGAAGAAGATTACAAAGAAAAATGCCCAAGCTGTTGCAGACAATGAGTCAGTAACAGCAGCCCAACCGATCAGAACCGGCATACATCCAGCTGCTCCACCCCAAACAATATTTTGAGCGGTTCGCTGCTTTAGCGCCATCGTGTAAACAACCACATAAAAAATAATTGCGATTAATGCAAGCAAGGTTGCTAAAGGAGTTGTGAAGATCCAAAAAATAATTAAAGAAAGGATTCCAATTGCAGATGCAAACACAGTTGCATTGCTCTTTGATATTTGGCCCGTAACAACAGGTCGCTTCGCAGTTCTTGCCATTAACTTATCGAGATCGCTTTCGATAACCATGTTAAAAGCGTTGGCACTTCCTGCAGCTAATGTGCCGGCAAAAATTGTTGCAAAAGCTAAACCAAAATCAGGTAAACCTTTGGCGGCTAAAACCATTGCAGGTAAAGTCGAGACAAGTAAGAGTTCTACCACTCTTAACTTCATCAGATCGAGGTATCCCCGCATAGCGCTGCTCACGCGCCAAGATTACCCAGCCTTTAGAAGTACGCCTCCCAGACCTCTCTCAGGGATAATAGTTACCTTGCTCTCAACCAAGGCCACAGATGCAACATGAAAGGTAGTTCCATGACTGAGAACAACAAGCCTGAATGGTTTGAGATTATCGAGGCCGATGAGAAGCCTGAGCTTCGAAAGGTATCTAAATCTCTTCCTGTAAGTGCAGTATTGGTTGCAACGTTAATTCTTGGCGCGGGCGCAGTTGTTGGCCAGAGCCAAAGTGAACAACCAACATCTGCATTAAATGCAATAGTGGCAAGTTCAGCGACACAAGTTGCTCAACCTGCAGTTACTGCGGGGCTAGCTGCAACCGTTGCTGCAAACAAGTTAGCTAATCCTTCAATCGCTCAGCTACCAACCGGTGGCGACGATGAGGATGATGATGAATACGAGGACGAGGACGAGGATCATGATGAGGATGAAGATCATGATGAGGATGAAGATCATGATGAAGATGAAGGCGATGACGACTAACTAGTACAGTTAGGTAATGCGCTCTAAACTCATAATTTTTGCTTCAATTCTCTCGCTCTGCACTATTGCACAACCTGCACATGCCGAGGTATCTACCCCATCAATGAAGTTGATCCACACGATTAACGGATCAATCGCACCCAAATCAGTACGATCTTCAGCTGATGGTGTGGTGAGCGCGCACAACATGATGTACCGGCACTCTGTAACTGTCTATGACGCAAATACCTTTGAATTAATGCACACAGTCTCTGACTCGGTTTCTTTAAAGGATTTTGGTTATTCGAAAAATTCTGGCACATACAAAGGCGCACCTGTTGAAGGAACCTTCTCTCCGGATGGCAAGTACCTGTATGTAAGCAACTACGCAATGTACGGAAAGGGTTACAACAAAGAAGGCACTGATACATGTTCTCCTTCAGATGGATATGACAAGAGTTTTGTTTACAGAATTAATCGCAGTAATTACAAAATAGATGCTGTGTATCCAGTTGGTTCAGTGCCAAAGGTTGTCGAGGTAACACCCGATAACAAATATGTATTAGTTGCCAATTGGTGTTCTTACACAGTCTCAGTAATCTCGGTAGAAAAGAATAAGGTTGTAAAAACTGTAAAAATTGGGCGATACCCCCGCGGAATAGCCATAAATAATGACTCAACCAAGGCTTATGTTGCCGAAATGGGCGGAAGCAAAGTCCATGTAATTGATCTACAGGATTTCACAACAACATTTATTCCGATCGGCAGCAATCCACGTGCGATCGTTTTATCACCTAACAACAGCACAATGTATGTGACCATGAATCTTTCAGGAAAAGTTGCTTCGTGGGATCTGATCAATAACAAAGCTGGAAAGTCGGTAAAAACCGGTAACGCCGCCCGAAGTCTGGCAATAAATACCGATGGCTCTCAGTTATATGTTGTTAACTACAAAAGCGACACCATGTCACGAGTGCGCACCAGCGATATGAAGGTTACACAAAACATCAAGGTGTGTAACGAGCCAATTGGAATTACTTACGATCGACCAACAGGCAATACCTGGATCGCTTGTTATGGCGGGCAGATAAAGATTTATTCAAACAATTAAGGTGCAGGTGAAATCTCTGCTGGAATATTTGGGGCAGCGATTCTTCCTAGAACTCGGTCGATCGCTTCTCGTGCACGTTTGAGCGCTGTGTTTCCACTTGGAATCTCATCGGCAAGTGTCACAAAGATGTACTCGCGATCCAATGATTCAACATAACCTGCAAGGGTTGCGGTTCCATTTAAAGTTCCGGTCTTTGCGCGCACTAGCCCAACCGCAGATGGCGCAGTTGTAAGAAAACGGCTTCGCAATGTTCCAGAAACTCCACCAATTGGTAAACCTGAATAAATCAGCGCGTACTTCTCATCCTGTCTAATCTTGTATAAAAACTCACCCATCATCTTCGCGGTGATCTTGTTTTTACGTGACAGTCCGCTGGCATCTGCTACGACAAGTTTGCTGTCATCAATCTGCATTCCGATCAATACATCACGCAGCACCCGGTCTACCCCTTTTGAGTTCATCGGGTAACCAGCTGCCCTTGCTGATAAGCGGGCAAGGCGTTCGGAAATTAAGTTATCGCTCCACAACAAGATCCAATCAACAAGAGCTGCAACTGTTGGGGAGTTCTCGGAGACAATTTGTTCGCCAAGTGCCATAAAGGCTTCATCATCTGTAACCTCTTTAAACTTTGGCTTAAAGCCCCGCTTTGACCAAAATGATTTGAGATTTGAAACATCCTGCGAATACAAATCGCTATAGATCACATCGTAGTTTTTTAATGATCCACCATTAAAAGCCTTAACACCTTTAAGGGTTTCAAAACCCATAAATGGAAGGGATGCGCGGCTCATCTTGCGCGCGGTTTTGTGATCCAAGCTGATCCAAGGATCCAGCGCTCCTCGAATGATTACAGTCTTTATGTCGGGATTAATGCTGATCGTTGTATTAAATGTTGATTGAAGATCTAAATGTTGAATAGTTGCCGCACTTGTTAGGAGCTTCATCACTGATGCAGGTTTACGTTGCGAAAAACCATTTTTCTCATAAATCACTTCACCCGTGGTTCCGTCAATTAAAACCATCGCTGGATTGGAAAGTCTTTGATTTTTTAGAAGCTCATCAAAGACTGCTGGGATAGTTGCAGGCCCGATTGCAGCGTTAGCTGGAACAGTGATTGCACCTAATAGAAGTGTGACCGCAAGTATGCGGCGAAGTAAGCGCACTATCTCTTTAACGCCAAGAAGCGATAACAATATTTGTAATGGTCAAAGAGATCATCGTTAGCCATACATTCTTTGAGATCTCTGGCTTCTTAACATTTTTGTAGCCAAGCGCCAAAATAACTAGAAGAATGACAAATTTGATTCCGACCTTTATGTGGTTGAGCTCTTCATCTGGCTTAACAACGTTATGAAGACCAACTAAAACCAAGCCAGCGACAAGGGCGGTTAACCCTGCATGTAGAACCCCAGGATTTAAGGTGCGAGGAGATTTTTTCACCTGCAGTAACAGCAAAACTAAAATGCCGAGAACAGAGAGAAGGTGGATTACATACATGACTGTGTTGATAGCTGACATGTATTCAGTTTAGAGTGCATACATGTCTTCTCCAACAACCCCCGCCAGTATTGGCCCAGGTGAGTTTTTCCCTGTTGTTGGGGTTGGACCTCATGAAAAGCCTTGGCCAGAAGGGGATCAATACGATCCTGAACTATTGCTGAATGGTGATCGCAGAAATGTCCTAGATCACTATCGATACTGGACCGTTGAAGCGATTGTTGCCGATCTAAACACCAAGCGCCACAAATTACAGATTGCAATTGAAAACTGGCAACACGATCTCAACATTGGCTCGATTGTAAGAACAGCAAATGCATTTAATGTGACAGCTGTTCATATTGTCGGAAAGCGTGATTGGAACAAGCGCGGCGCGATGGTTACAGATCGATACTTAACGGTGATGCACCATCCAACAATTGAAGATTTCTCAAAGTACTGCCAGGAACAAGAGCTTCCGATTATTGGAATAGATAATGTTCCGGGTTCAAGCAATTAGAGTCTGCGCAGTTACCTGAAAGTTGCGTCCTCCTCTTTGGGCAAGAGGGTGCTGGTATGTCTGATGAGGGAATTGCGGTTTGTGAAGTTTTATACGAGATCAATCAATATGGATCAACAAGATCAATGAATGCATCCGCTGCAGGTGCGATTGCGATGTATCACTGGGCTTTACAGCATCTGCCTCGTTAAGAGATTAGCTCGGCAAGTAATCCATCAACTGCACGTTCAACCATAGCTAAGGTTGTCTCATACGCCTCATCACTTTGGTTGTAAGGATCAGGAACCTCAAGCTTGTGAAAATCTGCCGAGCCTGGATCTATGCCCTTTAACTCTGGATCAAAACTTCGCAAGTAAAAAACCTTTGACCGTTGTTCTTCGCTTTCAGCCATGGAAATCACATTGTGATAATTACTTGAATCCATAACCAAAATCAGGTCATGTACAAAAAAATCATTTGCGGTGAACTGTTTTGCGGTGTGGTCATGTTTGTAACCAGCTTTTTCCCAAATCTTTTTGGATGATGGATGTGGACCTTGACCAATGTGCCATGGACCAGTCCCCGAGCTATCTACAGTGATGACCGGAGTCTTAATACCCTGCTTTTTGTTAGCTAAAACCGCAGCTGCCATAGGCGAGCGACAGATATTTCCCAGGCACACCATTGTGATGCTGAGCTGATCACGACCTTTAATTGAGGAGATCAAGTTCTGGTTCATCTTCTAACGCTTCTTGTACAGACTTCAGTCGGCGCTCAATCTCATCGGCTTCATCTGTGCGACCCTGCATGCGCAAAATCTTTGCAATCCGAGATTCGATATCGACGATGAACTCAAAATCCTTAGGTTCATCTTCACTGACAACAGCTAAAACATTTTCAAGTGTTGCAAGACCTTCATCATATTTTTCAAGCAAGATCTGCGCCTTACCAAATTCAAAG
>Ga0164293_10003484_pt1 | contig 13406 bp, 8 predicted proteins | sample GEODES118metaG_FD_111487 | JGI IMG/M metagenome (GOLD analysis project Ga0164293, IMG submission 111487) | Eutrophic lake water microbial communities from Lake Mendota, Wisconsin, USA - GEODES118 metaG | ecosystem: Environmental > Aquatic > Freshwater > Lake | place: USA: Lake Mendota, Wisconsin... | reverse complement strand
CGCCGGCAGCACCATCGCCCCCGGCGTCACCCCCTCGCCGTCCCCGGCGTCACGCGGGGCAGCGGACGGCGTCGGCCAGGTGTGATCGATGTCGCGGCCGAGCGGGGTGAAGATCGCCGATTCCGCCACCGCGTCGGTGACCATCATCGCGGCGAACAGTTCCCGGAGTTGCGGGGCAAGATCGGGGTGGGATCGGACAAGCGTCTCGAGCCTGCCGGGGTCGTCGCCATGATCGGCAAGGTCGTCGAGCAACCCGGCGAGCCTGGATTCCTGCGCCTCCGAGAGCGGCTCCTCGACGGCGCGGCGACGCCCCCGCGGGAGCGATCCGCCCGTTTCAGCCCACCCCTGTTTCGCGTGTGCCATCATGCCGACGTCTTCTTTGCATCCCAGGGCAGGCCGTCGTTCGACCTGGCCTGTCACCATCGTAGGGGGGCAGGCCTGGCTGGCCATGCCGGGCGTCAGTCCGTGGAGCCGGTCGCGTCGTCCCCGTCGTCGAGGAGGATCCGTAACCGCCGCATGGCCCGCAGATACCGCATCCCGGCCGCAGGCTTCGACAGGCCGAGGAGGTCGGCCGCCTCGCCGGTGGAGAGGTGCTCGAAGTGCCGCAGGAGAACGATCTGCCGATCGCCCTCATCGAGGAGCTCGACAGCGGCGGCGAACCGGCGCTCGAGTTCGTGCCAGGTGGCTGCGGCGGCCGGGGTCAGCTCCCGGTCCGCGAGGCGGGCGACGCCGTCGGTGGCGGAGTGATCGTTGTCGGGGGGGGCGGCGAGCGACACTTCGCGGTCGAGGCTCCGCGACGCGGCGACGCGGTGGCGGCGGTGGGCGTCGATGAGCCGGTCGCGGGCCATGTGCCGCAGCCAGAGTTGGAACGGCATCGTCGGATTGGCGAGGTAGTCGCCGAGCCGCCGGTTGGCCTCGAGCATCACGTCCTGAACGATGTCGCTGGCGTCGACCCGGCGCTGCATCACCCGGTCCATCCGCCGGTCGACCATCCGTCGGATCACGTCACGGTGGCGGGCGAGCAGGCCATTGACGGCGTCGTCATCCCCGTCGCGGACCCGGTCGAGGAGGATCTGGGTCGGCTGCCCGTCGACCCACCGACCGGAAGCGTCAGCCGGGACGGCGCTTCCGGCGGCGACAGGGGATGCCCCCTGGCCAGCGGCGCGATCCTCGTCGACCGACTTTCGACCGGCGTTGCCTGGCGGCACGTTCATGCGAATCCTCTGCTCCCCATCGTACCAACGTGTCGCCGGTTGGGGCGCTGCGGATCGCCACCGGTTTTTTTGACCGCGAGGATTCCGTGATCCATAATCGCGGGCGGTTCAAGGACAGACCGCTGCCTGCCGCCACGGGACGCGGCAATTCGTCAACGGACTGTTATTCGTGGACGTCGCCCTGCTCGAGGCGTGTTCGGACCGCGGTCAGGGAACTCGTTTCCCCGGCCGCAACTCCCGCTCCACCGGCGCTGGCTGGTGGGGGGATGCCGGTCACGTCGACCCTGCGGCCGGTGCCGACCGGTCCACGGCGGATCGTCGTGTCGCCAGCCGGTCTTGCCGACTGCTCGGCGTCTTCGCGACGTTCTTCGCCCTCTGCCCGGGAGTCGGTTCGGCGCAGGTCGCCCCGCTCGGCGTGCCGGTCTATGGGCAGGCCGAACGCAGCGCCGGAATCGCGCCGGAGCCCGATCCCTCGATGCTCCCGGCGGCTCCCTCGGCGGTGGTCGCCCCACGCCTGCCCGGTGGCTTTCAGCCCGGTGCCGCGGCTGTGCCGACCGCGCCGGAGATCGCCCCACAGGGCATCGACGACCTCTCCGGCCGGCTGGGGATCCTCGAAAGGGAGCAGCGCTGGGGGGATGTGGTGGCCGCCTGCGAGCCCCACGTTCGCCAGGGGACGCTGCCGGCGACGCTTGCCGATCGCTACGATCTCGCCCGGATCCACTGTGATCTCGTCCGCCGCCACTCCGAAGGGGCGTTCCGTCAACGGCTCGCCGGCCTGTCGGAGGCGGAAGGGCGGCGGCTCCACGCCGAGGTCCTCGGGCGGATCCGCAGCCATCATGTCGACGCTCCCGATTTCCACCGCCTCACCGCCCGCGGCCTGCGGGCGATGGAGGTGGCGATCGAGCATCCGGTGTTCGTGTCGTGCTACGCCCCGCACGCCACCGACGAGCGCCGCGCCGCCTACCGCGACCAGGTGGCCAAGCTCGTCGGCGGCCGACGGATCGGCAGCCAAGCCGATGCCGAGACGGTGGTGGCTTGGGTGGCGCGGATCGGCCACTCCACCCTCGGCATTCCGCCGTCGGTCACGCTCCTCGAGATGACGGCCGCTTCGATGGGCGGGCTCGACGAGTACTCCGCGTTCCTCACCAACGGTCAGCTCGACGATCTCTACGCGCAGATCGAGGGGAACTTCGTCGGCCTCGGGGTCGAACTCAAGACCGCCCCCGACGGGCTCCTGGTCGTCCACGTGATCGTCGGCAGCCCGGCGGAACGGGGAGGGCTGCGTGACGGTGATCACATCGTGGCGGTCGACGGGCGGTCGATCGGCGGGATGTCGGTCGACGAATCGGCCCAACTCCTCCAAGGGCCGGAAGGCTCGGCGGTCAGTCTCGACGTCGTCCGCGGCGGCGCGGTGGCCGGACGGGTGGCCCTGCGACGTGAGCATGTCGAGGTGCCGAGCGTGGAAGACGTGCGAATGATCGACGCCGCCACCGGCATCGGCCATCTCAAGATCTCCTCCTTCCAAAAGACGACGGCGGCCGATCTGGAATCGGCCCTCCGTCGGCTCGACGCGGCGGGGATGCGTTCGCTCGTGATCGATCTCCGCGGCAACCCCGGCGGGCTCCTCTCCGCCGCCGTCGATGTCGCCGACCTGTTCCTCGAGCGGGGGCTCGTGGTGGCGACCCGCGGCCGCAGTCCGGAGGAGGATTTCAACTACTCCGCCAGCCGCCCCGGCACCTGGCGAATGCCGCTGGTGCTGATGATCGACGGCGATTCTGCCAGCTCCAGCGAGATCTTCGCCGGGGCGATCCGGGATCACGGCCGCGGCACGATCGTCGGCACGCGGAGCTTCGGGAAGGGTTCGATCCAGGGAATCTTCCCCCTCGAGATCGGCGGCGTCGGCCTCCGACTGACCACCGCCAAGTTTTTCTCCCCCAAGGGGAAGCCCTACAGCCGGGTGGGCGTCGAGCCGGATCAGGTCGTCCACTCCACCGCCCGGGTCGACGCCGGGGCCGAAGCGCTCCCGACGACCGGCGACGCCACGCTCGAGGCGGCCGTCGCCGCGGCTCGGCGGGCGACCGTGCGGCAGTCGACCCGCCCCGCCCCCCGTTCCCAGGCCTCCCGGTAGCCCCCTGCCGGAGGACGGCGCAGCTTGAAACTCACCTTCCCGCGGGCTACGCTGCCAGCGGTTCGGTCATGTCCACCGCAGGACCTCTTCTTCTGGCTGCGGGACGGTGACGCGATCCGCGGGTGGCCGGTTGACCGGACGGGAGGCACGTCGTGCTCCGGCACGACGGTCGGGCATGGCGGTGCCCGGCTCGTGGCGTCTTCGTCCGTTCGTCAGCCGGTGCCGCGGTAGCCGCAGCCCATGGCCATGCCCAGCCTTCGTCCCGCTTCCGGCCGTTTCACGGTCGGAGGTGGGCTTTGTTCCGGTCGATTTCCGACTCCCCGTCGGCATGCCGTGGCGGCCCTCCCGCCGTGGAGCTGGCGGGCAGTCCGGAGCCTGTCGTTCACGCCCACCACTCTAGCCCGCCATCACGAAGAAGGATCCATTCATGACCTCCGCCCGTGCCAGCGCGATCGCCGCCATCAACGCCTACAAGTCGAATGGCCAGGCCTGGAACTTCCGCGAGACTCCCACGAGCGAGATCTTCGGAGCGAACGTCTTCGGTGATTCGGTCATGAAGGACCGGCTCCCGAAGAGCGTCTACAAGGCCCTTCAGGCGACGATCAAGCAGGGCAAGCCGCTCGATCCGACGATCGCCGATGCGGTGGCGCTGGCGATGAAGGATTGGGCGATCGAGAAGGGGGCCACGCACTACGCCCACGTCTTCTATCCGCTCACCGGACTGACCGCCGAGAAGCACGACAGCTTCCTCTCCCCCACCGGCGACGGCGACGCGATCTTCGAGTTCTCCGGGAAGGAACTGATCCAGGGCGAGCCCGATGCCTCGAGCTTCCCCTCCGGCGGCCTCCGCGCCACGTTCGAGGCCCGTGGCTATACCGCCTGGGATCCGACGAGCCCCGCCTACATCCTCGACAACCCCAACGGCACGACGCTCTGCATCCCCACCGCGTTCTGCTCGTGGACGGGCGAGGCCCTCGACAAGAAGACCCCCCTCCTCCGCTCGATGCAGGCCCTCGACAAGCAGGCCCGCCGCGTGCTCGCCCTCTTCGGCCACAAGGATGTCGGCCAGGTGGCGGCGTCGTGCGGCCCGGAGCAGGAATACTTCCTCATCGACCGCAACTTCTACTTCGCCAGGCCCGATCTGGTGATGACCGGGCGGACGCTGTTCGGCGCCAAGCCGCCGAAGGGGCAGGAGTTCGAGGATCAGTACTTCGGGGCGATCCCGGAGCGCGTCCTGGCATTCATGCTGGAGGTGGAGCGCGAGCTGTACAAGCTCGGCGTGCCGGTGAAGACCCGCCACAACGAAGTGGCACCGGGCCAGTACGAGATCGCCCCGGTCTACGAGAATGCCAACATCGCCACCGACCACCAGCAGTCGATCATGCAGACGCTGACGCGGGTGGCACAGAAGTACGGGATGTCGTGCCTGCTCCATGAGAAGCCGTTCGCCGGCATCAACGGCTCCGGCAAGCACGTCAACTGGTCGATGGGCTGCAAGCTCGGCAACCTCCTCGAGCCGGGTGAGACGCCCCATGCCAACATGCAGTTCCTCGTGTTCTGCGCGGCGGTGATCAGGGCCGTTCATCTCCATGGCGATCTCCTCCGGGCGGTCGTGGCGCACAGTGGCAACGATCACCGCCTCGGTGCCAACGAGGCTCCCCCCGCGATCATCTCGATCTTCCTCGGCGAGCAGCTCGCCGACGTTTTCGAGCAGATCGAGAAGGGGAAGGCGACCAGCTCGAAGTCGAGCGGCACGCTGACCGTCGGCGTCCACACGCTGCCCTCGCTGCCGCAGCACGCCGGCGACCGCAATCGCACCAGCCCCTTCGCCTTCACCGGCAACAAGTTCGAGTTCCGTGCCGTGGGTTCGGCCCAGTCGATCGCCGGGCCGCTGGTGGCCCTCAACACGATCGTCGCCGAGAGCCTCGATTACATCGCCAACGAGCTCGAGAAGGCCACCGGTGGCGACATCGCCAAGCTGCCGCAGGCCGTCGAGAAACTCCTCCAGCAGATCGTGTCGGAGCACAAGGCGGTGATCTTCAACGGCAACGGCTACTCGCAGGAGTGGCACGACGAGGCCAAGAAGCGTGGCCTCCCCAACCTCAAGGCCACGCCCGACGCGCTCTCGATCCTCGCCTCGCCGACGAACGTGGCGCTGTTCGAGAAGTACGGCGTGCTCTCGGAGCGGGAGCTCCGCAGCCGCTACGAGATCTACATGGAGCGGTACTGCAAGGACATCAACACCGAGGCCCAGTCGGCGATCCAGATCGCCAAGACGATGATCCTCCCGGCGGCCTACCGCTACCAGGGCGAGCTCGTCGGCACGGCGCACAAGCTCAAGGAACTCGGCAAGGCCGTTCACATGGGGACGCTCGACAAGCTCACGGCGCTCGTGGGCGAACTCGAGGGATCGATCCAGGCTCTGGAGAAGGCGGTCGGCCATCACGGTGGCGGCGACATCCAGGCCGAGGTCGCCCACTTCCACCGGGACGTGATCCCGGCGATGGTCGCGCTCCGCGAGATCGCCGACCAGATCGAGGCGATCCTCCCCGATGACCTCTGGCCCCTCCCCACCTATCGGGAAATGCTGTTCATCAAGTGAGCGGCACCCAGTCAGGCATGCCCGACGGGGGGGAATCCCCCGTCGGGCCTCTCGATCCTTCGGCACTCGCCCGGGCCATCAGGGCCGAGTGTGACCGGCTGTCGCTCCCGGTGCCATCCGGCGCCGAGGATCGGCTGGCGGTGTACGCCAGCCGCCTGTGGGCTTGGAACGAGCGGCTCAACCTCACCCGTCACACCGACGTCGAGCGGTTCGTGTCGCGCGACGTCGCCGATGCGGTGGCCGTGGCCGGCCATCTCGGCAGCGGCGAGCGCGTCCTCGATGTCGGCACCGGCGGTGGGGTCCCCGGGGTGCTGCTTGCGATTCTCCGCCCCGACCTCCGCGTCGAACTCTCCGACAGCGTCGGCAAGAAAGCCCGTGCGGTGCGCGAGATCGTGGCGGAGTCGGGCTTGAAGATCCCGGTCCACGAGGGAGCGGCGCAGGAGTTGGTGGCGCGGGGGGGTGTCGACGAGCGTTACGACGCCCTCGTCGTCCGCGCCGTGGCGCCGTTGCTCAAGCTCCTCGGTTGGTTCGAGCCGCTGGCCGATCGTTACGGCCGGATGCTCGTCATCAAGGGGCCGCGCTGGGAGGAGGAGAAGGGGGAGGCCCGTCATCGTGGGCTCGTCAAGAAGGTGACGATCCGCCGGGTGGCGGCCTGGCCGATCCGCGGCAGCGACAACGAAAGCGTGCTCCTCGAGGTGCGACGGCGGGAGCCACGGGATCCCCAACTCCCCGCGCCGCAGTGACGGCCGCCACGCGGCACCCGGTGGAGTAGAATCAGGGCATGGTCAGCCCGAAAGCCCGAGTGTTGTTGCAGATCCTCGCGGCGGCGGTCCTCTCGGCCGGCGTGGTCGGCGCCGACGAGCATCCGGGCGCCGCGATCTACCGGGAGCACTGTCTCCGCTGCCACGGCGAGCAGGGGAAAGGCACCGACGAGGTACCGGCGCCGCTCGTGGGAGATCGATCGGTCGATCAACTCGCCGGCTACGTCCACGACACGATGCCGGAGGACGATCCGACCGCCGTCACGGGGGAGGCGGCCCGCCTCGTCTCCGAATGGATCCATGCCGGCTTCTATTCCGCGCTCGCCCGCGAGCGCAATCGTCCGGCGCGCGTCGATCTGGCCCGGCTCACCGTCCGGCAGCACAAGAACGCCATCGCCGATCTGGTGGCCGGGTTCCGTGGTGAACAGCCCCCTGTCACGGCGGAGCGGGGGTTGCGTGGCGAGTACTTCCAGGGGCGCGATTTCAACGGCCAGCGGCGGGTGTTCGAGCGGATCGACGGCACGGTGAACTTCGACTTCGGGGTGGAGGGGCCCGACCCCGAGCGGTTCGAGCCGGGGAGGTTCGCGATTCGCTGGCACGGCTCGGTCGTGCCTACGGAGACGGGCGTCCACGAGTTCATCGTCCGCACCGAGCATGCCGTGAGGTTGCTCGTGAACCATCCCGATTGGGACGGGCCGCCGCTCATCGACGCCTGGGTGAAGTCGGGGGACGATACCGAGTACCGTGGCACGATCCACCTCCTCGGTGGGCGGGCCTATCCGCTCCGGCTGGAGTTCTCGAAGGCCAGCCAGGGGGTCGACAATCCGGTCCACGAGCGCCCCCGGCATGCCTCGATCGAACTGCTCTGGAGGCCCCCGCACGGCGTCGTCGAAACGGTGCCCGAACGCGCCCTGATCCCGGCCCGATCACCGGCGACGTTCGTCGTCACCAGCCCCTTTCCGCCGGACGATCGCAGCATCGGCTACGAACGGGGGAGCACCGTCTCCAAGGAGTGGCTGTCGTCGGTCGAGGCGGCGGCGGCGGAGACCGCCGCCTGGGTCCGCAGCCAGGCGGGGCGTTTGGCGGGGGTGAAGCCCGATGCCCCCGACCGTGGGGAGCAGTTCCGGGTATTTGCCGCGGCATTCGCGGAACGGGCCTTCCGCAGACCGCTCGATCCCCAAGTCCGGGCGCTCATTGTCGATCGGCCGTTCGCCGAAACACCCGACGTCGACAGCGCGCTCGAGCGATCAGTGCTCCTGACCCTCTCCTCGCCGCGATTCCTGTTCCGCGAGCCTCCCGCATCCTCGCCGGAGATCCTGCCGTGGGACACCGCGGCCCGGCTGGCGTTCGCGGTCTGGGATTCGCTCCCTGACGCGGCCCTTCGCGATGCCGCTGCGGGAGGCCGGCTCTCCACCCCCGACGAGGTGGCAAAGCAGGTGCGGCGGATGCTCGCCGATCGCCGGGCTCGGGGAAAGCTCCGCGAGTTTCTCCTCGCCTGGCTCCGCGTCGAGCAGGCGCCCGAGATCGCCAAGGATCCGTCGCGGTATCCCGGTATCTCCCCGGAGGTGGTCGCCGATCTGCGGACGAGCCTCGGCTTCCTCCTCGACGAGTGTCTCGCTCCGGCCGAGGGGCCTGCCGATTTCCGGCGGCTGTTTCAGACCGAGGAAGTGTGGCTCAACGGCAGGCTCGCGCCGCTGTTCGGCGTCGATCTCCCGGCGGAGGCCGGTTTCCGCCCGGTCCGCCTCGATGACGGCGCGCGGGCCGGAGTCCTCACCCATCCCTACATGATGAGCGTCCTCTCCTACGGCGCCGCGACCTCGCCGATCCACCGGGGCGTGTTCCTGTTCCGCGGCGTTCTCGGCAACGTCCTCAAACCCCCCGCCGAGGCGGTGGCCCCACTCGCCCCCGATCTCCACCCCGGCCTGTCCACCCGTGACCGTGTCACCCTCCAGACCAGTCCCGTGTCTTGCCAGGTGTGCCACGCGGCGATCAATCCGCTCGGGTTCGCCCTCGAGGGATTCGACGCCGTCGGCCGGCGCCGCGACACCGACGGCTCGGCACCGGTCGATGTCTCGGGGAGCTACATCCCCCGCGAGGGGGCGGCGGTGTCGTTTCGCGGGGCGCGGGAGTTGGCCGCGTTCGTGGCCTCGAGCCGCGATGCCGAGGAGGCCTTTCTCCAGGCGCTGTTCCACGCCGAGGTCCGTCAGCCGGCCCGGGCTTGGGGGGGGGAGACCCTGGAAAACCTGCGGCAGGCGTTCGTGACCAATGGCCACGACATCCGGGCCGCGGTGGTCGATATCATGAAGGTGGCCGCGTTTCCGCCGGTCCCGTCGGAAGGCGAGCCCGCGACACCCGCGACAGAGGAGAGAAGCGATGATCACACGCCGTGAACTGCTGCGGGGCCTCGGGGTGGGGACGGCCGTCGCCCCCTTCCTCGGCAATCTTCCCAGCCTCGCCGGTGGGGCCGCCACTGCCAGACAGCGTTTGGTGATCGTCTTCACCCCGGACGGCACGGTCCGCGACAACTTCTGGCCGACGGCGGCAGGGTCGTTCACCGCCCCGTCGGAGGACGGCTCCGGGCCGGTCGCGCTCCGGCCGATCCTCGAGCCACTTGCCCCCTTCAAGGATCGGCTCCTCACGCTCAAAGGCATCGGCAACAAGATCCTCGGCGACGGCGACGGCCACATGCGCGGCATCGGCTGCCTGCTCACCGGCGTCGAACTCTTCCCCGGCAACATCCAGGGGGGGAGCGACACGCCGGCCGGATGGTCGAGCGGTCCGTCGATCGATCAGGAGATCGCCCGCTTTCTCCAGGGCCGCCCGGAGACCGCCACCCGCTTCGGCTCCCTCGAGTTCGGCGTCCTCGTCCCCGATCGGGCCGACACCTGGACGCGGATGGTCTACACCGGCCCCAACAAGCCGGTGGCACCGATCGACGACCCCTATCAGATGTTCACGAAGCTCTACGGGAGGGCGAAGAACCGCGAGAGCCTCCAGAGCGTGCTCGACGAGCTCCACGAGGATCTCGCCCGGGTGGCCGCCGCGCTGCCGGCGGAAGATCGGCGGATCCTCGAGGACCATGCGGGGCTGGTGCGTGATTTCGAGCGCGACCTCGCCCGTGACGAGGAGATCGCCTCCCACCCGGTGCCGATGCTCGAGCCCGGAGTCCTCGAGCAGAACGACAGGATGCCGGCGATCAGCCGGATGCAGATCGAACTGCTCGTGGCGGCCCTCGCCGCCGACTTCACGCGTGTCGCCACGCTCCAGTACACGAACTCCGTCGGCCAGCCCCACATGAAGTGGCTGGGGGTCGACGAGGGGCAGCACGACCTCTCTCACGAGCCCAACAGCAACGCCGACGCGCAGGAAAAGCTCACGAAGATCAACACCTGGTACGCCGGCGAGGTGGCCCATCTCGCCGCCAAGCTGGCGGCGACACCCGAGCCCGGGGGAGACGGCTCGATGCTCGATCACACCACGATCCTGTGGACGAACGAACTCGGCGAGGGCAATTCCCACACGCGCGAGGACATTCCCTGGGTGATGATCGGGGGTGGCTTGGGATTCCGCAGCGGTCGGGCGGTCGAGTTCCCGTCGGTGCCCCACAACCGATTCCTGCTCTCGCTGGCCCATGGCTTCGGCCACACCGGCCTCGACCGCTTCGGCAATCCGGACTTCTGCGGCGACGGCCCGCTGTCCCTCGGTTGACCTGAGGGGCGAAGGGCCCCTCGTCAGGCCCGGCGGGGATACATCCGCTCCCCCTCGTGGAGCACGACGAGGCTCTCCGCGCGGTGGGCGAGCCGCTCGACCGCCTCGGGGTTTGCGGCATACCCGAACTCGAGATCCTCGACGATCCCCTGGTCGAGTTCCGAAAGGAGCACGAGCCGGCGATCGCCGAGGGCCTTGGCGAAGAATCGCGTCGTGACGGCGTCGGCGATCAGTGTCTCATCGCCCGACGCGAGCGCCTCCTGCACCAAAGGGACGAGTGCCACCCCCTGACGCCAGCGCTGGAAGACGGGCCCCGGGGGGGTCGCGAACCGGCTGGCGATGCAGATCGTCCCCTCGGGGTGCGTGGTGCTGGCAGCGGCGGCGACGGCGCGCACGAGCGCCGCGAGCCCGACCTGCGGCGCGGCGAGGGACGCGATCGAGAGTCGCGCCGAACCGGGGAGCCTGGGGCGCCAGCCCTCCGCATGGCCACGCGCCGCCCGGCCGGCCGCATGCGGCATGCCGAACTCGACGGCGTGGATCGATTCCCCTCGTCCGGGCACGACACGGAGATTCGCGATCACACCGAGCTGCCAGCCGATCTCCCGCGACCGCTCGCGGAGCGCCGCGGTCGTGCGTCTGCCGCTTCGTGCCAACCGGCGGAGGATATCGGCCCGGGCCGATGCCGTCGCGAAGGCGGGCCAGAGATCGGCGTCGAGCGATGCCCCCCCGAGCGCCGCATCCCAGGTCTGCGTGCCGATGGCGACCACCACATCCGCATCGACGAGCAATCTGGCGACATGCATCGGCTGGCCTTCGGCGTCGGGGCCGAGGAACGCCGACTCGGCCGGGGCGAGCGGATCGAAGACGCTGCCCCCCGCCGGCACCCCGCCGCCCGGCGGCGAGCCCAGCCAGGGCGGTGCGTGGAGGACGGCGATGTCGGCAGCAGACACCCCGGCCGACGCGAGCCTGTCGCGGAGCATGGCCAGGAGCCCTTCGGCAAACGGCAGCGGGCTGCAACAGGCCAGCGTCACGCGATCTCCCGGGACGACGTGCGATGCAAGCGCGGGGCCGAGTGTCGGCGTGTCGATGGCCGCGGCCGCGAGGGCCAACCCGGCTTCACGGCCGACGCCGGCGGGCCCTCGAGCGTCGAAGGCGACGTCGGCGTCCGATGGCTCGAGGACGAGGGGATCGGCGCTGCCGTAGTCGAGGAGGATCGGTTTCACGGGGAGGAATCGGTGGAGACGGGCCGTCGGCGCCGGTCGGTGATGGCGGGGAAAGGAGACGGCACGATTGTCGCCCACCGGCAGGCCCGCGAACAGCAGCAAGCTTGCCGCTGCGGGAAACCCGACCGTCAGGGATTCCCCCGCCCGCAGTTCTTTCCACACCGTCACCTGCATACCTGGGAGGTGCCACGCTCATCCCCGGCATTCGAGGACGACGATGCACAACCAGCATCACGCCACTTCCCGGATTCACCGGACCTGCTGCAGGAGACCTTCGCCATGCCGTCGCGCCACCCGTACCCCGTCAGTCGCTCCCTGGCAGCGCTCCTCGTGGCCGCCGTGGTCGGCGCCACAGGCTCCGCCCAGGACGAGGCCTCGATGGTGTCGCGCGGCGTGCCGGTGATCGGCGCCCCGGCCGGCGCCGACTGCGAGAGCTGCCGTTCCCAGATGCGCCCACCCTGGCACGGCAGCGCGATGGCGGGCCGTGGCCAGCGGATCGGCGGACCGGCTCCCTGCATGACCGGTGCGTGCGGGCCCGGGCATGTGGCACCCTGCCGGTCGTGCGGCCCGGCCGCGTGCGGCCCTTGCGCGCCCGGCATCTGCGGGATCACCGGATTCTGCCACGCCCCGGCCGGACTCTGGGGGAGCCACTATCCGCTTCCCCCCTGCCTGCCGCGGCTCCACGCCTACCTCCGCGAGGGAATGGTCCTGTCGCCGCAGCCGCTCGTGGTGCCGAAGTGCCACGAGTGCGGAGCGGTGCTTCCCATGGGCTTCTGAGCGGGATTGAGCGTCACGATGGCCATAGCCCACGCACCAGGAGCATGGCCAGCGTGATCACCACGGCACCGGTGACGTCGAGGATCGCGCCGCTGCGGATCATGTCGCCGAGACGGATCCGCCCCGTGCCGTAGACGATCGCGTTGCACGGCGTGCTCACCGGCATCATGAAGCCGAGGCTCGCCGCGAACGTGGCGGCGAGCGCGGCGGTGAGCGGATCACCCCCGCTGGCCGCGGCCAGCGCCATCGCCACCGGCACGACCATGTTGGCGCTGGCGGTGTTGCTCGTGAACTCGCTGGTCACCACCGTGACGAGCGTCGCCGCGGCCACGAGCGCCATCCCCCCCCCTGCCCCGGCCGGCAGCCAGCCGGTGAGGCTCCGGCCGAGGGCCTCGGCCAGACCGGTGGAGAAGGAGAGTTCGCCGAGGGCCATGCCGCCGCCGTAGAGAAGGATGATCCCCCAGTCGATCCGCGCCGCTTCATCCCAGGAGAGGGCCCGGCGCCCGGAAGCCCCGGGAAGTATGAAGAGCATGACGGCGCCGACGAGCGCCGCGACCCCCTCGGGGACATGGGTGCCAAACCACGCCGGCAGGGGATGCTTCATGCCGAGAAACAGGCCGAGGATCCCCGGCACGATCCACAAGCAGACCGTCGTGCCGAAGGCCAAGGCCGTGCTCATCTCCCCCCGCGACCACCTCCCCATCCCGCTCCGCTCCCGGGCCACCATCCGCGCCACCCCGGGGAGCCGGTCGACGCCCGCCGGGAACATCCATCCCAGGAGCACCACGGCCACCCCGGTGAGGATCACAGCCACCGGCACGCCGATCGCGCACCAAGCGAGGAATGACACCTCGATGCCGAGCTCGTTGCGGATGAAGGCCAGACCGATGAGGTTCGGCGGCGTGCCGATCGGCGTCGCCAGCCCGCCGATGCTGGCGGCGAACGCCACCGAGAGCATCAGGCCGGTGGCGAACCGTGGGTCGAGGCGGCTGT
>Ga0164293_10003482_pt1 | contig 13410 bp, 13 predicted proteins | sample GEODES118metaG_FD_111487 | JGI IMG/M metagenome (GOLD analysis project Ga0164293, IMG submission 111487) | Eutrophic lake water microbial communities from Lake Mendota, Wisconsin, USA - GEODES118 metaG | ecosystem: Environmental > Aquatic > Freshwater > Lake | place: USA: Lake Mendota... | reverse complement strand
TCCTGTTGTGAGAACACCTGTCGTCTCAATGGCACAGACAACTATTAGTTCGGTTTTCCCTCCTGCAGCACCATTTATAGCTGTGATATTACCACTGGTTAAACCTTATTTAGATCCACAGATTGATAAGTTGTTAAAGATTATCTTGATTGATACTTTGGCGGGAGAGTTGATTAAGATGTTTGATCCGATTGTAAGACCATTGTCTTTTGCCTGTCCTTTCTTGTCAGAGCCAGAGGGAGTATCTTCTTATACAAATATAATCGACAACACAGATTTTAGCGAGACAAACATAGATATAAAAGTAATTGATGTATAAATACAATTTTAATATTGAGAAAAAGTCTTTACATCAAAATGTAAAGAAAAGAAGAGAAATTAACGTCTTCTGTTATATCTGAATGCTTCAACAGCAGGAGCAGCGGAGTAAACAGGGGTTGGAGTAGCACCACCCATATACTTGTTAGCAATGACACCGTAAAAAGAGTCGGTGTTGATGTTCTTTTGACCTGGGAGTCCAGCAGTAGCATCGATTGGGACTGGGATGAGGTCTTGGAAGCCGAAAGCGGTCTTTCTGTTGACGTTGACTTGTCCGAAGAGAGTATCAGCACCACCAGAAATACCAATTGGCAAGTTGAAATAAGTAGGAGAGACGAAAGGTCTCAAGCTGTTCTCGACAGAGATACGTAAAGCTGCAGGGAAACCTCCAGGGCAGGTTTCGGTGTTGATAGAATCTGCAGGGGCGTCTCTACCATATTGGTCGAAAGCATAACGCGCAGGACATACTTGGAATTGAGGGACGAAGGTACGTAAACCTTGTCCGAATTGTCCAACTGAACCTGCACTGATCTTGTTTTGCACTAATTGTCCGGATACTACACTCATATTAGTTTATAGTTAGTGTGAGAAAAAAAAATATTTATCTTATTCATTTGACATCTTTATTCAAGTCTATTTCTTTGCGTATTTAAACGGATTTACCTCTCCGGACTTGACGTAACTGTATACTAAATTTAGATTTGTGGATATTCTAAAGGTGGATATGCGATCTTTCTGACGACATCGAGAGGAGCTTCTGCACGGATGTTCATCCAATCTTTCTCTCCACAAGATGGGTTAGTCTTTCCGAGGGTATAGTCCTTTCCACAATCAGTAAAGATGTTGCGTAAAGAAGCAAATTGACCAATAGAGTTGGAAGGAGGGTTTTGACAGTATGAAGCACTCAATGATGCGCAGTTGCCCATAGTATCGTCTGCGCTGGTTGCTTGGAATCTAAAGCTTTCAGCGACTTGTTTGACTTTGTATTGGTTATAAACGAGAATTGCGAGTACGACGACAAGCAGTACAATGATGACCTTATGTTCTACGTGCATTTATATAACCCGAGGAAATTAATTTTTTTCTTTTACTTTCCCTTCTCTGATTTCTAATATTTGTTTATTCACAATCTTCATCATCACTTGGCTCTTCTTCCGGAAACAGAATTGTATGCTCTTGAGCCGTTTGTTCTGATACAAGTGGTTCAGAGTGTTTGAGACCAACATACTCTAATAGTGTTTGACGGACGATACTTAAGAACACCTCAGGTTGAAGTCTGGTATTAAAGAAAGGTGAAATTTCACTAGTGTGCTCGTTGATGCTTACGAACTCTTCAACAGCAAACTTGTCTGAAGTGGATATCATTGCCTTCATCACGGTTTCGCGATCTTGACGGAGGAGACGCTTAAGACGGTCGTCGAGACGTGCTAAAATCTCGAGACGAACCTGATCGCTGGGATCGTAAGACAAGAGTTGGTCGATATCTTTTAGTTTGAGTTTTAATTGATTGATAACTCGATCTTCTGAAATATTAAGTTTCTTGAGAGTTCTCTTAGCAAAGAAGAGTTCATCATAGTCTCCGTTGAGAAGTATACCATAACTTTCCAGGAAGTCGTTAGAGTCGTTGTCTACGTGTTTTTCGAGAAGATCAAGTACGTAATCGAGACCCATCTGACGTTCAGCACTGTTGAGTGGATAGTAGTTGATCAAGTATCTTGCGCAATCTAATAAAGAATCTTCGACTTCTTTTGTACCTATGTCTTTCCAATGCGTATACCACACTGGATACAACTCGTGAGCCAATTTATTATCTAGACGCAATACGGGGTGTTTACTGGCAAAGAAGCGAAATCGTTGTTTCCAGTCAATAGACGAATCTAAGATAAGACTTAAGACTGATACCTTACACATATCATATGCATTTTTATGTGGCAAGTTAGATAGAAAGCGCGCTGCCTGGAATCTCAGAGAACTAGATATTTTCGAATTCTTGATGATTGAACTAAGACCATTTACAAGCTTGGTATCAAAGTTTCTAGAAAAGTCGTTATATGCTTTTGCTTCATCTAGACAGTCTGAACTTAGATAGGTAAAATCCTCAATGTTAAAAATAAGAGAAAAGAGTGAACTCATTTGGTTGAGGATTTATTCATTTAAAATACAAATATAAAACATAACTAATTAACACGATCAAGACCACGATCATAATCATATTCTTGTCTTTCTTCTTCAAATAAGAACCAGACTCTAAAGATGGAGAGTCTTGTCTTCTTCTTCTGAATCTGAACTTCTCAGCCTCAGTGGTCTTGACAGGGTTCATTTCGTTCGCAAAGTTACCAATATCTTCGTCTAATTGATAAGTCTGGTTAGGTGGGATATAATCACTTGGACCTGGGGTTGGTTTATTGATAGTGGTCATATAAGGACCATTTCCAGTAGATGCAAACCCAACTTGGAGATTCTTTTTAGGTTGCATAATATATCTATCGATAAAGTTATTAAGACGATCATTAGAAGTGGTGATGCTGTTAGCGACAAGATTTTCTGCAATATTTTGCATTGCATCGATACAAGTTCCTCTATCTAAACACTCATTAACCACACGATCGTCATTTGTGATGCTGTTGATCTTGTCGCAAGTCTTTGGACACTTGGCAATCTTGATTGGTGAGGCTGAATCGAGTCTTCCGTAGGCGAAATTATTGGTGGAAATGTTCAACAACTTATTATTAGGTCTGTAAACAAAATCACCTTCTAACATATCAAAGTCTCCCTTACCCTTACCGTAAGCAAGAGGGTTGTATTGAGTTTGTTTCTCGAAACAGTGAGTTGCAGGATTAGAGGTATCGAGACGACAGAACTTCTTTTCAAGAGTCTTGGTAAGGAATTCATTAGCAGCCTTACCGGTGTAGTCGTCGGTGAGTTTTTCTTGAAGAAAGAGATCACATTTACCGTCCCAGTTGGCAGAACAGCGTTGAGACATAAAATCAGTACATTGACCGACTTTGATGCGGTTAGGGTTGTCAACACAGGTAAACATACTATTTCTCAAACAGCAGGCGACTGGGTCAGATACTTCCTGAGGAGCATAATTAGTATGCATTGGTAAAGGATATTGACTAAACATCTATTTTATATCTCACTAGATATAAAAATTTATTTTTCAAAACTGGGTGTTTGAGTGAGTATCATACTTTATAAGTTCTCTATTTCTTCCATCCAACTCATTAGCTTTTCTCCTACCTCATTCAAATTGTCGAGGTGAGCTAACTCTGGTAGTCTAGAAGCAACTATTGGGAATTGATTGTATATTTTTACCATCTCTTCTTTGAAAGCATTCATAAGAATTGTGTTTTTTTCTTTGACTATCTCTCTTAAAAGAGCAAGAGCCCTCAATTCAGGGTCTATTTCAGTTACTTTTGGGTGTTTTGCAGGAGGAACTATAACTAAATCATCTACTTGTCTAAACTCGTTAAGACGATTATAAATCTCTTGTGGATCAGCAAATAGAGACACATCTTCTTTAGCTAAAGTTTTTAAGGGGATGAGAAAAGATAGAAACTCATCTGATATATTTTGTTTGAGAATAACGTCGATATTCTCTTGGAAGCGTAATGAGATGGTAGTGAGAATATCTACACACATCTCCATAAGACGAATGTAAAGTTTATATTGTAACATAGGATTATGATTATGATTAGAAGCGGTATCAAGTGAAATGTTAACCATTTTGTAAGACTTAGTTTTATTATTGTGTTTGTGATTAAGAGAGCGAATTGAAAGGTTTGGTTTGTAAGAAACTCAGTTAGAGATATTAATCAAATTGAAATTGGTTACAAATATCAGTTTTAAAGAGAAATTGGTTCAATCAAATGAACGTCCAAGATTTAGACCTGTCCAACCTCACAAAGATTATCAAACTCGTCGACAAAGATGAAAAATGGTTTCTTGTAAAGATCAATAAGAAACTACCTAAAAACCTTTACGACTATCTGTTAGACTTTTGTGATGAAGAATGTAGAAATAGCTCTAAAGGATATGTGGTCAAACGCTCTGAAACTGAGACATTTTATAACGAACTCAAGCTTTCATTGGATAAGTTTGACCCTAATAAAGAGACATCTGATAGTGATAGCGATGACTCCGATTCAGATGACGAATTGATCCAAAAAGTCTTGGCGAAGAGGTTGACTTGTGAGAGTAAAGGAGATGTGATAGAGGATATGCACATATCAGACAGTGAGATGGAAGACGTGGTGAGTCTGAGCAGAAGAATCAGGAAAATATATAAGTCGTTGAAAAACATAAATTAAAGAGTCTAGAGTAATATCTATCAATGAATAATTTTATTTCATCTATCTATCACGGTATTACAGACTTGTTAGTACCTTCTATTTTAATTTATCAAGGTAATAAATCAATCATTCAATGGGCTGACTCGTCTAGTAAATATTATCGAAATATATACGACCACGTTCCTTTAAAATCTAGGTATGAGAAGCACGCTGCTACGATATATATTTGTGTAAGCAACTTTACTTTTCATTTTGTATTTTGGTTGAAATCTTTGTTTTATTCAAGAGCAAAGATTATTTCTACGTTTAAAAATGGACGTCATAGAGTACAAATGTTAGAGGTCGAGTATGTCTTTAACAATAAACGCTACAAGGCATTGTTCCCATACGATCCAAATCGTCAAAGCAATTTTCTGAAGTGTGAAGCAGATGGAGAAGACTTTTCTGAAGAGATGGAGAAGATGCTTGGTCCAGACGAGACAATGCATCGTCAAAAGGTCACGCCCGAAATGATTGGTAAGCAGTCTGTAGAAGTGGTGTATAGCGACTTTTTAGCAGTAGAAAACAATTTTCAATCTCAAAAGAAGTTTGGTCGAAACGATGTTATTTCAATTAGTTAAATTGATCGCTCTGAGATGCGTAGCATCGATGTATTTTACATACTTATGTAAAATTTCTTTCATTATCGGGTAAGTAAAAAGCTCATTTGATATTTTAAAGATTGAATGCTATAAATTATCAATTCGTAGGATAAAGTGATATTCGCTAATAGAATCACTTTAGCCTATACGTAATGACTGAACTAGACCGTCCTGCAATTAAAACCTTCTTTGAAACAAGAAGTGTCGTCCAACAACAACTTGACAGTTACAATTGGTGGGTCGAACGCACCATCCCAGACACGATATCTGAGCTATGTAACTTCTATATTGAGAAAGGAGATCGGAAGATAGAGTATGAGTTTTATAACATAACTGCTCTTCCTGCCCACAAACTTGAATCAGATGGATTGAATAGCTTCACTACACCTAATGTGTGTAGATTGAGAGATCTTACATACGTCTCTGATGTATATTCGATGGTCAAAACCACAGAGACGACCGGAGATAAGACGATTGTAAAGGTGGCAAAGATGTTGATCTGTAAAATCCCAGTTATGATCAAGTCTAATTTGTGTGTGTTGAAAGATCTGAACGAGACCGAGCTGGCTCATCTTGGCGAGTGTGCTCAAGATCCAGGTGGCTACTTTGTTGTGAATGGAGGTGAGAAGGTTCTTATCGCGCAAGAGCGACTTGCGAACAATAATGTGTATGTTTTCAATGGCAAGACAAATATACTTAGTTGTGAGATCAGAAGTCTTCATTCAGAAACATCTAAAGCTCCTTCACAAATGATCATAAAGATATTTGAACCTCTTAAAAAAGAATTTGGATTTGATTTTGTTATACGTGTGCTCTTGCCTTATTGTAAGAAAGAAATCCCTCTCTTTGTACTGTTTCGCGCTCTTGGTATCGAATCCGAGTCCAAGATGATTGAATTTTGTTGTAGTGCAAGTGTCGACAAAGATCACATTCTGTTCAACTCTTGTTTTGACGATGCTGCTCATATCACGAAGATCGACCAAGCTCTTGAGTACATCGCCCTTCGTGGCCAGACTGTTTCTAACACCAGAGAAAGCAGAATCGACTGGGCTAGAAACCTAGTTACAAACGAAATATTGCCTCATTTACAGACAACCGTCGAACTTGCACAAGCTCGTTCACAAGGTAGAGATCAGCTCGACAGTTCTGTCAATCGAGACAAAAAATGTAACTTTATCGGATATATGGTTAGTCGTCTTATTATGGTTTATGATGGCAAACGCAATACAGACGATAGAGACCATTATGCAAACAAACGAATGGACCTTGCAGACACGTTGTTGGGGGTGATATTCAAAAGCAGTATGATCCGAACAATCAAAGAGTTTAAAATCATCGCTGAGCAAAAATTTGCATCTAACAAAATGCCTAACTTTCAAATGGATTTCGCCAGTGCCAACATCACTAAAGACATCAAGCACGTACTCACCACCGGCAATTGGGGCTCTAACAGACAACGTATCATTCGTACAGGTGTGTCACAAGTATTGAGTCGTCTTTCATATACATCAACAGTATCACATCTTAGGCGTCTCATCGCCCCTCTTGCCAAAGAGGGTAAACTCCCAAAACCAAGACAACTTCATAACTCTAGTTTTGGGCTGTTAGACTGTAGTGATACGCCAGAAGGATCAGTGTGTGGGTTGATCAAAAACTTTAGTCTTATGACGCACGTAAGTCTTCCAAGCAGCGATACTCGAATTGAAGATATTTGTATCAATAATCAACCATCCAAAAAATCTGATGCAGAACATATCGGCTCTAGTACCAATGTCTTTATCAACGGTAGACTTGTTAGCAAAACTAACGATCACATAGACCTACTAGACCAACTCAGATCTGCTAGACGCTGCAAAGAAATTGCCTTTGATGTGAGTATCCACTATGATGCTCTACTTAACGAGATTAGAATCTACACTGATCAGGGTAGATGTTGTCGACCTTTATTTGTGTGTGAAACGCTCAGAAAACTTAATCTTACTATTAACGATGTCTTTGACCGATCTTTCGACGATCTGCTTACAAATGGACTTATTGAATATGTTGATGCGAGTGAAGAAGAAGGTATTTTGATCGCTATGCGGTACTCTCAACTCGATGAGTATGATGGGGGCGACTATAGTCATTGTGAAATTCATCCAAGTATGGCTCTCTCAGTTAGTAGTAGTCTTATACCTTATCCTCATCATAATCAAGCCCCTAGAGTCACTTATGCCAACGGTCAATCTAGGCAGGGTGTTGGTCTTTATGCCACAAACTATGCTCTTAGATATGATACATTTTCACACGTGTTATTCTATCCTGAAAAGCCTTTGATCAATCCAAAAACTGCCAATTTGCTCGAGAATGATAAAATGCCTGCGGGTCATAATGTTATTTGTGCAATCTGTTGTTATGGAGGATACAATCAAGAAGATTCTTTACTTGTCAATGAGGCTGCAATTCAACGAGGTTTGTTTAGAAGTGTTCATTTCAAGACATATAAAGATGAAGAGCACAAAAAGCCTCAAACAGGTGCTATGGAAGAGTTTGGTAAGCCTGAGAAGGGTAAGACAATGGGATATAAGCCTGCTAATTACGATAAGATCTCTGAAGTTGATGGTCTTCCCGCCCCTGGAACAAGAGTGAATGGAGATGATGTAATTATAGGGAAGACAGGTCCTGTGATTGTTCCTACAGATGCGACAGCTGCTTTAATAGCACAATCGTCAAAGTTTAGTAGACGAGATTGTAGTACGATGTTGCACGGGAAAGAAGATGGAGGGGTGATCGATTCTGTGATGTTGAGTATGGCAGAGAGTGGAAATAGATTTGTCAAGGTCAGAGTGAGAGATATCCGCATTCCGATCGTTGGAGACAAGTTAGCACAGAGAGCGTCACAGAAAGGAACAATAGGAGCTATAGTAAAACAAGAAGATATGCCCTTTACTGCCGAGGGGATATGCCCAGATATAGTCGTTAACTCACACGCGATCAAAAAAATTGAGTTTAAAAAACCCGATTTTATAGTTGCAGTTGACCAGTAATGGTTGGCTAGTATCTTACGTACTCTTATCAGAGTAGTCTAAATCGCGTAAGATGCAAGGTTCTCAAATTGCGGGAAACTCTTTAGACGCCAAGGCGTCCGGAGGCTTTGCCTCTAGAATCTCTTCTACCGCAGCTTTACAGCAATGTAAAGTGTAGCAGCAGGCATAACGGCCTGTGGAACGCTTTCTCTCTCGGCTAGCCGATGGAGTTTGCGATGGTAAAAACGAAGAGAATTAGACAATCCGCAGCCAAGCCTCTATTAAACACCTAAAAATAGAGGAAGGTTCAACGACTAGACGGGAACCGGGGATACTTAATATACTTATTAAATATCTCTCAAGGTATAGTCTAGACCCCCAGGAGACTGGTGAAGGGGTAGTCATATTTAGATGACGAGCCTTCTTAGGGTACTTTCGACCTAGTAGAATGACAACAGGAATGTTGATGGAAATGGTTGCCGGTAAAACCAAACTCCTCAACGGCAAGAATTACGACGCCACTGCCTTCGAACCCAATACAATCGAAGACATATCAAAAGAACTTCATTCTCTCGGCTTTCAACGCTACGGAAACGAGAGAATGTACAACGGAATGACCGGTAAATTGATGGACGCAATGGTCTTCATTGGCCCTTGTTACTATCAACGTCTCAAACATATGGTTATCGACAAATATCATATGCGTAGCACAGGACCTGTACAAAACTTAGTAAGACAACCTATGGAAGGAAGATCCAGGGAAGGAGGCCTTCGATTTGGCGAGATGGAAGTTACACAAATTATTGCTCACGGTGCCTCAAGTTTCCTTCGAGAAAAGTTATTTATCAACTCTGATAAGTTTAAGACGTGGGTATGTTGCACTTGTGGGTTTACAGCGATGTACGATATCAAGAAAAGCAACGCCGAGTGCAAAGTATGTTCAAAGAAGGGAGTACCAAGTGTGTTTAAAGAAGTGTACATCCCTTACGCTACAAAGCTATTGTTTCAAGAATTAATGGCTATGAACATCATTCCAAGAATGAGAGTTTGAACAAAAAGTCTTTATACAAAAAGTCTTTATACAAAAGTATAAAGAAACCTTGTTTACATTCCTTACATTCTACATCCAGCATATCTAAATTTTTCTAGTTTACATTTATTCATACCATCTGCTTTGTGTTGACCATACTCTTCTTCGTTAAACTCAAATACGCCTGCAAATGGATCATTTACGTCTGCCACGAGGTAGTCGAAGTCGCCTATTGCTTTGCGATTATCAGCATCTTCTTGACATTTCATTTGACAAGCAGCTTCTTTAACCTTCAGGTTGAAGTCATTTGCTTGTTCCACGATCTTGGGCTTCTTAGTAAAGAAGGAGGCGATCTTATCGAAGAAACCATATTTCTCTTGTTGCTTGCGGTATATTTGGACTAGCCCCAAGACAAGAACTACTGCGATAAGGATAAGGAGGATTTTACAGGTTTTCATTATTTATAATAGTATTTAATAAAGAAAAAATATATATCTAATTGTAAATGCAGAGGTCTTTTTGCAGAGGAACTAGTAAATTTGCCCTCATCGCCAGAAAGCGAAGTCCGTCTCGCCAAACCACACTTCTCCGCTCTGTACGCCCTCGAGAGGTCACTAGTATGATGCGTAACGTCAAATATCGCGCCAACTACGAGTCTGTTGCAAAACTTAGTCAACAAATTCAAAAAGAATGTACTGAATTAAACCTCACAAACGTATCTTCTGAAGAATTACTAAGACTCTCAAAAGAGGCTAAACTCAACTTTACAGACTATACTTATATTCGTAAGTTCCAATGTGCGTTGATGGCTATATTAAGCAGTGTTCAACGCACAGAAATCGCGAACACAGAAGGAATTCCTGTGCTTGATATGATCGTTGAAGACTACTTCAGCCCTATCCAGAAATTTGGACGCGAAAGTGCCAACGGAGCTGCTTACAAAGTGGGCTGGGAGGGCGTAGAAGAGTGGATTAGTGTAATGAAGATCGCCAAAGGGTCAGCCAAAGAAGACGCTGACCTCTTCCACGAACTCGCAGTAGGTCTCGCTCTCAACAAGCTTAGAGCAGAAGTACCTTACTTTATGTATGTATGGGGAGGATTTTATTGTGAACGACCTAAGAAAACTCAACTCAGTTGTCACTCTGAAGACAAGGACAAAATCACAACTCTCGCTCTCTTCGAGCTGATCTATGGTAAAGAGCTTGATGAATGGATGAAAAGTGGTGAAATGACTCCTAACGAGTGTATAGAAGTGGTGTTGCAAGTGGCTTATGCCATTTATTTAGCACAGAAAAACTTCAAGTTTATGCACTTCGATCTACACGGAGGCAATGTACTTGTTAGAAAGCTACCACAAAAAGTCACCTTTGAGCTGAAGTTGACAAATGGGGATATTATAAAGATCAAGACCAAGTTCATTCCACAACTTATAGACTATGGAATGAGTAGTATGTTGATTGATCAAAAGTTTGTGACAAGTAAATTCTATGATGCGGTCAAGACCCCGAAGAACGTGATGCAGTTACAAGGTTCGAGACGTGACTACTTTTACAGTTTGTATGATATCTGGAGATATGTGAGTTTTGAAATAGGTGAGTTCCATATTAAGAAAGTATCGAACTTTGACAAGTTGTGGAGAACGCTGATCACGCCTTTCTTTGAAATGGCGAAAGAAGCATTCACTCCTGAGCAGTTACAACAACCACAAACCGGATTGCAAGAATGTTTCGCTCAGACCAATATGAAGAAAGCAATTGATCTCATATTGACCAACCCAGTAAGCAGAGATCTAGAGTTTGAAGATATACCATTCATAGAGATGAGTGTGGAAACATATATAAGAAAGTTGATTGGGGTTTTCTCGCTTGAAAATGAGAAGAAACCAACCGTTAAATAAAATCTTTTATAAAATGATTTTTTATAAAATTTCACCATTATAGATCACCTAAGAAACTCTTGAAACCTAATAAACTCTTGAAACTTAATTATAAATGTCTGCTACTACTGTTAACAATACTCCTTCTACCATCGAAGCTGTTGGAAATGTCCAACATTTAATGGACCGTTTCTTTGGCCCAAATTATTGTTTGCTGTCTAACTTCTTAATTAAGACTAAAGGTGTTATTGCTGGCGGCGCTGCCCTTTGGATTGCTTCTCCTTATTGTAAGGTTGAAGATTATAAAGGTGACATTGATATCTGGATCCAAGACGCTCCAGGTGTTGTTCGTAATCATTCTTACGGTACCGTTAAGTCTTATAAAGGGTACAAGAAAGAATGTTATGAGAGTCGTGAACGTGCATTATTAAGTGAATATGTAACATTCACAATGGAGAAGATGGGTCTTGTTAGAAATTTGACTGGCGTTTACCAAGAAACCATCAAAGAGTATACTACTGATGTTGACAAGAACTTTAAATTCATCAACACCATTCATACTTACTGTCCTAAAGCAAATGCCATTAAGTGTCCTAAGAAGGTCCAAATCATTTATACCAACATCTCTCCTGTTGAAGTTGTCAACAAGTTTGACTTGAGTATCTGTCAAACCTACTGGGAGGGAATGACAACAATGGAATTGTTTGAGAATTCTACTCCAGTGGTTAAGACTTTTTATCCAGATCATATCAAAGACAAAAAGTTTTATAACTTCTCTCCTGAATCTAAGAACCGCGAGGTTCGTGAGAACAAGTATATCAAGCGTGGATTTCGCTTGCTTGCTGATATTCTCATTAAGGAAAATGACGAGATTGAGAACAAGGAGCATAAGTTAAGTGATGCGCTCATTGCTTTCTTACGTTTGACTCCAAACAAGACTTATTCTACTAAGATGGTTACTAAGTTGATTTGTAACTACATCAACACCCACCATCTTCAAGATCCAAAAGACACTGAGTGTATCTTATGTGATGGTCCTATGTTTGATCTCTTCAATGTTGAAGAGTTTAAGTTTAACGACTTGCAAAAGCTCGTCAATGCTCAATTATTAGCATAATCAAACTCTGCCCTTAGTCTGCTTCGCAGAGGCCTGATGAGCCTAAGAAAGAGCTTTATCTGACTAAACAAAGTATATTCTTATTCTTAAAAGTTATTCCTCAAAAAGTATTGATACCAAAGTATCCATACACTTAAAAACTGATATCTTTCACTCATAACTAACATTCTATTATTATTATGACCGTTTTCCCCATATTCTCAACATCTCTCAATACATACTCACGTTTAGATAAGATAGTTCAAACTGCACTTTCATCGTCTTATCTAATGGATGCACCTAATCTGTCTAAGATAGTATTAGAATATAGCCATCCTATAACTAAAAGGTATCTATATTCTATAGATATATCAATAGACTTCAAAGAAGAAGTGAAAAGAAGAGATACTTTTGATGACTGTTACCCCATTGACTTTTTTTTGTTCATACTGGCCAAAGATGAGATTGAAGCTGCAAAAGAAGTAATGTCACTAATAAAAAGGTTTAAATTCTATAAAAAACTAGACTTTTCTGTAAAGATTATTCTTAATTTCAAACAAAGATATCTAGATGAAGACAATGACCCTAATCTAGAGCCTATCGGCTCCGCGGATGCAAAGCATCTAGGGGTTATAAAGCGTAAAGACAAACCTTTTTACACCACTAAGCCAGTTATTCTTTATCACGCAGAAGATCAACTCTTTTACGAAGAGGTTTATAAATATAACTCAAAAAATAAAATACGTAGAAGGTATCACAACAAAGAATACTCACGTATTCAAGATTTTCCTGTACAATGGTTTTAAGACGTATGGGTCAATTTAAAGTATGAATAATATATTATCTCTACAGAGATAATACTTTTATAGTCATTTATACTTTTGTCTTCTCACTTACACTAACGAGAAAAGCTATTGGGTCATACCAATACGTTCCAATCATCGCTTTTGGATCCGCTTCGTCAAAGGCGTCACCTCCTTGAATGAAGTCGACTTTGAATACCTTGAGCTGAGGTATCATACTTGCTGGATAACGCTTCTTGTGCAGTTTTTGCCATACGTAACTTTGACGCTTCTGGTCATTACAATGCTTACACAATGCCTGAAAATCGTCGTCGACTTGTGTCTTCGAGTTCCAAACCCTAGGGTC
>Ga0164293_10003480_pt1 | contig 13416 bp, 29 predicted proteins | sample GEODES118metaG_FD_111487 | JGI IMG/M metagenome (GOLD analysis project Ga0164293, IMG submission 111487) | Eutrophic lake water microbial communities from Lake Mendota, Wisconsin, USA - GEODES118 metaG | ecosystem: Environmental > Aquatic > Freshwater > Lake | place: USA: Lake Mendota... | reverse complement strand
CCGGTTGCCCTCCCAATGGCGCTGGACACGCTGGCGGTTGGCGGCGTAGCACAGGCTGTGTTCGGCACTGCGGACCGACCAGGTGGCTCCGTAGAACCGCTTGAGGGCTTCACGGAGCCGGGCGTCGGCGTCCCTGATCTGGCTGGGGGTGTACATATCATCGACTCCTAGATCGCGGCGATGCCGTAGAAAATCCAGCCCTCGACCGGAGTGGACCCCGGCTTCTTCGGGGTGGCGATGGTGACGGTGACCGCCGCCTTGGCCTCGACGGTGACCCGCTTGACCACGACCGCGTCGGCGGAGCCGGAATCCTCGTAGACCTTCACCGCACGAACGGTGACGGAACGGTACCAGGTGTCGTCGCTGACGAGCCTCTTGGCCGCGGCGGTGGCCTGGGCCTTGGTGTCGAAGAACCGGGACGAGCGTCCGCTGCTGACCTCGTACTTGGTCACGGCACGGCCCTTGGCAGTCTCGGTAACGATCTTGGTCTTGACCTTGGGGGTGACCTCGACGCTGTGCAGCGACCCGCTGTGCTGCGTGACGGCCTTGGCGACCGCGGCCTCGCGCAGGTCGTGTGCAGAAGTCATACTGCCATGCTCGTCGGTGGTCGGGAGCTCGATCACGGACTTGATCTTCCGGAAGGTGAAGTGGCGGTCCTCGGCCACCGGAACGGCCTCGGCTGGGCCCCACTTCTCGGCGTGGTCCCATGCGGTCGAGGCGATCAGGTTGGCCCCGGAAACCGTCATGGGGGTGGCGACGGACTGGTGATAACCACCGGTGGTGGAGATGGTGCCGTTATACGAATCATGACCGTGTTCGGCGACGGCGTCGTTGACCGCCGCGTCGTAGGCGTCCCGGATGGATGCGGTGCGGATTGCTCCGGTGACGAAATTGGTGGCTCCCATGTCGCTGACTCTCCCTGCCGGTGGTGTGGTGTTACGTCAAATGTAACACTTACACACGGGGGGTGCAAGTCGTTAGTGGGCGCCGTCGGCACCGCCCTGATCGTCGTCGGGCACCGGTGTTGCGGAGAGTTCGTCGATCCGGTCCTGGAGTCGGTCAAGGGTGCTCTTGTTGTCCATCTCTCTCCGCTGGGCGATGGCGAGCAGTTGCAGTGCACGGTCCCGTTCGATGAGAAGCTGACGCACAGCACCGGCGTCGGAACTGCGGTGGGACACGATGACGTCGGCGGCGTGGTGCTGCCATATCGAACCTGTGTTCGAATCACGTACCCATCCGCAGGCACAGCCGCCCGCCACTTCCTGATGTTGGATCAGCAGATCGGCGATCCGGCGGGGATCGTCCGGACGCGAACTCATCGCGGACCCTCCCCGTATTCCAGGACCGGAATACCGGCGGTGGCCGCGCGGCGCATGCAGTCCCGTGTTCCGGGCGACCGCCCCAGCGGGAATGCCAGGCATACATCGGCACCCTGGTCGACCAGAACCTGGTTGCGGATCACCCCGGCCGCCGGGCAGTACGGCATACCGTTACGATACCGCGGCCGGTGTGTGCACATGTCAGTGCAGTCCCGGCCCCAGTCGGCGGGAATCCGGAGAACCTCGACGCCGAAGTGGGCGTAGGTCTCGACGAATCGCTGGGCGTGGGAGTCCGCCCCGGTCGGACAGTCTCCGTGGATGACGAGCATGCGGCCCTGCGGTGACAACCGTCCCTGTGCGTAGAGGGCCTCCGACACCGTATCGGCGTCGGTCCAGGAGCGGGAGCCGGTGACCAGGACGCGCCGGGGAGCCGGAGCCGGATTCAACGCGTGGGTTCGGGCATGTCGTGCGCGCCGTCGGCGAAGAACCATCCCTGGTCCTCGGCGTACGCGGATTCCCCGCGGTAGTCGTCAGGCTTACCGGCGGCCTCCCAGCAGGCCCGGTGCCATACCGTGGTGGTGTGTCCGACGGCGTCGGAAAATTCCGCTCCGCTGGGGCTGTGCAGAGAGCCGTAACCGTCGTACTCGCCCTTGAGCAGGGAGCCGTCCGGGGTGATCGCCACGGCCTGGATCATCCAGGCGTTGATGTCACCAGTGGCCTGGAGACACAGAAGAGGATGCGAGCATCCCTCGCACTTGGCGCTGTAGAAGCCCACGGGGTTCCCTTTCTTGGTGGGTTACTGCTGCCCGACAGGGCTAGCTGTCGTGCGTGCCCGCATCGCCAAGCAAGGCAGCAGTGGGAGCCAGCGGCCCGAGGCGGCGATGACGATCACCGTAGAAGAGCCTCCAGCGCGCCTCATGGGCCTTCGACGCGGGAGCGCCGCTGGACGCCGTGCACCGGACACCGATGCCCGCATTGCACTTCGGACAGGCGACGGTGTCCCACCCTCGGTCATGTGTATGTGCAGTCATGGTTACTCCTTATAGATATTCGACTTAGCTCACTGAGCTAACGCTCGCTCAGCGATCCTTCTTCGACGCCTTGCCCGACACCGTCCCGGCGAGGGACGCCAGACGCTCTCGTCTGCGTTTCGCCCGTTCACCGGTGTCTTTGGCCCACGCACGGCGGCAGTCACCACAGGTGCAGCGGTAATTACCGTACCCGCCCGGAGTGCCGTGCACCCGATCCGGGATAGGACCGGCGCTGCGAGCGACCCGTCGTTCCAGACACTTGACGGAGTGTGCCGCCCGGCACGGGACGCACCCACAGCCCAGGTTGGTATATCCATTCACCGTTCCGTGTCGGGGGTCGCCGGATTCCAACCGACATATCCCGCGGTGGCATCCGCACCGTCCCTGCGGCGTCGTCCTGTCGTCGTGCACTGAGTCCTCTGTTCGGTATCGACGTATGTGAAGTCGAAGAACAACTTATCAGTGTAAGTGTTATGTGTAGGGAGTCTGTCCCGGAGAGTCTGCGACGAAGTACACGCTTGATCAGAGACGCCCGAAGGACCGGACTAGCGGCCCGAACCGTTCCGAGTCAGTCGACAATCTGCCACGGCCAGGGGTCTTTGATCCAGGTCGCGATCTCCTCGGTGGTAGCTTCCTTCGAGTACAGGTCCGGCGGATAGTCCCGCATGTAGACGACGCAGGCGTCCCGGACGTCCTCGGCTTCCACCAGGACGACACGATTTTCGGCGACGTCCTCGACCCGGAACCACTTCGACATACCGTTTCCTCCTGTTTATTCGCCGCGCTCGGCGATCCGGAACACCGCTACCGACTCGTCGTGATAGCCGTACTGCTCGAGGATGTCGGCAGCCTTACTCAGGGTCTGCCACTCGTCGTCGGTCATCGGGGGCTGGGGCATCGCGTTCTCCTTCGGGATTGTGTGCGTTAAGTCCGGTAGTGCAGCGACAGACCGGGAGCCAGGTCCTGGAAACCGTTCTTGCGCTGAAGGATCGTTGAGATGTTGGTAAGTAGAGAGAACCGACTTACCTGTCCGCTGTCCACTGCTGATTTCAGTGATCCGGGCATCGCCGACCACACTGCGTCGACCAGGTCGGAGACCTCGGACTCGGGGGTCACGTTCTGGGACCAGAGCGTGACTGCGTCGCGGCCGGGCTCCCCGCCGCCGGACATCAACCTGATCTCGGTCATGGGTGTAAGTGTCCCATGTCGGAGCCGGAGTGTGTCCGTGCCACGGCGGTGCCGGGGGTCAGAGAATCTCTCCGACGTCCATCAGCCACTGGTACTTGGTGCCCACCCGGAGGGGCCGCTGTGGGGTCGATGGTTCGCGGCGGAGATCGGGCTCGTAGATCGTGCAGCCGCAGTGGCAGGACCCCTCGGGGAACTGACGATGTGGGTGATGTCCGCAGACGCAGATGTCGGCAGCGGCCACGACGTCAACCATTCGAGGGCGGGTTCGGATCGTCGTGTCGGTTGTCCATCATCTCGTCAACCTGCTTGAGCATGTTCCGGATGCGGAATACCGACGCGGTGATCTTGGCGTGGCGCTCCCGAGTGATCCGGGCCCGCAGCCGGTCCTCGGTCAGGGTGTCGGCGAGTTGTTCAGCCTCGTCTTCGATGGTGGCAAGGTCTGAGGACCGGCGGCGGTCGGCTTCGGCGAGTTCCTCAGCGGTGGTGGCCAGCTTGCGTTCCTGGTTCCAGATGTCGCGGGCGGTGGCCTGTAGGGCGGCGACCAGCTCTGCCTCCAGCGAATGTTTACCGGGCATGAATTTCCTCTTCCAGCAGAGCCGAGACGGCCTCGGCGGGTACCAGCTTCATCCCCCAGGCATCTAGGCCGACATGTATCTGAAGGGTTCCGGACGGGGACCGCGTCACCTGATTCGACGAGTGGGTGTGCCCGTGCAGCACGGGGCGGTTTTCGTCCCGTAACCGCCACTGGTCGAATCGGCGCTCACCCTCGAAGTCGCTGTGGTACGGGAAGTGTGAGAGCACCACCCGCCGGGACTCCCCGGACACCGACATCCTCCGATACCCGCACGTCTGTACCGAGGAGAACGCCTCGGCGTACTTACCGAAATGGCGGTGTGAGTCCCGGTTCATCGGATGGATTCCGTCATGGTTACCGCTCACCAGATGCTTGGTGCCGGGCCGAAGCCGAATCCATTCCAGCGCCGCGGCCTGGGCCGCGTTGCCTCCGGCGGAGATGTCACCGAGCACCCAGACCGAGTCCTCCGGGGCCACTGCGGTGTCCCAGTACCGCGCCAGGGTGGCGTCGTGGTTCCCGGAGCCGGAGAAACCCCGCAAGTGTGCGATGGGGAGATGTCCGATGTGCAGATCGGCGGTGAACCAGACGCGGCACATCGGATATCTCCTATCCCGGATACGTGGGGCTGTATTGCCGGTGCAAGTGTGACACTGATAACCGCAGATACGCGGTAAATCTCTGCGGCGCGGCTAAGACAGACGTACGCCCGCGTGTCGACTGCGCAGGGATTTCCACCCGAATAGGGTGAGGGGGGGCAACGGGGTTCGGATGCGCGACGAAGCCGGGAGGGATGTCCGACATGCCTATGATTTCGGTGATCACATGCGCGTTGCCGCGAGGAACGGAATGGCTGTCCGAAGCCTGGAGAAGTCTGGAGGATCAGACTCTGCCACCGGATTGGCAGTGGGAATGGCTTCTTCAGATCGACGGTCCCGAGAAGCTGCGATCCTCTGTTCCGCAGGACGACCCCCGCATCCGGATAACGCGTAACCCCCGCAACTTCGGAGCCGCCACCGCGAGAACCCTGGCCCTCGGGCGGGCCGGGGGCGAGTTGGTCGCCGTTCTGGATGCCGACGACATCATGCTGCCCGGACACCTGTCACGCGCCATCGCGGTCATGGAAACCCATGGAGCCGAATGGACCGCCAGTAGTGCTCTGGACATGCATCCGCAAGGAACCAGGGTCGCCTTCGAGACGGGACTGTCCGAAGGGATGATCCCGAACGGGGCGTTTCACACATATTGGCAGGATCGAGGGATTCCCCCGGTGTGCCCGGCAACGATGGTCGCCCGCCGGGAGCTGGTGCTGTCCGTTGGTGGATGGACGGCATTCCCTCTGGCCGCCGACACCGGGCTGTTGCTGGCGATGGAAGCAGTGGCGCCGGGTTACTACCTCGAGAAGCCGGGCCTGCTGTACCGAAAGTGGCCGGACCAGATCACCGTGTCGTCCATGAGCCGCAACGAGGAGCAGCGGGCACTACGGAATCAGGTCATCGACGCGCGAGTGAAGGCGCTGCGGGGGTGGGGCGTGCGCTGGTCGGCGGCGTGAGGCTCAGGCCGGTACAGTGAATCGGGTACTCGTCACACACGTTCACTGAACGTGCATGAATAGCATGCGGGCTCGATGTTGCTGATGTCGTCGGAACCTCCCTGTGAAAGCTTCACGATTCTGCGTCGGGTCCGAACATCTTTGTACCTGGGTGATGGTCTAGCCGGTATGGCCTCCCATGCTCGGCCGCATACTGAACAATGAGTATAGGAATCCCTCTTCTCCTCCCATTGCTTTTGCGTGTGGCTCCCGTATGAAGATTTTCTACGTAGCTCAAACTCCTCCGCCCTACGTCTGCGACAGTTCCGGCAGTAGCGATGCGCGTCCTTGGTCGTCGATGAGCCGTACATCCCCCAGTCCACACTGCCGCATTTCCTGCATGTGTCGTCATCCGGACATTCCTGATCGACTACAAATACGTTTTCCGAAACGGGGTCGACGCTCACTTCATCTAGAGCGGTAGAGGGCGCTACAGTGTTCGCTGGTTTGGGCCGTAGCTGAGCCCCGCATTTCTCAGCGTCCAATAACGCGTGTCGAATACTCTGCTTAATGTCTTCGAGAGAATCGGTTCCGGTTATCGCCGCACACAGCGTCCGGACATCCAGGTGGCCTCCCTCATGGAAGGACTGAGACGCGTGCCGACTAATACGAAATCCACGCCACTCGTGCATTATTGCCAAGTACATTGCGGGCCCGAAAGGTTCTGGATAACCCATGACAGCCCTGAACCAAAACGACCACGCCGCGTATGAATCCTCTATCCTGACTTTGCGCACAGGTATGTCGGAGTGAAAAGCCCGAACCCAGCACGTCTCGGTGAATACCGTGACGACTCGGTCGAGAGCCGAACCGAGGTCACCGCGGGCAGTTTTCATGCATGCATATATCCGCGCCTCAAACTCCGACCACTCCCGAATACCTGCGTCTGCTATACACGTATCAGGAATACCGTCCATGTATGGGTACCGGTCGGTATTCCGGCGAATCTTCCCTGCTTGGTCCGCCATCGCTCAGGCACCTCTCTGTGACGACTCACTGTTTGTGTAAGTGTAACACTTACACAATGTGGATCAGTCCAGACTCGCGGGAATGATCTTTCCGGTTTGCCGCAGCTCCTCGCCGGTGCAGTCCTGGGGGTTTTTGTCGATACGGAAGGCCACGAACTGCGGGTGCCGGGGAGTCCGGTACTCCTTGGAGCCGACCAGCTCGTTGCACTTGATCTCGATGACGCGGCCCAGGAACGCCTCGGGGGCGTCGGTGACCTCGCGTCGCACGGCGTCGGTCATCCCGGAGCACTTGCCGACGTAGACCAGCTCCCCGGTGCCGGGGTCGGTACGGCTGAACTCGATGGCCCCGATCAGCCCGGAGAACTTGCCGGTGCCCTCGGTGAAGCCGGAGACAACCATGTCCAGAGTGACCTGGGCCTTCACCTTGTACCAGGTCTTGTTGGGACGTCCGTCGAAGGCGTAGCGACCCTCGACGTTCTTGGTGATGATCCCCTCGACCCCGTGGGAGATCAGGTCGTCGAAGAGGGACCCGAAGCGGGCCGGGTCGGTGAAGACGGTGTTGAGCAGGATGTGTCGGCTCTTCTTCGGGAACCGCAGTGCCGACAGTGTTTTCCGGCGACGCGTCCAGGTGTCACCGGTGTGGTCGACGCCGCCCAGCTCGGGCACGTCATAGACGATGAGGCTGAGGTTGCCGAACTCCTCGGACTGGAGGTCCCGGCCGCGCTCGGGAAGGCTGCCCAGCACCCGCATGGTCTTGTTGAAGTCGGTGACCGGAACCGTCTCGCCATGCACAGCGACCCGGCGGTCGATCAGGGCCAGTTCGCCGTCGAGCACGGTGCCCGTGGGCAGGAAGGACAGCTCGGCAACCAGGTGCGGGACATGATCGGTGAACACCCCCCCTGTGCGGCTGTAGAGGTGAACTCCCGTGGAGTCGCGGACGACCAGGCACCGTGCGCCGTCGTGCTTGGGCTCGGCGACGTAGTTCTCCCAGGCGCTGTGGTCCTCGAGGTGGTCACGCAGGCTGGTCTTGCACAGCATCGGTGCGCGGTGTGTGTAGGGGGCCGTCGGCACGGTCGAACTCCTCCGGGTGGTCGGTGTGTGAGGTGTTACTGTAATAGTAACACTTGACACCCTCGTTGTCCAGTTCAGAGCCGGTTTCGGGGCCGGTTTCAGAGCCGGTTTCAGAGCCGGTTTCAGAGCCGGTATCGGGGCCTGTATCAGGATCGGCGACGGAACCGGGCGCGGCTGTGGGCGCCATGAACATCGCCCGGACCATCATGGTCAGGGAGAACAGCACCGGGATGGTCAGTAGTGAACACATCACCGCGGACTGTCCGACGAAGGGGCCGACGGCCAGGGAGCCGACAAGCACCGCTGCCCAGCGTGTTGCCGCCTCGTCACCGTCGATGAGCCGGGTGGAGGCCAGGGGTGGGGTGGGCACGGGGAGTGAGTCTAGCCAGTGGATAGTTATGCACAGGGTGTGGATAAGTTATGCACAGGAGGGACGAATGTACCGAAGTTATCCACAGATAGTTGCATAGTTATACAGTCTCGGTGGTACTCGCGGCGCCTCCGGGTGAAGGTAAGTATGGATAACTATGCAACTTACTTGAATAAGTAACTACATTGGGTGCGGGTTTTCCCTAGACAAGGACGGAGTAGTTGCATAATCATGCACTATGTACGTGCGCAGTCGAAACTATGTTCGACTACGTGGAGGACTCCGCGTCCTTCTCACCGTCGGCGAGCAGCTCGTAGCCCAGACCCACGCCGGGCAGCAGCCGGTGGATGGGAAACTCGATCGAGGTCTTGCGATAGCGCTTGACGACGTTCTGGGTGCCGTCAGCGACCGATAGGCCCAGCTCGGCCAGGACCCGCGGTACCTCATCGTCGAAGTCGAAGGTCTCGGTGACGACCACCCGCAGAATCTGGGGAGGCAGGAACATCCCTCCCCGAATAACCGACCGGCTGATGGTGAGTGCACCGCCCTCACGCACGCCCTTGGCGGTCTTGTGATTCCGGAACACCCCAATCAGCTTCTCGGTGTCCTCGCCACCCTTGGGGCGCGGAAAGACACCGCTGTCGTAGAGATTCCTCAACGCGCGACCCTTCCTAGGTGTGACGGCGATCTCACCTTAGCGCACGTATCGGCGCAAGCATCACCGTTACCGGATCGGGCGAAGCGCCCTAGACCGTGGTAATGCGGACCAGGGCGACGTCGGGAAAGTTGCGCAGTACGAACTTGATCCGCTGCTCGAGCATGTACAGCCGGTCAGGGCCCAGCGGCTTGTGGGTGTGGGAATCCTCGAGGGTGAGGTGGATGTGGCTCATGAGGTCGCTGCCCTCTCGGTCGGCCGGTGCGGCGGGGACAGCCGCACCCCGGATTCTGTTCCTGATGGGGCCGGGAACCGGGGATCGACACACCGGGAAATTCCTGAGGTCGAGTCTCCGCGTCAATCCCCTGAAAACGGACGGTCCAGACGTAGCATCGTCTGACCACGACCTGCTCCGACCGAGAAAACTGCGAGGTGATTCGACCCGTGTCGGTATCCGAGAACGACATCCGCCCGGCGGGGAGCCCCTGCCCCGCGTGGAAGAGATTCTGATGGCGAGATTCCGAGTCACCATCACTGTGGATGCCGAGGCTGACGCGTTGTCTGCCGTCGCCGACGGCATCGGGGAGTGGCTGCACGTCAACCGATCCGGGATTCCGGCTACGGCGGTCAATCTGGACACCGGAGCACACGAGCAGATCGAGATCGAGCTGTAGACCCCGCTCCGGGTATGCGGAGCACCCTCACCACCAACCGAGAAGAAAGGCACGACGATGAGCGCACCGGCCATCAGCCGCGTTTCCGCGATCAACTGGAACAAGGTCATCGACGACAAGGACGCTGAAGTCTGGGAGCGTCTGGTCGGTAACTTCTGGCTACCCGAGAAGGTGCCGGTGTCTAATGACATCCCGTCCTGGGGAACACTGTCCGCGCACGAGAAGATCACCACGATGCGGGTGTTCACCGGTCTGACCCTGCTGGATACCGTGCAGGGCACCGTCGGGGCGATCAGTATGATCCCGGATGCGATCACCCCGCACGAGGAGGCGGTGCTGACCAACGTAGCGTTCGTCGAATCGGTGCACGCTAAAAGTTACAGCAACATTTTCTCAACCTTGTGCTCCACCAAGGAGATTGACGAAGCGTTCCGGTGGTCGGAGGAGAACGAGAACCTTCAGCGCAAGGCTGACATCGTCATGAGTTACTACCGAGGCGACGACCCGCTCAAACGCAAGGTGGCCTCCACGCTGCTGGAGGGGTTCCTGTTCTACTCGGGGTTTTATCTTCCGCTGTACTGGTCCAGCCGAGCGAAGCTCACCAACACCGCCGACATGATCCGCCTCATCGTTCGCGATGAGTCGGTCCACGGCTATTACATCGGATACAAGTACCAGAAGGGCCTGGCGCTGGAGAGCGTTTCGCGTCAGCAGGAGCTGAAGGACTACACCTTCGAGCTGCTCTACGAGCTCTACGAGAACGAGTGCGAGTACACCCAGGACCTCTACGACAGCCTGGGTTTGACCGAGGACGTCAAGGCGTTTTTGCGCTACAACGGAAACAAGGCTCTGATGAACCTGGGCTACGAGCCGATGTTCCCCAAGGACGAGACCGCGGTGAACGCGGCCATCCTCTCGGCACTCGCACCCGGAGCCGACGAGAACCACGACTTCTTCTCCGGGTCGGGCAGCTCGTATGTGATCGGCAAGGCCGTGGTCACCGAGGACGAGGACTGGGACTTCTGATGGGCAGGAGCTGACCGGTGGCCGAAGACTTCTCGTCGATGTCGGATGCCGAACTGCAAAGGCTGTACTGGTCGATGACCCTGGACACCCACGACGATTTCGTCCGCAACGACCGTATCGCTGACGAACTGTCCCGGCGTCAGATCGGGGTTGAGCAGGCGATAAAGGACGCGGGAGGACAGGCGTGAGGATCACCGTGGAGGCCACCGACCCGAGCGAGAGCCAGGCGGTGCGGTACGTCGTCGAGCTACTGGAATCGAACACCACTGGAGACACCCTGATTGTCGCCGTAGACCCATACGCGACGTCTTAGACATCAGGACACCCGTCCTGACCGACAGATAGGTTGTAATCATGAGCGAAACCGTCATTCCCGACACGGCGGTGTGTTCCGAGTGCGGAGCCGCCTACGTCGAACACTCGGCTGGGTCTCGGTTCTGCCCCGACGCGAACTCCTCCGATGTCACGCGGGCGGCGTTCCACACCACCACGTTCGCGGACTAGCCGAATCCGCACCGCCGGGGGCAGCCGCGGAAAATCCCGAACATTGCGTGTCGGACAAACTTCCCCAAAACTCGTGAGAGCTTTACAGTGTTCGGGACAAACACAGCGAGGAGAGGTGATGGAGACCTCATTTACGTCTGATGGACGGGTCAGTGTCGACGACACCGACCCGGTTGTAATCGCGGAGACAGCCTCTCCGACGGAATCGGTCACCGTTACCGTGTCCGGGGAGCTCGGGGACCCAGCCGGGACGGATGAGACGATGTCGGTCGGCTCCGGTGAGTCGGCGGACCTGGCAGCCGAGCTGGCATTGCTGTCCGATGAGGACCTGATCGCCCGGTACTGGACAACCCTGATCGTCGACGACGAGACCGCGGCGGAGTTCGCGGCGATCACGGCCGAAGTCCGGTCTCGCGACCGCGGGCTCGTGCCGTTCCTGGACTGAGGACGTACCTTTGCCCTGTACCTGCAAGAGCGGATACCGCAACACCAATGCCCTGACCCACAACGGCCAGGTCCGCAACTACGGCCGCTGCGGGTGCGAGTGCCACGCACCGGGATACCGGGTTCCGGCCAGCCCGATGCCGGAGGCGTGTGCTTCCTGCGATATGGAGTACGACGGCGATACGTGTCCCGCCTGCGGGATGTATCGCTGGTGATCACTTTCGAGAGGAACCGGTCATGGCAGCAGTAACTGTGGACACCGATTCGATCGCGGCGTCGCTGAACAGTATCCGCGTCGGATGTGCCACCGAGCACGGGCGCTCGGCGGTGGACGCGGTATCCATCGCACTGGGGCATCAGTTCGAGCGGAGTGACACCGACGGCACGTTCAACAGGACCGCCTTTCTTCGGGACTGCGGCGTGCAGTGATGAAGCTTGAAACGATGACGTCGGGACGCCTGGTCGCTGACGGACGCTCGCTGCTGAAGATCAGCACGGTCTTCGAGCACTTCCTCACGGCGGTGACGGTGTACCCGGTGCCGGACCGACCCTCAGTACGCCGATACGCCGCGGTCGACGTGGCCCAGTTCGCCGAGCCATCGACATCGCTGCTCAGCCAGTACGAGGCCGCCCGCGGGTTGTCCTGTACTGCGATCTAGACGCCGTTCGCGCGTCGTGCCACACGCACAGTGTCCCTGTGCAGTACAAAGAAGCCATGTCCGACACCACTCTTGAAGGCTTCCTGCTCAAAGACCTGGAGCTGGCTGACGTCGCCATGCTCGAGCGGCGGGGTATGCCTACCACGGTTGACCAGCGTCAGGGCCCGGCCCACTACAACCGGGTGTTCAATGACCTGGACCTCGGTAAGGGGTGGCACTACTCCCCCGGTACCCCGCTCAACGAGCGCTACCGGCACTTCGAGGACATGGTCTCCGACCTGGCCCCGCACAGCTCGGAGCGACTGGGCCTGAGCGCGTCGAACTACGCCCGCGAAGTGGTCAAGACCCTCGTCGACGGCGGCTGGATGAAGGGCTGATGTCGTCATGAGCGATCGCTCGGTACTGCGTGACCTGGCCCGTAAAGCGGGCCTGACGGTTATCTCCGACGGCGTGGACGACCTCATCCGCAGTAGCGGGGCGTTCATCCGGGTCACGTACGGCGCGGCGGATAGGGTCGCAGCGGTGTTCTTCAATGACATCATCATCATCGACGACCTCAGGACGCATAGCGTCGAGAGAGTGAAGTCCTGGATCGAGTCGATGAGCCGGGAGACGCCGACGAAGCCCTGACCTCATTGCCGGGCAGGATCGGTCGGACGTGAGAGCATTACCGAATGCCGAACATACCGATCGACGGACACCCTCTTATCGGTAAGTCCTTCGTGTACCGCGCCGACGGGGAGCCATACACCGGAGAGGTCGACTCTAATCTTGTGGTCGCCAACGGCATGTGTGTCACCGTGCTGGCGGCATTCACCAACTGGAATGACGTCGAGGGACTGGAGATTCTGGCCGTAAAGGTTCCCGACACCGGGTACACCACACATGTCACTCCGTCCGATCTGGGGCTGAGCTCACTGGCGCAGCGCTGATTTCGGGATCGGTGATCGTCATGGCACGAGAGCGGGTATCGGTTTCCGAACCCGATCAGCGGTCGTCTATCTGGAATACCGCCCAGCGGGAAGGCTGGGCGCTGGTGTCACTGGACGACACCGTGGACCGGCTGTCACGCAGTGGTGAAACGGTGTATGTGACGTACCTGGCGGACGACACCGTCAACGTCGCCGAGCATCTACACAGCTACGTCGCCACGCGGTGCCATCGCCAGGTTCTGATGTGGCTGAGTACCGTCCCGCGGCGGTGAGGTGGTGGCGATCAGCGGTCCTGGCGATACGTCCCGACAATCCGGGTACAGAAAAACCCCACCGGACTCTCAGCGGTCAATAAATCCTTCAGCACCGGTGCGGGAACATCGAGGTACCGGTAGACGCCGATTCCGTCGTGG
>Ga0164293_10003477_pt1 | contig 13423 bp, 9 predicted proteins | sample GEODES118metaG_FD_111487 | JGI IMG/M metagenome (GOLD analysis project Ga0164293, IMG submission 111487) | Eutrophic lake water microbial communities from Lake Mendota, Wisconsin, USA - GEODES118 metaG | ecosystem: Environmental > Aquatic > Freshwater > Lake | place: USA: Lake Mendota, Wisconsin... | reverse complement strand
GATTAATGGAGCAAGTCGGTGGTTTTCAATTGTCGATTTACAACGACAAGGATTTTGTTCCAACACGTATCGCCTACAGCATGAATACCCACGGACCGGCAATCGATATCGGCACAGCCTGCTCGTCTTCTTTGGTTGGTGTGCACATGGCCTGCCAACACCTGTTGACTTACCAGTCCGACATGGTACTCGTTGGCGGGGTGACGGTGCACCTGCCGCAGAAAACTGCTTACGTCGACGAGGGTGGCACCGCGTATTCACCCGACGGCCACTGCAGACCATTTGACGCCACGCCCAGTGGTTTGGTCGATGGTAACGGTGCTGCCGCCGTTATTTTGAAAAGACTGAGCGATGCCATCGCTGATGGTGATCACATTCATGCCGTAATCCTTGGCAGTGCGATCAATAATGATGGTTCCGACAAAATCGGCTACTCCGCACCCAGCATCGATGGTCAAGCTGAAGTCATTCTCGAAGCCCAGGCCATGGCCGGGGTCTCTCCCGAAGACATCAGCTATGTCGAAGCCCATGGCACAGCAACCCCCTTGGGTGATCCCATTGAAGTCGCCGCACTGACCCAGGCCTTTAGAACACAAACTGATCAAAAGGGCTATTGCGGCTTGGGCGCTGTGAAATCCAACATCGGTCACGTTGACAAAGCCGCCGGACTCGCCGGGCTGATCAAAACAGCGCTTTCACTTGAGCATGAGCAACTGGTACCAACCCTGCACTGGCAAGCACCGAACCCAAAGCTTGATCTGCCCAATACGCCGTTTTATGTCGTCAACACACTGAAGCCTTGGCCTCGCCAGGCAAACAAACCTAGAATCGCGGCCTTAAGTTCGTTTGGTGTCGGTGGCACGAATGCCCATGCCGTCCTTGCCGAGGCCCCTCTGGCGCAATCTAGCTCAAGCTCACGTCCCAACCAACTTCTTGTGTTGTCTGCTCGTACCGAGTCCGCTTTAAATACGAGCGTCCAACGCTTGATGAACTACCTGACCGAACATCCCGAGTGCAACCTTGCGGATGTCGCCCATACCTTGCAACGCGGCAGAAAACGGTTTTCTCATCGTTTGAGCCTCTCCGTCAAAAATATCCAACAGGCGATTCATCAACTACCCAACACACCATCGGCCTACGTCGAGTCCTCAAGCACGCCAGAAGTCATTTATTTATTCGCTGGTCAGGGAAGTCAGTATGCAGGCATGGGCAGAGAGCTTTACCAACATGAGCCCTTGTTCACAACCCTCATCGATCAGTGCGCCGAGTTTCTGGAACCCTTGATCGGTCAAGATATTCGTACCGTGCTTTTCCCGCCCCCTGAGGCGCAGGCCCAAGCGCAGGAGTTGCTCAAAAATACCTCGTTAACGCAACCTGCATTATTCGCCCTTGAGTATGCCCTCGCGCGCGTATGGATGAGCTGGGGTGCAAAGCCTAAGGCCATGATTGGTCACAGCCTCGGCGAATATGTCGCCGCCTGTCTGGCCGACGTCTTTAGTTTGGAGGACGGCCTAACACTGGTGAGTATTCGCAGTCGCTTGATGCAGAGCATGCCGCTAGGAGCCATGCTTTCTGTGCCCTTGGCTGAGCACAAGGTCATGGAACAACTCGCAGCATGCAAGATCTCTCTTGATATCGCAGCAGTCAATGGACCGGCCCTCACGGTTGTGTCAGGCACTATTGAAAAAATCGACGCCTTCAAAGCGCACCTGCTCGCGCAGAACATCAATGGCACGGTTCTACAAACTTCGCATGCCTTTCACTCCTCCATGATGGAGCCTATGCTTGAGAGCTTTAGCGCTCAAACGCGTCATATTTCATTTCAAGCCCCTCAGATTCCTTATGTCTCCAACCTAACTGGCACTTGGATCACCGCGGCGCAAGTTATCGACCCCAACTATTGGCGTGAACACATCAGACAAGCTGTGCGTTTTTCAGATGGGATTCAGACTTTATTGCAGTCAGACAAGCATGCCGTTCTGCTCGAAGTAGGCCCAGGACGCACCTTGACCAGCTTGGCTTCGATAGCGGTTCAGGAAGATCAACGCACGAAAGTCGCAAGCTTACCGACTGCGCAAGCAACCGTCGGCGCGCAAGCCTTCATGCTCAACGCGCTGGGACAACTTTGGTGTGCTGGGGTCACCATCGACTGGACAGGTTTTTATGAAAACGAGAGCAGACTGCGTGTCCCGCTTCCGACCTATCCCTTTGAAAGACAAAAATTCTGGATTCAACCTGGTGATCAGAAATCAGCTTCAAGTTTCGCCTCCAACGATGTACGTCGCCGTAAAAATCCAGACGACTGGTTTTATTTGCCTGGCTGGGTACTCAGCCAGACTCCTAATGGAAAAGCGGCGTCAAATGCACAGCGCTTTTCCCTTTACGGACCACCGAGTCCTCTTGCAAGCCTGTTGCGCGACACCTTAGCTAAGCAGGGGCATACCGTATTCTTATCGCACAACCATGAGGAATGCGTCGTCTCGAGTAGGGATTGTGACACCTTGGTGTACTTGCCCATCCTGAACGGCTCACATGCATCTGACGATAACAAGATCGCCCGCACCCTCAGCACCGTCTGCGACCCACTGATCAAGCTCGTCCAATCGATCTCAGCACAGCGCGATGACCGACCATTGCGACTTACGGCGATCAGTGAACAAATACTCGCGACTAACCCGAGCCTGCCGATTGAGCCTGCTCAAGCGGCACTGCTCGGCATGTTGCGCACCCTCAACTATGAATACACACATTTCGATACGCAAACGATCGATATCATTGCGCCAACTACAACAAAAAAACTGTCAAGACTCTGTGAAAAACTGACAGCGGAATTGGTAAGCGAGACGTTTGATTCAACCATCGTCTTACGTAATAGCTATCGTTGGATTCCGGAATTACGCCCAATCCATCCAGTCGAGGGAGATCCCGCATTGGGTATTTTTAAAGCCCAGGGTGTCTATGTGATTACTGATGGCCTAGAAGATATAGGTCTTGTCTTTGCCAATGCATTGGCTAAACGTCCGGGTAGCAAGCTGGTGTTGACCGCCCAGTCAGGCGAGACACTGACACGCCGACAAGCAGAAATCGAGTCCTTGAGAGCGCTCGGTGCGACCGTCGAGGCCGTAGAGCTCAAGGAGATCTCAACACAGTCGCTGTCTGCGCTCCTTGAGCGCGTCCAAGAAAAATGGCAAGCCATCGATGTATTTATTCATGCCGTCGATATGCACTCTCACAAACCCTTTGGACTCATACAAGCGTTAGACGAACAAGAACTTGCGACCTATTGGAACGCACAACAGAAACAACTCCTCGATCTAGAAACGGCATTAGAAAAGCATGAAGTGAATCTTTGCATGGTGATGTCGTCTTTATCGGCACAAATCAGTGGTACAGGGCAAGTCGCCCACACTGTCGCCGCGCTTCATCTCGAAGCCTTTGCTCATCAGCATAATCAGCGTCACGATGTGCCATGGATGGTCGTTCAATGGGACAGCTGGAAAGCGGAGAATCCATTAAATGAGGAGCTTTCTGCCAGAACTGACCACTCCCTGTCTCCAGCCGAAGGATTGCAAGCGTTTGAGCGACTGATGAAGCTCGATGAAATAGCCTGCGTCACGATCGCGACCAATCCACCGATGGCACGCCAAGAACAAATTCTGCAGCAAAAAAAGAACATCGCTTCGGGTCCAGGAAATTCTTCGGAAGATCGTCTGTACGAACGTCCCAACCTCTCCAACCCTTATCTAGCTCCGCGCAACGAGTATGAGCAAAGCGTTGCGCAAACATGGCAAAAATGCTTGGGTATCAAGCAAGTCGGTGTCGAAGACAATTTCTTTGACTTGGGCGGACACTCCCTGCTTGGGGCTCAGCTCACTCTAGAGCTACAGAACACCTTTAAAGTCAAAGTCGATATCGCACTACTTTTTGCACATCCGACCGTTGCTCAACTCAGTCAAGTACTTTTAGACAAGCAATTGGAAAATAGCGATACGGATCAACTCGCCGTCCAGCTTGATCGTCTAGAGAGCATGACCGACGAAGAAGTCGAGGCGCTTTTAGCGAAAGGAGAGCTGTCTCCAGAGCTTCTGGAGGCGCTTGGACTCGGAGATACCGATGCAAATCAAAAAAGACTATAAAAAATAGTCTCTTTTCAATCCTACTCTCTTGTATGATTGATGTGATTATTAGAATAATTTTACTTATTACAAGGAGTCAGGATGCACTACATCATTGCAGCCCATATTATCTTTTCGATTCTGTTAGCTTATCTAGGGCGCAACAGTCGGTTAAAGTTTTGGGGAGTACTGCTGACTTCACTGTACATGACACCGTTGGTTGTAGGGGTCATGTTGCTCTTTTTCGGTACAACATGCCCAAAACTAGCAAAGAAAAAAGAACTCAGCCCCGTGACACCCAATACTCCCGAGAAAAAAGCAAGACGTCGCTTTTCCTTTGGTGCCGCTTAATTCATAAAGAAATGCGTGAAGTCAGACACGCTAGACTTATTTTTTAACGGGAGCGACTGCTGGCGCAGGCGGTTCTTTAGCAGTCGGCTCTTGAATTGGAGCATCCTTAGCGGACACTCCCTTTGCAGCGACGTCTTTTGTCTCCGCATCCTTTTTTGTCTGGGTGCTGTTCGTTGGTTGCAACACAGGTTGCTTTAACGGATCTTGAACTGCAGTTCCTCCCATCGCTCCTGGAGGTACATTATCTGAAAGATTTCCCAATACCAATGGTAGGCCAGCTGGTCCAGAACCAAATATCAGCGTCTTGGCGTTTGGAGATTTAGCCAACTCCTCTGTCGCCTGAATACCGCGGAATCTCAGATAGTTTTCCGTCATGCCCTCGTTCACAATATTCTGAAAGTCACGGATTCCTGTTGCCTCGATTACCTTGCGCTCAGCTTCAAGGCGAGAAGCTTGAATCTTGAACTTATAGGACTCGGCAATCTCCGACTCGACAACCTTGTTATCGATCGCTGCTTGAACGAAGGCTGGATATATCACTGACGTGATCTGGACCGAGCTCACACGAATCAAACGCACATTCGTCAAACCAGGCGGACTGAGTTGCTGAATCAGCAGGTTGTCCGTCGTGATCGCAATATCGTTAGCGACCTGACCAATATCGCCGGTATATGCCATACGCGAATTCAACTGAGCGACTTTTTCACGGGTGACTTTGATGACCTGTGGAATGATCAGCTTATCCAGATACTCAACGCCGACATATTTGTGCAGCATAGGTAGCGTATTGGGATTGACCTCAAACTGAAAAGAAACCGTGACGTTCGTTTTGAGCAAGTCCGATGTCATCAATTCAAGATTCAATTCTTTAAGTTGAATCTGCACTAAATATTGTGTCACCTTATTCCATGGCAAGATTAGATGTGCACCTTCCTTTAGCAATTTATCAAGATCCACACCTCCACTCAAGGGTCGATACATCACGCCGATCTTGCCTGCGGGCACGATGACAAACATCAGGGGCCACAATACGATGAAGGAGGACACGAGCAATGCGACCACGAAGAAAATGGTCAACATTTTTTGTTCTGCCCAACGCAACAATGCATTCCATGCGCGAGAGAAAATATGACGCTTTTTCGTTTGCATATTCATCTCAATTTGACACGAGTTGGCCGTTGACCAACTGCAGCAAATGATCGGCGGATTGATAATAATGATCGTCGTGAGTGATTGCGATCACCGTTTTTCCCATTGCTCTGAACATCGGAATGATTTTCTCATAAAACAAATGACGGAACTCAGGATCTTGATCCGCAGCCCACTCGTCCAGAATAATCACTTGTCTCTTTTCAAGCAAGGCAACAATTAAGGCAAGGCGCTTTTTTTGACCTGTTGAAAACTTAAGGTTGGAGAAAACTCCGTCAGTGATTGATACTTTCTTTTCCATCTGAAAAAGCTCAACCAAATGATCGATTTCGGTGGGTGTGACATCACTCAAACCATAGAGTTTTTTAAACAGATGGAAATCCGTGAAAACAACCGAGAAGAGATTTCGATAGTCACTGGTGGCAGGTAGAGAAATCGGTGCGCCATTCACATAGATATCGCCCTCGTCAGGCTGTGTCAAGCCAACCAGAATACGAATCAACGTGGTCTTGCCCGAGCCATTATTGCCCCGAACAAAATACACCTTGCCAGCCTCGAACTCATAACTGATCGGACCGAGCCCAAATTTCTGATTGTCTAAGCGACTTGCATCGGACTTTACTTTTACATGTCCATTCGGATAATGATATCTGATATTTTCAATACGAATAGATTCAAATTCGCCAAAAACTTCACGCGTATTATTGTTTTGATCGGAATCGCGGGACAACAGCCTTTCCTCGAGTTGAGTCAAGGCGCGGGCTGCGGCATTGGACTGAGAGAGGTTTGGAATACTCTGGATAATACCCGTCAGCGATGCAGTCAAAAACAGCGAGGTCGTCGCCGCCTGCATCACGCTATCTGAAAAATCCGTGGCAATGATCGGAACGACGAAAACCATCAAACCAACGACGACATATAACAAAACCTGCAAATAGTTAAAGAAGTTCGACACAAAGATCAACATCTTCGCTTTAACATCCGTCGTTTCCCGGGCTTCGTCCACCATATCGCGTGTTATGTCATAGGCGCGATCCGAGTGCATCTTGATTTCTTTATATCCATTCAAGAAATCAGAGAACATTTCATTGAGTACAGTTTCTCGTTTCCATACTGTTCCAAGCTCATCAGTCACGTTACGCAGCGCACTTAGGCCTGCTAAAAAGATAAGAACACTCGAAATCAGAATAATAAAAAATGCGGTTAACGATATCGTCGCCATATAAAGCGTCAAAAACGCAAGCGTGGCTATAGATTGACATGCAGAAACCATGATCATGACGGACTGGGAAACAGTCTGGGAATCACGAGCGAGGATTTGTAGTATTTCGGCGCGCCCAATCTCGTCGATCTTAGCGAGTTCGGATTGAAATACCTCGCGCATGATCCGCATTTTGAACTTATGGATCAGGTTCTGGGTGCTTTTGATGTTTTCTCTGTTCGCGATATTGGTGATGACCAGAAATGTGGTCAACATTATGGCGAATAGAAAAAACTGCAGAGTGACGCTTTCACCTGCGCTCACATCGGCAGCAGCCTGATTAATCAGGGCGATCAGTCCCATGTTGGATAAACCAACAAAGAACGATATGGCAATAACTCTTTTCAGATCGTTTGGACTTTCACGCGCGATAAACTGAAATAAGTCTGACTGGATGCTAAGACGCATTATTTATAAACAACTCTGTGACACTCAAGCGGTTGCCGCTTGTTTTTTGGAAAACAGTTTTTTACTTTTCTCAAACTGCTCTTGAAAATACATGTTCATTTTGCTCGTATCGAAATTGATGAGCGTTCCCGAATTTTCGAAATGTTTTACAAAAACATAGCCCATACTGTAGGTTGTCGCGAAGGCCAGCGTAGGCTGCAATACTTGCTCGACATAGGGTATTGTTTTCAATGCCATCTCACCGGCTATTCGAGCAATACCCGAACTCAATGATCCTCCGACTAGACCGCTTGCAACGGCGAGGGCAGATTTTTTTTCAAACGGGACATTATAAATCTGGCACAGGTCATAAATCATCTTGACCTGAATGCCCGATACCAATGCCACATCCATGAGTGGCACAGGCACAATGCCTGCTGCGACAGACCATTGAGACCAAGTTTTGACGACTTTCATCGCTCGCGTTTCACGATCTGAGGTGATACGAACGCGTGTCAACGCACAAGGCGGCGGCTCTTGGCTCAACTCCGCATCAAACACATCTTCGGCGCGAGGTTGTTTTTGAGTCGCCTCAGAGGACTCATTGTTACGTTTGGCGCGACTTTTAGCCTTGCCTTGACTATTTGAGGCGTCAAGAATCAATACTTCAGCCAACGCATCAAACTTTGACATTGCCGCTGAAGACTCAACACTCGGATCAACATCATTCTTAACGGCTTTTTTTACCGTCTTTTTCACAGATGTCTTTTTCTCAGAATTTGATTTTGCAGAGCTTGCAGTAGTTTTCGTCGCTTTGGTGAGCGTTTTCTTGACTACTGATTTTTTTAAAGACATCGCTTCACTTTTAGAAGCGCTTTTTTTAGCAGGCGACACTTTTGAAACGCTCTGAGGAATGATGTCGTCGAGCGGATTACTCATAATGGTTTTTCTAGAACGTGAGGCCATAGTTTTAGCTTTTAGTTAACAGACGAAGTCAATGCAATCACCTCATCAGCCAAGTCTCTGTAATTTTGAGCGGCGGTGGATACAGGATTGTAAGTCAGGATACTTTGTTGAAAAGATGGCGCTTCAGCGAGTCTGACATTTTCATACACATAACTTTTCAATAATTTATCGCCAAACCGCTCTGATAGCGTCGACAACACATCCTTTGCATGGCGTGTTCTGAGATCGACGCGCGAAGCCACGAGTCCTAATATGTTGAGATCTGGATTTAAAACTTCCCGGACCTGATCCACGGTTCTAAACATCTGTGCGACACCCGACAAACTCATGACGTGTGTCGTCAGGGGAATCAGCAACTGCTGAGCGGCCGTTAAAGCATTCAGAGTGATCAGCCCTAAGGTGGGTGGCGTATCGATCAATACGTAATCAAACGCGACTTTACCAAGCTTTGCCAGTCTGCGTTTGAGCAAGGTCTCGACTGATAGCTCGCCCGCCAAGGCTTTCTCAAGGTTCGCAAGTTCTCTTGAGCCAGCAAGCAGAGAAACCCCTGGAACACTTGTAGGCACAATAAGGTTCGCTAAGTCCTCACGCGTCGTCAACGTTTGCCAGGATCCAGGAGTGCTGACATTTCCAGCCAACCAGTTCGTTGCATTTGCTTGAGAATCAAGATCAATGACGAGCACCGAGAAGTCACGGACAGCCAGGCAAGCAGCTAAATTCACAACGGTTGTCGTTTTAGCACATCCTCCCTTTTGATTCGCGACAGCGATAATTTTCATTCGATCAAACAACCTTATTCTTAAAACAGCGCATTCAACTGCTAGATCGGAAAACAGCTACGGATCATGTGTTTAACGCACATGATCCGTAGAAAGAAAAGCTAATAAATGCTCAGCTTTTCGAAGCTTGCGAGAATTCTTTTTTGAGATCTTCCTGAACGGCAGCTGTACTGAAATTGCCGATCGTGCCACCCTTCTCAAAGTGACGGACAAATACCTTGCCGATTGAGTAAGTGGCAGCGGTGCCGAACGTAGCCAATGAAATTGCACCGATCGCCGTGCCATAACCAGGCACCAGCTTGGCGCTTGATGACACAGCGAGTTGAGCGGCACCAGCCGGAACAAGCGTACCCAACATCACTGAAATCACACCCTGCACAGCTTGTTTGGTGACCTTCTGATCGTACAAGTTTGCTAAGTCAACAATCATGTTGACCTGTATAGCACCGAGTGCGGCGATATCCATATAAGGAATAGGGATCAGTGATGCAGCCACGCTCCACTTTGTATTAGAAGCAATAATTTCTCCAGCAGCATCTAGACGCTTGAATTTTTTTAACTCATCGGCAGAAGTATCTACCGTATCGATTGTTGTTGTCATCATTTACTCCGATTTAAAAATTTGGAAACTAGCATGCAAAAGATAATAGAGTCAGGTTACTAAAAAAAGACAGTAAAAAAGTAATCTCTCTACTGAATCAAGATTCCGGGTGAAGCTGGAATCGAACCAGGGATTTTGCTCAATGTTACCAACAGAGACATCAAATCGAACACAACAGATGAATAGCCATTCTTTTCAAGCGGAACGGTGTAATCCACTCCAAAATACTTAACCGAAGAAATCACTGAACCGGACCCTATACTTGAACCCTTGTTCACGATGAGAAGGGGTACATAGTCATACTGATTATTGCCCATATTGGTTCGAATCGTGGTGACAACAGGTGGAATAGCGGCTGTTTGGGCCGCAGCAACCTTGCCGAGGTAGCGGAAAATATCGCGCGTCGAACGTAGGTTAATGGCAACTCTCTGGACAGGAGCTGATCCTTTCATGGACGCAGCGCTTTGGTGAGTGCCAACGATATTGCCTGCGCTGTCGGTATCACTACATATGATGGATGCGCCGAAACGGGCAGCGATCTCGTTTCGTTTTTCACGATTCCCCATACACATATGCGTCGTAGGTTTCACGATAGAAGCCTGAAAACGCTCACCTTGGGGTGAATTGAGCTTGCGCAATATCACACCGGGTGGCAGATTCCCAACAGGGCTGGTCATGTAACGCACTGCTTGTTCAGGGGTCAGGACGGGGCCAAGATCCATCGGCTTGACGATGGCTTCAGTTGTGAGTCCATAATCAAGCAAAGTATTAAAAATCTCTTGATATTTAGGATAATCGGGCGAACCTGGATTGTTAACAAAGACCTGGGGGGCTTTGCCTAACTCGTGAATCTCAATCGAATTGACCAAAAGACTGAATAAAAGATCTTTGGATAACTGACTTGATTGAGCAAAAAAGTGAACGTTATCCAGCGTAACCGGCGTCAAAAATCCCTTGGTAAATTGCTGATTATCGAGGGAGGAAAGAGAGAAACTGAACTGCCGGGATACCGTTAAACCAGCCGAAAGAGAGGCATTACTTCCAGATGCCCCCGAAAAGAATCCTGCAAGCGTCGTTGGATCCAGACTCATGATGTTGCCAGTCAATCCGGCCTGACCTTGAGCGAAACCTTGACCTAACACTGAAGGAATGTCCGTGAAAGTCATGGGCATGTCGTAAGCGGCGCGCATGATATTAATCAATATGTTGTTACGCATATTAACTTCCATGCTGCCCGTGTATGCAGCAGTCATTTCATTAAAGTCTGGACCGATTGACTTACAACCCGAAAGGGCCAATACGGCTGCAACAGACAAGCCTCCCACCACAGATCTGATCGACATGGCCGCACGTGCTCCTAAGATTAAAAAAGTTATATAAAATCCACAATCCATGTTAAGAGGCGCGCGGGCATTAATACTCGCAAATCCTCACAGGTTGCGCATTTCATTGAACCTATCGCAAAGAATGCGCGATCCAGTCGGCTTGCTTGAATTCAACCATTGCTTCTTTGCTCTGCGTGATACCTTCGGCGCGTGCGATCGCGAGTGAAAATAGGAAACGATCTCTAAGAATTACTTGCCTAAACTGCCATGAAGCCGATGGTTGCTGCGCATCATGCTTGAGCACGAGTCGTGGCGAGTCGCGATCAAGACTGAAATAAAACGTATCAAGTCCCATTGATAAGCCTTTGCCTTCTGCCTTAATGTAGGCTTCTTTGAGCGTCCAATAAGACAGCAAGCGGGGAATTTGTTGCTCAGAAGGATGCGTTGCGATCTCCTCGCTTTCTTCAGTCGTAAAAAACTGTCTCGCGATCTCTACATCTAGACCGGATCGGTTTAAGTGCTCGACATCACAACCAAGCCTAGAATGCCAAGACAGCGCGACAACACAGAGTCCGTCGGTGTGACTTAAATTGAACTCCAAGCGCGGCGTTGACATAGGCTGTACCAATTGAGGTTTACCGAACGCATTCGTCTCAAATACGAGGCTGCCAGGATCGCACCCAAGCTCTCTGGCCAAAGCCCCTCTGACTAAAGCATGGCTGACCAAGTAGGCGTGCCGATGGCGCGACGCATGAAATCTCTGCATGCGCGCGCGCTCCTCATCGGACAGCCATCGCATCAACGAATCACACGTTTTGGCATCTTCGATGCTCTCAGGCTCGAGATACCATACCAACGCCTGCGTGAGGTTTTGCGAGTAATTTGCCATCGTGAAACTGCTTGCGCGTTGGTTTGACAAGGGATAGAGAATAAACTGAAAAACTTATGCGAGTCGCGAGATCTGTCGTGATTTTTCAATCGATGCACACGCAGCGGCATCGTGATTTTTAATCAGACATTCAACTATGACATCAGAAACCAAAGAACCGGGCTACATCGTCGTGATCAATCACGAAGAACAATACTCTATTTGGCCAGACTTTAAAGACCTGCCAGCTGGCTGGCGCGATGCGGGATTTAGAGGCCACAAAAGCGCATGTCTCGAACACATTAATACGGTCTGGACCGACATGCGACCTCTTTCACTACGAAAAAAAATGGATCATCATGCTTAACCACGCTAAACCCTACGAAAAACTGATTAAAAAATGCTGGGCTGACGAATCATTCAAGCAAAGACTGCTTGCCGATCCAATGACAGTCATGCAAGAAGAGGGACTGCCTATTCCTCCCGGCGTGAATTCTGTTGCTGCAATCGAAAACGGCCCAGCGCAAATGACGATCGTGATCCCTCCCAATCCCGCAGACTTGCCCGAAGCTGTGAGTGATCTCGTCGCCGGAGGCTATTTTATTTTTTCGCGCGGTGGATTCTCGTTTGATTTCGTCATACACAATCGCTGATCACAGCTTTTATTCGATCAAGATTGAAGACACCAGCATTGGTCAGGAGTTTGTTGAATGAGTTCTGTCGCTGACCGTCTGGCCAAACTATCGCCAGCCAAACGTGCATTGCTGCAACGCGCCAAGAATATAGGCGAAAAAGAGCAATTCGGTTCAGTTGAAATAGAAAAGCGCGATCGCTCGAGCGGACGCGACGCGTTGTCTTTTGCCCAGCAGCGACTCTGGTTTTTAGATCAGCTCGAAGGCGCGAACGCGACCTACAACATGCCAATCGCTATCCGTTTATACGGACAGCTTGACTACGCAGCATTACACCGCGTCTTTGATGAAATTATTCAAAGACACGAATCACTGCGCACTAATTTTCAATCCGAGCGGGGTCAACCAACGCAAGTTATCGCCGAGCGCACGACCCTTCACATCCCTCAAGTAGATTTGAGCTTTCTAGATGACGTCGAGCGGGAACGGCAGCTCGAAACACTCTTAAGGCTCGAAGCGCAAAAACCTTTCAATTTGGCCCGTGACTTGTTGCTCAGAGTCAGCATTCTTCGGCTCTCTGCGTTTGATAATGTTGTCTCTGTCACGATTCACCACATCATTTCTGATGGGTGGTCTGTCGGAAATGTCCTGCTTCACGAATTTAAAACGCTCTATGAGGCCTTCGTCAAAGGGCAGCCCTCGCCGCTGCCTAAGCTCAAGATTCAATATGCGGACTTCGCCTCATGGCAGAGAAACTGGCTCAGCGGCTCTCGTTTAGACAACCAACTCAATTATTGGAAAAACAAACTCACTGGCGTGCCCGCTCTGATTGACTTGCCGACGGATCGACCACGCCCGCCCGTGCAAACATTCAGTGGTGCAGTACATAATTTTGCTCTACCTGCGGAGCTACTCACTGAAGTCAAAGCGCTCAGTCAAGCCGCCGGATGCACGCTGTTTATGACTTTACTAGCAGGATTCTCCGCCCT
>Ga0164293_10003476_pt1 | contig 13431 bp, 10 predicted proteins | sample GEODES118metaG_FD_111487 | JGI IMG/M metagenome (GOLD analysis project Ga0164293, IMG submission 111487) | Eutrophic lake water microbial communities from Lake Mendota, Wisconsin, USA - GEODES118 metaG | ecosystem: Environmental > Aquatic > Freshwater > Lake | place: USA: Lake Mendota... | reverse complement strand
GCGCTCGACGAGCGACATCGTCACCGCCGTCGCCCGCGGGTCGTCGGAGCAGATGAGCACGTCGCTGTCGACGCCGTGCTCGAGGTTGCCGAGTTCGTTCGCCGGAAGGTGCTGGAACGCGGCGACGACGTGCGAGCGCGGGATCGCCGCCTGCACGTGCGCGGCGATGCTGCCACGGGGCGGAATGAGCGGTTGGAATTCCCTGCCCACGCGCACGAGGGCGTTCGCCATCGTGATGACGACCTTGCCCGCGATGTCGTCGGCGACCTCGTTGACGGTCGTTGCGGCCGAATCCCACGGCGTTGCGAGAACGATGACGTCGCAGCGCGCGGCGAGACGGTTGTCGCCACCGGTGATCGGCAACGCGAGCGACGGCCAGCGTGCGAAGAGCTCGGCTGCAACTTGCTCGCCGCGTTCCGTCGTTCGTGATCCGATCACCGCGGGGAAACCGACCGATGCGAGTCGCACGGCGAGTGCGCTGCCCGCGGGTCCGGTGCCACCGAGATAACCGATCGTGGCCCCGTCGCTCAACTGCACGTCCACTACCGTAGCCACGTGGGCATTCTCGAGAACAAGCGAATCGTCGTCACCGGAGTGCTCACCGACACGTCGATTGCGTTCGGTGTGGCGCGCATCGCGCAACGTGAAGGAGCGCGCATCGTGCTCACCGGAGCGGGTCGCGGTCTCTCCCTCACCGAGCGCACCGCGCGCAAGCTCGACGTCGCCCCGGAAGTCATCGAATTCGACGTGACGGTGCCCGAGCACGTGTCGAGCGCGCGGGACGCCGTCGCAGCGTCGCTCGGTCACGTCGACGGCGTGCTCCACTCGATCGGCTTTGCACCGGCGGCGTGCCTCGGCGACGACATGCTCGCCGTCGGCTGGGAGGACGTCGCGACGGCCATGCACGTCTCGGCGTATTCGCTGAAGACCCTCGCCGACGCATTCGTTCCGTTGATGCCCAACGGCGGCTCGATCGTCGGGCTCGACTTCGACAACACCGTCGCCTGGCCGGCGTACAACTGGATGGGCGTTGCCAAGTCGGCACTCGAATCGCTCAATCGTTACCTCGCCCGCGAACTCGGCCCGAAGCGCGTGCGCTGCAACCTCGTCGCCGCCGGCCCCATCCGCACGATGGCGGCGAAGTCGATCCCCGGGTTCGCGAAGTTCGAGGACATCTGGGACCCCCGCGCACCGCTCGGTTGGGACATCCACGATTCCGAACCCGTCGCCCGCGCGTGCGTCGCCCTGCTCTCCGACTGGTTCCCGGCGACGACCGGTGAGATCGTCCACGTCGACGGCGGCTACCACGCCGTCGGTGCCTGACGGTGCCAGATGGTGCGCCGGTGACGAGCGGTGCGCCGGTGACGAATCATCTCGGCACGAACCGTCTCGGCGGCGAAACGTCGCCGTACCTGCGCCAGCACCGCGACAATCCCGTCGACTGGTGGCCGTGGTGCGATGAGGCCTTCGCCGAGGCCCGGCGACGCAACGTGCCGGTGCTCCTGTCGGTCGGATACTCGGCCTGCCACTGGTGCCACGTCATGGCCCACGAAAGCTTCGAGGACGCCGACGTCGCCGCGGTGATGAACCGCCTGTTCGTCAACGTGAAGGTCGACCGCGAGGAACGTCCCGACGTCGACGCGGTGTACATGGATGCGGTGCAGGCGATGACCGGGCGCGGCGGGTGGCCGATGACGGTGTTCCTCACGCCGGCGGCGCAGCCCTTCTTCGGTGGCACGTACTACCCGAAGGCCCAGTTCCTGCAACTGATGAACGCCATCGACGACGCGTGGCGAACGCGGCGCGCCGACATCGACGCCAACGTCGAGGCGCTCGTGGAGAACATCGGTCGCACGTCGCAGATCCCCGCCGGCGACAACCTGCCCGACATCGCGGTGTTCACGATGGCGATCGACAAGTTGCACTCGACGTTCGACGAGCGCTGGGGCGGGTTCGGTGGTGCACCGAAGTTCCCGAGCACCATGGCGCTCGAGTTGCTCCTGCGCTCGTACCTCAACGACGAGTCGCCCCGCACGCGCGAGGTGCTCACGACGACCCTCGACGCGATGGCCTCGGGGGGAATGTACGACCACATCGGTGGCGGATTCGCCCGTTACAGCGTCGACGAGAAGTGGCTCGTGCCGCACTTCGAGAAGATGCTCTACGACCAGGCGCTGCTCGTGCGTCCGTACCTGCACGCATCGCTCGTGTTCAACGACGACCGCTGGCGCCAGGTCGTCATCGAAACCATCGAATACGTGCTGCGCGACCTTACGTCACCCGAGGGTGCGTTCCACAGCGCCGAGGATGCCGACTCCCTCGACGAACACGGACACTCGCACGAGGGGCACTTCTACGTCTTCACGCCCGACCAGGTGCGCCGCATCATCCCCGCCGAGTTCGTCGACGAAACGCTCGACTGGTACGAGATCACCGAGTCCGGCAACTTCGAGGGTCGTTCGATCCCCTGCCGACTGTCGCACCGCGGTGAATTGCTGCGCCCCGAGTCGATCGAGCGGGCCAGGGCACTGCTCTTTGCGGCACGCAACACCCGTCACCGTCCCGGCCTCGACGACAAGGTCATCTGCGAATGGAATGCGCTGATGATCTCATCGCTCGCGGAAGCCGCCGGCGCACTCGGACGCGACGCATGGAAGGTCGCCGCGGTTCGCGCCGGCGAATTCATGCTCGCGAGGATGCGTCGTGACGACGGACGTTTCGTGCGCACGTGGCACCGCGATGCCACCGTGGCTCCGCGCCAGCCGGCAATGGCCGCCGATCTCGCCAACCTCGTCGACGCGTTCACGCGCCTCGCCGAACTCACCGGTGAGGCGCGCTGGATCGGTGCCGCACGCGACGCAGCCGACCAACTCATCGACCATCACTGGGACGCGGCGGAAGGTGGCGTGTTCACGACACCCGACGACGGCGAACGACTCATCGTGCGCCAGAAGGATCTCGTCGACAACGCGACTCCGGCGGCCAACTCCGTCGCGGCACTCGCGCTGCAGCGTCTCGCCGCGCTCACCGGGGTGGCGCACTACCCCGAGCGCGCCGACGACATCCTTCGTCTGCTCGGCGGCATCATGACGTCGGCACCCACCGCGTTCCCCCATCTGCTCGCCGCACTGCACCTGCGCCACGTCGGTCCGACGGAAATCGCCGTCACGGGCGATCGCCCGGAGATGGTCGCCTACTTGCAGCGCCAGTGGCTGCCGACGGTCGTGCTCGGCTGGGGCGAACCGTACGACTCACCGCTGTTTGCCGACCGCCGCGACGGCTTCGTCTACGTGTGCCGCCGTTACGCCTGTCAGGCTCCGGCATCGACGCGCGACGAACTCGTCGCCGCATTGCGCACGGCCCTCGCCGGCTGACGCACCACCGTCACCGTCGGCGGTCGGGATTTCCTGCATCAAACGCAGTACCCAACGCAGCATCAAACGCCGTATCGAAGTGGATGATGCTCTGCGCGGTGCGGCGCGGGCGTCCGGCGCTGCGTCCGGGATTGTGTTCGGGACTGTGATCGGGACCGTTCTTGGAACCGTGTTCGGAACCATTTTCGGAAGCGAGCGCGGCATCACCCTCGCGTCGATCGTCGCGTTCCGCGGACAACGGCCAGCCGAGGGCGAGTGCACCGAGCAACTCCCAATGCGACGGCACTCCGAGGGCGTCGAGCACCTCGCTGCGTCCCTTATCGACGATGAAGAACAGTGCGCCGAGACCGCGGTCGTGCGCGGCGTGCATGAGCGTCATCGTCGCGAATGCGGCATCGATCGTCCACATCGGCGCCGACCAGCGCTCGACCGACTCGCCGAGACCGGTGTGCGCCTTGTCCGGTTCGGAATAGCGCGCGAGATACGCCCGCGGATCGGCGAACGACAGTGCGACGACCGGTGCATCGAACATCCCCTGCCAACGGAACGACGCCCGTGTCTCCGGCGTGAACGTGCGACTCCACAACGACTCGGTGGCATCGCCGCGCAGCACGACGAGGTTCCAGCCCTGCGACTTTCCCGCCGACGGGGAACGTGACGCGAGATCGACGAGATCGACGACGAGATCGTCGGGCACCGCGCGCCGGGAGAACGCACGGGTCATGCGCCTCGTGCGGACGAGGTCGACGAACTCCACTGCGCGGCGGAGTTACTGCTTGCCGAGTTTGGCGAGCGACTCGGCCATCGTCCAGCCGTGGACGATGAGCACGCCACCCTTGGCGGCGTTCACCGACTTGAACAGCGCGGCGACTTCGGGAGCGATCTTCGGCTTCTTCGCCGGCTCGTGGTCGATGAAGCCGCTCTGGCCGTTCGACTTCACGACGAAGTTCGTCTCGTCGTAGTTCGCCTCGACGGCGAAGCGTCGCGCGAGGCGGCGACCCCATGCCCGCTCCTCGCCGACGGCACGGTGACCGGGGCGCGGAATGATGTCGGTGAGCGCCTTGAACGCCTCGAGGGCGTCGGGTGAGGCGAATCGCGAACCGACGACGACGTCCTCGTCGGGGAACGCCATGAGCGCACGGTGGTACGCCTCGGACATGAGACCGCGCATCACGGTGTCACGCTTCGCGGTGCGCTTGACGCTGAGCATGCCGAGCAGCACGCACGGGGTTCCGCCGATGCGCTCGAGGGTGGAGAACGAAAAGCCGAGCAACTTGCCCTGGTCGCGGGCCGAGGTGTGCAGCACCCACGCTTCCTTCGCCTTCGACACGGCACCGATGTCGAACGCACCGCCCATGGCGGCCAAATCGTCCAAATCCGCGTCGGTCAGGGCCGAGGCGTCGCGAGTCTCGACTTTCACCCCTCCATTCTGCCAGCAGAAGACCCCGATTTCACCCGAGCACCGGCGGGCGCCACGGCGAAAGACGCCGCGTCAGCGCACTATTTCAGGGACACCGCGCTTCCGTACTTCGCACGCAACAGGCCGATGACCTTGTCGACATCGACGGCGAATTGGCGACCGAGATTCACGGTTTTGTTTCCGAACGCGAGATACACCGCGGCCTCACCCGGGTGCGACTGCAAGGTGTCGCGCAGGTCGGCCATCTCGCTCTCGCCGAGCGGGAAGCGCGTGACGTCGATGTGCACCGCCTCGGGTGCGTTGCGCACGCCCTCCATGATCTTCACCTCGGACGCCATGATGCTCACGCGCGAATCGTCGCGGCGGTCGAGTCGGCCGCGCACGACGACGATGCGGTCGTCGGCGAGCAGGTGACCGAGCGATGCGAACGTCTTCGGGAACACCGTCACCTCGATCGATCCGGCGAGATCCTCGAGGACGAACGTGGCCATCTGTTCCCCCTTGCGGGTGAACTTGCGGTCGAGCGAACTGATGACGCCGCCGAGGCCGACGAAGTCCTCCTCGCGCTCGCCGACGTCGGCAATGGCGCACGTCGTGTGCCGCGCGAGCACGCCCTCGAGACCGCGCAACGGATGGTCGGAGACGTACAGACCGAGCATCTCCTTTTCCATGCGCAGCTGCTCGGACTTGTCGAACACGAGATCGGGCACGTCGACGCGCTCGTCGAAGGCGCCGTTGCCCGCGCCGTCGTCGCCAAAGAGGCTCATGACACCTTGGTCACGCTCGCGGCGCCGGTCGAGTGCGCGATCGATGATGGTTTCGAACACGATGAGCAGCCCGCGGCGCGGATGACCGAGAGAGTCGAACGCGCCCGCCTTGATGAGCGACTCGATGGTCCGCTTGTTCAGCACCTGCTCGGGGACTCGGTCGGCGAAGTCGTGGAAGGAGGTGAACGGCCCCTTCGCATCGCGGTGCTCGACGAGCTGGCGCACGATCCCCTCGCCGACGTTGCGGATGGCCGAGAGACCGAAACTGATCGCCCGCTCACCCTCGATCGGCTCGAAGTTGACCCGCGACGTGTTGATGTCGGGCGTGCGCACGACGACGTCGTTGGCGCGCGCGTCGGCGAGGTACACCGCGGCCTTGTCGGTGTTGTCCTTCACCGACGTGAGCAGGCACGCGAGGTACTCGACCGGGTAGTGCGCCTTCAGCCATGCCGTCTGGTACGTGATGAGTCCGTAACCGAAGGCGTGACTCTTCGTGAACGCGTAGTCGGCGAAGCGCTCGATGACGCCGAACAGGTTCTCGCCGAGCGCGCGCCCGTACCCGGCCGCCTCGACGCCGTCGATGAAGGTCGGACGGTGCTTGGCCATTTCCTTGGGGTTCTTCTTCGCGCACGCCTTGCGCAGGGAGTCGGCATCGGCCAGCGTGTAGCCGGCGAAGCGCTGCGCGACGCGCATGATGCTCTCCTGGTAGATCATCAGGCCGAACGTGTCGCCGAGCACGTTCTTTGCGTCGTCGTGGAAGTAGTTCGCCGGCTTGCGGTCGTTCTTGTAGTCGGCGTAGTCGTTGTGCATGTTCTCGCTCATCGGACCAGGTCGGTACAGAGCGAGAACGGCGGCGATGTCGCCGAACTCCCGCGGCACGAGTGAGCGCAGCAGTGCACGCATCGGCGAGGACTCGAGCTGGAAGATGCCGATCGTGTTCGCGGCGGCGAGCAGTTCGTACGTCGCCGGATCGTCGAGCGGAATGGCATCGATGTCGAAACCCGGGTCGCGTCGCCGGATGAGCGCCTCGGTGTCGGTGATGACGTCGAGGTTGCGCAGACCGAGGATGTCCATCTTCAGGAGGCCGAGCGATTCGACCCCGTGCATTTCGAACTGGGTGACGATCGGTGCCTCGTCGGGTGACTGTCCCGATTCGGGCTTGCGCTGGATCGGCAGGTACTCGGTGAGCGGGTCCTTCGTGATGACGACCGCCGCGGCATGGATGCCCACGGAGCGCTTCAGTCCCTCGAGTCCGCGCGCGACGTCGACGACCTTGCGCACGTCGTCGTCCTTCGCGTACAGGTCGCGCAACTCACCGGCGGCGCGGTAGCCGTCGCGGTGCTTGGCGCTCTCTTCGAAGCAGTAGCGCAGCGGCGTGTCGCGACCCATGACGACGGGCGGCATGAGCTTGGCGACGCGGTCGCCGACCGCGTACGGGTAGCCGAGCACGCGGGCTGCGTCGCGCACCGCGTTGCGCGCCTTGATCGTGCCGAAGGTGATGATCTGGGCGACGCGATCACGGCCGTACTTCTCCGCCGCGTAGCGGATCATCTCGTCGCGGTAGCGGGAATCGAAGTCCATGTCGATGTCGGGCATCGACACGCGGTCGGGGTTGAGGAAGCGCTCGAACAGCAGGTCGTACTTGATCGGGTCGAGATCGGTGATGCGCAACGAGTACGCCACCGCGCAACCCGCCGCCGAACCACGGCCCGGACCGACACGGATGCCGCTCTCGCGGGCGTGACGGATGAGGTCCCACACGATGAGGAAGTACGACGCGAAGCCCATGTCGCAAATGATCCGCAACTCGTAGGCGAGTCGTTCGACGACGTCCTCGGGCAGCGGTGCGCCCCAGCGCTTCTCGGCACCGCTCCACACGAGGTGCTCGAGGTAGGCGCGATCGTCGGCGAATCCGGCGGGAATCGGGAAGTGCGGCAGCACGATCCGATCGGTGTCGATGTTCACCTTCGCCCGTTCGGCGATCCACAACGTGTTGTCGCACGCTTCGGGCACGTCGGAGAAGAGTTGACGCATCTCGGCGGCGGTCTTCAGGTAGTGCTCCTCGCCCTCGAACTTGAAGCGATTCGGGTCGTGGATGGTGCACCCGGTCTGCACGCACAGCAGCGCATCATGGGCGCGCGCATCGTCGCGGTGCACGTAGTGACTGTCGTTCGTCGCGAGCAACGGCGCACCGATCTTGCGCGCGATGTCGACGAGACCCGCCATGGTGCGGCGCTGCTCGACGAGACCGTGGTCCTGCAGTTCGACGAAGAGATTGTCCTTGCCGAAGATGTCCTGCAACCGCGCGGCGGCGCGCAGCGCATCGGACTCGTTGCCCTTCATCAACGACTGCAGGACGTGCCCACCGAGACATCCCGTCGTTGCAATGAGTCCCTCGTGGTGCCGCTCGAGCAACTCCCAGTCCATGCGCGGTTGGTAGTAGTAGCCCTCGAGGAAGGCGAGGCTCGACAACTTCACGAGGTTTCGGTAACCGACGTCGTTCTCGCACAACAACGTCATGTGGTAGTAGAGCTTGCGTCCCGCCTCGGTGTCACCGCCGCTGTCGTCGACGCGACCGCGCCGCGCAGGTCGCTCGGTGCGCGACTCGTACGCCATGTACGCCTCGGTACCGATGATCGGGGTGACGTTGCGTTCGCGGCACGCCCGGTAGAAGTCGAGCACCCCGTACATGTTCCCGTGGTCGGTGATGCCGACGGCGGGTTGACCGTCCTCAACCGCCTTGTCGACGAGTTCGCCGATGCGCGCCGCACCGTCGAGCATCGAGTACTCGGTGTGGACGTGGAGATGCGCGAACGACGAACTCACTGTCGTGCGCAGTTACAGGTAGGTGCCGGGACGCGGGTCGCGCGTGTCGGGCTGGGGCAGCTGACGCATCTGTTCGAGCTGCTGACGGGCGGCCATCTGCTGGGCGAACAGCGTCGCCTGGATGCCGTGGAACAGACCCTCGAGCCATCCGACGAGCTGCGCCTTGGCAACGCGCAGTTCGGCGTCGGTCGGGGCGTCGCCGTCGCGCAAGGGCAGGGCGAGCGAACGCAATTCCTCTTGGAGGTCGGGCGACAGCGCCCCGGTGAGCTCGACGATCGAGCGGTCGTAGATCTCGCCGAGTCGCTCACGGCTCGGGCCGTCGAGTTGCATCTGGCGCACCTCGTCGAGGAGCTGCTTGATCATCGATCCGATGCGCATCACCTTCGCCGGCTGCGAGACCGTCTCTTCGGAGCCGTCGGCGTTGGCATCGGGGGACGCGGGCACCCCGTTCACCAGGTCGAGCAGCTCTCCCCGCTCGGCGTTGCCGTTGTCGTCACTCATCATCTCTGCACACCTCGATCCCGGTCCGTCGCGTGCCGAGATACTAGATGTCCGCGCTGCGCGGTTTCGCCCCGCTGCGCCGTGCGTCGTTGCTGCGCGGTTTCACCCCGACGACGTGCAGCGTGCGCGCTACGACCGTTGCGCAAGGACGCTTGTCACACCGTGACGGTGAGCAGCGGTACGTCGATCTCGGCGTCGGTGAGCGCACCGTGGCGGCACTGCAAGTCGAACGCCGAGTGCTCGGCCGGGTCGTTGAAGCTCACGTCGGCATGCGCGATCACCGCAACGTCACCGCAGCGCCGTCGCACGTCGGGTTGCACGCGCCGACCGAACCAACCTCCGTCGAGCAACTCGTCGCGGGTCATCACCCACGCTTCGTCGCCGTGCTTCTCGCGTGCGGCCGCAACGACGTCGTCGACGGCACCGTCGCGCACGTGCAACCAGCGGAAGCGTCCCTCACCCGACTGGTGGCGCACGTTGCGGGTGACGGCGTCGTCGAGGAACTTCGTCGCATCACCCACCTGCACCTGCCCGTGGTCGGACGTGACGACGATCGCCGTACCGGCGGGTACGGCGGCGGCAACGTCGGCGACGAGTCGATCGGCAGCGCGCAACTCGGCGTCGTAGTAGTCACCGAAACCCCGCTCGTGGGCGATCTTGTCGATGCCGTCGTAATAGCAATAGACGAACTTCTCACCACCGCGCACGAGCGCCCCGACTTCGACGGGAATGCTCGATGCCGCGCGCCAGCCGCGATGGCGAACGCCGCGCAGGTGCGCCTCGGTGAACGCCGTTCCCTCGAACTCGGCCTTGCTCACGACGGGCACGCGCGTGCCGAGGAACGACGGACACGGTTGGACGATGTCGGGGGGAACGCGCCGACGGGCGTCGCCGCGATCGTCGGCCCAGCGCAACATCTGCACGACCGACCCGGCGAAGTCGATGCGGTAGCCGATGAGTCCGTGCTCGCCGGGCGTCGCGCCGGTGACGATCGACGTGAGTGCGGTGACCGTCGTCGTCGGACAGACGGTCGTCAACGTGCGCAACTCCATCGAGCCGAGCATGGGAGCGAGCGGGAGACGTGCATCGAGCTGGTGACGACCGAGGCCGTCGAGCACGATGACGACGACGGCTGCGGCGTCGCGTACGCCGGTCGGCATCCATTGCGGCCACTGCGCGTTGGGCCCGGCACCGAGCAGCGTCGGCACGACGTTGCTCACGCACGCACCGTCGTAGTCGGGTTTGCGCGGTTCGGTGCCGCGTGCCGGGTTCGTCACGCATTCAGTCAACCGCACGTACGGGACGCGCGCCGCCATCGTCACCGAACTCATCACCCGCGCCATCGCCGCGGCCTTTCACCGCCGCTTGCCTACGATGGTTTCGTGCGCGTTTCGACACGGGGTGACTATGCGTGTCGCGCCCTGCTGTCCCTGGCCCTCCACACCGACGACGCCGGTCCGACGTCGGTCCGCGACATCGCCCAGCGCACCGGGTTGCCCCAGCCGTATCTCGAACAGATCCTCCTCGCGCTGAAGGGCGCCGGCTTCGTGCGCTCGAAGCGCGGTGTCGGTGGCGGCTACACACTGGCCCGCGCGCCCGAGGACATCCTCATCTCCGACGTGCTCGCCGCCGTCGACGGTCCGATCACCCTCGGCGACTTCGGTCAGCCGCACTCCGACGGAGCATGCGACCACGAGGGACAGTGCGTGTTGCTCGCGATTTGGAATTCCGTCGGCAACCACATGCGCAGCCACCTCGGTCAGTACACGCTCGCGCGGGTCGTTGCCGCGGCGCGCGGCCAGGGCGACTGGCCCTCCTGACTCAGCCGCGCAGTCGGTCGAGCAAGCGAACGAAATCGTCGGCGAGCGGCGCCTGCACCGTGCAGCGCTCCCCCGACGACGGATGATCGAACGCCACTTCGCAGGCGTGCAACATCGGACGATCGGCGCGCAGGGCGGGACGCACGCCGTTGTATCCCGCATCACCGACGACGGGATGCCCGATCGACGACATGTGGACGCGAATCTGGTGCGTGCGGCCGGTTTCGAGGCGGCACTCGACGTGGGCGATCGCCGTGGGTTCGTGGAAGACCTCGAGGACCTCGTAATGGGTGCGCGCGGGGCGGCCGTCGACGACGACGGCCATCTTCGTCGCGTCGCGCTGGTCGCGACCGATCGGCGCATCGACGACGCCGCGTTGCGCGGATGGAATGCCCCATACGAGCGCCCGGTACACACGGGACATCGTGCGACTCGCCAATTGTCCGACGAGTGAGTCGTATGCGCGCTGCGAGCGAGCGACGACGATCGCACCCGACGTACCCGAGTCGAGCCGGTGCACGATGCCCGGTCGCAGCGGATCACCGACGTCGGCGATCTCCGGATACGACGCGAGCAGGTAATTGACGAGAGTCCCCGTCGGGTGGCCGGCACCGGGGTGCACGATGAGCCCGACGGGCTTGTTGATGACGAGCACGTCGGCATCCTCGTGGAGGACGTCGACGGACTGCGATGCATCGGCGAGCGGTCGCTGCGGTCCCGCCACGCGCGTGAGATCGATGCGCAACGTCTGGCCGCGGCGCACGCGTTCCTTGCCCGACGACGCAACGACGTCGTCGATGCGCACGGCGGCGCCCGCGACGAGATCGGCGGCGACGGTGCGACTGACGTCGGCGACGAGGGCGACGACCCGGTCGAGTCGCACGTCGTCGAGCGACGCCGGAATCTCCTCGACGATCGTCGCAATCACGGTGTCATCGGAGACAATGACTTCGTCATCGGGAGCAATGACGCCGTCATCGGGAACAATGACACCGTCATCGGGAACGATGACGGTGTCATCGGAAACATGGAAATCATCGGTCATGGTGCGGTCGTGTCCTTCGCATCGGCGGCCGGGGCCGGGCGCTGCGGCACGAATGACAAGACGATGAGTGCGACGGCGCCGCACGTGATCGCCGCATCGGCGATGTTGAAGACCGGCCACCACTGCACGTCGACGAAATCGACGACGGGGCCGCGCATCCAGCCGGAGCCGCGGGTGAGACGGTCGATGATGTTGCCCGTCGCGCCGACGGCGATCGACATCACCGCAACCGCACGCACGTCGGGCGTGGCACGACGCAACCAGCGCACGAGAACGACGACGACGATCGACGCGACGATCCCGATGAGCGGCCCGAATCCTTCGCCGCGGGAGAAGGCCATGCCGCGGTTGTAGACGAGCCGGAACTGCAGTGAACCGACGATCTTGATGACCGAGCCGTCACCGAGACGGTTCACCGCCCACGCTTTCGTCACCTGATCGAGCACGAGCACGACGGCAACCGTCCACCACCATGCTCGCGGCACACCACGACGCGGCGCGGATTGCGGCGCCGACGCCGTGTCAGCCGGGGTCATCGAGATCCGAGACCGCCCGCACGCTCGGTGACGAGTTCGGTCGTCCACGGCAGCGCCTTCAGGCGCTCACGCGGAATCGGCAGCCCCGAGTACGCGGAGTAGCCGTACTCGCCGATCTCCATGCGCTTCAGTGCCGCATCGATCGCTTCGACCTGGGCGAGAGCCTGTGCCGACAGCGTGAGATCGCGCTCGCGCTCGACGACCATGGTGTCGCCTTCGCCGCCCTCCTCGTCGAACTGCACGTCGCCCATTTCCTGGTTGGCGACGATCTCGTTCGCCTCGTCGGTGAGACGGCGCGCCTGACCGACCAACTCGGCACGGCGTTCGCGCAACAGCGTGCGCTGCGATTGGAGGAACTTCAGGTCGAATTCCTTCGTCGGGACGATGCCGTCCTCGGCGGGGAGCTTCACGATCGGCGGCTTCACCGGCTTGCGACGGGCCCGCTCCTGCTCCTCGCGGATGCGGGCCTCTTCGGCCTCGCGGATGGCGCGCAAGCGGGCCTTTTCGGCTTCGATGCGCTCGCGCTCCTGCTGCTTCTCGCGACGCTCGCGCTCCTGTTCGCGCTTCTTCAGCATGATCGCGTGCTGCTTCGCGGCCTGCTCGAGCCGGCGCTCCTCTTCCTTGCGCGTCTTCTCGGCGAGTCGCTCGGCGGCCTTGCGATCGCGCTCGGCCTTGCGTTCGGCGGCGATCTTCTGGCGGGCCAGTTCGGCTTCGCGCTTGCGCTTGGCCCGCTCCTTCTCCGCGGCGATCTTCGCCGCTTTACGGCGCTTTTCCTCCTCGCGCTTTTCCTTCAACTTCTTGCGCGCCAGTTCGGCCCGCTTGCGCTCGAGACGGCGCTTTTCTTCCAACTTCTTGCGCGCGGCGGCCTTGCGTTGCATCTCGAGCTTGCGCTGCGCCTGCTTCTTGCGCTGCATCTCGGCACGCGCCTTCGCCTTGCGGCGCTTCTCTTCTTCGACGCGACGGCGTTGTGCGGCGCGCTGCATCTCGATCTTCTTGCGCTTTGCGCGCGCGGCCGCTTCGAGCTTCTGCTTCTTCAGGCGTGCAGCGCGCTGAGCGACCTCGAGCTTCTTGCGCTTCTCGCGGGCCGCAGCTTCCTTCTTGCGCTTCTGCTGCATCTTCAACTGCAGTGCCTTGCGCGCGGC
>Ga0164293_10003475_pt1 | contig 13433 bp, 13 predicted proteins | sample GEODES118metaG_FD_111487 | JGI IMG/M metagenome (GOLD analysis project Ga0164293, IMG submission 111487) | Eutrophic lake water microbial communities from Lake Mendota, Wisconsin, USA - GEODES118 metaG | ecosystem: Environmental > Aquatic > Freshwater > Lake | place: USA: Lake Mendota... | reverse complement strand
CACAGTCTCCGCCAGTGCTTGCCTGAAGACGGCTTCAGGGACGGCTTTGTCTGCCGACTGACCGCACTGGCGTTCTTCATGCCTCGCAATGACGAGAAACTTTGCCGATAGATTCAAATCGGCAGGCGATCGCGCAGGCGGTAGTAGCCGATGGAGGGCGCTAAGAACCAGGGGTTGCCGCTGTACAGCGGCCGGGTTTCAAAGGCCAGCCCGTCCAGCGCGGTCTTGCCTTCTTTGAGCCCCAGCACCTGCTGGCCGATGCGCATGCCAAAGTAGCTGGAGGGGCCCACACCGGCGCCGCAATAGCCCATGGCGTAGTGCATGCCGTCGTGCTGGCCCAGGTGCATGAGTTCGTCAAAGGTGTAGGCGACAAAACCGCACCACGAGTGGCTGATGGGCACCTCGGCGAGCTCGGGAAAAATGGCGGCCATGTCGGCATGGAGCTTGGGGCCGCTGATGAGTGGGTTGGTTTCTTGATGCGACACCCGGCCACCGAACAAGATGCGGCGCCGGTCGGGTGAGGCGCGGTAGTAAAACACCACCTTGCGCGTGTCGCTGACGATGCGGTTCTTGGGGATCAGCCGGTCCATCAGGCCCTCGGGCAGCGGGTCGGTGGCGATCATGTAGCTGCCGATCGGGATCACGCGGCGCTGCAGCCAGGGGGTCAGGTTGCCGGTGTAGCCGTTTGTGGCAATGACGACATCGCGCGCCAGCACCACGCCGCGCGCGGTGGTCACACGAAACTGCGCGCCTTGTTTGTCGATGGCGCTGGCCGGACAGCGCGGGGCCACCTGCACCCCGGCCGCAAGGGCTCGCTCCAGCAGGCCTTGGTGGTAGCGCGCCGGGTGTACCGAGCAATGCTGCTCGTAGACCACGCCGCCCCAGTAGCCATCGGAGCCCAATTCGCGCCGCTGTTCGGCACGCGGCACCACATGGGCCCGCACTTCCAGGCCCTTGGGCTGATGGCTCAGCTTGGCAGCCAGGGCTTCGTATTGCGCCGCGTTGTGCGCCGCGTGAAAGCGCCCGACTTGGCCAAAGTCGCAGGCTATGCCTTCGCTGCGCACAAAGTCGGCGATCCAGGCCAGCGACTGCTGACCCTCGCGCAGGATGCCAAAGGCGCGCTCTGCGCCGTGGCGCTTGGCCAGTTGGGCAAAGCTCGGTTTGATGCTGGTCGAGATCTGTCCACCGTTGCGCGTGCTGCAGCCCCAGCCGGCCTCCTCGGCGTCTACCACCAGGGTGGAGCGGCCACCGCGCGCGGTTTGCAAGGCGGCATGCAGGCCGGTGTAGCCGGCACCGACCACCAGCACATCCACCGTGGCGGGCAGCACGGCGTCGGGCAGGCTGGCCCGCTGGGCGTCGTCCCACCAATAGGGGGTCGTTTGGCAATGGGCCATCAGCTGGTCGTTTGTCATGGGGCGTGTGTCCGGCTTGCGGCCAGCACCAGATCGGCGCCTTTTTCGGCCAGCATAAGGGTAGGGGCGTTGGTGTTGCCCGAGGTGAGCGTAGGAAAGACCGAGGCGTCGATCACGCGCAGGCCTTGCAGGCCATGCACGCGCAGTTGGGCGTCTACCACGGCCTGGCGCGGGTCTGGGCCCATGCGGCAGGTGCTGACCGGATGGAACACGGTGGAGGCGCGTCTTGCGATGTCGTCCATCACCTCGGCGTGCGACTGCACGGCCGGCCCGGGCCTGAGTTCTTCCGCGATCACAGCCTGTAAAGCCGGTGTGGCCGCCAGCCGTCGCACCAGGCTGGCGGCGGCAAACATGGCGTTGCGGTCGTGCTCGGTGGCCAGCGAATTGGGGACGATGCGCGGCGGCTGTAGGGGGTCGGGGCTGCGCAGTGCCAGGTGCCCGCGGCTGTCGGGGCGACAAGGCTGCGCGCTCAGGGCAAAGCCGGGGAAGGCGTCGGGCGCCGTCAATTCGCGCTTGCCCGGCACTGCACGCAGGTAGCTCAGGGGCGAGAAATACAGCTGCATGTCCGGGTGCGCCAGATCCTCGCGCGAGCGGCAAAAACCGCCGCCCTGGTTGACGCTCAGGGCGAGCGGGCCGCGCCGGGTGGCCAAGTACTTCAGCCCGGCCCACAGCTTGGCCGGCCAGGGTCCAAGCTCGTTGTTCAAGGTGGGCACGCGCGAGCGGTACATGTAGTCGATGCAAAGATGGTCTTGCAAATGTTGGCCCACGGCTGGGCTGTCAAGTACCACAGGCAGTTGCAGCGCTGCCAGCGCGTGCGCCGGGCCCACCCCAGACAGCTGCAGCAACTGCGGCGTGTTGATGGCGCCAGCTGCCACGATCACTTCGCAGCGGGCGCGGCTGCTGTGGCGCTGGCCGTGTTGCAGGTACTCCACGCCGTTGGCGCGCAGCCCATCAAAGCACAGGCGCGTGGCCAGCGCGCCCGTCTCAACCCTTAAGTTGGGGCGACGCCGCGCCGGGCGCAGGTAGGCGCTGCTGGCTGAGGCCCGCAGGCCCTTGCGGGTGGTGATCTGGTTGATGGCCACGCCCTCGTTGGAGGCGCCGTTGATGTCGGGGTTGCGCACCAGCCCGATTTGCTCGCCGGCGCGCAGGTAGGCCTCGCACAGCGGATGCACCTGGGCCGAGACGTCGCTCACCCGCAGCGGGCCGCCGGTACCCCGGGTCTGGCTCGGTCCGTGGGGGCTGTCTTCGAGCTTTTTGAAATAGGGCAGCACGTCGCTCCAGCCCCAGCCGGGATTGCCCAGCGCCGCCCAGTCGTCAAAGTCGCGCTGCTGGCCGCGGATGAAGACCATGGCGTTGATGCTGCTTGAGCCGCCCAGCACCTTGCCGCGCGGCCAGTAGCCTTGGCGCCCGCCCAAGCCCGGGTCGGGCTCGGTGCGGTACATCCAGTTGACCTTGGGGTTGTAGAAGGACATGCCGTAGCCGATGGGCGCTTTGAGCCAGAAGCGTTGATCACTTCCGCCGGCCTCCAGCAGCAGCACGCTGTGGCGTCCCGACGCGGTCAGCCGGTTGGCCAGCACACAGCCGGCCGAGCCGGCGCCCACCACAATGAAATCGAATTCGCTCACAGGCTTGCCACAAGATACGACAGGCAGAGCATCCCACGACCATCGCGCAGGTGCACAGGTCCGTTTTGGCCAAATTTACAGGCCACGAACGCAGTGGGGATAGTCTGCATCAGTCCCTCTTCGTGGTTGCCGTTGCCCGGTTGCTGCGGTCATGGCCAGCAGCACTCGCAACGCGGCCATCGCAAGGACGCACTTGTGCAAGCCTTCCCTAGCGGGCCGCCTGTGGCTTTCGTTTGCCCGATGCGCTCAGGCGGGCTTCGAGAACTTGCGCCAGGACTTCGACGCCGGCGGTGATCAGCTTGGGCGATACGCCGGCATAGCCCAATACCAGGCCGTTGACGGCGACAGGCTCCAGCGCAAAGCGGCCGATCGGTGAGGCCGTGATCTGGCGCTGCTCGGCAGCGCGGGAGATGACCATCTCTGGCATCGAAGCGGGCAACAGCGCAATGGTGTGCAGACCGCCGTGGGTGGGCTGGACATCCAGCAGGCCGGACAGTCGCTGCTGGGCCGTCGCCAGCAGCACGTCGTGGCGCTCGCGGTAAATTGTGCGCATGCGACGCACATGAGACGCAAAAAACCCCTCGTCGATGAACTCGGCCACCATGGCCTGGGTGTGCGAGGGCACGCCCGGCAAAAACTTGCGCATGATGGTGCCAAAAATGTCCACCAGCGCAGGTGGTACCAGCACGTAGCCCAAGCGCAGCGCCGGAAAAAGTGACTTGCTGAAGGTGCCCACGTAAATCACTTGGCCGTTGTTGTCCACGCTTTTGAGTGTGGGCGGCGGCCGCCCGCTGAAGAAAAACTCTCCGTCATAGTCGTCCTCGATCACCCAAGCGCCTGCGCGTTCAGCGGCCTTGAGCAGGGCATAGCGACGCTCCAGGCTCATCACGTGGCCCATAGGCTGCTGATGGGACGGCGTCACAAATGCCAGTCGGAACTCGGGGCTCAGGCGCAGGGCCTCGTCCACCCGCAGGCCCTCGGCATCGACCGGAACAGGCACCAAATTGGCGCCGCAGGCGATCAAGCTGTTGCGCGCACCGATGGCACCGGGGTTTTCAAACCACACGTTCTCGCCCGGGTTGAGCAGGGTCGAGCCGATCAGGGCAAAGGCCTGCTGCGCCCCGCCTACGATGAAAATTTGTTCGGCATCGCAGGCGATGCCCCGGTTGACGCGCAGGTGCGAGGCCAGCGCCCGGCGCAATTGGTACAAGCCATCTGGGTCGCCATAGCCCAGGATGTCGTCACGGGCGCCGCGCAGGTACTTGGCCGAAAGGCGCGCCCATTGCGCCATCGGAAAGACATCAAATGCGGGCAGCGCCGTGGTGAAGGCGCGGGGAATATGCGGCAGCCGTTTGCGGTCTCCAAAGCGGCTCACCGCCTGCGCCATCATGCCCGACAGCTGCGGCGCAGTGCGCACCAGCGACGGGGCATCGGCTTGCGCCGGCTTGGGTCGGTCTACGTTGAGCCGGGCGCTGACAAAAGAGCCGGCGCCGGTGCGCGACTCCAGCAAGCCCTCGGCCGCCAAGCGGTCAAAGACCTCGATCACGGTGTTGCGCGAGACTCCCAAGTCGCGCGCCAGGGTGCGGCTGGCGGGAAGGCGCTCACCGGCCAAAAAGCCGCCCGTCAAGATCATTTCTCGCAGCGCAATAAACAGCTGGGTGCTGACCGGCTGTTGGGCGTCGCGGTTGATCTGGATCGACAGAAGCAGCGAGCCGCCTGCGCGCTTGACCATCAGGATGTGGGCTGAGAAAGCATGGAAAGATGGTATCACCCATTGTTCAAAATGGACCTGTAAGCCCTGCCGATTGCCGACGATCATTAGGCCATGAAGATCCGAAAAATCGAAACTTTTTCCGACCCCTTCGTCTGCTTCACCCGCGTCACGGCGCAAGACGGAAGCCAGGGCTGGGGCCAGGTGTCCACCTACCATGCCGACCTCACGGCGCAAATCCTGCACCGCCAGGTGGCGCCCTGGGCTATGGGTTATGACGCAAGCGACATCCATGGCTTGAGCGCGCTGGTGCCCGAGCGCGAGCACAAGTTTCCGGGCTCGCACCTGTACCGGGCACTGTGCGGGGTCGAGACCGCGCTGTGGGACCGATTGGGCAAGGCCCAGGGCAAGCCGGTGTGCGAGCTGCTCGGGGGCGCGCCGCGGCCGCTGCGCGCCTATGCCTCCTCGATGAAGCGTGACATCACGCCCAAGGACGAGGTGCGCCGGCTGCAGGGCTTGCGCGACCAGTATGGCTTTGACGCTTTCAAGTTCCGGGTGGGCGCCGAGTACGGCCACGACAAAGACGAGTGGCCCGGGCGCACCGAAGAGATCGTGCCCGCCATGCGCCAGGGCCTGGGCGATGCGGTGGAGCTGCTGGTGGACGCCAACAGCTGCTACTCGCCGGCCCGCGCCATTGAGGTGGGCCAGCTTTTGCAAGCCAATGGCATTTGCCATTTCGAGGAGCCTTGCCCCTATTGGGAGCTCGAGCAAACGCGTACCGTGCGCGAAGCCCTGTCCCTTGATGTAACCGGTGGTGAGCAAGACTGCTATTTGCCGATGTGGAAGCACATCATCGACATGCACGCGGTTGACATCGTGCAGCCTGACGTTTGCTACATGGGAGGCATGGTGCGCAGCCAGCAGGTGGCGGCCATGGCGCACGCCGCCGGGCTGCCCTGCACGCCGCACAGCGCCAATTTGTCTTTGGTCACGCTGTTCACCATGCACCTGCTGTGCGCCATTCCCAACCCTGGCAAATACCTGGAGTTCTCCATTGAGGGGCCCGACTATTACCCCTGGCAAGAAGGCTTGTATGTGGAGTCTCCGTACAAGATCAAGGATGGCCACATTGAGCTGCCAGCCGGTCCGGGCTGGGGCGTGGAAATACACCCCGACTGGCTGCAACGCGCCAGCTACCAAATGAGCGAGGTCAGCTAAGTGAGCTCTGAGCTGCAGCGCTGGGTGCAGGAGGCACAGTCCACGGGGACGCTGCAAGGCTTACCGGAGGGCCACTTCATTGATGGCCTGGCGGTTGCCTCTGCCGATGGCGGCACCCTGGACACGCTGGACCCCGGCACGGGCCGGGTGTTTGCCCGGTTCGCGGCCGGGCAAGCAGCAGATGTCGACGCTGCCGTGCTGGCGGCAAACCGTGCCCTCAAGGGCCCTTGGGCAGGCATGGCGCCAGCTCAGCGCGGGCGCGTGCTGCACCGGGTGGCCGAGCTGATTCGGGCCAACGCGGCGCGCCTGGCCGTGGTGGAGACTTTGGACAGCGGCAAGCGCTTGTCGGAAGCCTTGGGCGACGTGGCCGGTGCGGCCAACTGCTTTGACTACTACGCCGGCGCTTGTGACAAACACCAAGGCGACAGCCTGCCCTTGGGGCCAGAGTACCTGGCCTACACCCTCAATGAACCGGTGGGCGTTACCGCACACATCATCCCTTGGAACTACCCGCTGTCAACCGCTGCGCGCGGCATCGCTCCTGCGCTGGCAGCTGGATGCACCGTGGTGGCCAAGCCCGCCGAGCAGACCCCGCTGACAGCGTTGATGTTGGCCGATCTGTGCCACCAGGCCGGCGTGCCCGCCGGGGTGTGCAATGTGGTCACGGGCACCGGGCGGGATGCGGGCGCAGCCTTGGTGCGCCACCCCGGCATCCACCACATCACCTTTACCGGCTCGGTCAATACCGGCATCGATGTGATGCGCGCGGCCGCGCCCAACATCACCCGGCTTGTCTTGGAGCTCGGTGGTAAGTCCCCGCTTTTGGTGCTGGCCGATGCCGATTTAGACCTGGCCGTCGACAATGTCATGGGCGCTATCTATGAAAACGCCGGACAGATTTGCTCGGCTGGCTCGCGCCTGCTGGTCGCACGCTGCGTGCATGAGCAGCTGGTGGCACGGGTGGTGGCGCGCGCGCAGGCTCTGAGCCTGGGTCACGGTCTGCGCGATACCGGCATGGGCCCCTTGAATTCTCACGCGCACCTGCACAAGGTGGCCGGCTATGTCGAGCGGGCGCGCGCGCGCGGCGTGGCAGTGCGTACCGGCGGATGCGTCCGCACTGACCCGCAGACTGGACTGGGCTGGTTTTATGAGCCCACCGTGCTCGACGGGCTCGCGCCCAACGACGAGGCCGTGCAAGAAGAAATTTTTGGTCCGGTGCTGTGTGTCCAGGTGTTTGACGACCTTGGCGAGGCGGTGGCGCTGGCCAATGGCACGCCCTTCGGTTTGGTCGCCGGCATCTTTACCCGCGACCTCAGTGCGGCGCACCGGCTCGCGCGCGACATCGACGCGGGGCAGGTCTACCTCAATGAGTACTTTGCCGGCGGCATCTCGGTGCCTTTTGGCGGAAACAAGCGATCGGGCTTTGGCCGCGAAAAAGGCCTGGAGGCCTTGCGCAGCTACAGCAAAAGCAAGAGTGTGGTGGCGCGCCTGTGAGCGCCTTGGACGTCCCATATTGGTCTGTTGATGTTTCGAAAATGGCCCTAGTGCGAAGACCCCCCCGTTTCTAAAGTGGGGAGGTTTGAGGCCCCCCCGTGTATCCGACCCGTTTTTTTACAGGAGTGTTGCGATGATGATGAAGCATTTCAAGAACCGTTTCGTAGCGCTGGCCACGGCAGCTGTGGCGACAGGCTTTGCCGGTCATGCCGCTGCCCAGTTGACCGTCGTGTCTTTTGGCGGCGCTTACCAGGAGGCCCAAAGCAAGTCCTTGTTTGTGCCGGCGGCCAAGGCCCTGGGCATCAATATCAAGGAGGAAACCTACACCGGTATTGCCGCCGTGGCCCTGCAGGTCAAGGCTGGCGCAGTGACCTGGGATGTGGTCACCAGCGGTACAGGCGGTGCGGCGGCTTCGGGGGCCGAGGGGCTCTTGGAGCCACTTGACTACAAGGTCATTGACGCGAGCAACCTGATTCCTGGTGCCGCCACGCCTTTCTTTGTCTGCGGCGATGTTTTCTCCACTGTGATTGCGTGGAACACCAAGACCTATGGCGACAAGGGGCCGCAGAGCTGGGCCGATTTCTGGGACGTCAAAAAATTCCCCGGCAAGCGCTCGTTTCGCAGGGGCGGAGAGTTCGTGTTGGAGCCAGCGCTCATGGCCGATGGCGTACCCCCGAACAAGGTCTATGAGGTGCTGTCTGCTCCGGGCGGCATTGAGCGGGCGATCAAAAAACTCAAGGAACTCAAACCACACATCACCGTTTGGTGGTCTTCGGGCGCTCAGCATGCCCAGTTGATGAAGGACGGTGAGGTCGACATGATCACGGGCTGGAACGGCCGCTTCGATGCCGTGGCCAAAGATGGCGGCAGGGTGGCCTACACGTTCAACCAGGGCTCGAGCGATATGGATTGCTATGCAATCCCCAAGGGCGCTCCCAACAAAGCCAATGCCATGAGGTTCCTCAACGAAATCATCAAGGCACCCTATCAGGCTGAATTTACCAAATACATCAACTACGGCCCGACCAATAAAAAGGCTTTTGAGGGCAACGCCATTCCCGCTGCCGCGGCAAGGCGCAACCCCTCCCATCCGGAAAATCTCTCCAAGCAACTCCAGATCGATCAAAGCTGGTATGTCAAAAACAGGGCCCGGGCCAACGCCCTGTTTCAAGACATGATGACCGAGTGAGTCGTTGACCTCAATCTGGTTTTAGGGCCCATCGAGCCACCGACGACCTGCCCCCGGGGGCGGTCGTCTTTTTTTTACAGTGAGCCTGCTATGGTCAGTCATTCGTCGCTGCCGATCACCATCACGCAAGTGACCAAAACCTATGGCAAAGTGTTTGCGCTTGACCATGTTGACCTGCACATCAAGAGCGGTGAGTTCCTGACCCTGCTTGGCCCCTCGGGTTCAGGCAAAACCACGCTTTTGACGGTGCTCGCCGGGTTTACCCGACCCGATGGCGGCAGCTTGAAGTTTGGCGACAAGGAAATGATCACCGTGCCGCCGCACAAGCGCGAACTGGGCATGGTTTTTCAGAACTACGCCCTGTTTCCGCATATGTCGGTTGCCGCCAATGTCGCCTTTCCGCTTAAATTGCGTGGTATCGCCGGGGCCGAATCGGCCCGTCGCGTTGAGCGGGCGCTGGAGATGGTGCGCCTGGGTGGCTTCGGCTCTCGCGGCGTCGATCAGCTTTCGGGCGGCCAGCGCCAGCGTGTGGCGCTGGCCCGTGCCATGGTGTTTGAGCCGCGCATCATGCTGATGGACGAGCCGCTTTCGGCCCTCGACAAGCAACTGCGCGAGCATATGCAGATCGAGTTGCGTCAGTTGCATGAGCAGTTGGGCATGACGACGGTGTATGTCACGCACGACCAGCGCGAGGCACTGACCATGTCAGACCGGATTGCCGTCATCAACGGGGGGCGCATCATGCAAATTGACACGCCCCGTGTCATCTACGAGCGTCCAGCCAATCGCTTTGTCGCAGAATTCATTGGAGAGTCCACTTTTGTGCCGGTATCGGTGGCGGCTGGCCAACTCACACTGGGCGGCCAAGTTCTGCAGACGGCTGAGCCCCTGACCGGTGATGGCGCTCACACGATGTTGCTGCGCCCGGAGCGCCTGCGTGTGCTGGGCGCCACGCAAGAGGCCGGACCGGGCTTCAACCTGTTGCAGGCCACCTTGGTGAACGCGGTGTACCAGGGAGACAGCTCGCTGCTGCAGGTGGCGCTGGCCGATGGCACGCTGGTGCAGGTGCGCAGCGCATCCAACGGACTGGTCGACTCGTCCCAACTGGCTGCGGGCCAAGCTTTGCGTCTGGCGCTGGCGGTCAAGGACACGGTGCTGCTGTCGGATCAAGGATCGCCCGCATGACGGCCCTGCCCAATGCGTTGGCCCTGCAGCGCAGTGCGCGCTGGGAGCGGCTCGGGATGGTCAGCCTGATCGCTCCGGCCTTGTTGGTCATCGGTCTGACCATGCTGATCCCTGTGGGCTGGCTGTTTTACCTGTCGGCCTTGTCCGATGCTGGCAACTTCAGCCTGGAGCACTACCAGCGCATGTGGGAGCAGCCCTCGTACGGCCGCACCTTTGCAACGACCTTCAAGGTCAGCCTCATCACCACATTCATCTGCATCCTGCTGAGCTACCCTTTGGCCTATTTCTTGTCCGAGTTGCCCAAGCGTGTGGCCACCTTGTGCATGGTGGCGGTCTTGCTGCCGCTGTGGACTTCGCTCTTGGTGCGTACCTACGCTTGGCTGGTGTTGCTGCAGCGCAAAGGCTTGATCAACAACTGGGGCATTGAGCTGGGCCTGTGGGACGAGCCGCTGGCGCTGGTGCATAACCTGACCGGCACGCTGGTCGGCATGGTCCACGTGATGCTGCCGTTTCTTGTGCTGCCCTTGTATTCGGCCATGCGTGCGATTGACCGCGACTACCTGCGTGCCGCTGCAAACCTCGGTGCCGGCCCGCTGCGCAGATTTTGGTTGGTGTTTTTCCCTCTGGCCCTGCCGGGATTGATCACGGGAACGCTCATTGTCTTTATCCTGTGCCTGGGCTTTTATGTCACGCCGGCAGTGCTGGGTGGCGGAAAGGTCATCATGGTTGCCGGACGAATTGCCAACGACATCGAACTGTTTTTCAATTGGGGAGCGGCCAGCGCATTGGGCGTGGTCTTGCTGCTTTTGACCATGCTCTTGATTTTTGGCGCCATGCGGCTGGCCCGCATTGGATCGGCGCTTGTTAACCGGTCGCAATCATGAGCTGGCTTGAGCGTCCTGCCACCGAGACCCAGATCACGCATCGCGCCCGTCTGTGGCTGTACGCCACCGCCGTGCTGGTCATGGTCTTTCTGGTGATTCCCACGCTGTTGGTGATCCCCATGTCGTTTTCGGCCTCTCAGTACTTGGAGTTTCCGCCGAGCAAGTGGTCGCTGCGCTGGTACGAGAGCTACTTCAACTCAAAATCTTGGATGGATGCCACCGCCACATCTCTTCAAGCGGGGTTGTGGACGGCCCTTTTCGCTACGCCCGTGGCCACCATGGCGGCCTATGGTTTGCACGTGGCGCGCCTGAAGCACAGCCATATGCTGCTGATGCTTTTGCTGACCCCGATGGTCGTGCCCAATATCTTGATTGGCATCGGTGTTTTTTATGTTTATGTGCAGCTCAAACTGGTCAATTCGATGCTGGGTTTGGTGCTGGCCCACAGCATGCTCGCCATCCCGGTGGTCATGCTGGTGGTGGGATCTGCACTAAAGACTTTTGACCTCGATCAGGAGCTGGTCGCGCGCAGCTTGGGCGCCTCGCGCATCAAGGCCTTTTGGATGGTCACACTGCCGCAAATCAAGTTTTCGGTGATCACTGGGGCGGTGCTGGCTTTTCTGACCTCGTTCGACGAGATTATTGTGGCGCTCTTTGTTTCGGGTGGCCCCAATTCGACGCTGACGCGAAACATGTTCAACGCCTTGCGTGACCAGGTCGACCCGACCATTGCCGCTGTCTCTACCCTGATCGTGCTGATCACCACCTTGCTGCTGGTCATCACCCAGTATGTGGGACGCAACAAGTAAGTAGGGCTTGCCCTTGACCTGACCCTCGCCTAACTTTGGCTTGACCGTCCATCCGTTTTTTAGCCCACCCTCAATCAGACCCTCATGAGCATTGAACGCATAGAAACCGGCCCCCGCCTGTCCGAGGCCGTGATCCACCAAAACACCGTGTACCTGACGGGCCAGGTCGCCAACGACGACTGCGGACCCGACATTTACACCCAGACCCAGCAAGTTCTGGCCAGCATTGACCGCCTTTTGGCGCTCAGCGGCAGCCACAAAAGCCGGGTGCTGTCGGCCACCATCTGGCTGACTGATATGGATACCTTTGACGAGATGAACCGCGCTTGGCAGGAGTGGGTGGTACCTGGCCATACGCCGGCGCGCGCCACCGTGCACAGCCCCCGTCTGGCCGGCCCGCAGTACGGCGTTGAAATCAAAGTGATCGCGGCGCAGGCCTGACGGCCCTCCGGGGTGGTGGGCCCTGTTGATAAGCCTGCGTGAAAACGGCAGACAGAAGTGGCTCCGCAAATCTGAAGGAAGAAGCAACTGCTGGAACGTGCAGCCGACGTGTTCGGCAGTGGCACGGCGCCTGAGCCGGTGGATCTGGCGCCGCTGCACGCCAAGATAGGGCAGTTGGCCCTGGAGAACGATTTTTTGGAAAGCCGTGCCAACCAGGTCTGGGCGCTGGACACGACCTATATCCGCATGGCCAGGGGGGTACGCTTCTTGAAGAAGGTCACCCCCCGATGTTGTGTTCCAACAGCTGAGGCGGTGTTCTGCTCAAAGCCCAAATTTGAACCCTAGCGATTGCATGCGGTTTTTTGTGATCGTGCCCCGCCATGTAGATGGGCGTTCTGGGGGGTCTTGGCGGTGCATGATGGGTACGGTCATTAGAAAATGATTGTCGGGACGTTGTCCGGACGTTATGATGGGGCAACCATTCCAAAAAGGGGTCGCCATGACCGCAGTCACTCATTCCAAATCTGAGCGCATCGATGTGCGCGCCAGCGCGCCCGTGAAGCAATTGCTTCAGGAAGCGGCGCGCGTGGCGCACAAAAATGTGAGCGAGTTTTTGCTCGATGCGGGCATCATGGCGGCCAACCAGACCTTGGCTGACCGCACCCGTTTCGAGCTCAGTGAAGAGAAGTGGCGGGCGTTTCAGGCTGCACTGGATCAGCCCGTGGGCTCCAAGCCCAAGCTCAAGAAGCTATTGTCTGAGCCGGGGCTGCTTGGTTGAGTTCGCAGGCTTACGAGCCAGTTCGCAAACTGGCCGGTGCGGACGCTGTTGAGTCCTTTGATTGTGGCCAGAGCGCACTGAACCAGTTTTTGCAGCGCTTTGCGCTCGTCAATCAACAATCCAACAGTGCCCAAACCTACGTGAGCTGCCATTCGGGCTCGGTCGTTGGCTTCTACAGCTTGGCGGTTGGTAGTGTGGAGCCTTCCAATGCGGCACCGCGTGTGATCAAAGGCATTCCACAACACCCCGTGCCGGTGATGATTCTGGCCCGACTTGCCGTGGACCTTCAGCACCAAGGCGCAGGGCTTGGCAAGGCACTGCTCAAAGATGCGCTGCTGCGCACTGCACAGGCGGCGGACATTGCCGGGATTCGTGCACTGCTGGTACATGCCAAGGATGAGCCGGCTAGGCTGTGGTACCTCAATTGGGAGTTTGAATCCAGCCCATCCGATCCGTTCCACCTGTTCCTTCTCATGAAGGACATCAAGGCCATGGTGGGCAAAGCCTGAGATAAAAGCTCCAGGCATTTGGCCGATTCATAAATCGTGCGAAGAGCCCTTGAGGTCTGTTCTGCTGCGCCAGCGGCTTCTCCCCAGCCCTTTCGATCAATCCTCGCAAATTCAGCACCTCGATCCAGCCGCGGCCGAGTTTCAAAACTCCGGCCCCTTCCAGCGCCTTGAGCGCGAT
>Ga0164293_10003474_pt1 | contig 13434 bp, 5 predicted proteins | sample GEODES118metaG_FD_111487 | JGI IMG/M metagenome (GOLD analysis project Ga0164293, IMG submission 111487) | Eutrophic lake water microbial communities from Lake Mendota, Wisconsin, USA - GEODES118 metaG | ecosystem: Environmental > Aquatic > Freshwater > Lake | place: USA: Lake Mendota, Wisconsin... | reverse complement strand
TATGCCTAATTTTAATATAACTACAATACTTGGTTATTCCTTAAAGAAGGAGTATGTAGGAACTATGAATTACAGAAATGTAATTACTATAGATGTAGAAGCTTTATTTAAAACAACTGAAGGCGGTAATTATGATTCGATTTTGCCAGTTCCTGCTGATTATGAATATGCTAAAGTATATCAAAATTCATTAACACCAATATCTTTAAATGGAAATGGGTTTGGAATAGGAAGAGTAATTTCAATTTCTCAACCATCTAGCGTCAATTTTGATGAAAATGGATTACAGTTTTGGAAAAGAAAAATAACAATTGAACTTTATGAATCTGGAGATAATACAAATACTCCAAATGATGCGGCAAATACATTTTATGCGCGATTAAAGAGTAATTTATTTGATAGCAGAATTAGAGAAATAACAGAAGATTTTAATTTTACAGATGATGAAGGCGGTAATTTAGGCTATACTCATACCGTAGCTGTATCTTGCGTCGATTTAATAAGTTCAGGAAGCCCAAATGATAATACTGAAACCGCAGTTTATTTAGCTCGTCAGAAAGCTCAATCTTTAATTGAAAGTGAAGTTAATTTTGGATATCTAGGTAATTTGGCTAGTTTATATGGAAAAGCTGGTAAAAGAACTTTTTCTACAGATGTTGATGTAATAAATGGAACAGTAACGATAACAAAAACTTTTACTTCTTTTCTAGTTAGGTATCCAGCAACATATTCTTTTGCAGTCCAAGATGATGGATCTATTAATATTTCTGAATCTATAACTTTTAAAAATAAAGATTTAGCTACAAGAGTTGATTTAATCGGCGGCATTATATCTATTTTAGATAATGTTAAAGCGAATGCTTTTACAAGATGCCAAGGATATTTTAATATATACAAGATTTTTATAACTAATAATCAAGCTGTCGATAGTCTATCAGATAGTGTTATATCTTTGCTTTCGATAAATAGAACATTTAATGAAGAATCTCAAGAGTATACTCAGCAAATGGTTTTTTCTAACGCTAGAAATTTAAGAAATAATTTTACTTTAGAAATTAATCAAAATATAAGTTCTGATGGCAAAGGTATAACAACTGTATCTGAAAATGCTAATTTCGTATCAAAATTGAAAAAACAAAATGGTGTTTCTCAACCATCTATCACTTCTACTATTAGAGGATATATAGATTCTGAGCAAACAAATAGTTTAACTAGAGCGACTAATTTATATAATAAATATTATAATTTAAGCATTTCTGCGCCATTAAAATTAATTAGTTCTACTAGGACATTAAGCTCTAATGGCAAAGCTTTTGGATATTCAGTTACTTTTAATAATGATCCAAATTTTGTTAGAGATGGAGTTATAAATACTATTAATAGTAAAATAAATTCTACTATACCAAAGAAGATTGTAAAAACATATATCGTGCCGGGATATCTTAATAGCAAAAAGATTTTTTCGCAAGAAAATGAACAATCTTCTCCCGGCTCTTTAAGTGTAACTCAATCAGTCGTATTAAAAAGAAATGATAATAACAAAACTCCAGATTTAGTAAATAAACCAATCACAGCTATTAATTCAGTATACAATAGGTGTCTACTTACAATATTCAATAGATTAACTGGTTTTGGATTAGGAGATCCAAATAATTTTATTATAAATTCAATATCATTTTCTTATAATTCTTCTAGGAACTTAGAGATGACCGTAGCGATTACTTATTTTGTTGCTTCTAATAAATTCGGCCCCAAAACAACTCTATATACTAATTAATATGTCTTTTACTGCTACATACAGTGGGTTAAATTCTAATTCTTCGCCAAAGAGTCCTTGGGCAGATATTATCCCTTATATTTCAGTAGATAAGAATAGAACTTGGACATCTTCAAAGATATCTACAGAAGAAACTATTTCTTTAAATGGCCAGTTAACTTTAAGTGGATTTAATGCTCTAGGAAGCGCTCCAGTAACTTATGGATATGCGTCTTCTCCAATAGTTGGGTTGACTTTTACAACTGGATATATTCAAATTTTTAGAGATGCTTTTTCTAGAAGTTATGGAGAATTGTTAGTAAAAAATGCTGGAAATAATAAAGTAGTTTCTGGAATTTATTATGTAGATTCAATTCAATTTGATTCTCAAAATTATATAGGAGTAATTGATTATTCAGTTAATTTAGCAAGAATTAATGAAACAACTTATAGTGGATTAAATCCTTCTGAGACTATTTCGTTTTCTGAAGATGGTAATGGAATTGTAAATGTAACTCATTCTATTTCTGCTGAAGGTGTCGGCGTAGCATTTAATGGAAATAATTCTATTGCTTTTGATTCTGTAAAAACTTTTGTTCAAAATTCTACTGGAGCAGCAAGAGTTAAAAGTCTTTCATTTGATTCTGGATTTGTTCCAACTGGAAGTGGGGTTTCTGGAGTTTATGTTTCTGGAGGAAATTCAAGTAATTTAATATTAGTGTCTCAAACTGAATCTATCAATAGAATGGCTAATAGATATTCTGTTGAAGAAGTTTTTAGAATAGATAATATTTACAATGGAGAATATGGAACAAAAAGATTTTCTGTTGATTTTAATTCGGGCATTACAGACGAATATAATGTAGTAAATGTAACTTGTAATATAGAGGGCGCAAAAGATAAAGCATTTAGTGGAGTAACAGGAATGCTAACTAATATTACTGGTCAGATGTATAATGCTGCAACTGGTATTTATGGTAGCACAACAGAACTTTGTCCAATTCCAATAGCTTTTAATATTGATACAACTAGAATAATAACAGGGTATGCAGATGGAACAAATATTAATGGTGTTGATGGATCTTCATCTATAACTGTTAATTGTTCTTTTGATAATAGTTTAAATGGAACGTTTTTTGATTATGATATTTCTTTTTCTTCTGATGAACAATCTAATACTACATCTTTAGATATAAATGGAGTTATAAAAGGAAGAGGTTTACATACCGCTCAAAAATTTTATGACGCTTCCGGTTATTTATTTGATACATTATTACTTAATCAAGCTGATGTTAAAACGATGCTTTTTAATAAAGCCGTTTCTGGATTTAATGCGTCTGCTCCAACGGCAAATACTAATTTATGTTTTGGAGTTATTGGCGAAAGAGGAGGCCAATCTTTTGGATTTGTTAAAGATAAAGGGCAGTCTAGTATTGATATGAATACTAATAAAGGAGAAATTACTTTATCAGCTTCTTTTTCTGATGAGGCCGCAGTATCTGGATATGATAATTTTTCTTGGTCTACATCTGCTGAAGTTGGAATGCCATTACTTGTAGCTAAACCATCTTATAAAGTAAATGGATTTAATTTAATACAAGATATAGGCGTGAATCAAAAAACTTCTTATACTTTTGATGGGTCTTTTGAGTTTACAACTGGATCTCAAGGATCAATACCTATTCTTTCCGCTTCACCTCAACCTCATACTGGATTATTAAAAAAGATGGTAGAAGCGGAAGCGATTCCTTTATCAGAAGTGTCTAATAATGTAGAAGGAAATATTGGGATTGTTTTAGAAAATTATAGTAAGAATTTTGATTTTGTGAGTGGGTCAAATTCCAATAGTTCTGATTATTTAGGATCTGGATTTAATGCTAATTTATCAACTCCAGTGCAGCCATTGATAGTATATTCAACATATAAAGTAAAATAATATGAATAAATCAGCTTTACAAGCTTATCTAAATAATAACAATCTTCAAGAAGATGGAGTTTATGGATATTATGAGTTTAATACGGGATACAAAGGTTTTCTATATAATAATTACTATAGCGGTCAAAATTATGTTTTATTATCTGTAACTGGGATATCTGTTATCAGTGGAGGCGCAGGATATCTTGATACAAGCACGACAAATAATAGTGGAGATTTAGTTTCAATTAGTGGAGAACAAAAAAATATTCCATTTATTATAGATGCTACTAATGGAACAGTTGTTTCGGCATATATAGATGCTGGTAATGTTGGAGGAAATGTAGGTGGAAACGTAGCTGGAAATCCAGCTAATTACACTGGTCTTTATTATGAGGTTCCATCTTATACAATTTCTAACACAACTGGAACTGGATTAGTTCTTGAATTTAAAACTGTGCCAAATATAAATTCTGGAACTAGATATGATTTAAACCCATTGATAGCAAGAGGTACTTCTGGGATGATTAAATCAGCTATCGAAATTGATTCTATTAGTTTAGGATCTGGACATTTTTCGGGAAATGGTAGTTTAGAATTCTCTTCAGGATTTAATGATTCTAATTGGACAATGTTTATTGATTGTAATGTTCCTTCGGAATTTGCAGTTGGAAGATCAAAAGTTCTTCTTACGTCTTATTTTGGTTGGGCTTCGCAAAGCGGATTCGCGATTACTATTGATGATAGCAGGGATTTAAATTTTGAATATAGAATAACTGGAAATCAAGTTAATTCTTATTCTACGCATTTGCCAATCGAAGAAAATAATTTAATTTCTATATCTAAAGACGACGCTAATAGCTCCATTATAATAGGAAAACATGATTTATCTGAAAATAAACATGAATTTGAAAAGTTTCAAGCTGTTTATACTAAAGGTGATCGTTTATATATAGGAGGAATTAGATCTAGTTTTTATCTTAACTCTGGATATACAGGATTTAGCGGATATATAAATGAGATATTATTTTTAAATCAAAGTTGCAATTCGGAACAATTAACAGAATTGTCTAATTTATTTGCTATTACAGGATATTCTCCAGCTACAACTGGATCGATTATTACAAATTTTCCATTGGTTACAGGAGTAGATTCTGCCGCATTAATTACTACTGGATCTGGAAATATTGGTTATGAGTTATATTATGACGCTAATGGTAATGCTTATTATCCTTCAGGCATAAGTGGCGCGATAAATCAAACTGGTATTTTAATTTATTATGACCCTGTAAATTCAGGGCAACTTGAAGAAGTGATAAATATTGATGAAGTTTTTTTAGTTAATTCAGGATTAAGAACTAAATACGCGCCAAAATATTTATCTTTTAATACTGAAATAGCAAATTCAGGTACAATGGAGATTTATTATTATTCTTCTTTTGATTCTTCTAAACCTTCTAGTTTGCAGCCTAATTTTTCAGCAACTCCAGGAAAATTATATTTTGATACAGGAGTATCTGATATTAAATTTAATTTATATGATAATGGAATTCGCCAAGTTTCAGGAGTAGATTATGATTATGCGGCGAATAATAGTGTTATAGATTCTAATTCTTATACTTCTTATTCAAATAATATTGATGATAATGTCTTTATATCTTCTTTGCCTGAATCTGTGTCAGTAGTTTCTGGATTTACTTTTATTCCGACTCAAGGAGAAGAGTATCAATATCCATCTTTTCCTTTCTCGTTAGCAAACGATTCTGGATATTTATTATATCTAAATGGGCAAAAATTAACTCAAGGAGTTAATGCTGATTATACTATAGCTGGCGGGACATTAACAATTATTAATTCAGATTATAATTATGACAGCGGAACTATAGATATAGCAAATATAAGATCAGGATCTCCAAGAAGTTATATTAATACTTATAATACAGCAGCTACTAATTTTTATTATACTACAGGAATTAATAATACGATAATTGATGAGCATGTTTTTTTAAATGGGCAAAGACTAACTAGAGATATAGATTATGTTAAAGTATCTTCTGGAGATTTAAGAATTAGAAACGCAATTATAGCAGAACAAACTTTTCCCTTTTTCACGGGAGAAACGGGATTTTTTAATGTATAATAAATAAAGGCTTTATGGCAACAGCAACAGTAGCTTCATCTACAAATACAAATATAGAGAAAATTGGATCTATAAAGGTTCTTTCTTCTACTAGCCCAACTGCAAATGAAAAAAGCGGCCTTATTTTTGGAGGGTATGGTTATTCTTCTGATGTGCAAGCTAATAATGGAGATGGATATTCTATATCTATCAAAGTAATTAGTAAAGATGGCAAATATAAAATATCATCTAAAGACTTAAATGCTACAGCAAAAGGAAGTAAAAATATTACTATTGGTAATTTTACTTTCTATGACTTTTATTTAATAACTTATTCGATTGATAAAGAAGTTGAAAACTCTATCCTTACATTAACTTATAAAGATAAATCTATATTTATGGATAAAGTTTTTATAGGTTTGTTTAATCATCATTATGGAAATGCATTTGATTTTAAAGGTCAATTTCGCCAAAATTCTGGAATTTTAAATGGAGAAATAACTTCGGCATCTTTTGATTATAAATGCACTAATAATACATACACTACTGCTACTTTAACGAGATATCTTAATAGAGTAATGACTTTAGGGGCTACGGATTTTATTTATAAAAAAAATACCTCTAAATTTGTATCGTCAATTCCTGAATATTTAAAATCTGATGCTTTTTTTTGCAGATACGCATATCCAACAATGGGTGTAAATGGTGGATATATAATATTAGGAAGAGAAGAGTTGAATGAGGAAAATTGCTCTCTTCCAGAAGTTTCTTATTGTTTTAAAGACTTAACTTCAGCTTTAGCTTATGCTGATATTCCTGGAGTTGTTGATTTTAATCTAGGAAATGATAATGAAATTTATAGAATTTTAAGAAGAAATTATTTTGGATCTTTAAGAAGTGTGTTAGATCAATGGGGCGGCGATTTCGGTTTTAAATTTTATTATCAACCTAAAATAGATTTTAAGATTAAAGATTATTCAATTGATAATTCTATTCCTGTTTTAAAAACTATATCTGAGGGAATTAAGTTAATTAATCTTACTTCGACTTCTACAACTTTAAAAAATCTAAACTCTTTATTTGATTCTACTAGTTCTAAATATGATGCCTCACTTCAGAAAGTAGTGGAAAGTTTATCTGAAACAGCGACTTTAGAAGGAACTAGAAAAACAAATGTTATAACTCCTATAAGAAGAGAGGCTAGAACTTTTGACTCAGCATCTTCTTCTCTTAATTTTAAGATCGCAAATGTTTTGCCGCCAAGTTATCTTTCTTCTTTTTATGGAAACGATCCAAGCAGTGATGACACTATAATAGGCGGAACGCTGTCAATTTATGATCCTCAATTAAGAGACGTATATCATTTGTGGAAAGGAAATTATAAAGCCTTAGGAATTCCAGATTCTATAAATTCTTATCGTATTTTAAATACAGATTCAATAATTTCTCAATTAGATTTTCTTCAAACATTTGGTCCTGAATTAGGAAGTGATCCTTCTAAATTATTAAGTAATTATGTTATTTTACTTGCTATTTATGATGAAGGGAGACATTCATTAATTAAAGATTGGGAAAAATCTATAATGTCAGAATATTATGGACAATATTACATGCTTGGATCTAGGAATGAAGAAACTACTTCGTGTGATAATCTTAGTACTTTTTCAATTTCGTATTCTACGGTGCCTCAATCTGAATCTTATATAGGAAATCAATTGCCATTTGCTAATTTATTGTACGGTCAATTTGGAAAAGGATCTTTAACTGATTATGGAACTAAAAAGTATAATCCAATTTTTAAAGGCGAAAACGCTTTTGACGCAGAAAATGAATCTAGATATAAAACTTTTTCAGAATCTATTGTTGATTATGAATCAAGCAAAGCGTTGACTATAATAAATCTTAAAGATGATCCTAAAGCTAAAGTAGCTTTGTTTAGCTGTCTTAATGAAGCTAGATCTTTTGCTCAATTTTCGAACTTCATAGATACGAATAATGTATCTTTAATTTTAGTTAAAAAAATAGGAAGCGCAATATCAAATATATCAAATATTCAAATTTCTGCTACGGCAAATAGCACGAATACTTCGGTATTTAAAATAGGCACAAAAACTATAGCTTCAGCAGATAATAAAAAAACATGCCCTAAAACCGTTTGTGAACAGACATTGGCTGAAGCCGTTTGTGGAGATGGAAATTCAAATACAACTGTGAATGAAGCAGATACTGGATTTAATTCTACAAATGCTAGAACAATAACAATTACATCGACAACTTCTTCTTGCAATTTGATTCTTCCCGTTTCAAGCACTTATACTTACGCTGAAACTAAAAATACCAATTCTACAGTTACATTAGCAGCGGCAACTTATGTATTAGGAACTCCGCCTCGTTATGAATCAGAAAATGTAATGTCTCATGAAGTTATTGATAACACTGTTCCAGAAATATTAACTCAATCTGTAAGTTCGACAGGAATGATTGATCAAATTGTAACGTTTGATGACTCTGGAAAAAATACTCGTGTTTTATCAGCTATAGATTATCACGATAGAGTCAGTAAAAATTTAAATAATTCTGTTCCTGATGCTTTTGAGCAAAAGAAAATTTCTTTAACTTCTACTTATATTCCAATTTCAATGGTAGATTATATATTTACAAGTCCAATTTTAAATTCAATGAACTTCTCATTTAATGAATCTGGATTTAATACTACTTTGGATTTTTCTAGTAGACCAAGACAACCAAAACAAAAAGACTCTTTGTTCTTAACTCAAAGATTCTTAAGAAAACTATAAAATGATATTTACAGGAATTAATTACAGATCGTTACCTTCAGCAAAATCTTTTTCTGCTGATTTTGATTTTACTTCTATTTTATATTCTGGAAATATGTACGATGCAGGGTTATCTTCTGGAATTCATTTCGGATTTTCAGGAGCTTCAGATAATATTTCATTTTTAATGCGTAGTGGGAAAATATATGACCCTCAAAATAAAGTAGTTTATAGCTATTCAGATAATGACTCTTTTTCTTTACGAGTAGTTTTTAATGATACAAATTATGCTTATTCTTTTGATGAGGAAGAATTTTGCACAAATGGAATTAAAAATAATTTTACAATCGATAAATTCTTCTTTAATTCGAATGGTCTTACTTGCGATGTGACAACAAATATCTATGGGCCAGAAATAAATTATTCTATAGTTTTTCCTGAAACGTATTCATCTTCTAGTTTAACTGGCGTGTTTACAAATTCAAGTTCTTCTGCGATAAAGATTTTTTCCGCAGAAATTACAAATGGCAATTCTAATTATTATTCTACTTCTAGTATAAATAATATATCAATATCAGCAAATTCATCTGGAAATATAACGTTGACTGATTTATATAATGTCGCGGGAATATCTCAAACATTTACTTTAACTTTATATACTAATTTTGGAGTAATAAATACAGTAGTTAATTCATTTAGAATATGAGCTTAAATAAAAATTTAAAATTTAGTGATTACAAAAACGTCATTATTCAGAACGATGATGCTGGAAAATTTCCATTGCTTTTGACGGATTTAATAAACGCATCAGGAGCTGCTGATGATGCTAAAATCATAGCAAGTATTTTTTTATATGCTAAAAAATCAAATTCTGATACAAATGGTTTTTTAATTTTAAAACCAAAATGCTTATGGTTGTCTAAATCATCAGGGCAATTGCTTGACGCAAATGGAAATTCAAATATTGCTGAATTTGTTAAGTATAATAGTGAAGATACTATTAAAGCTTCTTTTCTCACTGAAAGAACAACTGTAGCTGCTGTTTTAACTGGAAGAGGTGTAACTTCGGTTCCAACTGCAATAAATGGTTTATCTCAAATTTTTATGTACGACACAAATGAATTGAATAGGACAAGAAGCGCTTCTATTTCTACTACTGGAAATGCGGCTTTAAATAGTATTTGGCTATAATCCATGAATACTGTAACTCAAGCTATTATTCCTCAGTTGGGAGAATCTATAAAATCTAGTCATTTATATTCTTTAGCGGAAGCTTTTAATAGTAGAATTTTAAGTGGAGCAGGAGACTCTCATTGGCGCATTCCTTATTATATTTTTAGCGCATTCTTTAGAAAGCCGCGCCTTGATGATAATATGTTGTATACTCCAGAAAGTGAGTTCTTCGATTTTTATCAATTCGTAAATCCTTCTACAAGAGAAACTTGGCCTACTAATCCTCCTCAACAGCCAGAGGGCGCAAATTTACAAACTAATTTTTTAAATAGATTCATCTTTGGAATGAATTATCAAACTAAAGATAATAAAGATGGAGCTTGGATATATGAAAGAGAAGATGTAAGAGTACAAAAAGGACAAGAAAAAATAAAAGATGACCCATCTTCATTTAGAGGTACAGTTTTTCCATTTTTTACAGCAGTTGGAACTAATTTAGGAACAGACAGGGAATACACTTCCTTCGGGCTTTCTTCAGAAATTTATTCAAATGGTTATGTTAGTGGAAATCCAGTTAACCCCCAAGGAAATAGTTTCGGAGGATATTATGGTAAAAATCCGTTAATTATTTCCGCTAATGGTTGCGGATCTGATTCAACTACAGGATATGAATATCCATTATCAATATCTACAGTTATTAAAATAGATGGAGCAAGAGATGATAAAGATAATGTTTCTACTTACAATGTTTGCAATGAAGGAAAAGGCGACATAAATCCACCTGATGAATATACAACAATAAATGATAGAAATCCTTATAGTATATTAGCTTTTACAATCAAAAATGATATTCCAATTGATGTAGATATTTTTGCTAAAAATAAATACCATTCAAGCCAATTTCAATCAACAGTATTTTTTGGAAGAGAACAGAAAAATCATATTCATAGACTTTTATACAATTATATTACTTACGCTGAAGGTTTTGATTTTGATTGGTTTTTTAATAATCAATACTCTTATGCTCCAGAAATAGGATCGTTTAAAAAAATGACTTCTACTTATGATCAGAATCCTGATCAATATTATGGAAGATTAAATTTAATAAGCACTGATATTCAAATACTTCAATCAAGATTAACTTTAGAAAAAACTGGACTTTCTACTTCAAAAATTAATAATGGCTCATTTGATCAAAATGGGACAACGGCTATAACTATAACTTTTACTTCTACTCATTCTTATTTAGTAGGAGATTACATTTTTATTTCTTTTTATAATTCTTCTGGCGCACTTATTGAAATTCCAATTGAGGGTTATTATGCTATAACTGGAAAAACAGCTAATACAATAACTGTCCAAGGATCGACTTCTGCTGTAGTAAACGGTATTGTAGATATAAGAAATTTTCTTCCAATAATTAGTGGATATGATACCAAGGTGATTGATGATACAGCGGATATTGAAACTAAATATTATGATACTGATGGTAAAACACTAATAACAAAAGATTTAATTACTGGTACATCACCTGTTTTTAATTATTTATTAAATAATGACTTTTTAGCTAAAGGATGGGAATATCTTTTAAATTCTCCATATCTTTACACTTATGATAATAATGATCCAGATAAAGTAGTTGTTCCATTAGGTTTTGCGTTAAATAATGTTAAAATAACTTCAAGCACTTTAAAAAAATTTACTTTGACAGTGCATTATTATGTGAACAATGTTTATGTCAATTATAGAGATATAAAAATTGATTTTACATCAATAACTCCTGAAAATACAATTTACAAAGCTATTTCTAGTGATATTTTCTTAGCTACAATTATTCCTGAAATAGTATATAGCGTTAAATTTGAAGTTAGAGATATAGAAATATTATCTCCAAATACTGCTGCGTTAGTTAATTTGCAGCCTATTTTTTTATTTGCTTATAAGCCGAAAATAGAAGATGCGTATGCGTTATTGAGATGTTGTACTTATTATGGAGTTAAAGATGGGGATTTAGATGACTCTAATCATCCTTTGAAAAGAGCTTATTCTATTTCTGATAAATTAAAAGATTCTGGAGTTTTAGGATCTGGAAATGTTTCTAAAACAGAGGAAGATGTACACACTCCATTGAGTATGGAGTTAAATACAAATGCGGTTTATGAGGCTTCAAGAAGATTGAGCTTATACGCTAGAATTATTAAACCTGATAACTTTTTAGAAATATTAAATGATAACCAAACTTTGCGTTTTAAACGGTATGCAATGCAATCTGCAAATACAAGAGGGTCAACGTCAAATAAGGTCAAATATGGAGATGCATCTTCTTCACTAACAGTTCAATATAATGTTTTTGCCACAGATGATGTTGTCAATCGCTCTGATATTATAGCTTATTTAATAGACTGGACAGGTTTAAGTTCTGTTTATTATTCAAAATTTAAAAAATATAATTTTCTTTACGAAACGGAATCTAATGTAATTAATTCTCAATTAAATAATGATTTAGTTGCTAGTTTATCAACTTCTACAAATTATCCAACAAGAGTAAATTTTAATAATGTTGAATTTGAGCCAACTTCTTATAAATTTAATTATGATTCTTTAGTAGAAGGAAGCAATGGAAAATACTTATATTATCAATTCGAAGATCAATATGGAGTAAAATTTAATGCTGGTGATGAAGACGCTCCAAATTATTACGCTAAAAGATATACTTCAGAAAATGGGCCGTCATCAACAAACGTTTCGCTAGATGCGTCTGGAGTGGCTTCTTTAGATTCCACAGATTTAATTTTCTTAGGGCAAACAAATTCAAAGAAAGCAAGTTTTAATATTTATGTTTTTACTAGAGTCCCAAATGAAGGGGGTTTGGCAGTTGCAAAAGAAGGTGGTCGTCAATTTTATCATGTAGACAAAAATGGATCTTTTGTTACAAGACCGCGAACTGATCTTTGGAGGTATAATTATTCTGGAACTCAGGCGGTTAAAATGTCTAATTTAGGAGATCTAAATGATACAACTTTACCTGATGACGCTATTTATTCTAATTTAACATATCCAAATCAAACTCCAATTATTTTGGCGGAAAGCATTGTCGATATAGATTTTAAATCTTCATATATTCTTTCATTAAACGAATTAAAAGATTTAGCTAATGTTTTGTATACTAATTATGCGTCGAGTTTAATTCAATTAAATAATAATGATGCGTCTATTCAATATAAAGGAGATGCTTCATTTTCTGAGTTCACTTCTTTTACAATAAATGAATATAATAAATATTTAGCTGGATATAAAATTAAAGTTTCTTATTTTCCTGAACAGTCGCCGAATAAACAAAATTTTGATAATTCAATAGAATTAGCTCAAACGGTTGTAAATTTATATACTTTAGATTCTTCTGATAATATAATTAATACTTATTCTTATAGTTTGGATATAGAAATACCTTTGCCAATATTATCTGGATCAGAAATTGCTATCAAAATAGAAATAGACGTAAATAATAGAGTAGATAAAAATACAAAAGATAAAGTTAATCTTGATGTTTATTTAGCTATAATTAACGCCGCGCTTCTTGAAGATGATCCAATATTAGAAGCAATAAATAGAGAAGGAGGAGTTTTAATAGAAAGAAGTGCTAAACTAATTAATACAGATACTGCTGCTCCAACATCAAGAGATATGTTTCAGG
>Ga0164293_10003472_pt1 | contig 13436 bp, 13 predicted proteins | sample GEODES118metaG_FD_111487 | JGI IMG/M metagenome (GOLD analysis project Ga0164293, IMG submission 111487) | Eutrophic lake water microbial communities from Lake Mendota, Wisconsin, USA - GEODES118 metaG | ecosystem: Environmental > Aquatic > Freshwater > Lake | place: USA: Lake Mendota... | reverse complement strand
TAAGTTAACTACAATCGCCATGGCTCAGACGGTTAACTCGTTTTCAGCTTGGATTTCCACCCCTCGCTTAAAAACCTGTGCAATGGCAAAAATCAGGGCGCTTAGCAAGAAATATTCAAATGCTCCCGAGAGGTAGGATTGCAATCCTTCTAGTTCGAAGGAACGCTTGATCAACCAGCTTGCGCAGCCTCTTGCCATCGCAAGAAAAAAGCCTATTTCAAAGGCAATATAACTGAGTGTGGTGATCAGCTTGGCGATTTCCTTACTGAAGGGATGTATCAAGTCAATCTTTAGGAAAACCCGAATCATGGTGTAGAATAGCTGTGCCTTCAAAATAACAACGCAAAGGATAAGGGTGACTATACCTCCATAGTACCAAACCTCTTGTAGGAATAAGGGGTATAAATTCAATCCCTCATACAGGTCTAGAGCTACCGTAGGCTTGAAAAAACTATAGACGAAAGTAAAAAGCAAGGTGCCAGCTTGAATGCACAGTCCGATAAAAATCGACCAGATAATGACAGTAATCAGCATCAAGGTGGGTTGTTTGGCCCACTTTTCTTTCCAAGTATCGATTGGTTGATTCATGTTTTTAAGATTTTTTACAAACATCAGTAAATATTTATTGATAAACAATAAATAAATAGTGAATTCAACTATTTTAAATCGCGCACACCTCTTTTTGGCTGACTAGAGCAATAACTTACCCTATCCATTCCTTATCTTAAACACTTTATTCCATCTCCTTTTTTACTTATGAAAATCTTCTACACGCTCCTTATCGGTTGTATGCTCGTATGCATACTGCCCCTGCAGGCACAAGAGTCCAGTACCCAGCGCCTGACAAAACTCATGCAAGATTATCCCGTGATGGGACTGTCGGTGGCGGTAGTCAAAGAAGGCAAGGTGGTGCATACCCAAGCCTTGGGATGGAAGGAAGAGGGGAAGGAGCCTTTGGAGACCACGGACCTCTTCCGAATTGCCTCCATTTCCAAGTCCTTCACTGCAACAGCCCTCCTGCAGCTGGTCGAGAAAAAAGTGCTTTCCTTGGACGATGACGTGAGTGACTTGATTGGATTTCGGATTCAGAACCCCAAATTTCCGGATACCGTGATTACGCTGCGCATGCTGCTTTCCCATACCTCCAGCATCAACGATCAGCAGGGCTACTTTACCTTAGATGCCATCCATCCGGAGAAGAATGCAACTTGGCAAGGAGCCTACAATACCTATGCTCCCGGAAAGGGCTACGAATACTGCAACTTGAATTTCAATCTGGCAGGAGCAATTTTGGAAAAATATTCGGGGGTAAGATTTGATGCCTACATCCAAGAAAATATCCTCAAGCCACTGGGGCTTTATGGGGGCTACGATGTAGATCAACTGGATAAAAGCCGATTCGCTACCCTGTATGCCTATCAGCGGGATTCAGCAAAGTTTACTGCATCGCCTGCAGCCTACGTTTCCAAAAGCGAGGAACTCAAGACCTATGTACCGGGCTACAGTACGCCGATTTTCTCCCCTACAGGAGGCATGAAGATCTCTGCGCCCGACCTTGCCAAGTACCTCCTACTGCACATGAACTATGGAAAAGTGGGAACAACTCGGATTATTTCCACTGCCAATGCAAAGGCCATGCAAACGCCCCTTTCCACGGATGAAAATTACGGCTTGGCCCTATGGAAAACGGACGTTTTGCTTCCGGGAGTGGAATTGGTGGGGCATACAGGATCTGCTTATGGCTTGTATAGCGCCATGTTTTTCAATCCTAAAGAAAAGTACGGCTTTGTAGTGATCAGCAACGGTTGTGATCCGACGGAAGAGGAGGGGTACATCCGAGTGATCCGCCGTGCCATTCAGATTTTGCACGAGGAATGGATCGTGAAACCCTAAATGCTGGACTGAATTGGACTTTAGCTTCTGGAGGAGTTTGGATAGCGGGACCTAACTTCACGAATGATCTCTTCCAATCCATTCAATCGAATTTCGTAGAGGGTATTCAAGCACATGCCCAAGTGGCCTGCAGGAAAACCTTTTTTGTTCATCCAGACCAGGTAGTCCTCGGGAATATCGCAAAGTAGTCTTCCCTTGTACTTGCCAAAGGGCATGCGGTGCGTGACGATATCGATCAGGACTTGGGGATTCATGTGCCTAAAAGTACCCCATTTTCTTTACGCTAGCCAACGGTTGCCTCTGGAATTTGTGGCCTAGCCCTTCGGTTTATTTGGAAAGACTGCCTAGGTTTACGCCATGGAAATTGGAATTGATAGCTTTGCAGCCTTTGTCACCGATGCACAGGGCAACCCGGTAGGAACAGCTCAGGATGCCTTGCAGGAACTGCTAGCCCGCATTCAGCTCGCTGATGAAAAGGGACTGGACGTATTTGCGATTGGAGAGCACCACCGCAAAGAATTTTTGGATTCCGCCACCTCTGTGATTTTGGCGGCAGCCGCATCTCGAACCACTCGCATTCGCTTGAGCAGTGCGGTTACCGTGCTCAGTGCAGCAGATCCTGTGCGGGTGTTTCAGCAATTTGCTACCCTAGACCTTATTTCTCAAGGCCGTGCCGAGCTGGTCGTAGGTCGTGGTTCCTTTACCGAAGCATTTCCTCTTTTTGGATTGAATTTTCAGGATTATGATGCCTTATTTGCCGAAAAATTGGAGCTGCTCTTGCAGCTAAACGAGCAGGAGGTGGTGACTTGGAGAGGGCGTTTTCGACCTGCCTTGCAGGAGCAAGCGATCTACCCGAGACCGCTACAGTCGAAGCTTCCCATTTGGTTGGGGGTTGGCGGTACGCCCGCTTCCTTTGTGCGTGCGGGTTCCTTAGGGCTTCCCCTGATGGTGGCAGTGATCGGTGGAGAGACGCACCGATTCCGTCCCCTAATTGACCTGTACCGAGAGGCGGGAGACAAAGCAGGTTTTGCACAAGAAGACTTAAAAGTAGGCCTGCATTCCTTAGGATATGTTGCGCAAACGCATGAGGAAGCGGTAGAAAACTACTACCCTGGCTATGCTGAAACCTTCACCCGCATTGGTCGAGAGCGCGGCTGGCCAGCCGTTACTCGGGGACATTTTGAGGCGCAAAACTCCAAAAGGGGTGCCTACCTGGTAGGGGATTCGGATGAGGTGGCGGAGAAAATCCTGCGCCACAGTGCCTCCTTGGGGGGCATAGCCCGCTTTACCTTCCAGCTAGACAATGCAGGGCTGAGTCACCAGCAGTTGAGCGAGACGATCGCCTTGATTGGGGAAGAAGTAATCCCAAAAGTAAAAAAAGGGCTGTCTCGTGTTTAACAGTTCGGAGTACCCCAAACCCTTGGACGAAGGGCGTTTTAACTCCTGGCTGGAACGCGGACGTGCAAGCAAAATCCCTTACGAATACCTCTTGGTACTCTGGGATGACCTGGAACAGGAATACCTGCCTGTATATGTAGAAAACCGTGCAGGGATCCAAGGCTATGAAAAGTACGGCTGCTCCCCCGCCCAGCAGCTGCTAGTAGCTGCTTACGATTTATTTTCCGAGTCGCGGGTGGGGTAATTTAAGTTGGTTTGATTTGTCACAAGGTAGCCAAACAAAGCGAAAGCAACCTGACTGGCCAAATAAATATAGATGGGCAAATAGACCTTTACCTCTACCACAAGTAAAGAGGAGCCTGTAGGCACCAGATTACGCAGTTGATCCAGCTGTAAGAGATGAATCAAAATGGCTACCATCAAGGTGACCGTACCTGCAAACGCATATTTTTTGATTGGATTCCAAAGAAAGAGGGGAAGTAATGCTAGTTGCACCCAAGCGAAATACCCCATTACCTTCCAACCCGTCAGGGTTAAATCCAAGGAGGGCAATACTGCATCCACAAAAGGAAGGTTGATATCGAATCGTCCTTCCACCTCAAGCCAGTCAGTGCTGAAAAGTGCAAGGTAGGTAATGAAAAACAGGCCTACGAGTACCTTTTCTAAGTGGTATTTTTTCCAAACTAGTCCTAATATATGTTTGGCTAGATCTATTTGCATTGGTGGTAGTAATTTCTGTCAATATGGGCACGATTGCAGCTAGCCCGCTCTTGGCTGTAGGGGTGGGATCTGAAAAATCGCTCGATAAACGAACCGTCAGAGCCCTCTTCATTGGCATGCATTCGTTCCCAAAATCCGATTCCTGCACAGCCATCGTAACCTGCCTTTACTGCTAGGTCCAAGCCATACAGATCGGAATACACTTCATTTTCCTGATTGAAAGAGGTCGAGACCAGGGAGGTGGCATAATACGCTAGATCACCTAGGCCTTCTCCAAACCAGTCTTTAGCTACTTTCATTTCTTTCAACTGATTTCCAATATGTCCCAATTCGTTATGGTAGATCTCGTGACCCAAAATGTTTGCGAGTTCGTCGTCACTGCTAGCAAAATCAATGATTCCAGTGAAAACAAAAATTTGACCCCCCGCTGTAAAGGCGTTGATCTCTTCAGAGTCAACGATGTGGTAGGTGTAATCAAATTTAGGGTTATCCATACTGGCCAGAAGTTTGGAAAAAATCCGGCCGATGCGCTCGGTGTACTTTGGGTTGGTACTGTAGGTGTAATTTTCGTCTATTTCTGATTTCACTTCAAGACCTACTTCTTTTTCCTCTTCTACAGTCACAGTCACCTGATCCACACCTAACACCTCTTCTTTGGTGTCACCTAGGATTTTTATCAATTTGCCTTCATTGGTTTGCTCGACCAAACAGGAGATGTCATAGACAATTGGATCATTTTTGAGTGCCCAGGAATTGGTGGCTTCTGAAATAAGTTCTTTAGATTTTTCAAAAATCCCCAAGGCAAAGAGTGCAAAGCCTCCACCAATCAAAAGAACGACTACAATTGCACTCCAAACCCATTTAGAGGTATTTCCTTTGGGCTGAACCGGGGCTTTCGGACTTTTAGCTGGGCGATCTTCGGAATCTGCCAAAATTTCTTTTTCCCAATCCAAGAGATAGGTTCCTAAGTTGATTTGGTCTCCTGGCCTTACTTGGGCCTTCTGGTTTACTTTAGTGCCGTTGATAAATACCCCATTTGTGGAGTCTAGATCATGAATCCACAGGCTCCCGTCGTTTTGGAATACCAGCTTGGCATGAAAACTCGACACTTGTTTTTGAGAAATTACCAGGTCATTTAAACTGGATCTTCCGATGCTTACTTCCATAGCTTTCAGTTGCGTATTAGCGAAAATAGTACTCAGGAATTTTTGGGAGAGATTCGTTGAAGCATGGCCAAAATGACGATAAGCAGCATGATGCCAAAAACAACAGCCAAGGCTAATGCATTGGCTTCAAAGGAATCTGTGGGAAACCCTTGGATGTCCTCTGGGTATAAGAATTCCTTTATTGCATCCAAAAAAGGAGTAGTGTCCTGCCCGTAATCTTGCGCTCTAGCCAAGAGCTCTGTACCCCATCGGCCTAGGGTGAAATAGCTGAGCAATTGCGTAATTGATGATTCAATAGGCTGTAAGATTCCAGAAAGTATGATTTGAGGCATGAGCGCGATTGGTAGTAAGCTCATGACTTCTTCTGTATTTTGTGTAAGGGCAGATAGCATTAAGCCAAATTGAATCGCACAAATACTAAGCACCAAAAGTAGCCCATAGAGGAAAAGAAAATTTTCCAAGTCTGGATAAACGAGTTGGAGGATGACTAGAAAAAGAAAGGTCTGGATTGCGGAAAGAACAAACAAAACCAGCTGCTTGCTGAGTAGATAGGATCCCAAGGCAACATTGACTCTGAATTCTCTTTTTGCCACATCCTTCTCACCTACGATCTCTTTCGCTGAGTTGCTGACCCCAAACCAGATGGCAGCAATAGCCATCAAAAACAAGACGCCTAATTTGGGTTGTTGGATCACTTGCCCCGCTATCTCCGTTTCTTCTATCAGTTCGGAAAAGGAAAGGGCGATAAGTAGGGCAATAAATATAGGTTGGATTAGGAGTAGAAGTAGGTTTTTGGGGTTGGCTACCTTGATCTTGAAGTAGCGCTGGGTAAGCCAAAAGGTCTGGCGTCCTAGGTTGGCTGAGGAGCGAGATATGTCTACTTTTTTGAAGGCGGTGGTGGATGCCTGAGCACCGTTGTACCAGCGATCGTACCAAGTCTTGGCTTCCTCCTTGGAGCTCAATAATGCGTAGAGATGAATGAGGTTCTCTTTCTTGTAGTGCTTGAGCAATCCTTCTTTGGGACCATCGTAGGATAGGTGGCCATTTACACCCATAAATACCACTCGGTCTACATAATTGAGGTCTTCTGGCTTATGAGTAACCATGATTACGGTGGTGCCTTCTTTGCAGAGTTGCCGTATACATGACAAAAATTCTTCTATGGTTTCAGGATCTAGAGGACTGGTAGGCTCATCTAGGAACAAGATTTTTGGCTTGGTAAGTAGCTCTACTGCAATAGAAACTCGCTTTTTTTGGCCTCCAGATAACTTTTCAATTCTTGTTTGGCGAAGGGTAGAGGCATCAATTTTTAAAGAAGTCAGTACCTCATTGATGCGCTGTTCGATCTCCTGGTTGCTGGTATCTTCAGGAAGTCGAATTTTGGCCGCATAAAACAGGGACTCTTGTACTGTCAATTCTTCGTGTACAATATTTTCCTGAGGTACATAGCCAATGATATGTTTAACCAAGTTGAAATGATCATGTAGATCCAAATCAAATAATTTGATAGTTCCTCGTGAAGGAGGGCTGTCTCCATTCAAGGCTTTGAGTAAGGTGGATTTGCCGCAACCACTAGGACCCATGAGGGCAATAAACTCGCGGTATGGAAATTGGATGGTAGTGGGCTGCAGGCCCGTATGACCATTGGAAAACACTTTTGAAATATCCGTAGCGCTGATGGCATATTCCTTTTTTAAATCAATCAGAGTCCCACTCAAGGAGAAAGAAAAGAGTCCAATTCTAACCTTATCTTTTTCGGTTACCTGCTGCTTGGAATTGATTTTTTTTCCATTGATGTAGACTCCATTGGAGCTATTCAAGTCTTCAATCCATACCTTCCCATCCTTATGCTGTATCCGTGCATGTCTTCTGGAGACCATCACGTCTTCCAACACCAAATCGCATTCGGAACTTCTTCCGATGACAACCTCTTTCTTAGTGGCAAGTAGGGAGGAGATGTCCTTTCCTTTTTTAGGAGTAGAAGAGGAGGAGCTTTCCGCAAAGGGTGAAAATTGCAACAACACCGACGACTGATCTGGTGTCAAAGAGAGGCTATCCCCCTCTCGAAAAGCCATTCTTTGGCCAGCAATCAGCTTTTTCCCGTTTAGATATGAGCCATTGGTGGAGCCCAAGTCTTCCACATAAAGACCGCTGTCATCGGCGTAAAGGGCTAGGTGTTTACGTGAAATCGAAGGATGATCAATTTGCAGCTGTCCAGCCTCATTCGATCTACCTAGAATCAGCATGCTATTGGTAGCAATTCGGTAGGGTTGGCTATTGCCTTGGTATCTGAGGTGAAATTTGTAGGTACTGGACATTACTATTTTGGATCAAGTAGGTAGAATCCTTTTTTTTAATTTAGTAGGGCAGTCTATTTTTGGAGTGAGCTTTCAACCAATATTCTTTATTAACCCCCTTTAAATTCCATTAGGGGGTATGGGTACCTAATTTTGTATTTTTAAGGCGTTTAATTGAATCGGCACCTTTAGCTGCTTTTTCTGCTGCTTGGTCTTTTTTTACTTTTGCACCAGCTGCTGCTTTTTCTTTAGCTGCTATTGAATCAGCTGCTGCTTTGTTTTTAGCTGCCATTGAATCATCTGCTTCAATTTTAGTTTCTGTAGTTGCTTCTTCAGTTGTAGTTTGATCGCCGGACCCTGTGTTCCCTTGTTCTTTTAATAATTCTGTTTCATTTGATTCATTTGGTTCTTTTGCTTTCCAAAATTTAATACCGGCATAGATGCCTGCAAGTACGAGAATGAGTAGAATTAGGAGCTTCTGAATTCGAACGGAAAGTGATTTTTTGGAGTGTTCTTGTGTGACCTCAAGCGTTGGTTCTTTGGTTTCTCCCGAAAAGCCGATTAGGCCAACAGTAACATTGTCTTTTCCTCCGCCATCCAAAGCAGCTTGAATGAGTGTTTGGGCTTTTAAAGCCAGCGACTTATTCTCCTTATTGGTTAGCAAACTTTGGATTTTCTCTTTGTCAATCATGCCGTTTAATCCATCGCTGCACAATAAAAACAGGTCTCCATCACTAGGGCTTAGCGGTTCTGGGCATACCTCAGGCTTGACTACCTCGTCTATGCCAAGCGCGCGGAGGATTTGATTTTTGGAAGGGTGGGTTTCCATTTGGGATTCCTCAATCTCTCCTGTATCCACCAAAAATTGAACATAGGAATGGTCTTTGGTGAGCGTAGTCAACCCCTTGCTTGTTTGTAGATACAACCTGCTGTCACCCACATGACCGTAGTAAAACTTTTTATCTTGGGTGAGGTAGGCCACCACACAGGTGGTTCCCATACCTGTATATTCAGGATAAGTGGTAGCGAAGCCATGCACTTGGGAATTTGCAAACTTAATGGCCTCGTGGATCATCTGAACGGCATTTTCCCCCCTGGAACGGGTAAAGTAATCTATGATGCACTCTACTGCTTTCTTGGAGGCAATTTCACCCCCTGAATGCCCTCCCATCCCATCACAAACTACAAATACATGGCCTCCAGCTAGTTTTTTTTCACCGAAATAGTCTTCGTTGTTTTTTCGAACAATACCCACATGGGAGGCAAAATTAAAGTCGTAGGAATTAGGCATGAGGATTACTGTCTAAAGGTGAGGGTAAGGTTGCCAAGGCGGATAAAATCACCGTTTTTTAAGGAAACGGGTGCTTGCACTTGTTGTTCGTTGATGTAGGAACCATTGGAGCTACCGAGGTCCAAAAAGAAGAAGGCTTGACCAGGCTCAGGGAGTTGGTCCAAGCCTCTCCGTTCAAATAAAATAAGGGCATGTTCTCTGGATACGGTTGCATCAGGTAAAATCAAAGAATTTTGAGGACTTTTGGTTCTTCCCAATCCATTGATCATCCCAAGGGAATACTGCGTTCCATCCTGTCCAATAAGAATGGGAGCACGCAGCAGTTGATTGAATCGCTCATTAGAAGCCTGCGTTGCTTGCTTGAGAGCGAGTTCTTCTTGATGGGCTTGCTCTTTTTGGCGCTGACTTCGTTGATCGTTTTCTAACTTCTTGAGCATGCGTTCCTGCTTGTCCAACTCTCGCTTGGCATCCTCTTGGATTTGCTGCAATTTTTTTTCGTTTTCCTCCCGATCCTGTTGTTTCCGCTTTCTTTTTTTAGATACCAGCGCAAATAGCAACCCCAAAACGAGGAGTAATGCACCCGAAGCCATTCCGACTCGAAGTGGGTCCATCAAAATATACGAGAGGTAGGAAGGCGTTGTGAATAAGGCTTCTACTCGCAAAGGATCTTCCGCTTTGCTCAAGGTAAGTGCTACCGGTTGACTTCCCGGACCCTTGCTGCTAGTATAGGTCAGTTCGTAGAGATGACCGGCAGATCTGGAAGTCAAATTTTCAATGTTCTTTCCAAGAGCTTCAGCACGTTCCTTTGGATTTTTTGCGAGATCATATTCGAAGTGCTCACCAAAGGTTTCGTCTGTGATTTTTTTTAGGGAATATTTGGCTCCCATTCTGGGGTAACGCACCGTGTAAATCGGAATGTTTTTCTGTCTTGCAGAAAGAATGATGGATTCCGGGGTATGAATGGAGTTGTATATATTGGAAAACTCAGCTGAAAAAAGTAGGACCGCTTTTTCATACAAGCTGTCCTCCGGTACTGCCTGTAGGTAATCCAAGGCCTCCATTAGGGCTGTGTTGAGTTCGGTGGATTCGTGGGTCTTCTGAGTTGCTTCAGGTCGCTTGATTGCTTCAGCGAGCTGAGCGATATACTTCTTGTCTCCTTCATAAATTTTATCCGACCGCAGTACCTTTCCGTTTGCCAAGGTCCAGTCAAATTCTGAGAAATAGAGCAAGTCTTTTTCCGAAAAATAGGTCAAGGACTGTTGCAATAGCTCTTTTAGCGCCGCCCGCTGCGCATCAAAGGAAGCAAAATGACTATTTTCAAAAAGAATGAAAACCTTTTTTTGAGGTCTTTTTTGTGGATTTACTTCAGTAAATGTTAAATCGTTTACCTCAATATCGTCTTCTGCAAGCTGTATCAACCCCGCTTTCCAAGCCTCTGGATTGCGGTCTGCTACCTTGACTGCCACCTTGGGATAGGCTTGTGTGTCGACGTTCTTGATTTGTATGGATTGCCCCAATGTGGTGAGGGTTGCTATTCCCAAAAGGCAAATACTCAGAAAAAATCTCATGGCTTGCTTGAGGTGGGTAAAACAGAAAATCGAAGCAAAAGGGTGGTTTTGCCAACTTGAATGCTATCTCCATCCGCTAGCTTGGCGGTCATGCCTGGCAAAACCTCTTGGTTGTTTACGAAGCTGGGGTTGGTTGACATTTCGTCTCTTAAGTAAAATTGCCCTCCTCGGTATAAAATTGTGGCATGATGGGAAGATATTGAGCCGTCTTCGGTGATTCGGACGGTATTTTTCGCATCTCTACCGATGTTATTTTGACCTTCGTACAACCTAAAATCCACTCCCAAGTCGCTGAGGGTATAGGATACCAGCCAACCCACTAATTTGCGGGAAGGGGATGTTTGCGAGGGTTCTTCTTGTGATTCACCTGCTTTTTTCGAAGAAACTACCATAGTTCTACCGCTATCAGCTGCTGGGGAAGGGTGCGCTGTGCCAACTTTAACTGTTTCCAAGTAGCTTGGGCTTGTATACTCGGCATTTCCTCCAGATGGGGCAGCTCCTCTACTACCTACCAAGGCGGTCTTATCGGCGTCACCACCACCCATACTCCCTGAAGACTGGGTGTTATCGGGTTGATTTTGGCAGTGAGGGCAATTGGAGAAGGTAGAGGGATAAAAATGCCCTTGGTCACAATTTTTGTAATTCTTATTCATTTGGGATCTAGTTAAAGAGAAGGTATAGCGCTATTGAAATTTAAATAACAGAATAAAGGAGAATGCAAGGTTCTGGTTAAGTGGAAGAACAGTTAAATCTTTGGGATTACTTCAACTGGTGACAATTTCCAAAATTTACTTTCCAGCAGGACCTTGGTACTGTGCATCTCCAAATGCCAAGATGGGTAGGAAGATGATGCTTAGTAAAATTAGTCCAGCGGTAAAGCCTTCTGATTTTCCAAAGCTTTTGGAAAGAAGGTTGTAGGTCCAAACAGCAAATACCACATTTACGAGTGGAATCAACATCAAGAGTAGCCACCACCAGGGTTTGCCCACGATCTCCAGAAGTACGATCAAATTGTAAATCGGAATCAAAGCTGCCCATCCGGGTTTGCCAGCTTTGGCAAAAATTTCCCACATAGATGCCAGAACTAAGCCGAGTATGGCCACGTAAATAATAACTAATCCAATCATGTTGTTAAGGGTTTATTCGTTACTAATCGTTTGTTTTTTCAAATTTTTCCCGATTGAATGAGGGTAGAACTCCATTAATTTTACCTACTGCTATTAGGCTTCATCATCACAAGTGTCGCCGCAATCACAATCCCCATCGTTCAAATAGGCTGAATTTATAATTGTTCCGTTTGCACATCGAAATAAGCCCACCTCATCATCACAATCGTAACAATCACAATCCCCATCATTCATGTAGGATGCATTGATTACATCTCCATTGTTGCATCTGACTAAATTGTCCTCATCAGCACAATTGTAACAATCACAATCACCATCATTGAGCCAAGCTGAATCGATGTAATTTCCATCACCACAGGACCAGTTCCCTGTGGACGTCCCTACTGCAGCAGCAGAATCGGCTGCTACTTCATCCGTAGTTTCATAGCTATCTGATGGGGGATAGTGATAGGTTCCTTCGTTGGATTCGTAAAAATTTTCGTACCAAAAGATACCTCCACCCAGAAGTACCGCGCCAAAAAACAAAGAAAACACCAGTAACAACTTATTTTTAGGTGCGGGGGGCTGTTTCGATGCTTCTTGGAGTGATGGACGAATAAAAGGTTCTTGAGGCTTGGAGCTGCTGCTTACTTTTTTAGTATTGCTTACTTTCTTGAGGTTGGTGCTTAGTAGGGTAGTTAGTGCTCCCTTCATTTCAGCAATACTTTGAAATCGGTTTTCTGGTTTCATTTCCATGGCCAGTAGGACAGCGCTGGAAACTTGACTGCTCACCTTGGAGTTGAGCTGGTGAGGTGCTGCAAGCTCTTCAAAGCTTCTATCGGTAGAGGCGATGGGTTTTTCACCGGTAAGCAGGTAATACATCGTGGCACCAAGGGCATAGATGTCCGTGAAAGGTCCTCTTTTGGCGCGTTCGGAATACTGCTCCGGAGGGGCATAGCCAGGGGTAATCATCGCCGTTTGGTGGCTGGTTTTCCCTTCGGCAAACTCTCTAGCCGAACCAAAGTCAATCAACACTACCCGGCCTTCGGGACTGATCAAAATGTTTTCTGGCTTGATATCACGGTGCAGCATGCCTTTGGCATGGATCACCTCTACCGCATCAAGCAGCTGCTTGATCAAGAGCATGGCTTCTTTTTCTTCCAGGGCACCTGTGCGTTGTACTCTTTCCTTGAGGGTTTCCCCATTCACAAACTCCATGACAGTGTAAGCGGTGTTGTTGTCTTGGAAAATGTCGATTACCCGGACAATGTTGGGGTGCTGAAAGCGAGCCAACTGCCGCGCTTCCTGTAGAAAGCGGTCCACAAAATCAGAAAAAGAAAAATCAGCATTCCCTTGAGATTGAACTGTCATGTTTGCCCCACGGGTGCTATTGCCGGATACAAACAATTCCTTGATGCATACTTCCTGTTCTAATTTTTGGTCGAAGGCCAAATAGGTGATTCCAAAACCACCTTGTCCCAAGACTTTCTGAATGGAGTAGCGGTTGTAAAGTTGGTGTCCAGGGGCAAGTTGATGTGGGCTCATGTTGTCTTAAAAATAGATTCGAGTGTAGATGACGGAATACATTTCTTAGGTGCTTCCTATAGCAATAAGGTTCACTTTATTATCGCTATAAAAGAGACTTTATTAAGAAAATCTAGTATCTGTTGACTAGTAATTTTGGGTGAATACTATTGATTTAATAAATATAAATTTAATCTATTCTAGCAATTTTAATATTTTATTTTAGAATGGCAAGTCATTCATCAAACAGGTGGTAGGTGAACAGATAAATTTGTTATTCCAATTGAAACTGCAAGGTTTGGTTCGAATTCACAGTGGATACTGATCCATCTTTTTTTTTTTTTTTTTTTTTATTCAAATCGTTTTTTTTAAGCGTGGGTAATATTAAAACCCTTTCGGAGTTCCACAAGGGCTTTTTTGAAGAGCGTGAGGGAATCAGACGGGCACCGTTTATCCTTCCATTCACAACGATT
>Ga0164293_10003471_pt1 | contig 13436 bp, 8 predicted proteins | sample GEODES118metaG_FD_111487 | JGI IMG/M metagenome (GOLD analysis project Ga0164293, IMG submission 111487) | Eutrophic lake water microbial communities from Lake Mendota, Wisconsin, USA - GEODES118 metaG | ecosystem: Environmental > Aquatic > Freshwater > Lake | place: USA: Lake Mendota, Wisconsin... | reverse complement strand
TGAATGACCTGTCCGAAGCGCCCGGCCCAACAGCCGGGCGCTCTTTTTTCGTCGACGCGACGGCGTGGCACACTCGACTTCACGTGCCGGAACGGTACCTTCGGGACATGTCTACTCCTCTCATGCCCCGCGGTCTTTCCACCGCGCTGCTTCTCCTCGCTTCGCCAATCGTGGGATCGGCGCAGTCGGCCCGGACGGCCACCCCGCCCGCCGCCGACCTCATCGTCACCAACGCCCGCATCTACACCGCCGACGACCGCCGCCCCCTGGTCGAGGCGTTCGCGGTTCGCGGTAACCGCATCGTGTTCACCGGCTCGGCCCGCGAGGCGACCGCGCTCAAGGGCACCGCCACGCGGGTCGTGGACGCCGGGGGCCGCACGGTCATTCCGGGCATGGTGGACGCGCACGCCCACTTCGCCGGGCTCGCGCAAACGCTGCGCGCGGTGGATCTCACCGGCACGAAGAGTCTCGACGAGGTGATCGCGCGCGTGCAGGCCAAGGCCGCCACGCTGCCCAAGGGCTCGTGGATCACGGGGCGCGGATGGGATCAGAACGCGTGGGGGGACACGCGCTTCCCCACGCACGGCAAGCTTTCGGCGGCAGTGCCGGATCATCCGGTGCTGCTCACGCGCGTGGACGGGCACGCCAACTTCGTGAATGCCGCCGCGATGAAGCTCGCCGGCGTGACCGCCGCCGCGAAGGACCCGAGCGGCGGCAAGATTCAGCGCGATGCGCAGGGCGCCCCCACGGGCGTGTTCATCGACAACGCGCAGGCGCTGGTGGGGAGCAAGGTACCCGAACTCACGCGCGACGAGATGCGCGCGGCGCTGAAGGACGCGATTGCGCGCATGCACAGCTTCGGCCTGGTGGGCATGCACGACGCCGGCGCCTCGCGCGCCAACATCGACCTGTTCGAGGACATGGCGCAGAAGCAGGAGCTCAACCTCCGCCTCTACGTGATGATCGGGGACAACGCCGAGGCGCTCAAGCACTACTTCGCGATGGGCCCGCGCAGCGCGTTGTACGATGGGCAGGTGTGGGTGCGCGCGGTGAAGCTGTACGCCGACGGCGCCATGGGTTCACGTGGCGCCGCGCTGCTGGAGCCGTACACCGACGACCCGAACAACACGGGGCTGCTGCTCAGCGCGCCGGCGCACATCGAAGAGGTGGCGCGCGAGGGACTGGCCGTGGGATTCCAGATCAACACGCACGCCATCGGAGATCGCGGCAACCGCGTGGTGCTCGACGCGTACGACAAGGCGCTCGCCGCCACGCCGCGCGCCGACCATCGCTTCCGGGTGGAGCACGCACAGATCCTGCACCAGGACGACATCCCGCGCTTCGCACAGATGGGCGTGATTCCCAGCATGCAGGCGAGCCACCAGACGAGCGACATGTACTGGATCGGGAAGCGCCTCGGCCCCACCCGCCTGTACGGCGCCTATGCGTGGCAGTCGCTGCTGCAGACGGGCGTGATCATTCCCAACGGCAGCGACTTCCCGGTGGAGGAGGTGAATCCGCTCATCTCGTTCCACGCGAGCATCGCGCGCCAGGATGCACGCGACTGGCCGACCGGCGGCTGGTATCCCGAACAGAAGATGAGCCGCGAAGACGCGCTGCGCAGCATGACGCTGTGGGCGGCGTACGCGGGGTTCCAGGAACAGGAGCTGGGCTCGATTACCCCGGGCAAGTACGCCGACTTCGTGGTGCTGGATCAGGACATCATGCGCGTGCCGGTGGAGATGGTGCTGAAGACGAAGGTGCTGGAGACGTGGGTGGGGGGAAAGCGGGTGTACAACGCGCGCTGACCGACCTGCTGGCCCGTGCTGCATGAACGCCGCTCCATCTGCCGCACCCTTACCACACCGGGCCAGCCGGCCCGCACCACTTCTCGCCCTCGGCTATTCCAAAATACGGTAAGTATTTGCAATGAAATGACTTTTGGGAACCGAGCGGAGGCCGATGCGTGGCATACTTCTTGATTAAGAGTGTGTCATGTTCCGGTTACGGCATCGCCTCCGCCCCATCACGGTCCCTCCCATGTTTCATCGCGCCCTGTCCCGCGGCTTCACGTCCCTCTCGCTCATCGGTGCGCTCGTCGCGGCGCCGGCAAGTGCGCAGTCGGTCAATGGTACGCTCACCTTCCGGGGCGATATCAGCGGCAATGGAGCGATCAACGGTGGAGCGTACACCGGCGCGGTTGGTCCGTATCGCGCCGACGTGGCGTTCGGGAGCACGCTCACCGGCGCCAATCTGATCATCTGGTGTGTGGACTGGTCGCACTTTGCGCCGGCGAATGGCGCCACGGACAGCTATCGCGTGACGTCGCTCACCGCCGCCAATCTCTCCGGCACGCGCCAGAACAACTTCACCCGCTACCTGCGGGCCGCGTGGCTGTTCGAGCAGGTCTCACCCAACGGTGGCAGCTACAACCTCACGGGCACGGCCTTCGCGGCGAAGAATGTGCAGGGTACGGTGTGGGAGCTGATGGACGGCGCCAACTTCAATCCCAGCGGCAACGCCGACGGCAGCAACGTGGGCGAAGTGGCCACGGGCGTCTACAACAACAGCAACTACTTCAACGTGATCGGCAGCGTCCCCGCCGATCTCACCGCAGCCAACCTCACGCGCGACTGGTTCATCATGACCGACTACGTCACCAATGGCGAGTCGAACACGTTGAATCAGGAGTTCATGGTCTCGGTGGCGCGTGTGCCAGAGCCCGGCTCGTTGGCGCTGCTCGGCGTCGGCCTCCTCGGCCTCGCCGGTGTGGCGCGCCGCCGCCGTGTGTAACCGATCCAACCCCACATCCTTGCCCTCCTGCGCGTCGCCTCGCAGTATGGACCATGCGCATCGTCTCTCTCCTCCCTGCCGCCACCGAGATCGTCGCGCTTCTCGGCGCCACCGATCATCTCGTCGGCATCACGCACGAGTGTGATTACCCGGATATCGTGCGCTCGCGCGCGCGCGTCACGAAGAGCGCGATTCCCGACACGCACGATCCGGCAGCGATCGACCGGGCGGTGAGCGAAGCGCATAACGCCGGTATGGCACTGTTCACGCTCGACGCGAAGCGCATCACGGCGCTGCACCCCGATGTGATCATCACGCAGGCGTTGTGCGAAGTGTGCGCGGTGAGCGAACACGATGTGCGCGCGCTCGCGGCGACGCTGTCGCCGCCTCCGCTGGTGATCACGCTCGGTGGCGATTCGCTAGACGGGATTTACGCGGACATTCGCCGCGTGGCCGAGGCGATCGGCGCCCAGGACGAAGCGGACGAACTGCTGGCGGGGCTGCGCGACCGCGTGAAGCACGTGCACGAAACGCTCAAGGCCGCGCAGGCCCCACGACCACGCGTAGCGCTGGTAGAGTGGACCGATCCCATTTATCTCGCCGGCCACTGGGGGCCCGAGCAGATCAAGCGGGCGGGTGGGCTCGACGTGCTGGGCGTCAGCGGCCAGCACTCCGAGCGCGTGCAGATGGATTCGCTGCGCGCGAGCGACCCCGACCTCGTGCTGTTTGCGCCATGCGGCTATTCGGTTGCCGCCGCTGCCGCCGAAGCCAAGCGGTGCCTTGCGCTCCCCGAGTGGCGCTGGCTGATGGAGAGCAGCACGCAGGTGTGGGCGCTCGACGCCAACGGGCTCACGTCACGGCCGGGCCCGCGCGTGGTGGATGGCATCGAAGCGATGGCGAGCATTTTTGCTCCGTCGCTGTTCAGTGAAATCGAACCGTGGCACGCGGTGCGCGTGCAGTAAACAGCTACGGCTCCACGACCACGTCGATCACGAATCCAACGCGCAACTGAGGGTCAGATTTAATCTTTCGATTCAGAGGAGCGCGTACGCGCACCGACTGAATGGTCCAGCCGCTGGTGCGCAGATCCTCGATCTGCCGCGGAGTGAAGTCGGCGATGTCGTTCCCGTCATCCCACTGCGGCTCGCCGAGCACCCAGTTGGTACCGCTGGCCGCGAAACGGAATTCGGTTTCGGCCGCGTAGAGGACCAGGAGTTGGTATTCGCCCGGCACGGTGGGCGCGCGCAGTACGCGAAGACTGCCCGACTGATCCTCGAGCGAGACGGTCATTTCATAGTCAAGCCCGTGCGGCGGAAGTGCCTGCAGCGTGAGGAAGTTCGTGCGTCGATCTCCCCACAGCCCCACGGCGCCCGCCAGCAGGGCCGCGGTCGTCTGCGACGTAACGCTTTGCAGGCGTAGTGAACCGACGAGCGGGACTCCCGGGCGCGCGATTACCCGAGGACGTTTGGTGTCGAGGGGCTGTCCGTTGATGGTCCCAGACAGAATGCGCAGCGCGTCGAAGTTGCGCCGCTCCTGCTCGCGTATGAATACCAGACGGCGCGACCGCACCGGTGGGAACCCGTCAGCGCGCACGACGAACTGCCCGAGGGCGCTGGCCGAGAGCGTGAGGCCAGTGAAGTTCACACGACCATTCACCACCGCGCGCGTGGTGTTCCCCTGCAATTGCCCCTGCCCTCCTCCTTCCGCTTCGAACGTCACCGTGACCGAGTCGGGACCACGTGGGGTGGGAAGCCCGCGGGCATCCACGAACACGGTGCCGAGTGACACGGGGATGGGAGCGTTGGGGTCTCTCAACCAGATGAATCCGTCGGTGGATGGGGGCTCCACGAGCTGCATCCCCACGGGCGCGGGGAACTTGGCCGTGTTCGACCAGGCGATGCCGAGCACCAGCAGCAGGACCGCACCCGCCATCGCCATTCGCGTGGCGTGCGGTCGTCCCTTGGTGAACCGCCGCATCCACGGCACCGAACGCGTCAGCTGCGTGAGCATGTGCGGCGTGGCGGCGGTGCCGAGGAAGTCCGCGGCCGCCCGCATGGGATCACGCCACCGTTGCGGGTCGGCACTGAGGTCGAGCCACCGCGCGAAAGCCCGCTCCGCCTCGCGGTCGCCGGCCTCCGCCAGCAGACGCCCCGCGAGTGCGAGCGAGAGCGCGGAGGTCGCCCGCTCCTGCAGCAGCGCTCCCCCCACGCGGCGCATGATCTCGCGGCGTTCGTCGGGGCGCGCAATGGTGATCGCGGCGTCCGCGAGTTCGTCATGTGCAATCTCGAGCCCCGTGAGCCCCGGCACGACGAGCCCTCGCTGCACGAGTTCGTCGACAACACCCGAACTGCCGTCTGCCGAAACACTGGCCGCGAGCACGTCGTCGGACAGGGCACCATCGGCGGCGGCCAGCGCGGTCAGCATCTTGCGACCGGCGGGCGAGACCCCAGCGAGCAGCTTTTCGAGGACGCCGCCCTGCCCGAACTCGCGCTTGAGGGCGTCGAGGTCGGGGCACTGCCAGCGGTCGCCGCTGATCGACAGCAGCTGCCGCTCGAGGGCGAGCTCCATCGCCGACACCGCGAGCAATGGCACACCGCCCGATACCGACACGAGCAGGGTGGCCAATTCCCGCTGCAGGAGCGGATCAGACGACGCCACACTCGCCAGCAGCAGTTCGATCTGCTCGAGCGAGAGCGGCGGGAGATCGAGGTAGCGCACCGCGTCGGGCGCGACCCACCGGCGGGTGGGACGGGTGGCCACGACCAGCAGCAGCGGCGTTCCGGCCAGTGTCTCGCCCAGCGTGGCGATGACCTGCCGCGACGGCTCGTCGGCCCAGTGCAGATCATCGAGGATGATGAGCGTGGGGCGCTCGTCGGTGATGTTGACGAGCAATTCCTGAATGGCCTGCGTGCGCACGCGGGGCAGTTCGCTCGCCGGGCTCGTGCGCGGCGCGGCCGCGCGGAAGACCGACGACAGTGCAGGCGACAGGTCCACGAGAATGGCCGCCGTAGCGGGCGACACGCCCATGGCGCCCGGCAGCGATGCGGCTCGGTCGGCCAGCGAGGCCGCCAGCGCGTACGGGGTGTCCGCGTTCACCCGGCGGGCCCGCAGGGTGAGCACCTGCCCGCCGACGGCCCGCGCCCGTTGGGCGAATTCGTCGAGCAGCATGGTCTTGCCGATCCCCGGGCTTCCGCGCACGACCCACATGCCACCGCGCGAGGCCGTCGCGCTGAGGTCCGTGTGCGCCGTGCTACGCCACTCGGACAGGAGCAGCGCGAAGGCACTCTCGCGCCCGACCAGTTCGGGACGCCGCCACTGCGACTGGTCGTCGGCCGACGCGTCCTCAATTGATGCCGTGGGGCCGGACTCGAGCGCCCGCAGCTGCGACCGGATCTCGGCCGTGAGCGACAGCGCCCCCTGGGCCACCAGCTGCTGCAGCCGTTGCACCTCGGCGCGCGCCTCCACCCGCTCACCGGCAAGCAGCAGGGCGCGCAGCCGGGTACTCCACAGGTCTGCGCGATCCGGGGCGGCGTCACGGAGCACGCCGGCCATCGTCGCGGCCTCACGGGGGCGATCAACGAGGGTGCGGCGCACGAGCTCCTCGCCTACACTGAACCACGCCGCCTGCAGGCGGTTGCGCTGGCGATCGCACCATTGTTCGAAGGCGGCGCTACCGGGGGTGGCAAAGTCGGCCACGAAGGGTCCCGTGTAGCGCGCCCATGCATCTTCGAGGGCTTCGCGCTCGAGCGCGTCCTCGAAGCGCTGGCAGTCGATCGTGAGCGGGGCCGTGAGGAGCACGTACTCGCCATCACTGCCAAGCACGTCACCGAGCTTCTGCCGGAGACTGAACAACGTTTGACGCAGGGTGCGACGACCGCGCTCGACCTCGAGATTCTGCCAGAGCAGATCCACCAGGTGGTCGCGGGTGACCCGACGGCCAGGGGCGAGTGCGATGTAGGCGAGCATCGCGAGCGGTTTCTGGGGCCCCATGAGACGAACGGGCGCGCCGTCTACCGTCCCGATCAGCTCGAAGGTGCCAAGGGTCTTCAAGTACAGCATGGCGGCAAGATCGCCGGTCAGCGTCAATGACGCGTCAAACCCATGTCATACGTCTGACGCTCACCCGACCCACATCTTGATCGCCATGACGACCATCAGAACGGCGAAGCCCTTGCGCAGCACGTCCCCGTCGAGGTGAGTAGCCAGCCAGCTGCCGCCGAAGGCGCCGACCGCCATGCCGAGGGCGATGACGACAGCGTCGCGCAGCTGGAGATGGCCGGCGCGGTAGTAGTTGAGCGCCCCGATCGCGGCGCCGATGGGGAGGACAAGGGCGGCCAGCGAGGTCCCGGCCGCCTGCTGCGGGGGCATCTTGGCGAGGTAAACGAGCGCCGGCACGATGATGATGCCGCCGCCGATACCGAAGATGCCGGAGAGGATCCCGGCGCCGACGCCGATGGCGATGAGCAAGAGAGTCATGTGCAAACGATAGCACCTATATTTCGCGGATGCTTTCCGACTCCTCGATCGCCTTTCTCAAGCGCCTGCTCGACACCCCCGGTCCGTCGGGGTTCGAAGGCGCCCCGGCGCGCGTCTGGCGCGCCGAAGCCGCCACGTTCGCCAGCGACATCCGCGCCGATGTGGTGGGCAACTCCATCGCCAGCGTGGAGGGTGACGGCACGGGGCCGACCATCCTGCTGGCCGGCCACATCGACGAAATCGGCATCATCATCACCCACATCGACGAGCACGGCTACGTGTACTTTGAGCCGATCGGGGGGTGGGATCCGCAGGTGCTCGTGGCGCAGCGTATCCGTTTCCTGGGCCGCAACGGGGACGTGATCGGGGTGATCGGCAAGAAGCCGATCCATCTCATGAAGCCGGACGAGCGGGAAAAGGCGAGCAAGATCACTGATCTGTGGGTGGATATCGGCGTGAAGAACAAAGCCGAGGCGCTCGAGCTGCTCGAAGTGGGCGACCCGGGGGTGATCGACTCGCGCACGCTGGACATGCCGAACAACCGTATCGTGAGCCGCAGCATCGACGACCGGATCGGGGCGTTCGTGGTGCTGGAGGCGCTGCGTCGCTACGCGGCGAAGCCCGGCGCGGCCCGCGTGGTAGCGGCCGCCACGGCCCAGGAGGAGATCGGCTACAGTGGCGGTGGCGCGCGGGTGGCGGCGCAGAGCGTGGACGCGACCATGGCCATCGCCGTGGACGTGACCTTCGCCACCGATCACCCGGGCATGAAGAAGGAAGAAGTCGGCGAACACACCGTGGGCGGGGGCCCCGTGCTCACGCGCGGCAGCGTGACGAGCCCGGTGGTGTACCGCCTGCTGGCCGATACGGCGAAATCGCTCGAGATCCCCTTCAGTATTCACGCGGCCGGACGCTTCACCAGCACCGACGCCGACGCGATGCAACTGGCGCGCACAGGCGTGGCCACGGGCCTGGTGAGCATTCCGAACCGCTACATGCACTCGCCGAACGAGATGGTGTCGCTGGACGATCTCGAGCGCGCGGCGGAACTGATCGCGGACGCGTGCAGACGAGTAAGCGCGGAGACCGACTTTACGGCGCGGTGAGACGTGAGACGTGAGACGTGAGACGCGAGCGTACCGCGTGAGAGTCGAGGGATGAGCGTGAGAGGTGCGCTCGGATAGAAGCGAGAGGTCAGCTTTGCCGAGGTGAGAAGCGAGGGGGGTGCCCCTGACTTCTCACCTCGAGAACGCTGACCTCTCGCTTCTATCCCAGCTGGCCTCAGACTCTCGCTGCTGGCGTCTGATGCTCAATGCTCGAGCCTCGCCGAGCGCCGAAGTCCCGTCAGCCGCGAAGACGGAAGGCCGCCTGCGCCACTTCCGGGTCCGGGTCGTTCATCAGCGCTTCCACGTGCGGCATGACCGCGTTGCCGCGGGCCTTCACGAGGGCCTCGAGGGCGGCGATGCGCAGCAGGGGATCGCGCGGCTGGTCGTGTTCCCCCATCTGTCCCTGCGGCATGGCGATGCGCAGCAGGCGCTGCACGGCATCGGCGCTGCCGAGCGTGCCGAGCGAGGCGAGCATTTCGAGGGCCACATGCTCGTCGGTTTCCTTGTCGAGGGCGACGGACAGCCGGGCGGCGGGCGGGCGTACCATGCCCGTCGTGCCTGTCGACAGGCCGTAGCTCACGGCGGCGATGCGCCGCACCTCGGGGCTACTGTCGTCGATCATGGCGTGCAGCCCCTGCAGCGCCTTGGGGGTGGCGATGCGCACCAGCGCGCGCGCGACGGCCACGCGGATGCGTTCGTCGGCGTGTTGCAGGAGCGGCAGCATGGCCGTGTCGGCCTGCTCCACGCCCATCTCGCCGAGCAAGGCGATGGCGTTGCGCACCACGAACCAGCGCGTGTCACGCAGCAGATCGAACAGCGCCGGCCCGGCCATGTCGAGCTGCACGATGCTGTCGAAGTACACGCGACGCGCCGCCGCGTCTTCGCAGTCCATGAGCTGCTTCACGAGCAGGTCGACGCCCGTCTCGCCAGCGCGTGACAGCAGCTCGAGCATGCCGGCGCGATCGTACGCATACGGCAGTCGTTTGGCGAGCAGTTCGAGACTGCTGCGGTGTTGCAATCGACGCAGCAGACGCTCGGCCGCCAGCCGGCCGCCGCCGCTGCCCACGAGGTGCACCTGCGCGATGGCGGCGAGAGCCACCTGTTCCAGCACGCGGGCCTCGCCGCGGAACTCGGCCTGATCGACGAGCGGCACGAGCGTATCCACCACGCGCATACTGGTGGCATCGTCGTGCGCCGACGCGAACCTCGCGACAAGCCGTGCCGTATCCGTTGCCGACTCCGGTGTGGCCGCCGTATCTGCCATCCCCGCTGAAATCGGCGGAAAGGCCGCGACACCCGTGGCCGGTGTGGGCAGGCGATTGCCACCCGGAGGCTCTACCGGGGTCACGAGCACACTCCACGACCGCAGCAACTCGCGCGGCTGCTGATCGGCCACGGCGCTCATGGAGGTGGGCGTTTCGTTGGTGAGCGTCGGGGTATCGGCGTTGCGCGGCTGCGCCAGAAAGTTGGCCAGCGTGAGCAGCTCGGCTGGCGCCGCGCCCTGCCGTACCGTGATGCCGCCTACCCCCAGCGTGGTGCAACGAAACAGCATGGGGCCGAGCAGCGGATCCTCGCGGGTGAGCCCGCGATCCATGGGTTCGTCGCCGAGGATGAACTGCCCATCGACCACGCGGCAGAGCATGGGCGCTTCGCGGACCCGAGCATTGAACTGACGTAGCGCGTCGCGCACAGCCCCCGCCACGGTGTCATCCACCGGTCCGTCACCAGCTGCACCGAGGGTCGCCATGCGATCGACCAGCCACGCAAGCGAGCGCAGCGTTCCACGGGCCGCGCGGCCATCGTGGACGGCTCGCAATACGCCGGATTCGGCGTGCCGGGTGGGTGTACGGCGATGGCTGAGCGGGGGCATGCTGGAAACTACAACGACGTAAAATGGGACGGCGTCACGCGTCGCCAGCCAACGGCGCGGCGGCCGTCGCGGCGGTCACGGTTGGTCTATTTTGCTTCCATGAACTCCGGCCACACTGCCCTCACCCCCGTCCCGCTCTACTTCCGCGCCGATGGCGCTGGCGCACCGCTGCTCCTGCTGCATGGCGGCCCGGGGGCGCATCACGATTACCTGTATCCGCAGATGCTCGCGCTCGCGGAACATTATCGGGTCATCACCTACGATCAGCGCGGCGGTGGGCAGTCGAAGACTGACGATCCTGCTCCCATCACCTGGCGCACGCAGGTGGATGATCTCGCCGCGGTGATCGGGGAGTTCGGCTTGCGCGAGGGGCTCACCCTGGTCGGATACTCGTGGGGCGCGCTGCTGGCGATGCTGTACGCGGTGCAAACCACCGTCGACCCCGCGTTACCGAAGCCTTCGCGCCTCGTGCTGATTTCGCCGGCGCCCATCACTCGGGCATGGCGCGACCAGTTCGAGGCGAATCTCGCTGAGCGCGGACGCAGCGAGACCATTGCGGCGCTGCGCGCAGAGTTGGCGGCGTCAGGGCTGCGGGAGACGGATCCCACGGCGTACCGCCAACGCGGCTTCGAGTTGAGTGTCGCCGGCTATTTCGCCGACCCGCGCAAGGCCACGGCGCTCACGCCGTTCCGCGTCACCGGGAAAGTGCAGCAGAGTGTGTGGCAGTCGCTCGGGGATTTCGATCTCACAGCATCGTTGCGTGCCGTGCAGGTACCCACACTCGTCATCCATGGGAAGGACGATCCCATTCCGCTCGCCTCCGCCGAAGCGGCGGCCGAAGCGCTCGGCGCCGAGCTGGTGGTGCTGGACGCATGCGGACACGTGCCCTATGTGGAGCGTCCCGAACCACTGTTTGCCGCCATCGAACGGTTTCTGGCCCCACACGGCGTGCGGTAACTCCCAGATCGACACGAGCTCATGGCTTCCTTCGGACCCGTCACGCTCACGCCCATCGCCACATTCACGATCGACGAGCGTGAGGTGCGAATCACGCTGCACACCGCGCACGATGGCATCGAATTCGTGGGGCGCCTGTTCTTCGTCGAGCCTGGATGGACGAACAGCGGGATCCCCGATCGAGGCATCCTGCCGGGCCGGTCGATCGACGACGTCGTCGCGCTCGCGCGTGACCTGCGGCCGGAGGAACTCGCCCAGCGCTATCGCCGGGCGAACGCCGAAAAGCGGCGATACCACGGACTCCGACAGCTTACGCTCGAAGCGCTGGCCAAAGTCCGCTACCTGAATCAGGTGGGCGTGAGCATGCGCACGGGCATGCTCGACACCGACGCGGCCCGGCAGGAACTGGAACTGACGGAAGCGCAGATGGTGGAGCTCGTGCGCCAGATGAAGCACCTGGCGGGGGTTGAGGGCTGAGATCAGAATGCCGAGAGTGAGAATCGAGGGGTGAGAACGAGACGTCCGCCCGGATAGAAGCGAGAGGCCAGTTGGCCAGAGGTGGGAAGTGAGGGGTACCACGCTCACTTCCCAATTCTGGAGTGCTGGCCTCTCGCTTCTATACCGGGCGCACTTCTCATTCTCGGCGCTCGACGCTCCCTCTCAATTCCCGGGTCTCACGTCTCAGCGGAGAGCGCGGCTAGATTGGGAGCATGAACTGCCGCGACGCCTCCCACGCGCTGTCTCAGGTCTCCGTCCTGCTCGAGTTGCATGACGGTGACCGGGCCATGGTGAAGGCCATGCAGACGGCTTCGCGGGTCGTGTCGGCGCTGGGTGACCAGCCACTGGCCAATGTGCTCGCGGACACCCTGGCGAGCGCGGACGCCCTGCCGGCCGCGGCCCTCGACGTGTTGCGCGAACTGGCCGACAGCAACAGTTCGTCGTTGCTCGAACGGCTGCAGGAGGAGACCCCCGAGGGGCTCATGGAGATGCTGCGCGTGCCCGGACTGGGCCCGGCGCGCATCCGGTCGCTGCACGAACATCTGCATATCGAGTCGTTGCTTGAGCTCGAGCTCGCAGCCAACGACGGCCGTCTCGCCGATGTCCCGAAGTTCGGCGAAAAAACGGCGGAGAAGGTACGCAAGGCGCTCGTCGATCTGCGCGCCACGGGGGCGTATGTGCTGTGGCAGCACGCGCGCGCCGAGGCGGAGCGCGTGGCGAGTGTGATGCGGTCGCATCCCGACGTGCTGCGTCTCGAGATCGCCGGTTCCATTCGGCGCCGCACGGAGATCGTGCGCGACGTGGACATCGTAGCCGCGGTGCGCGGGTCACCGAGCGTCGTAGCGGCGTCGCTCGCGCAGTATTGCGGCGCGCAGGAGGTGGTGGGCGGTGGCGGACGCACGTTGGCGCTGCGTCTCGACAACGGCGTGCGCGTGGACCTCGCCTGCGTGCGACCGGAGCAGTTCACGCTCGCGCTCTGGCGCGCGACGGGCAACGCGACGCATGTGCAGCAGGTCATCGCGCACGCGGGCGCGCTGGGCTACACGATGGCGCTCGACGAGCTGCGCGACCGCACCGGCACCATCGTGCCCATCGCCGACGAGCCGGCCTTCTACGCGCAGCTCGGGCTGTCGTACGTGGCGCCCGAACAGCGGGAGGGCTTTGGCGAGGTGGAAGCCGCTGCACGCGGCGCCCTGCCGATGGGCGTGCAGGAAGCCGACCTGCGCGGGGCCCTGCATTGCCACTCGCAGTACAGTGACGGCGCTACCACCATCGAACAGATGGCGCGCGCGGCCATGGCACGTGGGCTGCGCTACCTCGGCGTGAGCGACCATTCGCAGTCCAATACGTACGCCGGCGGGCTGTCGCGTGATCGCATTCTCGAACAGCACGCGGAAATCGATGCGATCAATGCGACGTTCGCCGCTGAAGGGACCGACTTCCGCGTGCTCAAGGGCATCGAGGCGGACATTCTGCCGTGCGGACGCGTGGATTACGATGCAGCCTTTCTCGATCGCTTCGACTTCGTGATCGGCAGTGTGCACACGCGCTACGGCATGAACGCCGAGCAGATGACGAATCGGGTGCTCAAGGCGCTCGACGATCCGCACCTCACAATCCTTGGCCATCCCACCGGCCGGCTGCTGCTCACGCGTGAGCCGTACGCCATCGATCTGGAGGCGATCATCGAAAAGGCAGGGCGCGTGGGCGTGGCGATCGAACTCAACGCCGACCCGCAC